>Ga0075370_10000011_pt1 | contig 66429 bp, 58 predicted proteins | sample EndMethybrTD3035_FD_71398 | JGI IMG/M metagenome (GOLD analysis project Ga0075370, IMG submission 71398) | Populus endosphere microbial communities from Tennessee, USA - Endosphere MetaG P. TD hybrid TD303-5 | ecosystem: Host-associated > Plants > Roots > Endosphere | place: USA: Tennessee... | reverse complement strand
ATCGGGCAGCCGAGTGCGGGGAATTACTACGAAAACCGTGAAGGGAGAGCTTGAAGTCAGGAACGCCCTGCAGATCATGCTGCGCGGCACCGGCCTAGGCGTTTCGTCAGACAGCGGCGCGACCATCGTCCTCGGCCGCAATCAGAGTTTGCCCCGTGCGCGATTGACGCAAGCAGCCGCTTTCGCGCCGAACGCAGGCAGGATCCACGCTCGCGCCAATAAGACCGAAGCGAACCCGGTCGAAGCTGTGGATTCAGAGGGTGACTCAGGTGGCGATATAATCGTGACCGCGCGCCGTACGGACGAGAAACTGCGTGAAGTGCCGATCTCTATCTCAGTCTTCACGCCGCAGGCTATCGCCAATCGCAACATCGTGCTGCCGTCGGATCTTGCAACCTACACCCCCGGGCTATTCGCCAACACGCGTTTCGGTGCGGAACGGGCTACCTTGGCAATCCGCGGGTTCAACCAAGAAATCGGCACGGCGCCGTCCGTGGGGGTCTATTTTGCGGAAGCCGCCGGCATCCGCGTGCAGGGCGGCGGAATCTCCGGCAATACACTGGCGGTGGGCTCCTTCATGGACCTTCAGAACGTTCAGGTGCTGAAGGGGCCGCAGGGCACGCTGTTCGGGCGCAACACGACAGGCGGCGCCGTCCTGCTTGTTCCCTCCAAGCCAACCAACCGGCTTGAGGGTTACGTCGAGGGAGAGCTTGGCAATTTTAACGCGCGCCGCGTGCAGGCGGCCCTCAACTTGCCGATTGCCGAGCAATTCAAGATGCGCTTCGCCATGGATCGCAACACCCGTGATGGTTATATGGTGAACCATTCGGGCATCGGTCCGCGGGATTTTAACGACACCGACTACTCCGCCTTTCGCGTCAGCGCCGTCGCCAACCTTACTGACACGGTGGAGAACTACAGCATCTTCGCTTGGAGCCACAGTAATACCAATGGCTATGCGGGACGCATATTGGCCTGCGATCGGAGCCAGCCAACCAATCCTACCGGCCGTGCCGGCATCCTGGCCTGGGCCGCGTGCGACCAGATCGATCGGCAGGCGGCGCGCGGTGACGGGCTGCTTGACGTCGATGTCAACACTGCGGGCAGCTATCTCGACATCAAGCAGTGGCAGGCGATCAATACTACAACCTGGCAAGCCAGCGACGTGATCACCATCAAAAACATAATCAGCTACGGCGACTACAGAGAATCATCACGTGTTTCGACGGGCAGCGATAATTTCTTCGTGTCCAGCCTGACACCGACCTATCGTGCGTCGGCGGCTGCGACACCCGTCACACTTATCCCCGGCATGCCGTTCCAGGATATTATCGTGGACACGGTGCCCGGCCTTCCCGCGCTCCACCGGATGGGCTTCACCGAAGAGTTCCAGATTCAGGGTAAGACCGATCACCTGAGCTGGGTCGCGGGCTACTATATGGAATTGCAGCGCGACATAGACTGGAACATCCGTCGCCCGATTATCCTGCTCAACTGCACCGATCCGGTGACCTACCAGTGCACCGACCCGACCGCCGGGACGAGCGGCAGGGCGGGCAGCGGCTTCTTTTCGGAATCGAAGCAGAGGTATGATTATGGTAGCTATGGCTTCTTCGCGGAGGGGACTTACAAAATCACGCCGCGCTTGGCGCTGACGCTGGGCGCGCGATACACTTTCGACAAATTGAAGGTGCAGGGCGAGAATACCGCTATCGTTGGCTTCGGTACGGGAACGCTCACGCGGCGCTGCTCGGACAATCTTCGCCACCCTTCTCCCACGACCCCGACAATCGGCAAGACGGTCGCGTTCGACTCGACGGCCGACTGTCATACCGACTTCCGCAACGATTCTCAGCAGCCGACTTGGAACTTCACTGCGACGTACAAGCCGATCGACCCGTTGATGCTCTATGCAAAATATGGTCGCGGTTATCGCCAGGGCGGCATCAATCTCACCGCGCTGGGCGTCGAATCCTGGAATCCGGAGAAAGTGGACGCTTATGAATTCGGCGCCAAGGCCAGTTTTAACGGCGCGATCATCGGCTATCTGAACGTTGCCGGCTTTTACAACAGCCTCACAGACCAGCAGGTAGGCGGGCGCTTGACGCCCAGGCCCTCGAGCGTACTTACGACCGGATCAGCCGTCATTAACGCGGGCAAGGCGATCATCCAGGGCATAGAGGTTGACGCATCGGTCAAGTTCTTCCGCAGCCTGCAATTCGACATCGGCTATCTATACCTTCATACCAAGGTGACAGGGATTGCTCCGCAGCCCACGCCCGCGGACAGCCCGTTCCAGACTGCGACGCCCTCTGTAGTAGAGGGTTCCGTCCTCACGTACTCACCCAGGAACCGGCTGACGCTGACTGGCACCTATGCCCTGCCACTGCCGGCCGAATGGGGCAGGTTCACCATTGCTGCAACTTATACCCACACCGACTCTCAAGTCGCGACTGCGACCGCCAGATTCGGGATCCTTCCCGCGACTGATCTCGTGAACATCAACGCCAACTGGAACGATGTAGTGCGTAGCGGGGTGGACCTGGGCTTCTATATGACCAACGCGACGAACCAGATCTATGCGGTCGGCACAACGGCCCAGTCGGGATATGACAATGTGCTGTTCGCCGCGCCGCGCCAGTGGGGTTTCAGGTTGCGGTATAATTTTGGCAGATGAGGGTAAAGTCCGTTGCGGCAGGGTCTTTGATGGATCGCGCGGGCAGGGGCGCCACAGTCTCCCGCAGCAAATCGGTCGCTCAGACCAGGTCGGCGCGCCATTACACTATAATTGCGCTTCCGCGCATGCGACTGCAAGCCTTTGTGCTGTGATCGCAATGCCTTCAGTCGGCTATGCCGAAGTCGGATTAGCGGTGAGTGGTCGGCAAGGCGCGCGGTAAAGAATGGAAGCGGGGAGCGATGGAATGTCTGAGTTTGATTACATTATCATTGGCGCCGGGTCTGCGGGATGCGTCATGGCGAACCGCCTCTCTGCGAACGAAAACGTTCGCGTGTGCCTGATCGAGGCAGGCCCGACTGACCGTAGCCCATACATCCATATCCCGGTGGGTACTCCGAAGCTCTGGACGCACCCTAAGATGAATTGGCTGTATTGGACCACAGAGCAGAAAAACGCGGCGAACCGGAAGATGTTCGTCCCGAGAGGCAAGGTAATCGGCGGCAGCAGTTCGATCAATGGTATGGTCTATCTCCGGGGACACCGCGACGATTACGACGGCTGGGCCGAAGCCGGAAATCGCGGTTGGTCCTACAGGGAAATTCTGCCCTACTTCCTGAGGTCGGAAGACAATCAAAAGTGGCGGAATTCCCCCTATCACGGCACCAACGGGCCGCTGAGCGTCAACGATCCCGATCATATCAATGGCCTGATGCAGGTATTTTTCGATGCCTCAGCCTCTAATGGCATTCCGCATTGTCCAGACTTTAACGTGGCAGAGCCGGATGGTTATGGGCTGCGCCAGATCACCCAGCGCAAAGGACGGCGCGCTTCCACGGCAATGGCTTTCTTGCGTCCAGTGCGTCATCGCAAGAATCTCGAGATCATCTCACAGGGCCATGTCAATCGCGTGTTGCTCACCGGCCGAAGGGCCACCGGAGTGGAGCTATCGGTAAAAGGCGAAACGCAACGACTGGCCGCGCGCAGGGAAATTATCGTTGCGGCCGGTGTGATAGGCTCGCCGCTCATTCTCAATCGCTCAGGCATCGGCCATGGCGAAGACCTGACAACGGCCGGAGTTGAGGTCATTCACGACCTGAAGGGGGTCGGATACAATTATCAGGACCACGTGGCGGCCGGTGCGGCTTACACCAGTCCGACCGCCTTATCCTACGGGATATCGCTACGAACCCTGCCGCAGATACTCTGGGCGCCCTTTGATTATCTGCTTTTCAGGCGCGGCCTGCTTGCGATGGTGCCCATGACGGCTGCGGCGTTCGTCAAATCGTCGGACGACATCAGCCGACCGGATTATCAATTCATTTTCGTGCCCGCGCTCTTGAAAGGTGGCACCGGATTTCCCGTTGGGCACGGTTACGGCATCACTGTTTCGCTGCTGCGCCCGAAGAGCAGAGGCTGCGTGAAGATTACCGATTCAAATCCACTGACTGCCCCCAGCATTGATCCAAACTATCTCTCCGATTCGGCTGATGTGGATTTGCTCCTGACCGGATTGCGGCGCGCGTTCTCGGTCCTTGATGATCCGGCGTTCGACAAACACCGTGGCAGCGAAGTCTATCCGGGCGATCATGTGCGGTCGGATGAGCAGTTGATCGAATTTATTCACCGCGGTTGTCACTCGTCGCTCCATCCCGTCGGAACGTGCAAAATGGGCATTGGACCGGACGCGGTGGTCGATCCAGAACTGCGAGTCCATGGCATAGAAGGTTTACGTGTGGCGGATGCGTCGATCATGCCGACGTTGATATCCGGCAGCACGAATGCACCGTCGATCATGATTGGCGAGAAAGCATCTGATTTGATCCTGGGGAATCCGGCTTTGCCTGCACTTGACGATGCGATGTTGGCTGTCGGTTGACCGCGTGACCAAAATTGAACGCCTGCATCTTCTTTTTCGGCGACGATGGATAAGGGAGGGGTGGATTGATGAAATTCGGCATAGTTTACAGTCAAGCGAGCTTGGCCACAGACCATTCCGGCACGGGAGGCCGAGCATGAAAAACCACAAGGACTGGTCAATAGGCACCGCAAGCGCCACCTGCCGTTGCCTAGGGAAATTTAGGCAGCCTCCTGGGCAGGCGAACGCGTCATGACCATCGCGAATCCAGAAAGCCAGCCAGAGCGCAGCATTCACTGGACCATGTGGTACGGGCTGATCTTGCTCACAATGATCAACGTATTCGCCCAGATGGACAGAGTCGCACTGGCGGTGCTGTTGCAGCCTATCAAGGCTGAGCTACTTCTTAGCGACGCACAGCTTGGCCTCCTCACTGGTCCGGCGTTCGTGCTTTTTTACGCCACGCTCGGCCTCCCGCTCGCCCGGTTCGCCGACCGCGCCAATCGAACCCGGTTGCTGTCGATTTGCCTGTTGTTTTGGTCGCTGATGACGACATTCAGTGGATTTGCCCGCAATTTTCCGCAGCTCTTCCTGGCGCGTGCTGGCGTCGGTGTTGGCGAAGCCGGCTGTTTGCCAGCATCCTATTCGCTGATCAGCGACACGTTCCCGCGCTCACGCCGCACCTTTGTCATCGCCATCTTCCAGTGCGGGGGCACGATTGGCATCAGTGTTGGCACATTCATTGTTGGGATGCTGACCTATCACTTTGGCTGGCGCACGTGTTTGCAGATAGTCGGCCTCGCGGGCGTTCCGCTGTCGCTACTTGTATTTTTGACCTTACGAGAGCCGCCTCGGCCACCAAGCGCGAACTCCAGCACTGAGTCAACGGCGACAGTTTTTCGCGCACTCGCGCGGCGTCCCGCCTTTATCCACTTGACCGTTGCCTACGCCCTCCACAGCATTGCGACATCAGGCATGGGCCAGTGGAACCCATCCTATCTGATGCGCAGCTTCCACCTGTCAATGTCAGACGTAGGAGTCTGGGCTGGACTTGCGACTGCTGCGGGCAGCATTCTCGGCTTGTTGACAGGCGGCTTGGTCGCAACTTGGCTATCGCGTCGCGACACGCGCTGGGAACTATGGATTCCTGCGATTGCCACTTTGATTGCCATACCTTTCGGTCTTCTGCTGACACTTGGTCCGGTCGTGTGGATCGCGTTGACAGGTAAAATAGCAATGTCGGCGGCTTCTTCTGTGAGTGCAGGCGTTAGCATCGCGGCGGTGCAAGCATTTGTCGAACCCCACCGTCGAGCGACTGCAGTGTCCGTGGTGATTTTCCTTAATTCGGTCCTGGGCCTTGGCTTCGGCCCTTATTATATCGGCGCCATAAGCGATTTGCTGATGCCGACACTTGGCCAGGAAAGTCTGCGTTATGGAATGCTGGCATCGATAATATTTCTGCCATGGTCCGTACTGCATTACCTGCTAGCCTCGCGGCGAAGCGCTAGAGACAGTGTCGATTGAGATTCAGGATACTGCCTGCAGCTGTCGCGGGCTCTTGCGTTTTAGGAAAGCCTAGGATCCAGGAGGTTTAGGACATCCTGTCGATGCCTTCGCCCAACTCGCTACTTTGTGAATCGATCGGTCGACGTGATTTCAATTTGCTAGCGAATGGCTTGGTCGACGACTTCATCCAGCGCCAAGCACGACTATTTTTTCCACTTCCAGGCGGATCGCTCCTTCGGCGTGCATCTAGTATTCTGCAGTTGAACGGTCTGCATGAAGGTCTGAATACAAGGGAGAAAGGTTGCCCATGCGCGTGAGGGTCGATCCGGAAATCTGTCAAGGTCACACGGCTTGTGCGCTCAATGCGCCAGACGCATTCGAACTCAACGACGCGAACGGCCACTCGAAAGCGCGCTTCAGCGAAGTGCCGAAAGATCTTGAACAAGCCGTTCGTGACGCTGCCGCCACCTGCCCCGAAAGAGCGATCATCCTCTCGGATGACTGACACCACTTGCCGATTAGGAACATACAATGCCGACGCTTTTGGAAGATGTGCCCAAACATCTCATTGTGGATTTCGATATCTTCGACGACAGCATTGTCGAAACCGTCCATGAACGCCAAGATGAATTGCGCAAGAACACGCCATTGGCGTACTGCCCTGAGCGCGGTGGCTATTGGATGGTTTCCACCTATGACGATGTCTACGAAGTCATCCGTAACGACGACATCTTCTCCGCAGCCGAGACGGCGCTTATGGTCGACGGCACGTTACGATTGCCTCCGGTGCATTTCGATGCGCCGGAACACGGCCATTACCGAACCCTCATCAACCCGTTCTTCAGCCCCAGCCGCATCATGGCTGTTCAGGAAGCGATCCGCGCCAAGTCGGCCGAGCTTGTTGACAAGTTTGCCTCGCGCGGATCTTGCGAGTTCATTTCCGAGTTCGCGCATCCTTTGCCCACTATAACATTCCTGTCATTGATGGGCTGGCCTCTGGAAGACCTGCCAAAGTTGACGGCATGGACCGAATCCCTGATCGTGGGAACTTCGCGCGAGACTGAAGAGCTGATGGCCAATCGGGTCGTCACACAGAAGCAAGTTCGCGTCTATTTCGAAAAGATGCTTGAAGAACGACGCGCCAACCCAGGCGCCGATGATGTCACAGGTGAATTGCTGCGGGCCAAGTATGCTGGAGAACGCCCGCTCACCGATGATGAATTGAAGCGCATGTTTAGCTTGCTCATGGTGGCGGGGCTCCACACCGTGCGTGGCATCATGGCTTACGGTATGATTTACCTCAGCCAAAATCCCGAGGAGCGCCAAAAACTTATTGATGATCCCTCGCTGATCCCGACCGCGGTTGAAGAATTGCTGCGCATGGGCGTGGGCAGCTCGCCCGCCCGTCTGGTGACCAAGCCGGTCAAGATACAGGGCTTCGAACTTCAGCCGGGTGATAAGGTCGTAACATTGATATCGGCGGCAAACAGGGATCCGGCGGTCTTTGGCGACCCGAACACCCTAGAAGTCGAGCGCAAGCACAATAGACACCTTTCATTCGCCGCGGGACGCCATCGTTGCCTGGGTTCAAATCTTGCACGGATCGAGTTGAAGATCGCGCTTGAGGAGTTGTTGCGTCGTATCCCGGATTTCCATGTGGACCCTGATAAGCCGGCGCGCTTCCACCATAGCCAAGTTAGAGGGGTTCTTGAGCTCCACCTTAAATTCACACCGGAACCTTGAGAGGCGTCGAATCCGTCGTCCCGTTAGCGTGTTCGATCTGAGTGAATTGGATTTGGCGCCCCAGTCAAATTTCAATCCGGCCGTCAGACGCCGAGGGAGCGAAGGATGTACGCATATAAACTGATCATCGGCGGCGAAAAAGTCGATGGTGCCTCGAGTCTCGATGTAGTCAATCCGGCCACGGAAGAGGTTCTGGCCAAGTGTCCGCGCGCCGACGCCGCCCAACTCGACGCCGCTGTCGCCGCTGCCAAGCGAGCCTTTCCTGCCTGGTCGCGTACGCCAATTGAACACCGCCGCCGTATTTTGCTGGCGATCGCCGATGCGCTTGAAGCTGCTCTTGAAGATTTCGCTCGGACTGTCACCGCTGAACAAGGCAAACCACTGAAAGATGCCCGAATCGAAGTGGGCGGGGCTGTGTATTTCCTTCGGATGACAGCCGCCCTCGATGTCCAGGAAGAACGGGTGCTCAAGGACGATCAAACAGGAAAGGTGATAGAGCACCGCACCCCGCTGGGCGTCGTCGCGGCAATTATGCCTTGGAACTTTCCTGTCATGTTGGTCGCCGCAAAGTTGGCGCCGGCATTGCTCATGGGGAATACCGTGGTGGCAAAGCCCGCGCCCACAACGCCGCTCTCCTGTTTGAAATTTGTTGCACTAATGGCGGAGCACGTGCCTCCCGGCGTTGTCAATGCGATCGTCGATAACAACGATCTTGGCGGCTACCTCGCGGGGCATCCGGATGTGGCCAAAGTGGCGTTTACCGGGTCCACCACGACCGGAAGGAAGGTGGTGGAATCCTCGGCTTCGACCTTGAAGCGCCTGACGCTGGAGCTGGGCGGCAATGATGCAGCGATCGTGCTCGACGGTGTCGATCCAAAAGTAATCGCGCCAAAAATTCTTAAGGGTGCGCTCGTCAACGCCGGTCAGGTTTGCGTGGCAATCAAGCGTGTATACGCACCGGAATCCATTTATGACGAGCTTTGTGATGAACTGGGCCGATTGGCCTCGGAGGTCGTGGTGGGCGACGGGATGGAGCAGGGCACGCAAGTCGGGCCGGTGCAGAACAAGGCGCAATATGAAAAATTGAAGGCATACATCGACGAAGCGCATCGCAATGGAAAAGTTGTCGCTGGCCGGGATGTGCCACATCGGCCCGGGTACTTCATCCATCCCACGATCGTTCGCGATATTCCCGATGATGCACGGCTGGTCCGCGAAGAGCAGTTCGGGCCTGTGTTGCCGGTGCTCAAATATCATGACGTGGCGGATGCTATCGCGCGGGCGAATGACAGCGAGTATGGCCTGGCGGGAAGCGTATGGGCAAAGGACACCAAGTCCGGCGTCGAAGTCGCCAAGCAGATCGATACCGGTACTGTCTGGGTCAACGCCCATATGGCGAGCGACCTTATGGTCCCAATCAGCGGCTCAAAGCAGTCCGCTGTCGGAATTAAAATGGGAGTCGATGGCGCACATCAGTTCAGTCAGCGCCACGTCATTTACGTACCTGCAGAATTACCTGTTTAGAACGAAAGTCGCCGGGCGCTTGCTGCGTAGCCGTCCCGCGGCGTCACCTTGCTCTCACCGCGCGAATAGCAGAGAATATTTGCCTCTCAATTTCGCCACAAGGGATAGGCGACGATGAGCACGTCTTGGGCGTTGCTACGAATGCAGCATTGCCGTTGAACCCGGGGGAGCCGAGAAATGAGTTTCGATCTCGATGTGGTCATGCTGCCTGATGAACCGTTTTCGGACGTTTCAGGGGGCTTGCTTGCCCAGTTGAGCAAGATTGTAGGCGAACGGCATGTATTGACCAAACCGGCCCATACTCACCGGTATTCGACAGGCTTTCGCTTCGGCTCAGGTCCGGTGATCGCAGTTGTTCGGCCCGGGACGCTCGTCGAACAATGGCGCGTGCTCCACAGCTGTATCCGCGCGGGCGTGATCATAATCGTTCAGGCGGCCAACACGGGTCTAACGGGTGGGTCGACCCCGAATGGCAACTATGATCGGCCCGTCGTGATTATCAGCACCCAACGGATCAAGGGTATTCACCTGCTGGGCGGAGGGGTTCAAGTATTATGCCTCTCCGGGGCCACTCTCCATGATCTGGAGCGAACTTTGGCGCCCGTCGGGCGATCACCGCATTCTGTAATTGGTTCGTCGTGCATCGGTGCTTCGATAATCGGGGGCATCTGCAACAATTCCGGCGGTGCCTTGGTGCGGCGCGGCCCGGCCTATACTGAACTCGCGCTCTATGCTCGGTTAGACGACGCTGGGCGGCTGCATTTGGTCAATCATCTAGGCATCCGCCTTGGAACTGAACCAGAGCAAATTCTTGAGAGGCTGGAAAAGGCCGAATTCACGGAGGCGGATGTTGACAGATCGCCTGACCGCAAGGCTTCTGATCATACCTACACCGATTGCGTTCGGGACATTGAGCAGAACACACCAGCGCGTTTTAATGCCGATCCCAACAGGCTCTTCGAGGCTTCGGGAAGCGCCGGCAAGGTAATGGTGTTCGCCGTCCGCCTCGATAGTTTTGTCGCAGATGCACGAACGACTACTTTCTACGTCGGAAGCAACGATCCGCAAGAATTGGCGGCTCTCCGAAAGAATATTCTTTCTGATTTTGAAGAACTCCCCATTTCTGCCGAATATATTCACCGGACCGCCTTTGACCTGGCCGCAAAATATGGGAAGGACAGCTACCTGGCAGTCAGCCTTCTAGGCACGGAAAACCTACCGAGAGTTTTTGAACTGAAAGCGCGTGTGGACGCTTTGGCACGTGGCCTCAATCTAAGCGATCGCTTGCTTCAAACTTTGAGCCGCCTTTATCCAACACATTTGCCGCGCCGAATGCGGAAGTGGCGAGATCTTTATGAGCATCATCTAATACTCCAGATGGGTTGTGACGGAATCGATACTGCACGGGACTTACTCGCTGACCGGTTTCCAAGTGCTACGGGCGGCTATTTCGAATGCGACAATCGCGAAGCAAAGGCAGCTTTTCTGCATCGCTTTGCAGTTGCAGGCGCGGCAATGCGTTATCGCGCGATCCATGCCTCAGAAGTGGGCGATATAGTAGCTTTGGATGTGGCGTTGCGGCGTAGTGATGAACGATGGTTTGAGGACCTTCCGTGGGACATCGGCCAGAACGTCGTACATGCAATCTATTACGGGCACTTTCTCTGCCACGTATTTCATCAAGACTATGTAGTCAAAAGGGGAACGGATAAGCATTTGTTTGAGCGACGGATGCTTGAGACATTTAACGCTCGCGGAGCAGAATGTCCGGCTGAACACAATGTCGGTCATCTCTATCAGGCCAAATCCGCTCTTGAGCAACACTATCGGGCGCTGGATCCGCTAAATCGATTCAACCCTGGCATCGGGCAAACATCTCGACAAGATCGTTGGAAATAATTCTTCCCGGCTCACCGTCGTAGGTTCGATTTTGGTCCGCTCGTCGTTCATGGCGCGCAATTTTCCAGCATTATGGCATAGGTCCAGTGTGTTAGACCTATTACTTAGGGATGGCAGCTTCCGGAAACACGGCTTGATCGATGAGGGGATACGGCTAATTTCAGTTGCATCGGGGATATTCTGAAATTTCGCCGACGACGCCGTCGCAAATTTTCGCACGATTGGGGCGTCCCGGTCAGCAAGCGGAAGGGTCCTCCCAGTTACTACTGATGGCACTGTCAATGGGAATGCACCGTCTATCGAATGGGCCGCTTGACGCCTGCCCGCCTCACGAGTGCGCAAACTACCTCCGAAACTCAGGATATGCGTCAATATAATGTCATCGGACTCTAGCCTTGGAAAACTTCAATGCGGTGGTAATCTAGGAAGGCGCACTGCGCGGCGCTGAATACGCCGACGCATTCGACCGCGCTAAGCCCCCAGGATGACCAAACTTCATCCGGCAACTGTGCAGACTTGAGGATCGTGCCGTCGTTTTCAAAGCTGATGAAGCCGCGGTCAAACAGCCGATCGACATGGGGCGACAATAGCAATCCATTACAGCCATCAAGTTTTTCCTGATCGTCGCAAACACGCCAAGGCTTTATGTGACTTGCGATCAGAAAGTGAGGATCGGACACGCCGGTGAGGCGGCAGCAAGTTTCGTTTAACCGCACGTTGGCTTTGAACACACCTTGCCCTCGGCGGGCTTGCACAAGCTGCTGCTTTTGGGTCGGGCCGATATCCGTTCGTCCTTGCACCGCATCCTGTGCGGCGTTGTCAGCAAGCTCTCTGGCGTCCTCGACGGGTTCGGCGGCAGAGATTTCGGCAATCGATAGACCCATCTTACTGAGGAGCGCCTCAACAAAACCTTTTGAGACTTCGGAGAGGTATACGCCTTGATTGCCGTTGCCGTTGTTCTGCAAAGGCGCATATTTTTCGGCGAGGTGCGGCCTCAGTTCGTCAATGATGTCCTTTGGCCGGACTGGATTGGCCGCGACCTCAAATTCCACGGGAACCAACCAGCCTTCATCGCTCCACTGGGCACCCACACTACCGAATTCTGGCTTGCTAGCGGATTCCGCGGGGCCCTGCGCCACACCGACTGCCTTGATGAGCGTATCGCAAAACGACAGCACCAAGTCGCCCGGTTGCACGCGGGTCATGTTGTCATAGAAGGGGTTTCGGCCGCCCCCTTTGTTGTGCTTAGGCGACCACAAGAATCCGCCTTGGACCTCGTGCTTGTAGGTTTGGTTTTGGTTGACCCACCAATAGCGCATGGTCACCCCACCCCAGGTTCGGCGGGCAAAAATGCCTCGCATATCCACCGTGCGATCGGAATGTCTGCCGGTGCTAGTTCGAGCGCCATGAGCTCGTCAGCGGCTACCCACTCGGCGCGATCATGGACCGTCAGCTGCCAGCTTTCGCAAGTCATGCTTGCCTGCACCGCAATGAGATTGATCGCACCGCCGGGGTATGAATGTATGTTGCTTGTAAGAACTTCCCCCGCTTCACAGGTGATAGCGAGCTCTTCGGCCAGCTCGCGAATAATGCACGTTTGCGCCGTTTCCCCGGCTTCGATCTTTCCGCCGGGAAACTCCCACAATCCCGCCAATTTTTGTCCCGGCGCACGCCGCGTGACCAACACGCGGCCCCGCTCGATGATTATCGCTGCGGCGACATCTTTCGGGGTTTTCTGCATGATCCAAATGATTTCATGCGTTGCGTGCCTGGGCAAGGTGACCAGCGCTTGTGTCCCCAGCTGATCGGCAATCGCCTCTTTGGCCGGCACCACGGAGAAAATTTGCTTGGTCTTATACCTCCTATTTGACGATCGCCCGCCGATATCCTGCCGCCTGTGCTTCGGCCTCAGTGCAGAAAATCTCCTCTGGCCGAGTGGCATCGTAGTAGGGCATGCCAGGCAGGTGATAGATCCACTGACCCTTGCGATTGCGATTGCCCTTAATCGAACAGCTCCCAGGTGGTGACCCAGCGGCCGCTCGATTGCGCGGTCGCGGGGTCACAAATGACTGCGGTTGGCGGGCATTTTGTTCATGTGAGCGGCGATAATCCTCTGGCAGCACGAAGTTCGAGGTCCACAGTCCGCGGCCTGCAGCCCGGGCGCGCAGTTCGTCGGCCGTGTAGTCATCGCTGTACGTGCGAAACGCCGTCGCCCAGCCTTGATCGACCATCCACTTGTTTAGCTCTACCCCTTGGGCCCAGCAAATAGCGAGCAGGCGGCCATAGTCGTCGGAGCCTTTACCGCGACATTCGACGCGGGCGCTCCCGACCAACCCGCGCAGCTGACTGGCCGACTCCTCACCGCAGGCCCAAACAGCGCCGCCACGCTCGCAGGTCTGTTTGCCTTCTGGTGCGTCGATGCCGAACAGCCGAACCGAAAGACCGGCGACAGACAGCGAATCTCCGTCGACCACTTGGCTTGGCCCAGCCAGGTTCTGCGCCGGCGCGACTTGCGGCAGGAATGCCATTCCAAGGAGCAGCAAGCGGACAATTGACATTTGGCTCCCTTCTCTTTCACCCAGTGTGCCGACAACAGGCTACTATTGTAAACGTGGATGACACCAGAACAACAAATCTGGGCTTGCGCCCTTGAAATCGAGCGCCAGCATGGTCGTGACGCTTGGATGTTCGCCACAATGCGCATCCAGGATCTTGAAGCAGAATGCGACACGGCCGGTGTGCAAACCTGGCGCCAAATTAGGAATTGCATCCTTGCTATTCGCCCGCGTGAGCGTCGGGTTCGGATGCTACTCGCCCGCCTGTTTGCTACGATGCGATTTACAACTTTTTGGTAGACTGCGGATTTGACGAGCTACGAATTTAATCCTGCCGCGGACATGGTGAGCTGCTGCCGGGATACATTTATGGCAGGTAGCGTCCGGTGCGCAACCTCATGCATCTCAAATGACAGCTCTTGTTACCGACACGGCAACGTGTTCCTGTCAGAGAATGACTAACCTAAAGGCCGTGGAAGAGTTCTTTCGAGCAACGGAGGCATTCGCAAACGCGATGACCCCCACGGTATCCTACGTCTCATGGACCCGCCAAGGGCGCCAGGTTGTTGTCAAGGCTCGCCTCCGACTCATTTTGCAAAGCCTCGATTTCATCCCTCGGCGCTTTGAGTGGAGCGGTGTAATCGCCGAGACTTTCAAGCTTGGCGAGATTGGGAAGTCGCCGCGCGAGTTCATCGACGATATTCTTGCTGGGCGCTTAACTTCGCCCGGCGGGCAGATCGAATTCCCACCACAGCAAGGGGGAGACTACGCAGCCCAATTCGTCCCACTTCATCCTGAAGGCCTGGAACAGCAGAACCGCACTGCAGTCTTATCAGTCCGTGGCGACGATCAAAATTTCCCACTGAACTTCGCACCGCTCGATTGGGATCTGAAAGCGGCGAGTCCGCCGTATGATAGCCTCAGCGAGTTGTGTCAGGACTTCGGCCTTGGTCTTCCAAATGAGCCGGCCTGCCTTTTCGAAGCGATTGCGACTGACGTCGTGGCAATGGATTTTAGTTGTAAGGTTGTCGGGACAAGCATCGATCTGGCGGTTCTCACTGCTCCCGGGCTCGACAGGAACGGGGTTTCGATCGGTTACCGGCTCTTCGACAAGGGGCAGGTGGTTAAACGTGAGACGCTGCGAGGCGACGAGCTGAATTGGTCTGATGCCGAGAGAGTGCAGCGCGGTGCCATTCGGATCGAAGTGCCACCGGCGGCTGTCCTGCACTGCTACGCGCGGTATCGTGACGTCACCCATCAGCATCGTTGGTTCAACGACTCGACAGTTGCACAGAATCCGAGGCGAGCGACTTACGAGCGATTCGACCCAGACCTCGAATTACTCCGTGAAATGTGCGTGCCCAAGGACAATAAATTTGCGCGAGACTTGGAGACGGCCGTGTCATGGCTCTTATGGATGTTAGGGTTCAGCGTTCTCCATCTCGGCGCAACCAAGCGGCTGCAGGACGGCCCAGACCTGGTCGCGACGACTCCAACCGAGCACTACGTCGTTGTCGAATGCACCACCGGTCAGGTGAAAGGCGAAAGTAAGCTTGAGCGTCTGGTCGGGCGCGCAGCCGCCGTGCGGGAGCGACTTGAAAAATCGAATAACCAGCATCTTAAGATTTTGCCTGTGATGGTGACTTCGATGACTCGGGCGGAGGTGGTGGCCGGCATTCAAGCAGCCCGAGAGCACGGCGTGGTCGTGCTCGCTCGCGAGGATATACTCGCCGCTATGGACCGGACCCTGATACTTCCACGACCGGATGATATTTACGCGGAAGCCGAGCGCAGCCTCACGAATTCCTGATGTCACTGCCCGCGTACAAAGGCGACGTTCCGAGGCTTGGATTGTGCCATCGAAACTGGTCGTTCGTTCGTGGGTGCGGTTGAGAACGACGCAGACTGGTCGGGAGCTCAAGTCCACTAAGCGTAAGGTATCTGCCTCCAAATGAGCGATGTCGGCGAACCAGAGCGCCTACGATGAAAGTTAGACTCGGCTTCACACAGACCTAATCGCAATCTGGCTCCCGTTCGCTCCCTTGTGGACGGTAAATCCGTTCGGGACGGCCTGCTGGACCAGCGGCACATGTGAAATCAGGCCCACGGCACGCCGCTCACCGACAATATTCTGAAGCACCTGCAGAACCTGATCGAGCGTGCCTGCGTCGTTATCCGTATCGAGACTGCCAAAGCCCTCATCAATGAAAATGGTATCGAGCCTAATGGCCCCGTTTGTCATTTCGACGATATCGGACAGGCCGAGTGCCAGGGACAGGGCAGCGATGAAGTTCTCGCCGCCGGACAGCGTGATGATCTCGCGGGCACGTCCAGTCTCAATGTCGTGGACGCGAACGTCCAGCCCTCGTTTTGAGCGTCCTCCGATGCTTTCGGTGTCTCGCTCGAATCGATATCGGCCGCTGGTCATCGGATCGAGGCGCAAGTTTGCAGCTTCCAGAACCTGATCGAACATTGCACCGAGGGCGAATGTCTCCAGAGTGGTCCGCGTCTCGTTCTGACCGTCGAATGCTTCCGCAATACCCCGCAGCGCCCCCGACGACTGTTCAAGGGCTTGAAGGTCCTCAAGCTGATCTGCCAAGCTGGTCTGCAGATCGACAAGTGATTGGTGTTTCTGCTGAGCTGCAGCGTTCTGCTTCACCGCCTCGTCTGCCGCTTCTTGTGCTTTAACGCAGCTCAGACGGTAGGGCTCCAGGCTTTGCCGCTGTGCGTTGCCCACCGCGCTTCTTGCTATCGTGTCGCGCGCGCGGGCTTCAACAAGGGCGGTGTCAAAGCCCGCGATTGCCTTCTCCAATGCAGGGATCTCTGCAATATCGGGGATGGCCGCGCGATAGCCTGCCTCGGCCATCCCAAGCTCGGTAAGGCGGGCTTCAAATGCGGTTAGTTTTGCGGCGAGATCGATCTCGGTGTCGCTGACTGCGGTCGCGGCGCTCTGCAGTGCGGCTGCTGCTTTGATAGCAATGGCATCGAGCTCGCGCTGCTTCGCGTCGGCATCGGCAATGGCCTGCTTCCGGCTGCTCAAGTCTGCGGTGGCGGCATCTATTGCTGTCTGCAGACCGTCTTGCTGGCGCAGGTTTTGGGGGACCGATGTAATTTTCTCGTCGTAGGCTTGGCGAGCGAGTGCCTCTGCAGTCATGGCGCCGCCGAGCGTGTCGCGAGCCTTCTGGAGGGCCCCTGTCGCTGCCAGCTTGCGCTTGCGTGCGTCGTCCAGTTCTTGGGTGAGAAGGCCGATGTCTACGTGCGCGCCCAAAGCATTGATCTGAGCGAGGGTGAGCTGCAAGTCGCCATCGATTTCGCTTACGCCGCGCTTTGGTTGCGACAGTCCGTCTAGGGCTGCACGCTTTTCTTCGAGAGTAGCATGGGCCGAACTGGCGGCGGCCTGGGCCTCGCGATCGGCCTTGGATGCGGCAAGTGCCGCGCCTTGAGCGTCGCGCCAAGCCTTTTCGAGTGCACCCGCATCTCCAGAACCATGCGCCGGTTCAGGGTGGTCGCTGGCGCCGCAAACCGGGCAGGGGTGCCCATCCTGCAATCGCTGGGCAAGGACGCTGGCCTGGGCTGAAATGAAGGCTCGCTCGTGCGTCTCGGCCACACCGACTGCCTCGGCATGGTGGGCCTGCGCGTTGCGGGCGATTGCCGATGCCTTCTCGTCGGCGCCCTGCGACAAGCCCACAGCCTGCGTGGCCTTTGCGAAGGCCTGCGCTGCGTCGAGTTCGCTCTTTAAACCGTCGCGTGCTCCGTTCAGCTTTTGCCGCTCAAGAGCATTTGCTTGGGCTGCCGCAAGTGCAGTCTCCTTTTCTTCGCAGAGATCAACAGCCTCAGCCTCAGTTTCGGCTGCTTGGGATTGAGCCTGTTTTGCGCGTTCCAGCACCAACTCGGCGGTTTGAAGGTCAGCCAGACGCTCGGCGGCATCCACCAGAACTTGTTTGTGGCGGTTCAGGTGGTCGATCTTGCGCGCGAGGTCTTCGATCTCATGCTCACAGGAGCGAAGATCGAGCAGCGTCGCACTCGCTGCCGAAAGAGCATCGCTTGCTTCTCTGACTGCAATTTCAGCGTTGGCGTGTGCTTCAATCGCTGTTCTGTAGCGCTTCTGGGCATCGGACACGCTGGTGTCGAGATCCGACATGCGACGCGCCAATTCGCCACGGGACTTGCGAGCGCGCATCGTTTCAAAGGCTATTGCCTGTGTTTCGAGTTGCCGCAAGGCGGTCGCAGCAGTTTCGACTTCACTAAACAATTTGTCCTGTGTTTCCGCAGCCGCATAGGCATCGTTTGCGGCCTTCAGCGCAGCCGAGGCGTTGGCAGACTCCAATCTGGTGAATTGATACCGCTCCAGCGCTGCTACAATCCCATCGGCAAGCTCGTCCGAACTGGCAAAGCCTTCGAGCTGAAGACGATGCCCCTGAAGGCGAAAGCCATCTTCGATCTCACGCCTGACGTTTGCGGCATCGGCTTTGAGCTTTTCGGTAAGCCGGCGGTAGAGCGAAACGTCGAACAGCTCCCGCAGAATTTCGAGCCGGTCCTTGCTGTTCGACATCAGGAAACGCTCAAATCTGCCTTGGGGCAAAAGGACAATCTGGCGGAACTGCTGTGCGCCATAGCCGAGAAGATCTTCGACATAGCTGAGGACAGCGCTGACCTTCCGTTCTGCGAGCGGAACGCCGCAGTTGTCCGGACCGACATCATCGATCGCGACGTCCGATACATCGAATAGCCAGGCAGCATGTGGCTGCATTGTGTGACCCTCGCCTCGCGCCTTTGGCCTTGCCTGGTCAGGTTGACGCCTGACGTAGTATCGCTTGGCTCCCAATTCGAATTGCAGGCTTACTTCGGTCAGGAGATCCTCAGGCGCAAAGTCAGACCGCATCGTGCCGATGCCTTGCTCCTCCTTGGCCCCCTCGCCAAACAGGGCGAAGGAAATTGCGCTGAAGATCGACGACTTGCCTGATCCGGTGGGGCCGTAGATCCCGAAAAGGCCGGCGTCGGTCGCTTCGCGAAAATCGATGGTCTCGGCGCCGCCATAGGGACCGAAAGCGCTGAGGGTGAGCTTGATAGGTCTCATTGACCCTCCTCCAGTGTCGCGAAGGATCGCAGCGCGGAAGCCACAATCTGACCCTCTGCTTCGCACAGCGGCTCACCGCGGATAAAATCGAGGAATGCGGAAGAGAGCGTCTGAGGGTCATCAATGGCAGCGCGCTGCTCCTCGAAGCTCTGCGCTAAGGGGCGCTCATTGCGCTCGTAGGAGAGTTGGACCGCGTTCGGATAGAAGGCCCTTATCCTTTTCATCGGGTCGATTTGCGGGGTATCGTCCGTGAGGACGACGCGAACGATGTCGTTGGACACTTCCGTGGCGGCGAGCAACTCGAGCAGCTTGCCGCGGATGGTTCTGACCTGACGCAGCGGCTTCAGCGCTACTTCGGTGACCCTAGCAGTGCCGTCGGCCGCAAGGTCAATCAGGCTGACCGACTTCTGCTGACCTTCCTCATCGAATCCAAATGCCAAAGGTGCGCCGGAATAACGGATGTGATTCTGCCCGACCGGTTGCGGGCGGTGGAGGTGCCCAAGGGCCACATAGTGCGCACCCTCAAAGGCCGCCGCCGACACGGTCTCAATCCCGCCGACCATGCGCGTAAGAGGACGCTCGCTTTCGCTGGTAGCGGCGCCGTCGACAAAGGCGTGGGCGACGACAACCCAACGCATTTCGTCGGTCACGTGCTTGCGAGCGCTGGCAAGCTGGGCCCGAATGACATCTGCTGGGCAGGAGATGCCGTCGTCTTCGAAGCACAGACGCGCGGCATATTCGAAGGAGAAGGGCAGGGCGGAGATGGCCACCGGACCGTGGTCGTGGGAAATCACGAGGGGCCGCTCATCTTCATCCAGTGGTCCGCGCACAATGGCTGCGCCGCCATCTGCAAGGACGCCCATTGCACCGATCTGCGCGGCGGAATCGTGGTTGCCCGCGATCATGACGATCGCAGTGTCGGAGGTTGCGCGCACCGTTGTAAGGAACTGCGAGAGGCGGGTGATCGCACTTTGGGGCGGGTTGGCCCGATCAAAAATGTCGCCTGCGATGATCAAGACGTCGGGCCGCTCATCATCGATAATGGCAAGAGTCTGGACGAGGATATGGTCGTGGTCATCATCGAGGGACAGGCCATGGAATTGCCGGCCCAGATGCCAGTCGCTGGTGTGCAAGATGCGCATTAATCTGTCCCCGAATCCAAGTGCATATAAATTTTATATAGACGAATGAGGGGCCGTCAAGTAGGGTTCGGTTATGGACGATCCTGCACTCAAGCCAGCAATGCTTGCTCGCCTGGTCTATCTCGACAGGTGCCTGACGTGGCGCGGGCAGGTGAATCGCAAGGACCTGATCGAGCGTTTTGGGATTTCGTCTCCGCAGGCGGCAATCGATCTCAGGGAATATCTCGAGCGGGTTGCCGAGCCGAAGCCTCGCTATGACACGGTGCGCAAGTGCTACGTCGCCGCCCCCCACCATCGAGGCCTGCCGTTTGTCGAGGATGCAGGCTCACCGCATGAGTTTGTCGGCCATCCCACATCGAGCAGCATTGCAGTTCTTCCTTCGCCTGTTCGGTGGTGCCCGCCACTCGTAATGCGACATCTGTGGCAGGCGATTGAGCAGCGGCAGAAGATCGAGATCGGCTATGTGTCGATGTCGAGTGGGCTGCGCGAGAACCAATGGATTGCGCCGGCGCATTTTGCCTCCGACGGCGAGCGCCTGCACGTTCGGGCATGGAGCTTCCACCGCGAGGAATGGCGCGACTTTGTGCCGGTGCGGGTGCTGCCTGACAGCACCTTTGCCGTGGCTCCAGGCGACAAAGACCTTCCGCGCGATGAAGAATGGGAAGAGTTCGTCGAGATCCGGCTTCGTCCGCTGAGCAGCCTGACGGAAGAGCAGCAGGCGGCTGTCCGGCTAGAATATGGATTCACGCAGGAAGTTCTGCGCTTCGAGGTCCGCAGGTCGCTCGAATTCTATGTCGAGCGACGCTGGGGGCTCAACCAAACGTGGGCACGACTGGAACGCTGTTAGCCTTTGCAACGGCAGCCTTTTGCCCGTGGCACTTCGTGACCCGCCGTTCCGGAGTGTCCAAGCGAGCGGCAGTCGCGAACATTGCCGCCGTTCGTCGCTCCGAACTCCATGTCGCCAGCGAACATGGGACCTTACCGGTTCCACGACATGCGCACTGTCTCATGGCAAATGTCGAACCCGCGCTCGAACAGCAGATCCTCGACGTTCCGCAGCGACAACGGAAAGCGCACATACATCATCACGACCAGGCGGATAACCTCGGGAGAAGAATTGAAATAGCGAAACTGGCTAGCTGGTTTGCGGGGGCGAGGCATGCGACCATCACTAAACCGCCAATTCTAATGCGAGGAGCATTTGCTCTGACAGAGACCCAATGAGGCTTGAACGGAAGATGGCGATATTCATCTGCCATGGAAGAACACAGTCTAGCGGTGCCAAACGCTTGAGACACAGGCGCTTGCGAAGTTCAAACGTCAGTCTTTGTATCCGGCAACCGGTTATCCGGTAGCAGAAGGAACAGGAGGCTTCCGATCAGTGCCAAAATACCCGCCAGAATCAGAAAGAAAGCGTAACTGTCGTTGAACTGCAGCGTCAGACTGAGAAGGAGCGCTCCGGCCGACGACCCGAGCGAGAGGGCAGCCACCAGCAGGCCCAACACCGTTCCATATATATTGAGTCCGAACGTGCGAGCCACAAGGTAGCTGATAACATCGCCTTCGGCCCCGTAGGACAAGCCCAGCATGAGAATTGCGCTTGCAAGAACCGAATAGCTGTCGAAAGCCGACGCGATCAAAAACATGCCCACAGCAGGAAGCGCCATCGTGATAGCACTGACGTACGATGCCGAGAAGTAGTCTAGCGCTATCCCGCATATTAACCGACCGACCAAGATACCGATCGCGAATAGTGCAATCATGCCGGATATTTCGTTGTGTACCATGCCATTGTCGATCAGAATGACATTCAGGTGGCTAGTCGCGATGAACTGCGAGGTGTTGGCAAGAGCTATCCCGCTCGCCAAGATCCAGAACGTCCGCGAAAGAAAGATAAAGCCGTAGTCTTTCTTGGCAGCCTTGCGCATCGGAGGTGTTTTTTTCGGAGCATCGCTCGGCGGGGTAAGCGCAATGGCGATGGCACCACCTGCGGCCATGAATATGGCAAGGACGACGTAGCCGGTTCGCCAGCCATGATCCGCTACGAAATTATTGAAAAATGGGCCGGCGGTAGCGATCGTCAGGGCTGGCCCCGATGCCGCCACGGCGAGCGCCAAGCCACGCGCCTTGGCTATGTGTTGCACGACAAGTCGGGTAAATACTGTGGACGTTGTTGTCATGCAGAACAGCGTCTGGGCTGTATGGATTACGAGATACAAATAGAAGTCACCGGACATCTGACTCAGCACAAGGAAGCTGCAAGGACCTGCGACGAAACCAATCAAAGCGGTCCTGCGAACGCCCACCATGTCTACCAATCTGCCTGCGACAAGTACTGCAACAATGGTAAAAATTCCCAGGGCGCCGACCAATGCATACTGGCTTCTCGACCAGTTGAACTCCTCGATTAGATGCGGCCCCATCGTGTTGACAGTGAAGGACACGCCGCTGATGCCGCAGCTCATCCCGATCATGGCCGCAAGCAGCGGTCGCCATTTTACGGCAAGCTCTTTAAAGTACATATTTACCCTTCGATTGCCCGCAGTTTGAAGCTGGCTTGTGACTTTCGCCTCTACCCCGGCGGTCGAAACGACACGGCCACCGCGCCAGCCTCAGACGTACCGCTTCCGGAATTTAGAACCTCTTGGAAACACCCAACCGCACAAGCCGTCCGAGTGTGAAGCCGTTGGCGAAACCGTTGAACGTGGTGGCTTGGCCGCGGAACAGCGGCGGATCCTGATCGAACAAGTTGTCAACGTTGAGTGAGAGCGTCAAATCTTTGGCAATCCTGCTTTCGCCTGGCACTTTGTACTGCAAGAAAAGATTGAAGACGTTGAAGGAATCGACGTGCGACTGCTGGAGATTTGTGGCGGTCGGGGTGATATTGTAGCCTTGCGAATGGTTCCAGACGACCTGAGCGAGAAGATTGCCGACATTAGTGCCTAGTGTCGTCTGCATGCGCAGTTTGGTTGTGTCGAGCTCGAGGGTGGAAACGATAGGCGCTGCAGCGCTGGCTTGTTGTTTGAAAGTCAGGATATAGTTACCCGAAACATCGGCGAAGACATCGCCGAAACCAGTTTCCTGACGCATCCGCGCATAGAAATCGAGGCCGGTAGTCAATATCCGTGTGAAGTTCGACGAGCGCCCATCAGCTATCGAGTATACTGAACTGAAGTCTCCATTCGGGAGGGAGGCAAGCGCCTGTGCGCCGCCTGTCCCGCCGCTTGCAACTAGCTGGTCGAAAAACGCCTTTAGCGCTGCATCGCCCGCGTCATAGGTGACTATTCTGTCCAGGTAGTCGATGTAAAGTCGCGGTGACACAAGCGACGGCGTAGAAATGATATCCTTGAAATCCAGAGAGTAGTAGGTCAACCCTGCCGAGAATCCTTCCAGTACTGGTGGCTTGATGTCGAAACCAAGCGACCAGGTTTTCGCTTTCTGTGGGTCGACCGGCAGGTCGGCGCCGCTAAACGTAATCACGTTGGTTCGAGTGGCAGTGATCGGCAGGCCGGCCTTGGCATTTGGCCGAACCAGTTGCGAGGTAATGTTGAAGCTGGGGGCCGGGTCCGCAAGCAGCGAGATGCCGGCCGCCTGGAAGGCTGTGCCCCAGTTGCCGCGCAGCTTCAGCCAGTCGACCGGCGCGAAGTTGACGCCGATCTTCGGATTGAAGGTCCCGCCAAAGTCGCTGTAATGATCGTAGCGGCCTGATAGCGAAACGGACAGTTCGCCGAGCCCGCTGCCTCCGCCCATCAGCGGCACGTTGAGCTCGCCAAATACCGATTTGACTTCGCGATCCTTTTTACGGTCTACCAACACGCCGATCTGGGCGGCGGTGAGTGCAGAGCCCGGGACCGACCAGCCTGCGAAGGATTCCCTGAGATATTCGGTGCCGAACGCTGCGCGGACCTTGCCGGCGGGCAATTCGAAAAGCGGACCGTCGAAAATCGCGCGGGCATTGACCAGATCATGCTTGGCTCGCCCGAAACTGAACCAGTCGCGCGCCCTTGCAAGCGCCGGGGCATTGACCGGACTGGAGAGGTTCACCGGATCGAAGGCGTTTGCTGTCGCCGCCGTGGTGATCTCCGCTGCGTTCAGCGACTGCGCGAGCACTTTTGCCTTGCCGATGCCGTAGTTGAACATGGCGTTCATCTGCCAGGCGCTGCCGATGTCCCATTTCACCGAAGGCGTGATGCCATATGATTCCAATGAGGAATCCTGCGGCGAGAAATTGCCGTAGAGTGGCGCGAGATTCACGAAGAACAGTTCCGATGGCGGCGCACCTGGTAGCGCAATGAAGAATGGGCTGGTGTTGCGAAGCGTAACGCCCGAAGCCAGAGCCAGCGGCCCGGAAGTGGAATTGTTTGTCCGCTGGACGTAGTAGGCCTTGACTGCGAAAGACACCGGTCCACCGGTATCGACCACGAGGCTGGCCAGGACGCTGTGTTTCTCCTCTGCGGGATAAAGCGATGCGTATTCGGAGTTGTCGCAGCGATTGCCTAGGCCAGGCGCAAGGCCCGGCAGTGCGTATGTCGTGGTCACACCACTTACAGTAGCGCGCACGCTGCCGACCGCGCAGGCAACGTCGACGGGAACACTGTTGACCCAGTCGCGGTTCTGCGAAAAATCGCGGTCGAGACCGACCAAGCCGTCGTGCTTGGAGAAATCATAAGCGACATATGCGGAGACGTTTCCGAAGGTCTTGCCGGCGATAATGCTGGCGTTGTACTGGTTGTAGTTGTCGGCAAAACCATAGCTGCCTTTGGCCTCGACGCCGTCGAAGCTCTTGCGGGTAATGAAGTTAATGACGCCGCCGATCGCATCGGAACCGTAAGTCGAGGAGCCGCCGTCTGTTATTACGTCGATGCGCTCGACCGAATTTGGCGAAATCGCATCAAGGTCCATTGACGACTGTCGGACACCCATGCCTGGCAGGCGGTGACCGTCGACCAGAACCAGTGTGCTGGCGCTGCTCGATCCGGTGTTTCCAAGATAGCGGAGCGTCGGACGATTGACCGAAATGTTCACGCCGAATGCGCCACGAATGGCCGCATAGGCGAGAAAGGTTCCCGCCTGCGGAACGTTTGAAAGCAGTTCGGAGGTGTTGACCGCGCCGATTGTCGCAATCTTCGTCTGGTCGATAGCGATTGACTGCGAACCGCCGGGCGCGATGCCGCGGATCAGGGTGCCAGTTACGACAATCTCTTCGTCACTGGCATCACTTTGAGCAGCGTTGACATTCGCTTGTTGGGCGAACGCAGATGTGGAAAGCGTCAGCAGGCTGACGCCGACGAGCGTGAATGTGCGGAACTTTCGCATTTTATCCTACTCCTCCTGTTATGAATTTTTGCCCGATGACGAACGGGTTGCTTTGAATTGATGGCTACGTTGCTGACACACACCCGGTTTTCGTTAAATATTCGCAATATAGTCTTTCGTAACCGAAAGTCGGGTAAGTCCTATCGGTACTCGTAATATTCGACTTGCATAACATCGTGATTGAATGCAGTTATCTAGATCGGCGGATCCTGCAGACAATCCTGCGACAGCTTCACGACAACAACAATCTATGCGGCTTTATTATCGGGTTCGGCGCTGTTCCGATCTTAATTTGATACCTGCGCGGAAGCATTGCCGAAAGTTATGAGCAAAGGCATCATTTCGCTTGCCCAGAGCAGGCAGCGAGCACGATCCTTCGAGCGCTTTGTAACTCCTCACAATGTTTAATTCGTTAAACTTAGCGTGATATTTTTTTGGTCAGTAATGAATAGTAAATTTGACAAGAAAGTATTTGTCGATATATATCCTATATATCGACAAATACTCTTCTCTCACTAGACATGCGCAATGCATCAGAAATACGTTGCAGGTGGCAACTGTCAGCAAAATTGGGAGATGGTGAGGTGCTGGTTTCTATGCCTCGCCTAAACTCTTCAGCGACACGGAAAAATGGCCCGTAAGTCTCACCCACACCGTAATCCGCCAGTTGGAACGCGTTCGGGATCGTTAGGTCGATCGGCTGTCCGCCATCGCTGAACCTCGACACGGTCACCTGGTCGCGCTTGCTGGGAACGATCAAGGGCTGCCGTATCGCGATCGTGCCCTCGCTGCCGTAAATCTCGATGCGTCCGCCAGGACCCAACGGAGCGGCTCCGCTCACGGCCATTGAGCCGAGAATGCCTGACGTCGTTTCAAACGTCGCAGAAATCGTGTCGTCGGCATCCGCAGGCCGTCCATCGAGTTGGACCAGACCTCGCTCGTGCGTTCGAATCTTGCCGCAGATGGACTTAACTGGGCCGAACCACGTCACGACCGCATCGAACAGGGTTGCTGCGTGCCCGGTGGATATTCCGCCACCTGTCGAGCAACCCCAGCGCCAGTGCGCTCTGGGCATTTGATACATGTCTTTGGGAGTTTCCCAAAAATAGCTTATCGAAATCTGCTGCGGCGTCCCGATATGCCCTTCTGCCAGGAGCGAGCCCACGAACGAGCGCGATGGCGCGAAACGATAAGCTTGCGTTACCATTGCGGTCTTGCCGGCCGCATCGGCGGCCTGCCGCATTTCATCTGCCTGCCCCGCGGACATGGCGAAGGCCTTTTCGACCAGGACATGTTTGCCGGCGCTGAGGGCCTTCAGTACGATCTCATGATGGGTCGGCGGGGGCGTAGCGATGCTGACAGCATCGAGACCCGGATGGGCCAAGACCTCATCGAGATCGGTGTACAGTGATTCAATTCCGACCTTAGCGCCTGCTGCTTGCAGTGGCTCCAATCGCCGCGCAGCCAAGGCAGCTATATTAAAGCCCGCCGCTTTCAGTGCCGGAAGGTGAGCATGCAAACCAACTCCCAGGCCGATCACCGCGACGTGTGGTCGGGATATACTCATTCTGATCCTCCCCGAATGGCTGCTGTGCGGTGCCATTGCCCCGCCATGGCTATCTATATATGCGTCCGATCGAGATAAATGTGCTCAAAGGCTCAAGATTAGAAACGGAGTGTTTGGAATGGACCGCTTCAATGCCATGTTGGTCTTCGTGAAGGTGGTTGAAGTCGGATCCTTCACCAAAGCCGCGGACATTCTCAACATGTCTCCGCAACTTGTCGGAAAGCAGGTGAGCAGCCTAGAAAAGTATCTTGGGGTTCAGCTACTTAATCGCACTACACGCAGGCAAAGCCTAACGGACTTCGGCCGAACCTTTTACGATCGGGCGAAGTCGATTCTTTTCGAGCTAGAATGGGCCGAGAGCTTGGCGGCTGACACTAGATCAACCCCGATGGGACGCATTCGAGTGAATGCGCCCGTTACTTTCGGCATGCATACATTGGCACCGCGTTTACCACAGTATCTTGCGAGCCATCCGCAAGTCGATGTAGAGCTAACGCTGAGCAATCGCGAGATCGATCTAGTTGGCGAAGGTTACGATGCTATATTTCGATTGGGAGCGCTGGCCGACAGCAACCTGATAGCGCGCGCGCTTGCGCCTTATGAATTTGTCGCCTGTGCTTCACCATCGTACCTATCAGAATCGAAGTCAATCGCCACTCCGATGGACCTGATCGACCATCAGTGTTTGACGTTTTCGAACACGGAATTTCGGACGCACTGGACGTTCGATGGACCAGGTGGACGCACAGTAGTTCCCGTAAGTAGCAGATTTGAGTCCGATCATGGTGAAGTGCTTTTTTGGGCGGCCCTTAACGGTTTGGGAGTGGTGCTTCAGCCTAGGGCGTTAGTTAGGCATGGCTTGGCAGCCGGTCGGCTCGTGACAATCCTGCCAAATTACACTGTGCCTACGCGCCAGGTTCACATCGTGTACTCGCCAACCCGCACAGTCACTCCCAAGCTTAGGAGTTTTTTGGATTTCGCTGTCGATAGCTTTGGATGATTGGGACTTCGCTTGGGCCTATAAATTGCGGCCCGCGCGCAATGCAGGCGATACCGTGGCGACTTTGGTGCAAGGCGCGCTCGTGCCTTCCCCAACCCTTAGCACTTTCGCCGCGTAGGTTCCTCTGTCTGCGCAGCATTCCACTGGAGCGGCATCTGTTGAAGAGCTGCAGTGGCGAAAAGCAGATGCGCTAAACGTTCTGAACGAAGGGCTGCTTTCCTTGATCTCAGCCCAAGACCGGACAGTCCCCAACGTCGAACTTAGCAGACTTATACCAACATCGCCTTGGCTGCCGACAGCAGCGCATGGATCTGCACTGAGGCCCGCTCAATCCTCATTAGGGCGGCTCGCCGTTCAGCGGGTTCAAGACCTCGTATCGTCAGCGCCGCCGCACTGGTGTCTTCCATTATCATGCCGATCCGGGTGCTGAGCTGTATGGCCAAGTCTTCGGTGTCGTCCTCCATGTCGGCACTACGCCCTGACGGCGACGACAAGTCCATAACCAGCATTGTCGCAGGGGGCGCAGAACGCCCTCGACTTCGCTGCCGTTCCAAGCATTGGTCCGATCACTGAATCGCGGCTGGCATCTGCGGTCGCCGCCCTGCCCGGCATGATCGGCAGGGCTTTGGGTGGTGGGAGCAGCGATAGACGCTGCTCCGACATGGAGAACCACCCGATGACCGAGACAACAATTATTGAGCCCATCTCCAGCCGGCCCCGCAAGATGGCGCGAGAGCCCAGGGCAGACGCCACCGCTGATGCCGGGACTGCAGGTGCGCATGTAGAGAAGCAGCTAAACACTGTCGCCACCAAACCGCAGACCAAGGCCGCGCAGGTCCAGACCCTGCTGGCGCGCGAGGGCGGTGCATCGCTTGGTGAACTGTGCCAGGCAACCGGCTGGCTTCCCCACACTGCCCGCGCCTTCCTCACCGGCCTGCGCAAGAAGGGACACGCGATAGAACGGAGTAAGGTTGATGGTGAGAGGCGCTACACCATTGCCGTGACCTGTGCCCAATGACGCGGTTGGAGAAGGATCTGGCTGCGCTGGCGACGATGTCGCCGGCGCAGCTGCGCGAGAGGTGGAGCAAGATCGATGCAGGTCCAGCACCCTCGGTTCCCGCGTCATTGCTGAGGCGACTGCTCGCCCAACGCCTGCAGGAGAAACGCCATGGCAAGCTTCCCTTGCTGGTTGCACGCGAGCTCGAGCGGGCTGCCGCGGCCGGGGCGGTTGGGTCCGTGCCTGCACCACAGCCCAAGGTGGCACTCACCCCCGGCACCCGCCTGATCCGCGAGTGGAACGGGCAGACCATCGCGGTCGAAGTGCGCGACGCCGGGTTCGTGTGGAATGACCGGACATACCGCTCCCTCAGTGAGATCGCGCGGGAGGTGACCGGTGCCCACTGGTCGGGCCCGCGCTTCTTCGGGCTGAAGCGCCGTGGCTGAGAAGCTGCAGCGCTGCGCGGTCTATACCCGCAAGTCGACCGAGGATGGGCTGGAACAGGAGTTCAACAGCCTCGACGCCCAGTATGAGGCCTGCGCGGCCTATGCCCTGAGCCAGCGTCATGAAGGCTGGGCACTAGTTCCCGAGCGCTATGATGATGGCGGGTTCTCCGGCGGCTCCATGCAGCGCCCGGGCCTCAAGCGCCTTCTGGCCGACATTGCCGCAGGCAAGGTCGATGTGATCCTCGTCTACAAGATCGACCGGCTCACCCGCAGCCTCGCCGACTTCGCCAAGATCGTCGAGGTTCTGGATGCGGCCGGTGCGAGCTTTGTGTCGATCACCCAGTCGTTCAACACGACGACCAGCATGGGGCGCCTCACCCTCAACATGCTGCTCTCCTTCGCCCAGTTTGAGCGTGAGGTCACTGGCGAGCGCATCCGCGACAAGATTGCAGCTTCCAAGCGCAAAGGCATGTGGATGGGCGGCCCGGTGCCACTGGGCTACGAGGTCGATGCCCGCAAACTGGTCATCAATCCCAAGGAAGCGGACCTGGTCCGCCACATCTTCCAGCGCTATCTGGACGTGGGCTCGGTGGTCGAACTGGCAGACGAGCTTAACCGGCAGGGTCACCGCACCAAGGTGCAAAACAGGGCCAGTGGCCCGCACCGCGGCGGCTGCATCTTCCGGCGCGGCACGCTCTATCACCTGCTGTCGAACCGGATCTACATCGGACAGATGGTCCACAAGGGCGAGCACTTCGCAGGAGAGCACCCAGCCATCATTCCCACTGAACTTTGGGACGCCGTACAGGAGAAGCTCAAGGCCAATGCCTCGGGGACATCGCGGCGTCTGCGCAGCCAGCAGCCGAGCCTGCTGGTGGGCCTTGTGTTCGACAGCGAGGGCAGGGCGATGACGCCGAGCCATTCGACCAAGCCGGGCAAGCGTTACCGCTACTATGTCACCCGGCCCGACCAGCTTGATGATGCACCGGCATGGCGGGTGTCGGCGCATGACCTCGAGCGACTGGTCTGCGAGCGGCACTCTGACCTGCTGACCGACCAGCAGTTCCTGTGTGATCTGGCGGCTGGCAACACGGCAGATGTCATCCAGCAGGTCTTGGCAAAGGCAGACCTCATGGCAGCCACTCTGCGGAGCGGTTCAGCGCGGAAGCAGGTGAGCCTGCTTCCCACATTGATCACGCGCATCGATCTCCACGAGGCCGGTATCGATGTCACCGTCGACAAGTCTCTGCTTGCAAGCGCTCTGGGGTTGGAGGCTGTGACCGACATAGCGGGCTCACAACTCATACTGACCCTGCCTGCAACAAAGGTCCGGCGCGGCCACCAGCTTCGTCTGGTCATACCGGGGCCGCAGACTATCTCCATCGACCAGGCCACCCGCGACGACAGATTGGTGGCGCTCGTCGCCGAGGCGTATCAGGCACGGCAAATGATCCTTGCCAGTCCGGATCAATCCATCGCAACCATTGCCGCCAGCCATGGGCGGTGCCGGACCCGGCTCGGCAAGCTCGCAGCAAACGGCTGCCTCGCGCCGGATATCGTCACCGCCATCGTCGAGGGGCGGCAGCCTGCCTCGCTCACCGCGCGAACCCTGCAGGACATCGACCTGCCAATCGCCTGGGCCGACCAGCGCGCGCTGCTCGGGTTCGACTGAGACCAAAACCCGCACTTCTCAACTGCAGTCAGGATTGTGGCGCCAGAGACGGCGGCTCATTCGAGCGTCTTTATTGCACCGATAGCGGCAGTCTCTGACTGCACCTGTGATTTGCACCCGCACGAAATCCCGCAGAACTGCGCCGCTTTCGGCGTCTGTTCCGGTTGGCGCCCCTCAAGGGGGTGTCACTCAGGACTGTTTGGTGCGGTCGAGAAGACTCAGTCGGACTTTTCGTTTTGACCACATTGCGCAATATTCGTCCGGTAATGTCCGTGGCTTGTGCCGCCGAAAAATGTTGCAGAGACAAGTTCGCACCGGGACTGCATGCTCGACCAGTGAATCAAGACTCAAACTTCGCCAATTGGGCTCATCATGAAAATCATTTTCAGTCGCAAAGGATTTGATTCCGGGTCAGGCGGCGCAGCCTCGCCGATTGTAGACGGTCGCCCAATCAGCCTGCCGATCCCGGCGACAATGAACTCAGCGACGACTTATTCGGAGCTGGGCATTGGTGACCTTGTGAGTGCTGCAACTCGCGGTAAAATAAATGGCAGTCACCATTGCCACCACGATCCCATATTCGTGCAGGACAGCCATTGCATCTTTGGCCAATGCGGTTCTGCTCAATCGCATCTTGCGAACCAAGGCGTCGGCCTAGGTGACACATTCATATTCTTTGGCTTGTTCCGCGAAGAGGCCACCGGCGAAAAGCATCATCGCATTTTCGGATTTCTGGAGATCGAAGAGGTGCTGCCGGTCCGGACAATTAGCGATGGTGTGAGATTAGAATTAGCCGCATTCAATCATCCCCACCTGGTCGGAGATCGAGGTCCTTCAGATACAATCTACCGAGGCCATGGAATCGCGGCAAGTAGAGCCCACGCAAAACTCCGCCTCACAGTCGAAGGGGGTCCTTTGAGTGTCTGGCACATCCCATCCTGGTTGAAAGAAACGGGATTGACCTATCACAGGGCAGCAAAGCGATGGCTGCCGAACGGGAACTTGAAGAGCGTCGCCCGTGGGCAGGAGTTCGTTACGAATGTCGGTCAGCGCGCTGCGCCGAGGCAGTGGCTCGAAGAAACGAAAGCCCTGTTGAGGTCATGACAAAGATCTGCCGATACATTGAAGGTGGAATGCTGGTCACGGTCGGCGCCTGAGTGACCAGACAAGCGCCGAGGAAGCTGTGATGATCGCCGCCAGCGCGATCAGAACGCCAGAATCAAGTATGAGCATTTCTGCCTCCAATTCGAGAAGGCAGCTATATGTTCACATATTGTTCCATGTAGGAAAGTCTAATCTGAAGGCTTTCGCATCTGGTAGACATGTCAACGACGCGATATCGCATTTGTGATGTCACCCGAACAGCATCTTTGGGCCTGTGCTCTTGAGGTTGAGCGCCTACATGGGCGGGATGCTTGGATGTTCGCGACAATGCGGATTCAGGATCTGAATGCCCAGTGTGACTACGAAGGTGCGGAAACCTGGCGCATGATCCGCAAACATCTCCTCTCGCTACGTAAAGGCCGCCGCGCGCCAAGGAATTAGACAGTGATTCTCGCCGTCCTGGCTTCGCCTTTGCTAGCTACAACGCCCCAAAGTCGCAGGCCGATCCTGAACGCTCAGTGTGCGCTCCGCCGGCGGGAACCCGAACAACCTGCGTTGGAGCGACCAATCCAGGGGCAGGTCAGCATTGTAAAGAACATCCCGCGTCAACATAGGCGGCTGGGTGCCGTCGAAGATTGACGTGACGATGTCGGGCGCGAGGTAATTCAGGCGGACCAGTTTCGCAAAGTGACCTTTTCGACGGCCAAATTCCGCTGCCAACTCGCTCATGGTCCGGTCACGCTGGGTGTCGACCATTTGCTGGGCTAGCCGCGCGTCCTGAATGAGCCGTATCAGCTTTGAATCAAGATGTTGATGCGCCGATTCTTCGCGGGGGCGAATGTGTAGTACGGGCGTCCGCCGCGCCGACACCGCGCGAACAGCGATCTCCAGAACGTATCTTGCATCGCTCCATTTCCAATCCGCCGGCCGGCCGCGGAACTTTGCAGTGCCGCCCCACAACAGGAAGCGCCGGAGTTCGACCGACCGGAACGTGATCGAAATATGGTCTTCAGCAAGCTCAATGGTTTCGACGAGGGCATGGAACAATTCCGGCCGATCAGCGGCTGGCGCGCAGCTGAGGACTTCGGCTGCCGCGGTACCCTTGATGCTTAACTTGTCGAGTTCGGGCCCATAGACGCCCAAACTCTTCAAGGCCGATCTCAGCTTCTCCCGATCGGACAGGAAGTTCGCGACCGAGGCGACAACCAATGCGTCAAGCCTGGCGGCATGCGAGCGATACTGCCTCCTGCTCTCGCGCTGTGACCACAAGGCGTTGCTCGAGCTGTAATAGTAGTAAAGGCGTCCGCGATCCTTTTCGATGGTCAGCAGCATGCGCCGGCCAAGGCTGTCCCAAAGAAGCCCGGGGAGGAAATGGTCGGTCTGTTTGCTATGAGGCAGCTGCCTCTTTCGCTCCGCGGAAAGCGAGCGTGCGGCGTCCCAGGTCTCGCGGGAGATGATCGGCTCGTGTGTGCCGGGATAAGTGCTTTCGTGTCCCCTGATTTCACCAACGTAAATTGGGTTGTGCAGGATTGCGTAGACATGCCCACTGCTGATCAACCGGCCGCCCCATTGCGTGCTCGCCTTTTTCATGGGCTTCACGGCGGTTCGGCAACCGGCGGCCTGCACCGCTCGCTTCGCTGCCATATATGATCCACCACGCAGGAACTCCGCGTAAATGAACCGGACGATCTCCGCTTCCTCTTCGACGATCTGCAACTCGCCATCGACGGAGATGTAGCCGACTGGCGGGATTCCTCCGGCCCATTTGCCGCGCCGCTTCCGCGCGCGGATGTTATCCCGCACGCGTTCAGATATCAGCTCCTGTTCAAACTGCGAAAAGGTGAGAAGGATATTGACGATCATCCGCCCGACGCTGTCGGAGGTATCGAACGACTGTGAGATCGAAACGAACGGAATACCGTATCGGTCAAAGACCTCCATCATCCGTACGAAATCCGACAGGCTCCGGGTCAACCTGTCGATTTTGTAGATCACCACTACATCGACCAGCCCGCTCTCTATGTCCCGCATCAGCGCTGCAAGTGCCGGCCGCTCAATGTTCGTCCCTGACTGACCGCCATCGTCATATCGATCCGGAATCTCGACCCAGCCACGATGTCGTTGACTCGCGATATATGCGGAACATACGTCGCGCTGAGTCTCGAGCGAGTTCATGTCTCGGTCGAGCAGGTGATTAGTGCTTTTGCGCGTGTAAATCGCGCAACGCTTTAGTGAAGGGATATCGGGACCCAGCATGAGCATCTCCATCGAAAAGCGCATCGCGCCGTTCGATGATTAAGCCTAATTGCTGTTGTCCGCAGCGCTACTGCGCGCGACATCGCCCATCAATCGGGCCGAGAGTTCGACGATCCGGCCAAAATGCGGTTCACTATCGCGATGGCTCTGGCCTCGCTTGGCCAGGATTCGGGTTGAGAAGACTCGAACTTACTGACCCGCCGTTTAGACGGATCATACAGAAACATTGCTCTTGAAATTTGGAAAATTGCATGGCTGATTGGCGTCGGCCCGAGTGCAGCGGCGTGACTCTGCAAATCTGCCATTCCACACATGCAGGTTGCTAAAATTAGCCCACATTCAAATGCAGTCAGAATTTTCCACTTGGAGACTGCTGCCGATTCCGGCGCATATATTCGACTGTGTAGAGACGCATCAGACTGCACCTCCAAATTCAATGGCGGCGAGGCCCGCAGAACTGCGCGATTTTTCCGGCCTAGGCCGCAAAATCGTTCGTTTTCAATATTTTACGGACTGTTTGGTGCGGTCGAGAAGACTCGAACTTCCACGGGCTTTCGCCCACAACGACCTCAACGTTGCGCGTCTACCAATTCCGCCACGACCGCTAAATCAACGGGGCAGCAGCGCTGGCCCGGGGGGGTAGGAGCGCGCCCTTAGCAAAGCGGGGATGACCCTGCAAGCGGCGAGCGGGATTGTCAGGCAGAACCTTTACTCAGCCCGGCTTCCAGCCGATCTCGGCGATCTTGGCGGCCTTGGGAACGTCGGTCACCGCTTCGTTGATGCTGACGCTTTCGCCGGGGGCCAACTGGCGCTTGGCCGGGACGACTTCCCAGCTGTAGACGATTCGCTCACGCGCATCGCGCAGCACGATCAGGATCGTGGGCACCGCGCGGCGCGACTTGCCGACATTGGTCACTGTGCCGCTGGCGCCGAAAAACTCCTTGCCGTTGGGCAAGGTGCGCCGATCCTGCCGATTGGGCGGGAAATCGAGCACCAGATCGGGCTGGGCCTCGGCAAAGGTCTGGCGCGAAAGCGGCATCCAGTCAGGCAGGCCATACATCGCGACTGCCGCCGTGCCGGCCAGTGCGACAATGGCAAACAGCGCCGCAGCCCAGGTCCACAGCTTGAGCCGGTTCACTCTGGGGCGGAACGGTGGTTCGTGGGCGAAGCTCGATTGGCTCCCGTCGTCCGGCTGCCAGCCGGCGGTATCGTCATAGACTGCCGCCGGCACAGGCGGTTCGTCAGCAATAACGGGCGGATCGAAACCGGGCGCGGGCTGCTCGGCGGGCGGCGGCGGGTAGGCTTCCACGGGTTCCGGCGGGGGGCCGGGTTCGGATGCCTGCGTTGCCGGGGGCGGAGGCGCTGGCGCAGTTGTTTCTGCTGCCCCAGGCGTCTGGTCTTCCGGCCAGCGGCCAAAGTCGTCCCGCTGAGTCGGGGCAGGGGCCGCAGTTGCCTTAGGCTCGGCCGGCGGCGGAGCAGGCGCTGGGCTCGGCTCGGGCGCAGGGGGTGGTGGCGCCACTGGCGCGGCCACGGGCTGCGGCGCGGAGCCTTCCTGGAACCAGCTGTGCCGGCATTTGGCGCAGCGCACGGTCCGGCCCTCAATGCCGATCGCACTGTCGGGCACGACATAGCGTGTCGTGCAGGCTGGGCAGGCGATAATCATGGTCTGCCCGTTAAGCATGAGGAAGCGCTGCGCGGCAAGGCTTGGTTTGCACTAGCATGCTCCCTATACCCTTTTTTCCACATGGATTGGCGGCTATAGGCCGTGCTCCCTCTCTGCCGGACCGGATAGTATCCACGCTCATGACCACACCAGCCGACGGGGAAATCGTCCAGTTCGATAATGTGGGGCTGCGCTATGGCGCCGGGCGCGAGGTTTTGAGCGATCTCAGCTTCACGCTTTTCCCCGGAAGCTTCTATTTCATCACCGGCGCCAGCGGCGCGGGCAAGACCTCGCTGCTGAAGCTGCTCTACCTCGCCCAGCGCCCCTCGCGCGGAATCATCCGCATGTTCGGCGCCGACGCCATCACGCTCCCGCGTCAGCGACTGCCGCAAATGCGCCGCCGCATGGGGGTCGTGTTCCAGGACTTCCGGCTGGTTCCGCATCTCTCGGCTTTTGACAATGTCGCGTTGCCGCTGCGAATTGCCGGCGCGGCGGAAAAAGACGTGATCAAGCCGGTGCGCGACATGCTCGAGTGGGTGGGCCTGGCAGAGCGCCTCGATTCGCGGCCTGCCACGCTTTCGGGCGGGGAACAGCAGCGCGTGGCCATTGCGCGGGCAGTCATCGGCCGTCCGGAAATTCTTGTCGCTGACGAACCCACCGGCAACGTCGATCCCGACATGGCCGTCAAGCTGCTGCGCCTGTTCGAGGCGCTCAACCGGCTGGGGACCACTGTGCTGGTCGCCACGCACGACTTGCACCTTCTGCAGAAAGTGCCTGATTCGCTGATCATGCGGCTCGATCGCGGTCGCCTTACAGATCCTACTGGTGCCTTGCGCTTCCCGCCGAGGCGCTCGGGGCGTATTGCGCCGGGAGCGCAATGAAGTGGGCGGGATGACGGGGGCTGTATGAAGTTGCCATTCGGCAGCAACGATGGGCTGGGCGGCGAGGCGCAGGCGCGCCTTATTCCGCAGGCGCGGCTATCGGGCCCGATGCCATGGGTTATTGCAATCATGGTGGCGCTGACAGTTATTGCCGCCGCCGCCGGTCTTTCGCTGCGAAACACGGCGAATGCCGCTGCTGTCGCGCTTTCGGGCGGGATAACCGTGCAGATTGTCGAGTCCGACAGCGCGGTGCGGGAGCAGCAGGCGTGGGCGGCAATCGCGAAACTGCGGGCGATGCCCGGTGTCAGTGCTGTGCGGCGGGTGCCGCAGGATGAAGTCGATGCGCTGATCGAGCCCTGGCTGGGCGCAGGCAGCACAGACGCAGACGCCATTCCCGTGCCCGCCTTGATCGATGCCCGGCTCGCCGCCGGGACGACACCGCGCAAGCTTGAGCAGCTGCGCGCCGGGCTCAGCAGCGTTGCGCCGGCTGCCCGCGTCGATGCCCAGTCGGATTGGCTGAAACCCGTGTTCGGCGCGATCCAGTCGCTGCAGTGGCTAGCCCTGGCGCTCGTGGCCCTGTTGGCACTGGCCATGTCGGCGGCAGTCCTGCTGGCGGCGCGCTCGGCCTTGGGGTCGAATCGCGACACCATCGAAATCGTTCACTTGCTGGGCGGGACTGACGTGCAGATCGCGCGCATTTTCCAGCGCTCCATCGGCATTGATGCCATGGCCGGTGGCGTACTCGGCCTTGCGCTGGGCGTCCTGGCCGTGCTGTTTCTCGCCCGCCGGTTTTCGTCGCTGGGCGCTGGTCTCGTCGATAGCGGCGCATTGGGCTGGGCTGGCTGGTCGCTGCTCGCGCTGGTTCCGTTTGCCGCAGTATGCCTTGCCATGCTGACCGCCCGGCTGTCCGTGCTTCGTGCCTTGCGCCAGTTGATGTGAACCATGATCGGGCGTTCGCTCTCCCTCCTGCTACTTGCCTGGCTGCTCGGTTTCATCTGGTTTGCCGTGGCGCTGCCGCAGCCTCTGGGATCGACCCGCACCGATGCGGCGATCGTGCTGACGGGCGGGGAAGGCCGGGTCGCTCGCGGGCTCGAGGTTCTGGAGAAGGGCTGGGCAGGCAAGCTGCTGGTTTCGGGCGTTGACCGTGAAGTGCGCCCGCGTGAATTCGTCGCGGCATACGGCATCAAGCCCAAGCTGATGGAATGCTGCGTGACCTTGGGTTTCGAATCAGTCGACACGCGCTCCAATGCGCTCGAATCGGCGCGCTGGATCGCGCGCGGCAAGATCCGCTCGGTTCGCTTGGTGACGACCGACTGGCACATGCGCCGTGCCGCGCTCGAGCTTCGCCGGGTCAGCCCGAAAGGCGTGAAAGTCATATTCGATGCCGTGCCGTCGCAGCCCACGCTGGAGACGCTGTTTGTCGAATACCACAAATTGTTGGCCCGCTGGCTAGCACAATTGTGGGGAGGATAGCTCAGGTGGCACGAGAGGATCGCGCCAGCCTTGTCTCGATCGCGCGCAGTCTTGCATTTTACGCGGCGTTCTATGCAGGTTCGGCCGTGCTGGTCGTCTGGGCGATTTTCGTCGAGGTCGTATCACCGCGCAGTGTCTGGAAAGTGGCCGAAGCCTGGTCGCGTTTTCACCGGGCTTGCCTCCATCGCCTTGCCGGTATCCGGATTGACGTTTCGGGCCGCCTGCCAGCCAGCCCGGCCCTGATCGCCTGCAAGCACGAAAGCTTTTTCGAGGCGATTGATTCGCTTGCCCTGGTTCGCAATCCCGCGGTTTTCGCCAAGGCCGAACTGATGCGGATTCCGCTGTGGGGGCGCGTTGCCCGCGCGCACGGCCTGATCCCGGTTTCGCGCGATCAGGGCGCCAAGGCGCTGCGGGCGATGGTTGCGGCGGCGCGCAAGGCGCTGGCCCAGGAACGGCACTTGTTCATCTTCCCCGAAGGAACGCGCGTACCACATGGCAGCCAGGCCAAACTGCAGGCGGGTTTTGCCGGCCTTTATAAAATGATTGACTTGCCAGTGGTGCCGATCGCGGTCGCGAGTGGTACGCATTACAGTCGCCGCTGGCTTCGGCCGGGCACCATATCCATCGTCATCGGCGAACCGATTCCCGCCGGGCTTCCGCGGGAAGAAATCGAGGCGCGCGTTCTGGCGTCGATCAATGTGCTCAACCAAGGCGAACTGGCATGAATGACAAGCTCGACAGCCACCGCCGACGCCCGCTGCTCAGCGTGTTGGGCCCGGGGCTGGTCACGGGCGCTGCTGATGATGATCCAAGCGGCATCGCGACATACAGCCAGGTCGGCGCGCAGTTCGGATACAGCATGGCCTGGACGATGTTCTTCGGCTTTCCGCTGCTGGCATCGATCCAGGCCATCTGCGCGCAAATCGGTGCGACGACGGGCAAGGGCATCGCCCAGAACCTGCGACGTCACTATCCGCGGCCGCTGCTTCAGTTCGTGGTGATCCTGCTGCTGATTGCCAATGTCATCAACCTGGGAGCGGATCTTGGCGCCATGGCAGCATCGCTGGGCTTGCTCCTGCCCGGGCCGCTGCTCGGGTTTACTTTCCTATTCGGTCTGGTGAGCGTGCTGCTGGAAGTCTTCGTGTCATACAACCGCTATGCGCGGGTGCTCAAATGGGCGACGCTGTCGCTGTTTTCCTATGTCGCGGTCGTCATGGTGGTCGGCGTGCCTTGGGGAGAGGCCATCCGCAGCACGCTGGTGCCGCAGTTCACATTCGACAAGGGCCACGCCATGGCGCTGGTGGCGATATTCGGCACGACGATCAGCCCCTACCTGTTCTTCTGGCAGGCTGGCCAGGAAGTCGAGGAACAGCGCCGCCGCCACGTCAAACCCTTGTGCGTCAGTCCGCGTCAGGCAGGCACGGAACTGGCGCGCATTCGCACTGATACGCTGGTCGGCATGGGCTTTTCCCACATCGTCGCACTGTTCATCGTCATTGCCACTGCCGCAACATTGCATGCCAATGGCATCACTGAAATTGAAAGCGCGGCGCAGGCAGCGCAGGCCTTGCGCCCTATCGCCGGTAATCTGGCTTTCGCACTGTTTGCCGTGGGCGTCATCGGCACAGGGATGCTTGCCGTTCCCGTGCTTGCCGGCTCTGCCGCCTATGCCGTGAGCGAAGCCTTCGGCTGGACTGAAGGGCTGGACCGCAAGCCGCGCGAGGCCAAGGCGTTCTACGGCGTGATTGCGCTGGCAACGCTGGGCGGCGTTGCGCTCAATGTCATCGGCATAGATCCGATGAAGGCGCTGTACTGGGCCGCGGTCGTCAATGGGCTCCTGGCCCCTCCGCTTATGATTGTGACCATGCTGATCGCAAGAAACCCGTCGGCCATGGGCGGCATGCCGATCTCGCGCGGCCTGGCAATCGGCGGCTGGCTTTCGACAGCCGTGATGACAGTAGTGGCGGGTGTTTTCCTGCTTACCTGAAAGGTATTCTCAGCCTTGCTGCGGCGGATAGTGGAGCCGGCGAAACAGTCGGCCCTTCTCGCTCCACAACACAAAGGCCAGCGCAAACAGCCCCGCGCCCATAATCGTCACGGCAAGCGGCCGGGCAGAGCCATCATACATGCTGCCGATGATCAGCCCGCCGACCGCGCCGATCACCATGCGCATGAACGCCAGCACCGATGACGCCGCGCCGGCCGTGCGCCCGAACGGCTGGAGCGCGATGGCAGTGAAATTGGCGGTGATGAAGGCTGTGAGCCCCAGTGTGAGGGCAGTCAGGACAGCGAACTGTATCAGGCTCTGATGCGGGCCGAAGGCAAAGTACGCCTGAATTGCGCCCACCACGATAAAGCTCAGCAGGGCCGTGTGCGACACCCGCCGCGCACCGAAGCGCATGACGAGCCGCGCATTGGTCAGGCTGGCAATGATCATCGAGCCGGCAAGGAATGCGAAGAACAGCGGGAACATCCGTCCGGCGCCAAAGTGTTCCCCGATCAGCTGCTGCGCGGTGCTGAGGAAATTGAAGAACATGGTCGCGGCCGCCGAAAGCGCCAGCACATAGCCGAACGATTCGCGCGTGGTGACGATGTCGCGCATGTTGTGGAAGATTGCGGATACCGAGATCTGCTGACGGTTTTCCGCTGTCACGCTTTCGCTCAGCCGCAGCACAGACCACAGCAGCAGGCCAGCCGACATGATGGCCATGATGCCGAACACCCAGCGCCACCCGGCGAACAGCAACACCGCCTGCCCCAGCGAAGGCGCCAGCGCCGGGACCAGCAGGAAAATCATGCTGACCATCGATTGCAGCCGGGCCATGCGGTCACCCTCGAAACGGTCGCGGATCATCGCGGCGGGAAGCACGGTCATGCCGCTGGTGAAGAAGCCGGTAATCACGCGCAGTGTGATCAGCATGGTCATGCTGGTCGCCAGCGCGCAGGCCACATTGAGCAGGAAGTATGCGCCAAGGCAGACAAACAGCACGGGCCTGCGCCCATATCGGTCCGACAGGACTCCTGGCACCAACGAGCCCAGACCCGATCCGACGAGAAACCCGCCGACGATGAGCTGCCGGTCATTGGCATGAGCGGCGTGGAGATCGAGCGCTATATCGCCAAGCGCGGGAAGCATTGCATCGATGGCCAAGGCCTGCATGGCCTGCATCATGGCTATCATCAGAACGAATTCACGCTCGCCAATGCGGGAGGGTGGGGAGAAAGTCACATCTGGGCCATGGGGCATCAGGCGCGTGTTGGCTAGGGGGGCCGTGCTGCGCTAAACGTGTGGTCATGGACGAAGCAGCGAAAGAATTCGGTCTTCGCGAAAGCGCCCCGGGGCTGCGCAAGATCGTCCATATCGACATGGATGCCTTTTTCGCCAGCGTCGAGCAGCGCGACGATCCGACGCTCAGGGGCCTGCCGGTCGCGGTCGGCGGGTCGGCAGAGCGCGGAGTGGTTGCGGCCGCAAGCTATGAGGCGCGGGTGTTCGGCGTGCGCTCGGCCATGCCTTCGATGAAAGCGGCGCGGCTGTGTCCCGATCTGGTGTTCGTGCGCCCGCGCTTCGATGCCTACCGCGCAGTCTCGCGGCAGATCAGAGCGATTTTTCTCGATTACACTCCGCATGTTGAGCCGCTGGCGCTCGATGAAGCCTATCTCGACGTCACCGAGGATTTGCGCGGCATTGGCTCGGCCACCCGGATCGCCGAACTGATCCGCGCCCGGATCAAGGCTGAAACCGGGCTGACGGCGAGCGCTGGGGTCTCGTACAACAAGTTTCTCGCCAAGATCGCCAGCGATCAGATGAAGCCTGACGGACTGTTCGTCATCCGGCCGGGCGAGGGCGCGCAATTTGTCGCGGCCTTGCCGGTGCGGCGCTTTCATGGCGTGGGGCCGCGCGGGGCGGAGCGCATGGCCAAATTGGGCATTCAGACCGGCGCTGACCTGCTCGGCCATGACATTGCCTTCCTGCGCCAGCATTTCGGAAGCCAGGCGGACTATCTCTATCGCGCCGCGCGGGGCATCGACTTGCGCCGGGTCGACGCCAACCGCCCGCGTAAATCCGTCGGCGGCGAGCGTACGTTCGATCGCGACTTGTCGTCCGGCCCAATGCTGCGCGCGGCATTGGAAAACATCGCCGATATCGTCTGGGAGCGGATCGAGAAAGCCTCGGCAAAGGGGCGGACGGTTTCGCTCAAATTGCGCACGGCCGATTTTGTCACGCTGACGCGAGCCAGATCCTTGCAGCAACCGGTTGCCAGCCGCGCGGAATTCGCCGGGCTGGGGCACGCCATGCTGGACGAATTGCTGCCATTGCCGCAGCCCGTTCGGCTGATGGGGCTCACTCTCTCGGCGTTGGAAAGTCCGGGGGAGACGGCGCCCCATCCTGAAGATGGACAGCTGAAGCTGCTGTGACCCATTCGGGAAGCTGCGCGCGGAGCCGGTCCGGCAGGGCGTGAGGCAGATCGCCGAGCGCAAAGAATGCTGCCTCGATGATCTCGCGGCCATCGGCCACTGGCTGGTCGCGCGTGAGCCCGCAGACGATGTGGACCCGGTTCGCCGCGCCGTGCAGGTCTTCGCGCGAGAGGGCCAGCGTGCGTGCGTTCTCCAGCCGGCAGGCGGTTTCTTCGCGCAATTCGCGGATCGCGGCCATCAGCGGATCTTCGCCGCGCCCGATCCCGCCGCCGGGCGGCATCCATTTGTCCGATCCATACGAATGGCGAATGAGCAGAACCCTGCCTTCCAGATCGAGCGCGATGACTCTGCATCCGGCAAGGCGGGGGCTGCGCAGCCGCCACCAGCGCCGGCGAATGCCGTGGGCCATACGCAGGCCCGCGCGGTGCAGCGGCGGCGGGATCAGGTGAAGCATGTTACCGGCGCGCGCACGGCAGCCAGCAGCCGGGCAACGGGCAAGTCGTTCAGGCCCTGCACCGCCGCTGCAAACAGCGCGGCCTTGGCCTCGCCGCGGATGACGAACAGCACCGCGTCACAATCGCAAAGAGCCGGGATTGTCAGGCTGAATCGGTCGAACGGCGCTTCAGGCGGCAGCGGATCGGGCGTCAGCCGCCGCACGGGCACAATATCATCAGCGTGGGGATCGGTATTGGGGAACAGCGAAGCAATGTGGCCGTCCTCGCCCATCCCTAGCCATACCAGTGCGAAGTGCGGCGGCGCCGCGCCGGGTGCAAGCGCCGTAATGTGTGCGCCAAGAGGCTCCAGCAAGGCGCGGATGCGGCCGACATTGCTGGCAGCGTGTTCCTCGGGAACCACGCGGTCGTCCGTCGGCCAGACAGTGATGCGCGACCAATCGAGCGTATACGCCTGGAGTTCCGCCAGGATCGGAAAAGGAGTCGATCCGCCGGGTATGGCAATGGCGATCGGTCCTTTTGCCGAGGCGAGAGCTGCTGTCAGGTGCTGGGCCAGCCATTCCGCGATGGCGGCAGCATCGGCGTTTTCGATCAATTTCACGGGCGTCATGGCAGAGGCTTTAGCAGGATCGGCCTGCCAGCGCCCCTGCTATGTCGCGCCAGCGAGCCTAGCCCAGGATTGAGTTCAGGAACCACACCCGCTGTTCGGCCTGATCGGTCCAGTCGTCGATGATGCCGTCCGTGGCATTGTCCCCCGCAGCCGAGGAGGCGGCCTTGGCTTCGCGCAGGTCGGCAACCAGCCGGACATTATCGTCGCGCAGCTCAGCCACCATGGCCTCCGCGGTGAGCGAGGCGCTGTCCTGGTCGGCAATCCGCGCCGAGGCGGCAATCGCGCCGATCGACGTCAGCGTCGCCGCACTATTCTTGCGAACGCGCTCGGCAATAAGATCGGTGAGCGCGAATATCTCGGTCGCTTGCTGGTCGAACAGCAGGTGGAGGTCGTGGAACTGCGGGCCCTTCACGTGCCAGTGGAAATTCTTGGTCTTGATGTAGAGCGCGAAACAATCAGCGAGCAGCGCATTAAGGCTGGCAACGAGCGCCGACCCCGCATTGCTCGGCGGGGCAGCCAGCGGCTGGTTCTTCGAGGCGTCGGACATGGCTTATCTCCTTGTTGTGCCGAACTGCGGCAGTGACAGGAAGATATGTATCCCCGGCCGATTAATCGTTAAATCAATTTAGACCGATAACTTTGATCAGGTATGGCGATTAGGCATTCAGGCGGGCGCGCATTTCCTTGCCGGGCTTGAAAAATGGCACGCGCTTGCCGGGCACTTCGACTGTTTCGCCGGTCCGCGGGTTGCGGCCCTTGCGCGCATCGCGCTCCCGCGTGGAGAAGGCCCCGAAACCGCGCAGCTCTACCCGGCCGCCACTGGCGAGGCGGGCAGCAATTTCATCAAAAAACGTATCGAGCGCCCGTTCGACGTCTTCGGCCCGAAGGTCAGGATTTTCCTTCGCCAGCAATTGCAAAAGTTCGGACCTGATCATGCCGGGACTCCCCTTGTCCTGAGACAAAGCGCAGCTTTGCGCATTTGTTCTGTTAAGCTGCGACCTTGCCTTTTCCCCGGAATAAATTGCCAGACTTGAAGGGGTTGCGCAATCAGAGAATGTGCGGACTTGCCCTCAAATGGGACGTCGCGCCGGTGGGGAGGGCAGTGGCTTGCCCTGTGACTGATTCCGTTGTCTTTTTTCGCATTGCCGGGGGCAAAATGGCCACTAGGATCACAAGTGCTGCAAAGGGCGGCCGAGGATCACTGCAATGAAAGACATGGCAAGCTGGAATGAGGGCGACTGGATTGCTGCCATAGCCGCAGTCGCATTGTTCGCTTTCCTCGCGCTTGGCGCCGTGATCGCGGTCCGCAAGTCCGAGAACGTTGCGGGCCATCCGCGCGGACTTTTCGTGCTGTTCTACGCCGAGATGTGGGAGCGTTTTTCCTACTATGGCATGCGCGCGCTGCTGATCCTCTATCTCACCAAATTCTGGCTGTTTGCCGACGGTATGGCGAACCTGATCTACGGCGCCTATGCCAGCCTTTGCTATATCACGCCCGTGCTGGGCGGTTACCTGGCAGACCGCTGGTGGGGCCAGCGCAAGGCCGTGCTATTCGGGGCAGTGAGCCTGGCTTTCGGCCACTTGTTCATGGCCTACGAAGGACTTCAGGGCGCGAGCGACCCGCTGGTCAAACAGGCAGACCCGGCGATCAATGTCTTCTGGCTGGCACTGGCGCTGATTGCGGTGGGCACGGGTTTTCTCAAAGGCAATATCTCGGTCATCGTCGGCCGGCTCTACAAGATGACTGATCCCCGCCGCGACGGGGCTTTCACCATATTCTACATGGGCGTGAATGCCGGGGCATTCTTCGGCACGGTGCTGGTCGGCTATCTGGGCGAGACGATCGGCTGGTCGTGGGGATTCGGGCTCGCCGGCATCGGCATGGTGCTGGGGCTGCTGATCTTCATCGCCGGCCGGCCCGCGCTCAAAGGCATGGGCGAGCCGGCGCGGCCGCTGTCCCGCCCGCTGGAGCTGCGACTGCAGGCGATCGGCATCCTGGCGATTGCCGTGGTCTTCTTCCTTATCCAGGCGCAGGAAGTCATCCAGACGCTGCTGATCGTCACGGGCGTGGCGATGCTGGCCTATACCTTCTGGGAAGCGTTCAAGCTGCCGAAGGAGCCGCGCGAGCGCATTTTTGCCATGCTGTTCCTGATTGCGCTCAACCCGTTGTTCTGGGGTCTGTTCGAGCAGGCAGGCGGCAGCCTCAACCTCTACACCGATCGCTATGTTGACCGCGCGGGCGTGCCCACCAGCCTGTTCCAGTCCATCAACCCGATCTACATCATCGTGCTGGCGCCCTTGTTCGCCATGCTCTGGCAGGGGCTGGCCAAGCGCGGCCTTGAACCATCGGCGCCCGCCAAGTTCGGCCTCGCACTGGCCCAGGTCGGCCTCGGCTTCCTGATTTTCGTCTGGGGTGCGAATAGCAATGGATCGGGGCTGACGCCGGTATTCTTCGTCTTCCTGATCTATCTGATCCACACCACGGCGGAGCTGTGCCTCTCGCCCGTTGGTCTTTCCGCCATGACCCGGCTCGCGCCGCTGCACATGGCCAGCTTCGTCATGGGCGCGTGGTTCTATATGACGGCTGTGGGCCAGTTCGTCGCCGGCAAGATCGGCGCGGCGACTGGCGGTGAAAGCGGCACCATGTCACGCGAGCTGGTGCTCGGCATCTACACGACGATTGGCTGGGTGGCGATCGGCGTTGCGGCAGTCGTTCTGATCGTCTCGCCAGTGGTCCGGCGCTGGATGCACGTCGAGACGCTGGAGGATTGAAGTTTCAGGAAATTCAATCAAACAGCGAGCTGACCGAACTTTCATCTGCAATCCGGCGGATCGCCTCGCCGATCAGCGGGGCGATGGTCAGCACGCGGATACGCTCGCAGCTCCGGGTGGCTTCGGTCGCGAGGATCGAATCAGTGATCACCAGTTCCTTCAGCGCCGAGGCCGCCACGCGTTCGACTGCCTTGCCCGAGAGAACACCGTGGCTGATATAGGCCGAGACGCTTGTCGCGCCCGCCTCCATCAGCGCCTGCGCCGCGTTGCACAGAGTGCCGCCCGAATCGATGATGTCGTCGATCAGGATACAGGCGCGGCCCTTCACGTCGCCGATGATGTTCATCACCTCGCTCTCGCCCGCGCGTTCACGCCGCTTGTCGACGATGGCCAGCGGTGCATTGTCGAGCCGCTTGGCCAGCGCCCGCGCGCGCACCACGCCGCCTACGTCCGGCGAGATGACCATCAGCGGCTGGGTGCCGTAATGCGTCTGGATGTCCGCCGCCATCACCGGCGCGCCATAGAGGTTGTCAGTCGGAATATCGAAAAAGCCCTGGATCTGCCCGGCGTGGAGATCGACCGAAAGCACCCGGTCGGCGCCCGCAGTGGTGATCAGGTTGGCCACCAGCTTGGCCGAAATCGGCGTGCGCGGACCCGGTTTGCGGTCCTGCCGGGCATAGCCGAAATAGGGCACCACAGCCGTGATCCGCTTGGCCGATGCGCGGCGTAGCGCATCGATGCAGATCAGCAGTTCCATCAGGTTGTCATTGGTCGGAAAGCTGGTTGATTGCAGGATGAACACATCCTCGCCGCGCACGTTCTCGTGGATCTCGACGAAGACTTCCTCATCGGCAAAGCGGCGTACCGAGGCATCGGTCAGCGGCAGCTCAAGGTATCCCGCAATGGCCCGCGCCAGCGGCAGGTTGGAATTGCCGGCCATGATTTTCATGAGAAGTGCCCCCGGATGTGCGCGAGAATCGATGTGGCGGCTCTAAACAGCGGGCGCTGGATTGCAATATTGGCGAGGCAATTCGCGCGTGGGGCGCGGGGGAAAACGCCAGGACTTGCCGCAAGACCGGGAATGAATGGCATTTGTGCTTCGGCTTGCCGATGGCAGAGCGCAATTCGTTGTGATAGGCGCGCCGCGCGCAATCTCCCGCGCAATTTCAAGAAGCTGAGATCATGATTCAAGCCAGCCCTTCGTTCAAGGATAACCTCCAGCAATTGCCGCCCGTCGATGACGTGCAGCGCATAGATCTTCTCGACGCCGGGGGCGCAGTTGTCGCCAGCATCCCCAACGAGCCGGGCAAGCAGGGCTCGCTGGCAGTCTACAACTATCTTAAGCAGTGCTTTGGAAAGCTGGATGCACAAGCCGCAGAGCACGGCCTTGCCATATTCGGTGAGCACACACCCGACGCGCGCAGCCGCCCGGGCGCACACCCCAATGTCGATCGCCTGCTGGAGATTGCCGCAGGCGGGCCTGCGCTGAATATCGAAGTGGTTGCTGCCCCGCGCTGATCTCGAGCCAGCGCGTCTGGCCCTCTCTCACTTCACCTTGCGGTGTTCGCCCTTCACCCAGCGCACGGTGCCGCTGCTGGCGCGCATGACGACAGTGTGGGTGGTCATCGTGCCGTCTTTCAGGCGCTTTACCCCGTCGAGCATCGAGCCGTCGGTGACGCCGGTGGCGGCGAAGATGCAGTCGCCCTTGGCCAGCTCGTCGCGGGTGTAGATGCGATTGAGGTCCTCGATGCCCCATTTGCGGGCGCGGGCCTTTTCATCCTCGTTGCGGAACAGCAGGCGGCCATTGAATTGCCCGCCGACGCAGCGCAGCGCGGCTGCCGCCAGCACGCCTTCGGGCGCGCCGCCGCTGCCCATGTACATGTCGATCGTTGTGTCTGGATTGGTCGTGGCGATCACCCCGGCGACATCGCCATCGGGAATCAGCTGAACGCCGCAGCCCAGTGAGCGCAGTTCGGCAATCAGATCGGTGTGACGCGGGCGGTCGAGCACGCAGACAATGATGTCGCCCGGCTGCACGCCTTTCGCCGCCGCCACGGCCTTTACGTTCTCGGTCGGGCTTTTGGCCAGGCTGATGATGCCTTCGGGATAGCCGGGGCCAACTGCCAGCTTGTCCATATAAACGTCCGGCGCATTGAGCAGGTTGCCTTCCTCGGCGCAGGCCAGCACGGCAAGCGCGTTGGGGCCGGCCTTGGCGGTGATCGTCGTGCCTTCCAGCGGATCGAGCGCGATGTCGATCTTCGGGCCGGTGCCGATCGCGCCGCCGACTTTCTCGCCAATATAGAGCATCGGCGCCTCGTCGCGCTCGCCCTCGCCGATGACCACGGTGCCGTCGATCTCCAGCTCGTCGAAAGCTTTGCGCATGGCCTCGACGGCTGCGTGATCGGCAGCCTTTTCGTCGCCGCGGCCGATCAGGCTCGATGCCGCGATTGCCGCCGCTTCGGTGACGCGCACCATCTCGAGCACGAGCACGCGGTCAAGGACGTGGCTGGCTGGCGTTTCGGGCATCAATGGCTTCCTCTTGTCCGGTAGGTTGGTCGCGCGATTAGCCAGCGTGGGCCAGAATGTCGAGGCGCGGTGTGATCACTCCCCGAGGATCTGCATCACCAGAGGCGCGGCAGTCAGGCTGGGCGAACCTTCCAATAAACGCAGCGCCTCGCTCACCGCGCTTTCCGGGCCTTCATGCGTGACCATCGCGACCAGCACTTCGTCAGTGACATCGACATTGCCTTTCTGGATCAGGCTTTCGATCGAGACGCCCGCATCGCGCATGGCGGCAGTAAGCTCGGCGAGCACGCCCGGGCGGTCGGCAACGGCGAAGCGGATATAGGCGCGGCCCTTGCGGTGGCCAGAATCGGCAGGCGGCATTTCTTCCAGTTCCGCCACCGGAACCGAGAACGGCGCGCCGATGTCGCCTCTTGCAATGTCGATCAGGTCAGCCACCACGGCAGAAGCTGTCGGCCCGTCGCCCGCGCCCGCGCCCTGGAACAGCAGGCGGCCCGAATAGTTGCCTTCCGCCACCACCGCATTGGTCGCCCCGTCGACATGGGCCAGCGGGTGATCGAATGGCACGAGGTGCGGCTGAACGCGCTGGAACATCTTGCCGCCCTTGCCTTCGGCCATGCCGATCAGGCGGATGACATAGCCAAGGCTGTCCGCCTGGGCGATGTCGGCGGCGAGCAGCCGGGTGATGCCCTGGGTTTCCACCGAGGCGAAATCGATTTTCGCGCCAAAAGCGATCGCAGCAAGGATTGAAAGCTTGTGGGCGGCGTCCGTGCCTTCGATGTCGAAGGCGGGATCGGCTTCCGCATAGCCCTTGGCCTGGGCTTCTGCGAGCACGTCGGCAAAAGAGCGGCCAGTGTCTTCCATCGTCGAGAGGATATAATTGCAGGTGCCGTTGAGAATGCCATAGACGCGCTCGAACTCGTTGGCCGCGCCGCCTTCGCGCAGGCCCTTGATCACCGGGATGCCACCGGCAACTGCCGCCTCGAATTTCAGCGCGACTTTCGCCGCTTCGGCTTTGGCGGCCAGTTCCAGCCCGTGATGAGCGATCATCGCCTTGTTGGCCGTGACCAGCGCCTTGCCCGCCTCGATCGTGGTGCGTGCGCAGGCCAGCGCCGATCCGTCCGAGCCGCCGACCAGTTCGACAACCACATCAACGTCCGGCCGCTCGCCCAGGATGACCATGTCGTCTTCCCAGGCAAATGGCGTCAAGTCTACCCCGCGCTTCTTGCCCCGGTCCCGCGCGCTAACGGCTGTGATTTCAATCGGCCGTCCCGCGCGGCGTGCAATCAGCGCGGAATTGGCCTCGATCAGCCGGATGACCCCGCCGCCAACCGTGCCGAGGCCGGCAAGAGCAATACGGAGGGGAGCGGGAGAACTGGGATGGGACATGTTGCAAGCCTTTCGGCTGCGCGCCCTAAAGCCATTTCGCGCGAATTGGAACCGGCGAAGCGTGGGCGACCTCTTGGGAAGGCCGAAGGCTCAGCTGCGATTGCGCGGGCACGGCCCAAGCGCATCGATCACCAGCCGGTAATCCGTCTGGGCCTGTGCTTGCGCGGCGGCCCCCTCCGAGAGATTGCTGCCGGGCGGCAGCGCGGCAGGCAGGAAGCAGGCAAGCCGATACCATCGCAAAGTCTCGCGCGCGGGGCGGCTGCTGGTATCGAGCACTTCGGAAAAGCTGACGCCCCAGCTGGGCTCGGCTCCGGCGTGGCGCGTGATGGCAATCGAGGCGGCCGAGCCGTCCCGCGTGGCGAGGAAGATCTGCGTTTCACCTTCGCCCGCCAGTTCGCCCGGCACGTGCATGGCTTCGCGCACGCCAGTTACGCGGGCCGGAGCGCCGGGGGAGACAAGCTCGGTCAGGATCGCGCGCAGGCTTGCCTCGCTGGCGGTATCCCATGGCACTTGCGCGTCCGGCGCGACCAGCCTGAGCTCGCCCGGCTTGCCGGCAACAGGCGCGGCAAACAGGAACACAGGCTTCCTGATGAGCCGCGGCGGCCTGCCCCGGCTGTCGAGCGGGAGGTCGACGAGATAGCGCAGGGTTTCGCCGACCAGGGCATCGCCGGAAAGCAATGCGCCGGTCTCCGCTTCGGCATAAAAACGTCCCCAGCCAGGCCGAACGCCTGGCGCGCGCTCCGGCTCGACTCTCGCCAGTCTGCTCAACTGCGCACGCAGCACCAGCGGCGCCGAATCAGCAAGGTCGGCAAGATCGGCATAGGTCACCGCAGGGGCAGTGGGCGATTGCGGGGCCGCAGCCGACGCTTGCTGCCCTGCCAATGCGCAAAAAACCGCCGCAATTGGCAAAATGGCTTTCCCCAAGTGCCGGATCATGCGCAAACTCCTGTAATCAATAGCCCGATAGGTAGCTGACGCACTGTCAAAGTCACTTCCTCATGCCATTGAGCTTAACTTCGGTGAATTGAGCGTTAACCATTTTGAATGCCGATAAGGCGTTGCACGCCCTCGGCTTCGAGGCTAAGGCGTGCCGAGTTGTGGGCCAAAAAATGAATCGCCCCGCAAGTTCATCTTGCTGGGCGGTGGGTCACCAAAGTGGCTAACCGCAACGGTAAGCAGGGAGTTAGGGGTTGAGGGAGGCACGCCACAGGTTTGCCTTGCTCAAGTGTTTGCGGGTCGAAAGATCCGAAGTTTGAAGAAGTATGGAGTGGTGCAACTGAATGGCTTACGCTGACCAACAGATGAGCGGCAACCGGATTGCCGCATTTATCATCGTTGCCATCCTCCACGTCTTGCTCGGCTATGCTCTTGTGACCGGGCTTGCCTATGACGTGGTCAAGAAGGCGGTGCAAAGAGTAACCACCGTCGACATCAAGGAAGAGGTGAAGAAGGAAGAGCCGCCGCCGCCCAAGAAGCTGGATCTTCCGCCGCCGCCACCTGTCGTGGTGCCGCCGCCGAAGATGACGATCACGCCGCCGCAGCAGCAGATCACCACCGTTTCCGAGCCGCCGCCGGCACCGCCGCCAGTCGTGCTCGTGCCGCCGCCGCCTTCGGCGCCGCCGCCGCCGCGTTTCACGCCCAAGAGCGCGACGCCCAAGGGCAGCGTCAGCAGCTGGGCCAATACGAACGATTATCCTTCGCGCGCCTTGCGTGAAGAACGCGAAGGCGTCACCCGCTTCCGCGTGACGATCGGCCCCGATGGTCGCGTTACGGGTTGCACGGTAACCGGTTCCAGCGGGCATGCCGACCTTGATGAGACGACTTGCTCGCTCATTTCGCGCCGTGCCCGGTTCAACCCGGCGATGGATGGCGAAGGGCAGCCGACCACCGGCAGCTATGCCAGCGCGGTGCGTTGGCAGATTCCCAAGGACTGAAGTTTCACGGCGAAGCCCGGATTGGCCGGGCTCCGCCTTATTTTTTATCTTTTTTGATTTTGTTGAGAGGACCTACGCATGCATATCGTTGATCTCCTTCAGGCTGCAGCCTCCGCTCCGGGCGCTGCACCCCAGAACAAGTTCGGCTTCGTCGAAGCCCTCGAGCAGGGCGGCTTCATCGCCATTGCCACTGTCGTTATTCTCGGCATCATGTCTTTCGGCTCGTTCTACATCCTGATTACCAAGTGGATCGACCAGTCGAAGATCATGCGCCAGGGCCGCGAGCTCAAGGCTTCGTTCTGGCGTGCGCCCAGCCTGCGCGACGGTGCAGCCAAGCTCGACAAGAACAGCGCCTGGCGCCAGGTTGTCGATGACGGCCTCATTGCTGAAGACCAGCACGGCAAGATGGTCAACGCCACTGACGCGCATGACTGGCTTGTCGGTTCGCTCCAGCGTTCGGAAGACACGATCAATGCCCGCCTGGCCTCGGGTCTGCCGTTCCTCGCAACCGTCGGCGCGACCGCTCCGTTCATCGGTCTGTTCGGTACCGTGGTCGGCATCTATCGCGCGCTGATCAACATCGGCATCGCCGGTTCGGCCTCGATCGACAAGGTCGCGGGCCCGGTCGGTGAAGCCCTTATCATGACCGCGCTCGGTCTGCTCGTCGCGGTTCCGGCCGTGCTCGCCTACAACTACCTGCAGGCGCGCAACAAGCGCATCGCCGAGGAAATGCGCGGTTTCGCAACCGACGTTCTGGCGAACATCAACTCGAAGGGCGCCGTTCGTCCTGCGGTCATGGCTCCTGCCGCTGGCGCCAAGCCTGCTGCGGCTCCCGCCAAGGCCTGAATATGATTGCTGGCGGCGCGGCCGGTCTTCCGGCTGGAGCTGCCAGGTGAAAGGGTTTGATTGGCGGGCTGCCGCATGCGGGCCCGCCGATCCCTCCCGGATCAGTTGCAAGGATAGGATGTAGTTATGGCAATGTCGGTAGGTGGTGCGGGCGGCGATGAAAAGCCGATGTCCGAAATCAACACCACGCCGCTCGTGGACGTGATGCTGGTGCTGCTGATCATCTTCCTGATCGCGGTTCCGATCGCGATCCAGACGATTGAAAAGCTCAAGATCCCGATCCTCTATTCGCAGGAATCGAAGGATAAGGTGGAGAACCTGCTGCTCACCGTCAGCACGACGGACGCAAACGGGCACAGTCCAGGTGAAGCCGGGTATGAAGGTCCCTCGCGTTATGGCGAATGCCGGATCTACTTCAACAACATCACCCCGGTGAACTCGGAAGAACTGCGTGACATGGCGTTCAAGCGGCTTGACGCCATCGTCAAGCGCGCGGGCGGACCGGAAGCCCTGAAGGCGAACCCTGAAAAGGTTCCGCAGGTGCACATTCGCGGTGACGTGAACGCGCCCTGGCGCTGCATTGCCGGCGCGGTCTACAACGTCCAGATCTCCGGCTATCCGACCGTGGGCTTCCTCTCGAACCCGGTCGATCCGAACGGCTAAGCCAGCGACCTTTCCCGCCGGTGGCGCAATGTCACCGGCAGACCAAATTTAGGAGTACCCTTCCATGGCAATGTCAGGCGGCAAGGACGACGGCTCGCCGATGATGGAAATGAACACGACGCCGCTTATCGACGTCATGCTCGTGCTGCTCATCATGTTCATCATCACCATCCCGGTGGCCACGCACTCGGTCGACATCGACCTGCCGGTTCCCAACCCCAACGATCAGCCGCCCCCGCCGGTGAAGCCAACAGTCAACAAGCTGACGCTTACGCGCGACGGCCAGACCATGTGGAACGGCACGCCGCTAACGGCTGCGCAGCTGGTGCAGAACCTCAAGACCACGCGCGAAATGCAGCCTGAGCCGGAGCTGCAGTTCCAGCCCGATCCCGAGGCCAGCTATGACCTCTCCTCGCGGGTGCTCTATTATATCAAGGCCTCGAAGGTCACGAAGTTCGGCTTCGTCGGCAATGAAGCCTATTCCGAATTCACCAAGTCGCCCAACGCGCCTGCCGCGAAGTAAGCGAGTGTTACGGCAATCTAAGGGGCGGAGCCATCCGCCCCTTTTTTGTGTTTGACGCAGCCCTCGATCGCCGCCTGCCGTGCGGCCCACTTGGGCGCCCTGCCATATTACCCCGGCCGCATCGCCGCCGCCGCCAGGCTCTCCGCCTCGATCAACAACGCATCGTCCGCCATGCCAGCAGGCAGGTTTTCCCGCCCGATCATCGACAGCACGGGGACCGCGAGCGGGCTGACGCGCTCAAGCAGCACATGGTCAATTTCGCGCGCCGCCCGGTCAAGCACGTCGGCCACACGGGCAACGTCGGTCAGCCGGCTGCGGGCATCGGCCCAGGCGGCCTGGATCAGCACATGGTCTGGTTCATGCTTTTGCAGCACGTCGAAAATCAGGTCGGTCGAGAACGTCACTTGCCGGCCGGTCTTCCGCTTGCCGGGGTGCTGCCGCTCGACAAGCCCCGAAATCACGGCTGCCTCGCGAAAGGCGCGGCGCAGCAGATAGCTCTGCTGCACCCAGTCGACGAATTCATGCGCGAGGATATCAGGCGCCAGCAAGGCCGCGGGATCGCTCACCGGCTGAATCCCCCATACGGCCAGCGCATAGTCATTGGCAATAAAGCCAAGCGGCCCAAGCCCTTTGTCTTCCATCCGCCGGGTGATCAGCATCCCCAGCGACTGGTGCGCGTTCCAGCCCTCGAACGGATAATAGGCCGTATAATGCAGCCGCTGGTGCGGAAAACTCTCAACCAGCAGCCTTCCGGGACCCGGCAAGTGCGAGCGCCAAGCCTGCATTTCCAGCCATTCGCGCACATCATCAGGAAAGCGCGACCATGACGTACGGTCTTCCAGCATCGCCTGCACCCGTGTGCCAAGATGCGTGGTCAGCGGCATGCGTGCGCCCATGTAGCTCGGGATCGTCGCGGATCGCTTTGCCGCCCGCACGATCAGCGCTGAATCGCGCATCGACACCAGTTCGAGGTCCATGCCGGCAAACCGGAACGTATCGCCGGGGCTGAGGCCCGCGCCGAAATTCTCCTCGACCTTACCCAGCGCGCGGCCGTTGCCAAAGCGGACTTCGAGCATTTCCGCGTCGACAATGATGCCGGCATTGAGGCGATGCTGATGCGCCCGGTCCGGATGGGTCAACCGCCAGGTGCCGTCTTTCGTGCGCACGATCCGCCGAAACCGATCGTAGGCCCGCAGCGAATAGCCGCCGGTCGCGATGAAATCGAGCACGCGTTGCCACTGCGCCAGCTCGATCCATGCATAGGGCTGCGCGCTCTGCACTTCCGCCAGCAGGGCCGCTTCGTCGAACGGTCCGGAACAGGCAATGCCCATGACATGCTGCGCCAGAACGTCGAGCCCGCCGGGGCGGAAGGGCTCGCCGTCGCGCTGCCCCTCTTCCACGGCATCGGCGGCGGCCATCGCCTCAAGAAATTCGAACCGGTTGCCCGGCACCAGCAAGGCCCGGCTGGCCACGTCGAGGCGGTGTCCCGCGCGCCCGATGCGCTGCAGCAGCCGTGACGAGCCCTTGGGCGCGCCCATTTGCACCACCAGATCGACATCGCCCCAGTCCACGCCCAGATCGAGGCTCGACGTGCAGACGAGCGCGCGCAGCTCGCCCCGGGCCATCGCCGCTTCGACTTTGCGCCGCGCTTCCTTGGACAGCGAACCGTGGTGGATGCCGATCGGCAGCTTGTCTTCGTTGATGTCCCACAACAGCTGAAAGAGGTACTCAGCCAGGAAACGCGTATTGGCGAACAGCAGCGTCGTCCGGTTGCGGCGTATTTCGTCATAGAGCTGCGGCACGGCCCAGCTGGCGGCATGGCCGCTCCATGGCACGCGGCTCTCCTCGGGCAACAGGATACTCACTTCGGGCTCCGCGCCCGGCTCGCCCTCTACCAGCACAACATCGTCCGCCCGGCCATGCGGCGCCAGCCAGGCCCGGTAATCGCGCTCGTCAGCGACCGTGGCCGAAAGCGCGGCGCGGCGCAGACCGGGTGCGAATTGCTGAAGCCGGGCGAGGGCCAGCGCCAGCAAATCGCCACGCTTGCTGCTGGCAAAGGCGTGGACTTCATCGATCACGACACGTTGCAGCGAGGCAAACAGGCTCTCCGCCTCGGGATATGTCAGCAGCAGCGAAAGCGATTCGGGCGTTGTCAGCAGAATATGCGGCGGGCGGGCGCGCTGCCTTGCCTTGCGGTTGCTGGGCGTGTCGCCGCTGCGGGTTTCGATCCTGATCGGCAGGCCGAGATCTTCGACGGGCGCCATCAGGTTGCGCTGGACATCGTGCGCCAGCGCTTTCAGCGGCGAGACGTAGAGTGTGTGGAGTCCTTCGGGTGGCGACACAACCTCGGTGCCAGCGCGCGATGGAGCGAATGCGGCAAGCGTTGGAAGAAAACCCGCCAGCGTCTTGCCCGCGCCAGTATCCGCTACAAGCAAGGCATGTTTGCCGGCGACATCAGCGGCCAGCATTTCGACCTGATGCCGGCGCACGCGCCATCCGCGTGCGGCAAACCACTGGCTCAGTTCTGCGGGCAGCGATGCATCGGGGGGCCGGGACAATTGACAGCGTCAGTCAATGGCGAGGGCGAGCAAGCGAAGGCCGGAGCTACGCGACAGGATCAAACGCTCTGCTGCAAATGCCAAATGTCTGCACCTCGAAATGCGGGAACGAGTGAATTACCTGTAATCACTTGACGCTGAGACCGGTTCCGCAGCGGAACAAACTATAAACGTCTGCACCGGGAAAAGTCGAGAGCGGCTTGCCTTCCCGCGCCGTCTGCCTGATCGTGATCTTCGTGGACAAGTCATTTTCAGCATTGAGCGGCGACCTCGGCGGAATTGCTTTGGCATTGGCGCTGGGTTTGTTGGTCGGCGTGCAGCGCGGCTGGGCGCAGCGACAGGACAAACCCGGATCGCGCTTTGCGGGCATCCGCACATATGGCCTGATCGGGCTGGCCGGCGGCGTGGCCCGGTTGCTCGAGCAGTCCGCGCCCGTTCTCTCTGCAATCATGCTGTCGGGCAGCGCGGCGCTGATACTGATGGGCTATGTGCGTGCATCGAAAGCCAGGGACTCGCTCAGCGGCACTGCCAGCGTTGTGAGTTTGCTGACTCTGGCCTGCGGCTATCTGGCGGCTGGAAACATGCCGATCATTGCCACGGCGATTGCTGTTGCCATGGTGCTTCTGCTTGCCTTGCGCAGCCAGTTGCACCGCCTCGTCGGCAAGCTCAGCGAGGAGGAAGTGCTGGCCATCGGCCGCTTCGCGCTGATCGCTGTCGTGATCCTGCCGCTGCTGCCCGACCAGGCCTATGGGCCGATGGCGGCATGGAATCCGCGCCAGCTCTGGCTGGTTGTGGTGCTGGTGTCCGGATTTTCCCTTGCCGGCTATGTCGCGACCCGGCTGATGGGGCCATCGCGCGGATTGCTCGCGGCCGCGGCGGCCGGATCGATGGTGTCATCCACGGCAGTGACGGCCGGGATCGCCGCTCGGCTGAAAGATCCGGAGCAGGATCACGCGCTCGCCTCCTGCGGCATTGCCCTGGCTTCCGCGGTGATGTTTGTCCGTGTCATGGTGCTGGTCGGTTTGCTGGCGCCATTTGCCCTGGCGGACTTTGCCAAGATGGCTGTGCCGGGCTTTATTGTAAGTCTGGCTTTCGCTGGCTGGTGGCTGCGCAAGACCCGCCCAAGTCATCAAAGCGCTGGCGATGGGCTTGCGAAATTGCGCAATCCCTTCGCCATTGGGCCTGCGCTTTTGCTGATGGCAATGGTTATGGCCATGACACTGGCCGCGCGGTGGACTCTGGCGCAGGCTGGCGACGCGGGCCTCGCGGTTGTTCTTGCTCTGTCCGGCTCGGTCGATGTCGACAGTGCGATCATCACTATGGGCAATCTTCCGCCCGGCACCCTGACGCCGCGCGTAGCCGCGCTGGTGCTGATGCCGCCGATCGTGCTCAACTCATTGTTCAAGGCCGCTGCTACGATCAGCATCGCTGGCTGGCAGCACGCCAGGCCTGCAGCGCTGGCCCTCACTGCCAGCGCCGCCGCCTGTGCGGCGGCAGTGCCGTTGGTGTGGTGAGGGTGGGTTAATGCCCTGCCTGCGGCCCCCGCTCCATTCCGCTGAGCGCCAGCTGCTCGTCGATCTGCGCCAGCAGTCGGTCGAGCCCGGATTGATTGCTGCTTTCCGCGCGGGCGACGAGCACGTCCTGCGTGTTCGAGGCGCGCAGTAGCCACCAGCCGTCGTCGGTCGAAACGCGCACGCCATCGGTATCGTTCACGTCCGCGCCGGATTCGGCGAGACGCTTGGCGACTTCCACCACGACCGAGAACTTCCGGCTCTCATCCACCTGGAAGCGCATTTCCGGCGTGTTGACCAGCGCGGGCATTTCCCCGCGCAGTTCGGTCACGCTCTTGCCCAGCCGAGCCGAGGCGGCAATCAGGCGAATGGCCGCATAGAGCGCGTCATCGAAGCCATAGTACTCGTGGGCGAAGAAGACATGGCCGCTCATTTCTCCGGCCAGCGGCGCACCAGTCTCTTTCATTTTGGATTTGATCAGGCTGTGCCCGGTCTTCCACATCAGCGGCTTGCCGCCCAGCGCGGAGACGCGGTCGAACAGTGCTCGGCTGGCTTTCACGTCGGCGATAATCATGGCGCCCGGCTCCTGGCGCAGCAAATCCTCAGCATAGATCATCAGCAGCTGATCGCCCCAGATGACCCGCCCTTCGCCGTCTACCGCGCCAATCCGGTCGCCATCGCCATCGAAGGCAATTCCGAAATGGAGGTTCTTGTCCGCGACCAATGCCTTCAGGTCTGCCAGATTCTTTTCTTCAGTCGGGTCCGGATGGTGGTTCGGAAAATTCCCGTCGACTTCGGTATAGAGGCAGTGATGTTCGCCAGGAAGCTTGGCCGTGAGCAATTCGAGCGCCGGACCGGCAGCGCCGTTCCCCGCGTCCCAGCCAACCCGGAGCGCCGAAAGCGCCTCGCCCGATATGCCGGCAAGCCCTTCGAGCAGGCGGGCGATATAGGCATCGAGGACTTCACGGCGCTCGGACTTGCCCTCGCCATCGAGCCAGTCCCCCCGCTCGGCCATTCGGCCAAGCTCAAGAATGTCCGCGCCGAAGAACGGCCGACCCTGAAACACCAGCTTGAAGCCGTTATAATTGGCGGGGTTATGGCTGCCAGTTATCTGTATGCCGCCGTCTACATCCTCGGCTGAGGCTTCCGCGTAATAAAGCATCGGCGTCGGCCCCATGCCCACGCGCACGGCGTCCGCTCCGCTGGCGTTCAATCCTTCCACCAGCGCCGCTTCCAGCATTGTCGAACTCACCCGCCCGTCATAGCCGACGGCCACACGCGGGCGGCGGCCTTCGCCAATCGCGCGGCGCATCAGAGTGGCAAAACCCCGGCCAATGGCGCGGGCATCGTCTGGGCCAAGTGTCTCGCCGATGATGCCGCGGATATCGTATTCTCGAAGACTGGTGGGATGGAAAGTGTGTGTCATCTGTGATCCTGCAGGGCCGCGAGCAGTAAATCGCGGGCGGCGTTGGCTTCATGAACCTGATCGTTTGTACCACCTTTGTCGGGGTGGACCAGCGTGATCAGGCGCTTGTGGGCCTCGACAATTTCGGCATGTCCCGCATTGCGCGGCACACCCAGCAATGCTCGCGCCTTTCGCACTGCCGGAGCGTTCGGGCGCTGGCTGGTCAGGCCCAGCAATTCCCATGGCCACTTGCCGGTCAGCAGGCGTGTCGCCACAATTGCCAATCCCAGCAGCCACAACAATTTCATGCTGGCGTTGTTCCCATTTGCCGACTGGCTCTGACCATGGGCAGTTCCGCCTGCGGAGCCGCCGTGCGCGGCAGATTGAGCCCGGCGAGCAGGGCGCGAAGCTCCTGCCGGGCGACAAGGTGGCTGGTGCCCAGTTCGCCAAGGTGGCCCTTGTCCAGCAATGTCAACCCCGAGGGAAACAACTCGCGGTAGATCACGCGCTCGGACAGACCATTGGCAACCCGGAAGCCCACACGTTTGGACAGTTCGGCGAGAGCGCCCTCCAGACGCCGCTGGTTGCGCGCCTCGACATGGTGGGTGCGGTTGCGCACCACCACCCAGTCCATCTCGCGCTTCTGGTCGCGGATGGTCGCCAAAGCGCGTTTCTTGCGCGCTTCCCAGATCAGTTCTGCGTAGAACGAGAGCTTGCGGATCTTGAACGTCTCGGCATCGACCTGACCGATCAGGTCAAAATCGACGAAGCTGTCGTTCAGCGGCGTGACCAGCGTGTCAGCGCCCGTGGCGACATGCCGTGCGAAGGGATCGTCGCGGCCCGGCGTATCGAAAATCAGGAAATCGGCATCGGCCGCCATTTCTGCCGAAAGAGCGTCCAGCCCGGCAACAGTCTCGCCTTCATAGACCGCGAATCGCGCGCCGGGCAGCGAAATGCCCCGGCGCTTTTCCGTCTCGGCCCGGTTTTCGAGATAGCGGTGCAGGGTGCGCTGGCGTGGATCGAGATCGATCGCGGCGACGCGCGCGCCCTGATAGGCCAGTGCAATGGCAATGTGAACGGCCGTGGTCGATTTTCCCGTGCCGCCCTTTTCGTTGGCGAATACAATGCGATGCGCAGACACTTGAGCGGACAGTGGGGCAGACACTGGGGGGAATCGCTTTCTCTGAGAGGGTTAGGCTTGTTGTGGCTTGGACTGGCGGCCCGCCGGCGCTAGGCATCAAGCCAGTGCCGGTCAACCGACCATACGCACGGGGACCATACGCGATTGGAGCGCCGCCATGCAAATCGCCGAGAGGCTTGATCCACTGCGCGATGCGGTTGCGCGGCTGCGCGCCGATGGACCGCTGGCGCTGGTGCCGACAATGGGCGCTTTGCATGAAGGCCACCTGACGCTGGTGCGCGAGGCGAAATCGCGCGCGGCGCATGTTGCCGTGTCGATTTTCGTCAATCCGCGCCAGTTCGGCCAGGGCGAGGATCTCGACGCCTATCCCCGCCCCCGCTCGCGCGATATCGCCTTGCTCGAGGGCGAAGGCGTGTCGCTGCTCTGGGCGCCGGAAGCGGGCGAAATGTATCCGCCGGGCTATGCCACCAATGTTTCGGTCAGCGGGGTGAGCGAGCGGCTGTGCGGCGCGGCGCGGCCCGGCCACTTTGATGGCGTCGCTACTGTGGTCTGCAAGCTGTTCAACCAGGTTCGGCCCGATCTGGCGCTGTTCGGCGAGAAGGACTGGCAGCAGCTCGCAGTGATCCGCCGTATGGCCGCCGATCTCGATCTGGTGCGTCCGCACGTCTCGGCGATCCTTGGCGTGCCGACGGTGCGAGAGGCGGACGGCCTCGCTATGTCCTCTCGCAATGCTTACCTGACTGCCGACGAACGCGCGCAGGCGGCAGCGCTGCCGGCGGCCATGAAATCGGCCATCGCCGACATCGGGGCGGGGAAAGCTATTGCCCAGTGCCTCGCGGAACTTGAGGCAGCCCTGCTGGCGCGCGGATTTGCCTCGGTCGACTACGCTGCATTGTGCGATGCCGAAAGCCTTGCGCCACTGGCTCAGCGAGGGTCAGGTAAGGCCCGGCTGCTCGTTGCCGCGCGGATCGGCAAGGCGCGGCTAATTGACAATATGGCGGCATAGAGCGGAGCACCGCCTGTCGAATTTCGCCAATTGTAATGGCGCACCGGCTGAGTAGAATGCACTCAGCATTTATCGCGAATTTCCGGGCCAACATGGCTGAACCAGGCAGCCCCGGATCAAGGGAGAATCTTCATGCGTAATACAGTGACAGCCCTCATTGCAGGGGTGGCCGCGCTCGCCGCCACGCCGACGCTCGCCGCAGATCGGGGCTCTTCCGGACATCAGGCGCAGCAGCGCGCGGCGGCGGAAATCCCCGTCTGCAATCGCAATCTCGGCACGCTGGCGATTGTCGAGCCGGACAACCAGTGGTGGCGCGAATACAATCTCGGCAGCCCAGAGGCGATCCTCAAGATCATTGTCCAGCGGTCGGGCTGCTTCACAATGGTCAATCGCGGCCGCGCGATGCAGAGCCGCGCGATGGAGCGCGCCATGGCCGATAATGGCGAATTGCAGGATGGCTCCAATGTCGGCCGCGCCCAGGTGCGCACGGCTGACTATTTCCTTGAGCCGGACATCGTCACGGCCAACCGCAATTCCGGCGGCAGCAATGTTGGCGGTGTGCTGGGCGGAATTGGCGGCATGTTCGGCCATGGTTTTGGCGCGATTGCGGGGGGTATCAACGTCAAGAAGGGCGAAGCCAACGTCACCTTGTCGATGGTCAATGCCCGCACGACCGAGGAAATGGCACTGACTGAAGGCTATGCCCGCAAGAGCGACGTCAGCTTCGGCCTGGGCGGCGGCGGCTGGTTCGGCGGGACGTTCGGCGGGGTTGCCGGCGGCGGCTATCAGGATACGGCGATCGGCCAGATCATTGTCCTCGCCTACATCGATGCCTACCGCAAGATGGTCGGCCAGCTTGGCGGTCTGCCCGATAATGCCGCCGCGGCTGCGCCCACTGCGCGCTAGGTTTTAACAGGGCGGCTCGATGGGCGGAGACGGCATGGGCGGGCTCGCGCTCGGCATTGCCCTTGTCATCGGGCTTATGCTTGCTGCGGGCTTCGGCCTCGCGTTCTGGCTGGGCAGAGGCACGGCCAGGCCGGGCGCGGGCTCTCCAGCGGGGGCAACGCGGAGCACGGCGCGCGGGCAGTTGTTTGGATTCATGGGGCTGGCGCTTGCCGCCGTGGGCGTGGCGGCGACATTTTATGAGTCCAGCTTTTCGCCGCCGCCGCGCCTCGATGTCGCGGTTCCTGCGGGCTATGCCCAGCCGTGGACGATCATTCTGGAAGATGCGAATGCGGGCACCAGTCTGGACTGGCAAGGATCGGGGCTGCCATTCACCCAGCGTCATGCCCGCCTTGCGATTCTGCCAAGCGGTGTGTCGCGGGTGCGCAGCCTCGGGGAAGCACTGGGCCGGGGAGACCTGGAAGTGAATTTCAGCGACGGCGCGCGCCTGATTTCCAATGGCGGCGGCCCCGCGCCAGCGGGCAGCCGCGCGTCGAATTACCTGCTGCTCGGCCGCGCGGCCGCAGATGGCGCAATGCCCGAAGCGCCGAGCGGCGATAGCCTTGCCAGCGAAATCGCCGCGCGCGAGGGCCGATAGCCTCTCCCGGTTTCATCCATCTTCTGCCATGGCCCTGTGCAACAGGAGAGCGCACGATGGCCGGTGACGACGAAGACTATATCTATGATGAGGAAAGCGGCGAATGGCTGCCCGCCTCGCAGCTTGCCGCCCAAAGAGAAATGACGCGCGCCGCCGAGAGCGCGGTGGAAGTGCGTGACGCGGTCGGCAATCTGCTGGCGGACGGCGATGCCGTGACCTTGATCAAGGACCTGACCGTCAAGGGTGCAGGCCAGACGCTGAAACAGGGCACTGTCATCCCCTCGATCAGGCTGACCGGCGATGCACAGGAAATCGACTGCCGCTATCCCGGCATCAAGGGGCTGGTGCTGCGCGCGGAATTCGTCCGCAAGCGCTGATGGGCAAGCCGGGGGGCCTGCCAGCGGCGGCGGAGATCTTGCGGCTGGCTGACCAGCGCGGACGTCTGTCGGTGCGGGTTGTGCCAGGTGCTCGGTCCAATGCGATTGTTCTGCCAGCGCAAGGCGCTGATGCGCCGCTGCAAGTTCGCATCACCCAGATTGCCGAGGACGGCAAAGCCAATGCCGCGCTCCTGACGCTGCTGGCGAAAGCGCTTGGCGTGCCCAAATCCGCACTCGAGATCATCCAGGGTGCTTCCGCGCGCGCCAAGGTCATCCAGCTGCACCGGCGCGACTAGCTGCTCCACAGTAAGACGTTGGATGCCGCTCCGTGTGGGTGGGCCTGTGGAACACCCGGCTGCCAGGGGCGTTATCGGCTTGTAAACCCTGTGGAGCCGGCCATGAATGACACTTCCCTGTTGATGATGGCAACCGCATCGGGCGTCGTATTTGGTGCATTGCTCCATTTCGCCACCCCGACAAATATAGTTGCAGGAAATGGCCACAGCTGGCGCGACAGCATTCCGCATCACCCCGATCCGGCCGCTTTGGTGTCGCGGGACGTGAACGCCGAATTTGTCGCGTTTGATTATTACAATGCCCGCGATGCTAACGGGCCGGCGATGGAAGCCGTCCTTGCCACTGCTCCCGCTCGCGATTTGCCCCGCTTTGCCTCACCGCCCAGCCTAGTGCGCGCACCGTTAGAGCCTGCATTGCCTTTAGCCGCAGAGGCTATGACACAAGACCGAATGGCGTTTGCGGATGGGGAATCGGGCTCAGACCGGTTGGACGATCAGGAGGATGTCACTCCCGTGAGTCTGGCCTTGCATAATGACGGTTTTGTCAGCGCCAAACCTGCGCAATGAAGAATAAATCTGCCAGGCGGCTGCTCACAGTGCCCTGGATTGCTGTGCAAAGCAGCAAGAAATCACTCGACAAGTTGGCAGGATGATGTGAACCATTAGCAGAGATTCGCTTGCAAGTGAGCAAGTGAACGCTGCAATGGGGAAGGTGCCAATGTTTACCGCGCGAGACTTGTCTCCTCTGATCGGGTCCCAGGTTGCGATCGAGCGAGACGATCTGCTGGCAGGCACTTACGCCGAGGACTTCCGTGAATTGCTGGTGCAGCGCGGCGTGTTGGTGGTGCGCGGCGTGCATCTGTCAGATCCGGAACTTGAGACTTTCGCCAAAACCTTGGGCAAACTCCGTGAAGGCGCGCTGCATGAGCCCGAAGGAATGCTCAGGATCCGGGATATTGCCGGCAGCTATTTCTGGCATTTCGATGGGGCATACACTGCTGTGCCGCCATTTGCGCCCGTCATGACCCCTGCCACACTCTCGACCGTTGGCGGCCAGACCGAATTTGCCAACATGTACCGTGCATTCGAGGATCTTCCGGCGGACGAGCAGGAATATCTCTCGACGTTAAACGTCGTGCATTCGATGCATGCAGGCATGGGCAAGGGCATACCCGAGCCCAACGACGAGCAGATCGCCGCTTGGCGCGGACACCGCCGGGTATTGCCACTGGTATGGCGCCACAAATCGGGGCGCCGGTCACTGGTCTTGGGCGGAACTGCTTCGCATATCGAAGGTCTGCATTTATCGGACAGTTATGATCTGCTCATCCGCCTGCTGACCCATGCAACCCAGCCGAAATATGTCTATCGGCATGAATGGCAGATGGGCGATGTCGCAGTGTGGGACAACAGCGGCACGATGCACCGCGTGCGCCCGTTCGACCTGGCAAGCGGCCGCGAGATGCACCGCTTTTCGGTCGCGGGCGTGGAATCGCTCGACGCAGTGCCGGAGCATTGCCCCGCCTGAACGCAAGGCCGCTCAACGCCTGCAATGCAGCGGCGCTTGGATGCACGGGAGCACACATGGATATTGTCGACGCCCAGCTTCACATGGGTCCGGGCCAGATCGAGCCCACGCTCGAAGCGATGGACGCACTTGGCATCCGGTCAGTCATGATCGAGGAGTTCTGGTACTGGATCAAGCCGGAGCGGCCGGGGCAGGTCGAGCCGGGCTATTTCCTCGCCAACGGCGCATGGCGCGCGATATTCCCCGTCGCCCAGCAAGCCAGCGCGCTGCATCCGGACCGCTTTTCCTATTACGTGCGGATCGACCGCAGGGACCCTCAGCTCGAACAAGTCATGCGCGTGATTGCGTCAGCGCCCAGTGCGCGCGCCTTCAGATTGCTGGGGGGACACAACCTGGAAGAAGCCGCCGCATTTGCCAGTGGGCAATTCGACGAAGTGCTCGACATTGCGCAGGATCTGGCAATGCCGGTGTGCTTCACCATTGGCGGCTATGTCGAGCACCTGCCGCGCTATCTGAAGCGATACCCCAAGCTGCAAGTGGTGGTGGACCACTGGGGCATGGGTCTGAAAGGACTGCCGCGCGGCAG
>Ga0075370_10000009_pt1 | contig 97850 bp, 84 predicted proteins | sample EndMethybrTD3035_FD_71398 | JGI IMG/M metagenome (GOLD analysis project Ga0075370, IMG submission 71398) | Populus endosphere microbial communities from Tennessee, USA - Endosphere MetaG P. TD hybrid TD303-5 | ecosystem: Host-associated > Plants > Roots > Endosphere | place: USA: Tennessee... | reverse complement strand
CGGAAATCTCGAAGCCGTCCTCACCCGTATAGCCCGAGCGGCTTATGCCAAGCGGCACATCGCCCCAGAAGTAGGGCGCGGCTTTCATGAACGTAAGATCAGTCAATTCGGGCATGCCCGGAAAGGCCGGGCGCAGGCCAAGCCGCGCTAGCGCGGTCGCCGCTTCCGGCCCTTGCAGCGCCAGTAGTCCATGCTCGGCGAGGTGATTGAGCGTAATCTCGTCCGGCAGATGCTCACGCAAGTGGCCGATGTCGTCCCACTTGGTCGCGCCATTGACGACGAGATAATAGGTCTCGCCCCGATTGGTCACCATCAGGTCGTCAAGAATGCCGCCATTCTCATCAAGGAGCAGCGAATAGCGGACCGAGCCAGGCTGCAGTGTGGAAAGGTCAATAGGCAGCACAGCCTCGATCGCCGCGACAACGCCATCGCCGGAAATCTCCAGCTGGCCCATATGGCTGACATCGAACAGGCCCGCATGCGCCCGAGTCCACAAGTGTTCGGCAATGATGCCTTCATATTGAACCGGCATGTCGTATCCGGCGAACGGCACCATCCGCGCGGCGCGGGCACGATGCCATGCGTCGAGCGGCAGCACCTGCGGCTCGGCCTGATCATCGTCCAATTGCTGACTATCGCTCACGCGCAATGACTCCCGCACAGAATGCACCAATGACCCTGTTTCAGGCCTGAACTGGCGCCCCCTCTGTCGCGGAAACCTGAGAGCTTTCCCCCGAGACACAGCCCGGAGTTACCCCTTCGGCGGCCCCCGCCAGGGCGGGAACACTTTCCAGAGCATCGCTAACGACCCACGCGGTCCTTGAGCCTGAGAGATTCCGGGGCGGTTGCTCCTTCGGCGCCCCCCAAATCCGGATGGATCAAGGGGAACTCTCCCGCGCGGTCAGCGACAGGGCGGGGATGGCGGGCGCGTCCGATTCGAGTCAACGCAATTCGACGGCCTTATCCACCGCGGCGGCGCAGCGCATAGCGAATGGCATCGTGCTCATGGATGAAGCGCCCGCCCGCTTTCTCACGCGCAAGCGCGAAAATCGCATCGGCGAGGACGTCGATCGGCATCGAACGGTACTTTCGGAATTTGCCATGCAGCAGCAAGTCGGCCAGCGGCGCGAACAATTGCCCCAGCCGCTCTGCGGGCCGGACATCGCCGCGCGGTCCGCGCAAAAGCCCGGGGCGCAGAATATCGAGCCGGCGGAAGCGGATCTTGGCCAGCGCCTCCTCGGTCTGCCCTTTGACCTTGAGGTAGAAGCTGCGGCCGTTGGGATCGGCCCCCACCGATGAGACCATGATCATGTGCTCGATCCCGGCGGCCTTGGCGACGCGGGCGCATTGCAGCACCAGATCATGATCGACCGCGCGGAATACGGCCTCGTCGTTGCCTGCCTTGTGCATTGTGGTGCCCAGCGCGCAGACCAGCACGCGAGCCTTCGATTTGGCGATTTCCTCCGGCCATTCCGTTGGCTCGCATACCACCATGACCATCCGCGCCTTCTTGGGAAGCTCGACATGGCGCCGTGACAAGGCATGCAGCGCAATGCCCCTGCGGCCGACTGCCCGCTCGATCATTGTCCAGCCGGTAAGTCCAGTGGCGCCCAGCAGGCAAATCCGCACTGGATCAGACATTGCCGAGCCCTTCAGGCGTGCGGCCATATATCTGGGCATGACAGCGAATGGCGTAGCGATCCGTCATGCCGGCGATGTAATCGGCAATGTGCCGGCTGCGCTGCGGCTCATGCGCTGGCAGGCGGGCAAACCAGGTCTCGTCCATCAGCCCTGGTTCCTGGGCATAAGCCGCATAGAGCTCTGCGATCAGCGTGCGGGCCTTGGCCGCCGTCGCCATTTGCTCGGGATGATAATAGAGCTTGTCATACATGAAGCGCTTCAGACCGCGCTCGGCCTCCGCCATTTCGCTCGAAAAACCGGCACTTGCACGACCTGCCTTGCGGACATCGGCGGGGCTGGCCATTCCCTCCACGCGCCGTCCGGTTTCGGCGAGCACATCATTGACCATCAGGCCGATCTGGCTGCGGACGAGCTCACGCAGCTGCCGATTGAGCGGGGCGCCGGGGAAGCGCGCTTCCACCTGACGCCATTCATCAGCGATGAAAGGCTGGGCCAGCAATTCGTCCAGCGTGAGGAACCCCGCACGCAGGCCGTCGTCGATGTCGTGGTTGTCATAGGCAATGTCATCGGCAATGGCCGCGACTTGCGCCTCAAGACTGGGCCATGAGGCAAGCTCCAGCGGGTAGGCCTGATCCAGCTCCGCCAGGGCCCAATTGATCAGCGGCGGCGGCCCATTGTGCTTGGCAATGCCTTCCAGCATCTCCCAGCTGAGGTTGAGCCCGTCATGCTCGCAATAAGGCGAATCGAGCCGCATCACCGTGCGCAGGCAATGCGCGTTGTGATCGAAACCGCCGTGCGCGTGGAGCGCGGCTTCCAGCGCATCCTCGCCCGCATGGCCGAAAGGCGGGTGACCCAAGTCATGTGCCAGAGCGAGAGCTTCCGTCAGGTCCTCATCAATCCCGAGCGCGCGCGCGATGACCCGCGCGATCTGCGCGACTTCGAGGCTGTGCGTCAGTCGCACCCGGTAATGATCGCCGTCAGGCGCGACGAAGACCTGAGTCTTGTGCCGCAGACGGCGAAAGGCAACCGAATGGATGATCCGATCACGATCACGTTGGAACGTGCTGCGCGGCCCGCGCGCAATCGCCCCTTCGATCGGAAACTCACGACCGCGCGATTTGGCAGGATCGGACGCGAAGGGCGCGCGGATCACCCCAAAATCCATTCCACAGCCGCTTCGGCGTGGATGCGGGTGCAATCGTAGATCGGCAGCACATTGGCGTCGACGTCGACGATCATTTCGAGCTCGGTGCAGCCCAGCACCACTGCCTCGGCGCCGTCCTGCGCAAGATTGGTGATGATGGTCTTGAGTTCGCGCTCGGACTGGCGGCTGGCCTTGCCCTTGATCAGTTCCTTGTAGATGATCCGGTCGAGGGCATCGACATCTTTCATTTCGGGCGGCAGCAGTTCGATGTCGCGGGCAATCAGCTTCTGGCGATAGAAGCTGTCGATCATGACATTGCGCGTACCCAGCAGAGCCGCGCGGCGCACGCCCTTGTCGGCCATGCGCTGGCCGACGCATTCGGCGATATGGATGATGGGCACTGACACTGCCGCGGCCACATCATCATAGACCTTGTGCATCGAATTCGCACCGATCATCAGCGCCGTGGCGCCCGCCGCTTCGAGCCGCTTTGCAGAATCCTTCAGCACGTCGCTCGCTCGCTCCCAGTCTTCGGCGCTGGAGATTCCGGCCAGGCTGGAAAAATCCAGGCTTTCGATCAGCAGCGGCGCAGAGGCATTGTGATCAATCCTGGCGTTCACGAGACGATTGATGTGTTCGTAATAAGTGCGAGTGGAAAACCAGCTCATGCCGCCAATGAGGCCGAGTTTGCGCAATGTCCGTATCCTTGTTGGGGGTCCCTGTGCCTCGCGCAGGATAGGCGAAGGCAGGGGACAGGTCTAGCGCCCGATCCCCGTGGTGCAGACTGCCGCTGCCGTGGCCGTCACTGCCAGCACTTCGGGATCGCCCACCCTGCGCACCGCCGCGACATAGTCGGCAAGGCTGCGTTTCTCGCCGCGCAGCGCCTGCAGCTTGCGCAATTGCATGATCGATAGCTTGTCCGTCAGCCGCTCGGCCATGCAGGCGGAATTCGCCTCGGAAAGTCCCGCTTCGACGAAAGCGCTCTTGACCCGGCCATAGGCCAGCTTGGACACGCAGCCGGACATGGCCAGCACGAATGCGACCAGTATCGCGGAACGGCGCAACATCAGTGCTGCAGCGCCTTGACGATTTCCTCGACCATTTTCTTGGCATCGGCGAGCAGCATCATCGTCTGGTCCATGTAGAACACATCATTGTCGACGCCGGCGTAGCCCACGCCGCCCATCGAACGCTTGATGAACATGATGGTCTTGGCCTTGTCGACGTCAAACACCGGCATGCCGTAGATCGGGCTGGACTTGTCGGTTTTCGCCGCAGGATTGACGACGTCGTTGGCGCCAATGATGAAAGCCACGTCCGTCTGGGCAAATTCGCTGTTGATGTCTTCCAGCTCGAACACGTCCTCGTAAGGCACGTTTGCCTCGGCCAGCAGCACGTTCATGTGACCCGGCATGCGCCCTGCCACGGGGTGGATCGCATATTTCACCCGGACGCCCTTTTCCTTGAGCTTGTCGGCCATTTCACGCAGCACGTGCTGGGCCTGCGCCACGGCCATGCCATAGCCCGGAATGATGATGACCTGCTCGGCCTCGCCCAGCAGGAATGCCGCATCTTCCGCGCTGCCACGCTTCCACGGGCGGTCGGTCTTAGCCGCAGCAGCCCCGCCGCTTTCCGCACCGAAGCCGCCCGCGATCACCGAGATGAAGCTGCGGTTCATCGCCTTGCACATGATGTAGGAGAGTATCGCGCCTGATGAGCCGACCAGTGCGCCGGTGATGATCATGGCAGTGTTGTGCAGCGTAAATCCCATCGCCGCAGCGGCCCAGCCCGAATATGAGTTGAGCATCGAGACGACCACCGGCATGTCGGCGCCGCCGATCGGGATGATGAGCAGGAAGCCGATGAGGAATGCCAGTGCGGTGACCACGGCGATCACCCACAGGCTTTGGTCCAGCATGAAATAGCCAGTCAGGCCGATGATCGCGGCCAGTATGCCCAGGTTAATCACGTGCCGCATCGGCAGCATGATCGGTGCGCCCGACATCTTGCCCGCCAGTTTGAGGAAGGCAATCACCGAGCCGGAGAAAGTGATGGCACCAATCGCGATGCCCAAGCCCATTTCCAGGCGCGATACCGGATTGATGGCGCCGTCAGCGCCGACAATGCCGAACGCTTCGGGATTGAGATAGGCCGCCCAGCCTACCAACACCGCGGCAAGACCCACGAGGGAGTGAAATGCAGCGACCAGTTGGGGCATGTCGGTCATCTGAATGCGCCGCGCTGTCACCAGCCCGATCGCCCCGCCAAGGGCAATGGCGCCCATGATCATCAGCAGCGTTTTGACGTCTTCAGGCGACGGGTCGGGCAGAAATGCACCTTCCGGCACCGGCGCTCGCAACAGCAGCGTGGTAATCACGGCAAGCGCCATGCCGAACATGCCGAGCCGGTTGCCAGTGCGCGAAGTGGCTGGGGAAGACAGCCCGCGCAGAGCGAGAATGAAGCAAATGCCCGAGATCAGGTAGGCCAGCAGCGACCAGGCAGGAGGCGCGGCGTGAATCACGATTTGCGCTCCTTCTTCTTGTACATCGCCAGCATGCGCTCGGTAACGGCAAAGCCGCCGAAGATGTTGACGCTGGCCAGCACCACCGCGCCAAGCCCCAGCCAGCGCGCCCAGTCAGACCCCGCAGTCGCGCCAGAAATCAGCGCGCCGACGACAATGACCGAAGATATCGCATTGGTGACCGCCATCAGCGGCGTGTGCAGCGCAGGCGTCACGGACCAGACGACGTAATAGCCCACGAAGCAGGCCATGACGAAGATCGAGAGGATCGAAATGAAGTCCATTTTAATGGGCGACTCCAAAAGAGTCTCCCCCTTTGGGGGAGGTGGCAGCGCGAAGCGCTGACGGAGGGGGCTTCGCGGCGCAGAGCGAAACGAGCGACTGTGCAACGGCGACAGGATCATTCAGTACATCAGAGGCCAACACGCGCACGACATTAAAGCCTTGCGATCGAAGCCAGCTATCCCGGCGCTGATCCCGCTCAGGCTGATCACCCATACCGTGGGAAATCCCGTCAACTTCGATGACAAGCCGACTGCTTGCGCAATAGAAATCTACCACCATGCTTCCGATTGGATGCTGGTTGCGGAACTTGAGTCCCATCGGTCGCTGGCGCAATTGCTGCCAAAGCAACCCTTCCGGTAGTGACATTTTGCGGCGCAAATTACGTGCGGCGTCAAGCGACGCAGGCGTGTGGTCTTCCATGTCAGACCCCCTCCGTCAGCGCTTCGCGCTGCCACCTCCCCCAACGGGGGAGTCTCCTGGAGGCTGGCGGATACATCAACCCAACAACCTCCCGTTCACCACTTCGCCGCCGCGCGTCAGGCGCACGGCGTCGCCGATTTCCTCGTCGAGGACCGGGCGGCCGGCTTCCTTGTCCCAGAAGGCGGACAGGAAATTATAGAGGTTGCGCGCGAACAGTGCCGAGGCATCGGCGGGCAGGTGCGCAGGCGTGTTCGAATAGCCCAGGATTTTGACCCCGTGGCGGACAACGATTTCGTCTGCCAGGCTGCCTTCGACATTGCCGCCAGCTGGGGCGGCGAGATCGAAGATCACGCTGCCGGGTTTCATGCTGGCAATCTGAGCGTCACTGATCAGGCGCGGCGCGGGGCGGCCGGGGATCAATGCGGTGGTGATGACGATATCCTGCTTGGCGATGTGGGCGGAGACCAGTTCGGCCTGCGCCTTCTGATATTCCTCGCTCATTTCGGTGGCATAGCCGCCAGTGCCCTCGCCCTCGATCCCCGCCACACTTTCGACGAAAATTGGCTTGGCGCCGAGCGAGAGAATCTGTTCCTTCGTCGCCGAGCGAACGTCAGTCGCGCTGACCTGCGCACCGAGGCGGCGGGCCGTGGCAATGGCCTGCAGCCCCGCGACGCCCACCCCCATGACGAAGGCCTTGGCGGCGCTGACGGTGCCTGCAGCCGTCATCATCATCGGGAAAGCGCGGCCATAGTGGTTCGCTGCCTCGATCGCGGCCTTGTAACCGGCAAGGTTCGACTGGCTCGAAAGGATGTCCATCGATTGCGCGCGGGTGATGCGCGGCATGAATTCCATTGCCAGTGCCTCGAAACCGGCCTTGGCATAGGCTTCGACGCGCGCGCGCTGATTGAACGGATCGAGGCCTGCGACCAGCCATGCGCCTGGGCTGGCGCCGACAATCGCCTGCGCGTCAGGGCCTTGCACACCGAGCAAAATATCCGCGCCTTTCGCCGCATCGGCAACAACTTGCGCGCCCGCCGCGGCGTAGTCTGCATCGGCAATCGAGGCACTCTCGCCCGCGCCGGCTTCAACCGCCACGCTCGCGCCAAGCGCGATGAATTTCTTCACCGTTTCCGGCATTGCGGCGACGCGCGTTTCGCCTTTCGCCCGTTCCTTGAGAACGGCGATCCGCAAAGCCTGAGGCATGATCAGATCAGGAAATCAGGGTGATGACGAGGGCCACTACCAGGACCACAGCCACGCTGCCCCACTTGAGCATGGTGATAAACCCGGAATAGGTCGATTCTGCCGCTTTTAAATCGTTGCCCGAAGCCATGTCGCAATCCCCTGCGGAGTTGAATGGGAGAAATTCAACTGGCCTCTAGTCCCTAGGGCCCACAGGCTCAAGGGGGAGCGGCAAGGAATTCACGCCAAACAAGGAGGCTTAATCGGCTCTTTACCCACGCCCGGTATGAACAGGCTGCGGTTTCGATCCACCTGGACGATACGGCGGGACATTGGCGGGGATACAATGGCAGAAATTGAGCAGCGCCTGCTCATGCTGATTGACGATGAACCGGCCCAGTGCCGGCTGATCAGCGCGCTCGCCGCGCGTGAAGGCTGGCGCACGCTTGTCGTCCACGATTCGGAAACTGCCATTGCCACGCTGGGCACGCGCCAGGGCATGCAGCTCAATGCCATCATTCTCGATCAGTGGGTTCCGGGCGACGAAGCCAGCACATTGATTGCAGAGCTCAAAAGCCGCCGTCCGGCGCTGCCGATCCTGATGCTCACCACCAGCGCCTCGCCGCTGCTGGCCGTCGAGGCCATGCGTGCCGGGGCCACGGATTATCTGGTCAAGCCGGTCGCGCCAGACCGCCTGATGCAGGCCCTGCGCGCAGCGACGACCCGCGAAGCTCCGCGTGACGAATTGGCGCCGCTGACTGAAAAAATGGCGGCAAACCTCGATTTCGATGCGATGATCGGTGCCGCGCCCACGTTCCGGGCCGCACTGGCACAGGCTGCCAAGGCCGCGCGCGGGCATGGGCCGCTGCTGATCGAGGGCGAAAGCGGCAGCGGCAAGGAAATGCTGATTCGCGCGATGCATGCGGCAAGCCCGCGCACCCGCATGCCGATTCGCATCATCAACACCAGTGCGATTCCCGCCAATTCGATCGAATCCGTGCTGTTCGGTCATGAAAAAGGCGCATTTCCGGGCGCCTTCGATCGTCAGGTCGGCGCGATCCAGCATTGCGATGGCGGCACGCTGGCAATCGACGAGATTGATCGCCTGCCGATCACTGTGCAGGAGCGGCTGGCCGAAACCCTGACGCGCGGCGATGTCCGCCCGATTGGTGCACGGCACAGCTTCCGGATCGACACGCGCCTGATTGCCGCAAGCGACTTGCCGTTGAAGGAACTGGTCGATGCCGGGCAATTTCTTCCCGAGCTATTCGATGCCATCAGCGCCGTTTCAATAACGCTGCCGGCGCTGCGCGAAAGACTGGGCGACATTCCGGCGCTTTCACGCCATTTTCTAGCCAGGATCGGTGAACAGCCCGGCCTTCGCCCGCTTGGCATCACTGATGGCGCGCTGGCCTTGCTCAGCGCCTATGACTGGCCAGGCAATGTCCGCCAGTTGCAAGCCGTGCTGTTTCGCGCCGCGGTGTTCTGCGATGGCGATGCACTGACTTCAGAGGATTTCCCCCAGCTCGCCAACATGCTTGGCGGACCCGACGTGCCGCCCGGCCAGACGATCCAGGAAGGCGTAGGCGTGATGCTCTACACTGCCGACGGCAATTTGCGTCCGCTTGAGGAAATCGAAGCTGACGTCATCCGTCTCGCGATCGGTCACTACCGCGGACGCATGACTGAAGTGGCCCGCCGCCTCGGCATTGGCCGCTCGACGCTGTACCGTAAACTGGGTGAACTCGGCCTCGGCGACGCAGCCTGATTGATTGCTCAATCTGGCTCTAGTCCATTGCCTTGCGGCGCAGCCGTGCCTCGGCCTGCATATCCGCCAGCAAGGCGCGCATTCTTGCCAGGACCACGCCGCCGAAAATCAGCGTGAAGCCCAGCGTGGAGATTAGCAGCGGCCACAGGAACACCGGGTCGATGGCCGATTTGCCCCCAAGCGCCGACATCGTGATGCTCGGCGGCTGGTGCAGGCTGTTCCACCACAGCACTGAATAATGGATGATCGGTATGTTGACTGCGCCCAGCAGGCCGAAGATCGCGGCAATCCGGCTCTGGCCGCCATTCGCGCGGGCGGCGGCATCGGCCAGCGCCATATAGGCGAAATAGAGGAACAGCAGCACCAGCATGGACGTCAGCCGCCCGTCCCATTCCCACCATGTGCCCCAGGCCGGGCGGCCCCAGATCGAGCCGGTAGCGAGGCAGATCGCGGCAAAGACTGCTCCCGGCGCGGCCGCAGCCCGTGCGGCGATGCCAGCCAGCGGGTGACGCCAGACCAGTTCGGTAAAGCTCGCTGCGGCAATGGCCATCCACCCGGCCATGCCGAGCCAGGCGGCGGGAACATGGATGAACATGATACGCACGGTATCGCCCTGCAGCCGGTCTTGCGGCACTTGCCACAGGCCTTGCGCCAGCGCGGCGCCTGCCAGGACGAGCCCGGCAAGCAGCAGCGCCGGGGTGAGCCAGCGGGCAATCCTCAGAAACCGGGCGGGATTGGCGAGACCATGCATGGCGCGGCTCATGCCGAATTCATGCCGACTTGGCCAGAGGTCTTAGCGAAGCACGCGCCCCGCAACAGCATCCAGCATGGCAGCAAGCCGCCGGTCGCGCGCTTCAGGCGCAGTGACAATGGCAAAGTCGAGCGCGCTGTCGATTGGGCTCGGCTTGCGCTGTGCGGGCAGCTTGCCTGCCAGGTGGCGCAAGGCCGCGCGCGCGCATTCGGCATTGGCCCGCATCACGGAGAGAACATCGCTGGCCTGCACGCCCGCCTCGTCCGGGCGCCAGCAATCATAGTCGGTCACCATGCCGAGCAAGGCATAAGGCAGCTCTGCCTCGCGGGCGAGACGGGCTTCGGGCATGGCGGTCATGCCGATCACGTCCGCGTCCCATTCGCGGTATAGCGCGCTCTCCGCCCGGGTGGAAAACTGCGGCCCCTCGATGGCAATGTAAGTGCCGCCCGAATAGACATCGCCGCCCACGGCCGCTGCGGCCTCGCTCACCATTTTCGCCAGTCGCGGGCATACTGGATCGGCGAGGCTGACATGGCCGACAAGACCGGGGCCAAAAAAGCTCGAAGGTCGGCCTGCGGTGTGATCAATGAACTGGTCGACGGCAACGAAAGTGCCCGGGGCCAGCTCCTCACGCAGCGAACCCACTGCCGACAGCGCCAGCACGTCGGTCACACCGCAGCGTTTGAGAATGTCGATATTCGCGCGGTAATTGACTTCTCCCGGCGGAATTTCGTGCCCCGCCCCGTGGCGAGCCAGAAAGGTGAAGCGCACCCCGCCCAGCGTGCCCGTGGTTACCGGGCCTGACGGTGTGCCGAACGGGCTGGAGACTTCGATCTCCTGCGCATCGTCGAGCGCCACGCCATCGGCCAGGCCTGATCCGCCGATCACGCCAATGTGCCAGCGGGCCGGATCAGCCGCGCGGGGCAAGGATGCCTGCCATGATGATGTCGACGGTATGTTCGCGGTAACGGTCACGCAGTTCCTCGGTCAGCGTGTCCTGATCGAAGCAATGACGCAGCACCAGCCGGGCGGAGAAGAACCGGTCGACCGCGCCAGTGACGGTGAAATAGAACAATTGCGGGTCGATGGGGCGGAACACCCCGGTTCGCACACCGTCTCCGATAAGCTGGTCATAGGCTTGATACATGGGCGAAAGATAACAGTCGGCAATCCGCCGCGCTTCCGCTTCGTCGCATTCGCCCACCAGCCGCATGGTCAGCTGGTTGAGATAAGGCACGGCATAGAACGTATCGACGGCCTTCGAGATATGCCGTCGCAACTTTGCCTCCGGATCCCAACCGTCCTTTGCCAGCAGGGCATCAACGCTCGAGACGATTGACTGCCAGTCCCGGTCGAGCAAGGCCTTGAGCAGACCCGCCTTGTTGCCGAAGTAATACTTCACCAGCGCAGAATTGAGCCCCGAGCGCAGAGACAGTTCCGATAGCGAAATGTCGACGACATCGCCCTCGCGCATGATCGCGCTGGCCGTTTCCAGCAGTTGCGCCCGCGCGCCGGGCAGAGTGCCGAGATCAGCTTCAGCCATGAGTCTGGCGCTTTGCAATTGCCTTAGCGCGGGGCCATGCGGATTGCGCCGTCGAGGCGCACGTCCTCGCCGTTCCAGTAGTCGTTCTCGATCATTGCCAGCGCCAGCGCGGCATATTCCTCGGGGCGTCCGAGACGCTTGGGGAATGGCACGGAAGCCGCAAGCGATTCCTGCGCCTTTTCAGGCAGGCTCTTCATCAGCGGCGTCTCGAAGATACCGGGCAGGATGGTGTTCACCCGCACGCCTTCGTTCATCAGGTCGCGCGCAATTGGCAGGGTCATGCCAACGACGCCGCCCTTGGAAGCGGAATAGGCCGCCTGGCCGACCTGGCCGTCTTCAGCGGCGACCGAGGCCGTATTGATGATTACGCCGCGCTGGCCAAAATCGTCAATCGGAGCGGCCGCGACCATGCCTGCCGCCGATTTCGAAACGCAGCGGAATGTGCCGATCAGATTGAGATTAACGATGAAAGCGAAAGCATCCATCGGAAAAGGCTTGATCTCGCCAGTCACTTTGTCGCGGCTGATGGTCTTGATGGCATTGGCCGTGCCGGCGCAATTGACGAGGATGCGCTCCTGACCGTGGGCACCGCGCGCTTTTTCGAGGCCCGCATCGACGCTGGCATCATCCATCACGTTCACTTCGCAGAAGATGCCGCCAATTTCGGCGGCCATCGCCTCGCCCTTTTCCCGCTGAAGGTCGAAAATGGCGACTTTCACGCCTTTGGCAGCGAGTGCGCGCGCCGTGGCAGCGCCAAGACCGGATGCGGCGCCGGTGACGACGGCGGCGATGGAGGAATCGAGTTTCATGGCATGCTTTCCTTGGCCTGCACCCTGTTACCGCAGGGCGATTTAAGCATGCGATTAAACGCCAGCCGATTGCCGGTCAATCGGCTTGGCGAACCAAGAGCAATTCGATAGGTGCGGAATTCTGTTTAATGTACTTGTATTTGCACGTGAATCATACGCCCCATTCGAGGGCAAACAATAAGGTCGTAATGTCCAGACAAGCCATCAGAGCTGCAAATCTCGCGCTCCCGCTCTTGATATCTCTCAGCAGTACCCAGGCCCTGGCGCAGACCTCTGCTCCGACTGGCTCAGATGATGCAGCCATTTCTGCCGACGATGGCGGCGCGCTGATCGAAGTCACTGGTTCGCGCATACGCCGTGAGCGTGCCGAAAGCGCGGAACCACTGGTGATCCTGCATGCCGATTACCTTCGTGACCGTGCACTGACCAACCTTGCCGATGCGCTCAACGAGCAGAGCTACGTGCGCGGCTCGGTCACGCCCACAGGTTCGCAGCCCGCCTTTGGGCAGGGCGTGAATTTCATCAACCTGTTCCGTCTCGGCTCGAACCGAACACTCGTTTTGCTCGACGGCCGGCGGGTTGTTTCGTCCAATGTGCCGAGCGTGCTGGGCAATACCAACGCGGGCTCGCAAGTCGATCTCAATGCCATCCCCGCGATCATGCTCGACCGGGTGGAAACCGTCGCGATCGGCGGCGCTCCTGCCTATGGCAGTGATGCGCTGGCGGGCACCGTCAACGTTCTCCTGCGCCGGCACCTCACGCATCTGGAGACCCGCGCGACTTACGGCCTTACCGGCGAGGTAGATGCTATCCGCTGGAATGCAGCCGCTGCGGGCGGCTTCGATTTTGCCGGGGGACGCGGCAACCTGACGGGCGCGGTGAGTGTCGATCACCAGTCCGGCCTGTTGGCCAATGCCCGCGACTTTTACCGTGCAAATATTGGCCCCGCGACCAATCCGTGCACCGTGATCCTCGTCGGCGTCTGCAGCGCGACCAATCTGGCCACCGCCCTTGGTCCGGCCGGGCGCACAGCCGCAAGCGACGGGCGGCTCAATCCCGCGATTGGCTTCAACAACACAGCGAGTGACGGATATCCCGCGACGATTTTCATCCGCGATCTGCGCTTGCCTGCAGTGACCAGCGGCGGCGTGATTTCCAGCGGCAGCGGCGCCTATGGTTGGCGTTTTGCACCGGGCGGCAATCTCGTCCCTTATTCGACCGGCACGGCGTTCGGCGCAGCCATTCCCGGCCCACTGGCCGCCGCGGCACTGGCATCTGGCGGGGACGGTCTGGCGCTCAACGATTATGCCCAGATCACATCGAGCCTGCGCCGGATCAACGCCCTGCTGGCATTTGACTTCGCCGCATCCGACCGGCTGCGCTTCTTTGCCGACGCCTTGTTCTATGAAGGCACGGCCGACGAATTGGTCCAGCAACCGACATTCAATGCCACCCTGTTCGGCGGAAGTTCGGGCGCTCTGACGTTCCGCTCTGACAACCCGTTTCTGAGCGCACAGGCCCGCCAGCAACTGAGCGCCCTGGGCTATGGTTCCACATTCCAGCTCAGCCGCGCCAACAACGATCTTGCCGACCTGACGGGATGGTCCCGCAGCCGCCTTTATCGCGGCGTAGCGGGCGTGGAGGGATCGTTTCCGCTGGGCAAACGCGATTTTCGCTACGCCGTTTCGCTCACCTATGGCCGCAATGATTTCACGGATTTCGGTCAGGCAATCGACCAGCAGAAATTCGTCAATGCCATCAACGTCACGACGCAGGGCGGACAGATCGTCTGCTCGGCCGCAGCGACTGTAACCGGGCTCCCGGCAGGCCAGGGCCCGATAGCCGATCCCGCCTGCGTCCCGCTCAACCTGTTCGGTGACGGCGCACCTTCTGCAGCTGCACTGGCCTATGTCCTGCGCGACACGCGCAGTGAGAGCCGGATGGAGCAATTCGTCGTGAACGCAAACATTGGCGGCTCGCCAGTGTCTGTGTTCGGCAATCCGGCTAGTTTCAACCTGGGCTTCGAACATCGCGGTGAGAAAGCCAGCTTCACGCCCGATCTATTCCTGCAACAGGGCCTCGGCAGATCAGCCGCCGTGGTTCCAACCTCCGGCAGTTACGCGCTGAATGAACTGTTCGGCGAAGTGCTGGTGCCGCTGATCACGCCGGCCAATCACAGCCTGATTGCCCGGCTCGAATTGTTCGGCAGGGTCCGGCATGTCGAAAGCACAATCAATGGCGGCTTCACGGCCTGGTCCGCAGGCGGCTCGCTGGCGCCGGTGGAAGACATAGAACTGCGCGGAAACTACACGCGCTCGTTCCGCGCGCCAGCGGCGACTGAGCTTTTCACCCCCCGCAGTGTCGTCGCCACGGCAGTGCCTGACCTTTGCTCACCCGCGAATATTGCTGGTGGACCCGTACCGGAAGTGCGGCGGGCCAATTGCACGGCCCTGCTTGCTCGCTATCCCTCGGCAACCCCGCTGATTGCCGCCGTCGCCACCGTGCCGGGGTATAGCGGCGGCAATCCGAACCTCGAGAATGAAACAGCCAGCAGCTTCACTTTCGGCGCTGCCCTGCGCCCCCGCTTCATCCGCGGGCTCACGCTGTCGGCTGACTATCTCGACATCACGATCCAGCGCCCGATTTCCAGCCTCTCGCCCACGCAAATCGCGCAAGGCTGCTTTGACAATCCCGATTTCAATTTCGCGGATCCGGCCAACGGCAACAGCTTCTGTTCACTGATCCGGCGCGGCACTGATGGCCAGGTGATTTCCGATGCCACCAATCCAGGCGTCACCACGGGTTATGTCAATGGCAAGCTGATCAGCATGGCGGCGATCCAGTTCGCCCTCGACTATTCGACCCGGCTCGATGCTGTCGGCTTGCCGGGCGCATTGTCGCTGACAGCTCAGGCCTTCAACTTGCGCCACCGCATGGTCGATGTGACCGGGATCGCCCCGCTGCGCTCGGATGGGCTGCTGACCGATCCGCATTGGCAGGCGCAATTTATGCTCCGCTATGCGGGCACGAACTGGGGCATGATGCACCGCCTGAGCTACACCGGCACGCAGATCGCAGCCGTCACCAATCGCGGCGAAAGCCCCAACGATACGCGCGAATTCGATCGTTTCGCGCCGTTCGCCACAGTGGATTCGTCGCTATATGTCGAGCCGCGCCGGGGAATGCGGCTGACGTTTTCCGTGACCAACCTGTTCAACCGGGTCGGCCAGACCTACTACGGCGCAATCGTTCCCGTGACGATCAACGACGCGCTGGGGCGGCGCTTCGCGCTTTCCGCCGAGCAGGTCTGGTAAACTAGAGTCTTTCCGACCTAGATTGAGCCGCCGAGACGGAGCCGATTTTGGCTCAGCGCAAGGCGCGAGTAAGGAGCTATGCGCGCATATAGTGACTGACGAGCAACGTAGCGCTGGGCCAAAATCGGCCCGCCGCTTCGCGGTTGCTACTGGAAGCCCCTCGGACAGCGTCGCGCCGTTTGCACGGGTTCCAGACCCGCGCTGCACGACACTCCTTGCCGAGAAGCTTCCAGTAGCGATCACGGTGGCTCAATCTAGGTCGGAAAGACTCTAAGCTTCAACCGAGGGTGATGGCCAAAGCGCCATCGCCCTCGTCGATCCTGACTTTCGAGCCATCGGGAATCTCTCCGCCGAGCAGCTTTTCGGCGAGCGGATCCTGCACATGGCGCTGCACCGCGCGCTTGAGCGGGCGTGCGCCATAGACCGGATCGTAGCCCACCCGGCCCAGCCAGCGCTTCGCCGCATCGCTGAGCTCGAGCGAGATCTTGCGGTCCTTGAGCAGCTTAGCCACCCGCGCCACCTGGATGTCGACAATCGGGCCCATATGCTCCTGGCCCAGTCGGTGGAACAGCACGATCTCGTCGAGACGGTTGAGGAATTCGGGGCGGAAATGACCGCGCACCACTTCCATCACTTGCGGCTCGACCTGCTCGACGCTGTCGCCCTCACCCAGCGCGGCGAGGTACTGGCTACCCAGATTGCTGGTGAGTATGATCAGCGTGTTGGTGAAATCGACTTGCCGGCCCTGCCCATCAGTCAGGCGCCCATCGTCGAGCACTTGCAGCAGCACGTTGAACACGTCCGGATGCGCTTTTTCCACCTCGTCGAACAGCACGACCTGATAGGGCCGCCGCCGCACGGCTTCAGTCAGCACACCGCCTTCGTCATAGCCGACATAGCCCGGAGGCGCGCCGATTAGGCGGGAGACGGCGTGCTTCTCCATGAATTCGCTCATGTCGATGCGCACCATCGCGTTGTCGTCGTCGAACAGGAAACCCGCCAAGGCTTTCGTCAGCTCGGTCTTGCCGACGCCCGTGGGGCCGAGGAACAGGAAGGAGCCCAAGGGCCGGTTCGGATCCTGCAGACCGGCACGCGCGCGGCGCACGGCTTTGGACACGGCCTCGACTGCGTCCTTCTGGCCGATCACCCGCTGGCCGATGGTCTCTTCCATCTTGAGCAATTTGTCGCGCTCGCCCTCCATCATCCGCTCGACGGGAATGCCGGTCCACTTGGCGACCACCGCACCAATGTCCTCCGCGGTCACTTCTTCGCGAAGCAGGGCGTTTTCCGCCTGCCCGCCAGCGGCAGCAAGCTGCTGTTCCAGCTCTGGAATGCGGCCATAGGTCAGCTGCCCGGCTTTCTCGTAATCGCCGTTGCGCTGGGCCTGCTCCAGCTCGACACGCGCGGCATCGAGCGCCGCCTTGATGTCCGCCTCACCGGCGATCTTGTCGCGCTCGTTCTGCCAGCGGGTGGTGAGCTCGGCCGATTGCTGCTCGAGATTGGCCAGCTCCTCGCGCAGATTGTCGAGCCGGTCTTTGCTGGCCTGGTCCTTTTCCTTGGCCAGCGCCATTTCCTCGATCTTCAGCTGGACGATCCGCCGGTCGAGAACCTCGATTTCCTCGGGCTTGCTCTCGACTTCCATACGGATGCGGCTCGCCGCCTCGTCCATCAGGTCGATGGCCTTGTCGGGCAGGAAGCGGTCGGAAATATAGCGGTTCGACAGCGTCGCCGCGGCAACGATCGCCCCGTCGGTAATCCGCACGCCGTGGTGCAGTTCATAACGGTCCTTGAGACCGCGCAAAATGCTGATCGTGTCTTCCACAGTCGGCTCGCCAACGAAGACCGGCTGGAAGCGCCGCTGCAGCGCCGCGTCCTTCTCGACGTATTTCTGATATTCATCGAGCGTGGTCGCGCCAATGCAGTGCAGTTCGCCGCGCGCAAGAGCAGGCTTCAGCAGGTTGCCCGCATCCATCGAACCTTCGGACGCGCCCGCGCCGATCAACGTGTGCATCTCGTCGATGAACAGGATGATCTCGCCTTCGGCGCCCTTCACTTCATCGAGCACGGCCTTCAGCCGCTCCTCAAACTCGCCGCGATACTTGGCGCCCGCGATAAGGCTGCCCATGTCGAGCGCCATCAAGCGGCGGTCCTTGAGGCTGTCAGGCACGTCGCCATTGGCGATGCGCAAAGCGAGGCCTTCGGCAATCGCAGTCTTGCCTACGCCCGGCTCGCCGATCAGCACCGGGTTGTTTTTGGTGCGGCGGGCCAGAATTTGCACCGTGCGGCGGATTTCCTCGTCGCGGCCAATCACCGGATCGAGTTTGCCGTCGCGCGCGGCCTGCGTCAGGTCGCGGGCATATTTCTTCATTGCCTCATAGCTTTCTTCGGCCGAGGCGGAATCGGCAGTGCGGCCTCCGGTGACTTCCTGAATCGCGGCCTCAAGCGCCTTGGCATCGACATTTGCCGACTTCAGCGCCTGCCCTGCCGCGCCGCTGGAAAGGGCCAGCGCCTGCAGCATGCGCTGCACCGAGACGAAGCTGTCGCCCGCCTTGGCGACAAGCTGTTCAGCGGAATCAAGCACCCGCACGGCATCGTTGTCGAGGCCGGGAGCGGCCTGCGCGCCGCTTCCCGAAACAGCGGGAATCTTGGCGAGCGCCTTGTCCACTTCGGCGAGCGCAATTCCGGCATTGCCGCCTGAGCGCTGGATCAGGCCGGACGCCATGCCCTCGCTGTCCTCAAGCAGTGCTTTGAGCACATGCTCGGGCGCAATGCGCTGGTGGCTCATACGGATCGCGACAGTCTGCGCGCTCTGGATGAAGCCTTTGGCGCGGTCGGTAAATTTCTCAAGATTCATGGCAACGAGGCCCTCCTGTGGGGAAGGAGATAGTGTTGCGTATTGGCAACACAAGTGCTGCCGTCAGCAAAATTTCACTTCACTTTGCTGTGTCGCCCGGTCGGGCAGCCGTGTCTTTGACATGGATCACAGCCCAGGGGTCGGCATAGAGCCGGCGCCAGCCCGGCTGGCTGTCCAATAGCCGAACCAGTGGCTTGCCCGGAGGCAGGAATGTCCACTGGATGCCCCACTGCCTCACTGCCGCCTGCCACTTAGCGACATCGGGACGGTCCGCGAGATCGAGATAGTCGCGCATGGCCTTCTCGCCATACATGTCGGCGCGCCCGTCGATGTAAACCGGCACATGGGCGAGCGCGAGGCTGCCGCCGAAGCTGTATTCATTGAACACGCGCGCGCGTTTCAGTTCAGGCGGCAGCTTTTCCATGGCCGTGGCCGGCACATTCAGGCTGTCGGGCCGCACGGCTGGCACGGCCACGCGCCATAAGGTCATGCCCAGCGCCAGCAGCGCCATTATGACGAACAGCGGCTGGACCTCGCGGCGGCGCTCCGCAATCGCGGCGCGCAAATCGAAACGCGGCTCCCCCCTCCCCTGCGCGCGGGCCAGCGAGGCGGCGAGGATCAGGCTGGTGACAATCAGGAACACGGCCTGATGCCGCGAATGGGCGAGTGCCATGTGCAGCATGCCGATGACGACAGCGAGCCGCCACAACGGAATTTTCACGCCCAGCCAAAGGCAACCCGCAAGTCCGGCAAGCAGGACGACCTCGAAGACTCCCAGCGTTGAAAAATCGCTCGGCAACCACTCCTCTATCGCGCCCAGAACGGGCATCGCGGTAAGCTGGAACGGGAACAGGAGGCCGTGCAGGCCATAAGGCGTGACCAGCGCTGCAACGAGGCTGGCGAGGGCGAAGATCGACCATTTCTGCAAGACTCCCGCGCGGCGCTGTTCCGGCGCGGAAAACAGCGCTTCGGCAGCAAAGGGCCCGATCAGCAGAAGGCCGAAGATGAAGCTGCCATGCAAGTTGGCCCACAAGGTGATCAGCAGCGCAGCCCACAGCGGCGGGGCGCGATCCTCCTCTCTTGCGCGCAAAAGCATGACTGTCCAAGCTGCCAGTACGGGCCAAGCCGTTACATGCGGGCGCGCGAGCAGAAAGGGCATCAGCCCGGCGAGGACGCCTGCGAGCACCAGCACGGCGACTTTGGGCTCAAGCCAGCGCCGCAAGTAAAGCGCCATGACCAGGCCCAGCGCGGCCATCGCAATTGAGTAGAGCAGCAGCACGCCCGACCATCCGGCAAGCCCGTGGGCCATACCCATCAGCACATCCGCCAGCCACTCATGCGCGGTCCAGGCCTTGCCGACGGCGGTATAGGAGAAGATGTCGGTGCTCGGGACGGCGCGGTGAGCCACGATCCACTTTCCGGCCGCGATGTGCCAGCCGGTGTCGCCATCGCCCAAGTTCTTGAGACGGATAAGGTTATAGCAATAAAGCGCCAGAGCGGGGATCAGCACCAGAAAGCAATCGAGCATCAGGCGCTGCAACTGGCGCTGACGGTCAGATGGATGTGTCACTGCCGCCTGATCGTCCACTGCAACGTCCCCGTTCCTCGCGCGCAAGCTCTATCCGGCCCGGGCCGCGCATGGCAAGGCACTGCCGCCGCCCATCCCCCGCGGCGCATAAGCAGCATTTGACGCTCCGTTAACCATTGCTCCGTAATCACACACATCTACGGCAAGGGGTCAGAGCATGGCGACGCAAGCGGTAAATCCGACCAGTTCAGGCGGTATGTGGAGCCGGCTCCGGAGCGACCTTGCCGATCCGTCGCGTTCCATCGCCGGGCCGCTTTTCGATGCCGTGCTGTTCTGGGGTTGCCCGCTGCTGGCCATGGGCCTTGTCGCCGTCTGGCTAGGTCTCGCCATCTTTCTCCCCGCCGACCAGCAATCCCGCGCCATTGGCGTGCTGGGCATTGCCAGCGCAGTCATCACTTATGCCCACCTCGTTGCCGTGGTGCCCCGGGCCTATGGCAACCGCGAAGTCTTTGCGCAAAACCGAATCCGCCTGACGCTGGTTCCGCTCCTGCTGCTCGCCGCGTTGCTGCTCTCGCCCGCATGCTTCGTCATAGGCACGGTATTGAGCGTGTTCTGGGACATTCACCACAGCGCCATGCAGAATTTCGGCCTGTCGCGGATCTATGACCTGCGCGCGGGCAACAATCCGCAGGAACTGCGCTGGAGCGATCTGCGGCTCAACTGGATGCTCTATGTCGGACCGCTGGCGGCCGGTGCTTCACTGCCGCTCCACCTCCAGGCCTTTGGCCAGTTCTCGCAAGTGGGATGGCGAGAGATCGCCAGCCTGCCGGGCGTGCTGCAGAGCGATATCGGCCTGATCGGCAAGCTGGCAATTGCTGCCTGGCTGGGCACGATCGGCTGGAGCCTGCTCGACTACCGCAAGGCCATGCGCGGCGGCTACCGGATGCCGGCGCACAAGCTGGCGAACATCGCCTCCAGCGGGCTTGTCTCGCTGATCGCATGGGGCTTCTGCTCGCCGCCCTTCGCGCTGGCCGCCATCAACATCTACCACGCCGTGCAATATTTTGCGCTCGTCTGGATCAAGGAAGGCCGCACGATGCAGGGCATCTTCGGCCTGCCCCCGCGCCGCGCTTTCGACGTATTCATCGGCCTCTGCTTCATTGCAGCCCTAGCCTATCAATTCGCGGCAACCGTCAACATCCAGTGGCTGCTGGCCCCTTTCATCGCCTGCTCTCTGCTCCACTTCTGGTTCGACGGTTTTGTCTGGTCAGTGCGCAAGCGACAGGTCTGAGAACTTTTCCATTCCGTTCAATTGGGATTAACCCGAAGCGCGCCACTTCTGTCAAAGCAGAGGTGGGAGTAGGTTATGCGGCGAGCGATCGTAGGGGTGGGTATTGGACTGGTTGCGGCAAGCGCCGTGGCACAAACTGGTTCGTCACCGAGCGCCCAGGGCGATGTTTCGGTTACGATTTACAACAACAATCTGGCGCTGGTGCAGGATGTGCGCGACATCAACCTGCCCACCGGCCGTTCGCGTCAGGAATTCCCCGACGTATCGGCGCAGATCAGGCCCGAGACTGTCACTTTGTCCGGTGAAGGCTTCGGCGTGGTCGAGCAGAACTTCGACTATGACCTGCTCTCTCCCGCGGCGCTGATGCAGAAAGCCGTGGGGCAGACGATTACGCTGGTCCGCACCAATCCCGCGACCGGCGCCGAAACCCGCGAGCGCGCGACAGTCCTCGCCGCCAACGGCGGCGTAGTGCTGCGGATTGGCGACCGTATCGAAGTGCTGCGCGATGACGGGCTGCCCGTGCGCGTGGTGTTCGATTCGCTCCCACCCAACTTGCGTGCACGGCCGACGCTGAGCGTCACGGTCGAAGGCACGCGCGGCGGCACCCGCCCGCTCACGCTATCCTATCTCACCCCCGGAATGGGCTGGAAGGCAGACTATGTGACGCTGTTCGACGAAAAGGCCGGCAAGATCGACGTGCAGGGCTGGATCACGCTGAACAACAACACGGGCACGACATTCACCAATGCCAAGACACTGCTGGTCGCCGGCGCGGTCGGCCAGGTGAACCAGTACGGCGGCGATTATCGTCGCCAGGTCCGCCGGCCGGGCGGCAATCGGCCTGGCACTGAAACCGGCAGCCGCGAACAGGTCGGCGATTTCTATGTTTATCCGATCGACGGCCGCACGACGATTGCCAATGCCCAGACCAAACAAGTCGGCTTTCTCAACGCTTCAGGAGTTCCGGCACGCAAGGGTTATGAATTCCGCAACGAGTGGCTGAACAATGCCAGCGAGGCTGCGAGCGCTGCCACAGTACTCAAATTCTCCAATGCCCGCTCCGAAGGCATTGGCGATGCCCTGCCCGCCGGGACTGTGCGCGTCTACATGCGCGATGCGCGCGGGCAAGCTCAGTTCATCGGCGAGAGCGACATTCCGCACACCCCTGGCGGCTCGGCACTGGCGCTCAAGACCGGTGAAGCATTCGATGTGAAAGTTCAGCCCGTGGTCGAGAAACGCGACGTGATCACGCTCGACGAATGGGAAAAGTACGCGCGCTGGCGCGTGACTTACTCCGACGGCCGCACCACCGAGGCGACCGTGGAACGCCCAAAGACCTATTACCGCACGCAGATGCGCTACATCGTCACCAATGCGAGGTCGCAGCCCGTCACTGTTGATGTCGTGCAGGGGGGATTGAACCAGTGGTGGTGGTGGCGCGACCTGCGCGTGCCGGAGGAAAGCATCAAGGGCAGCCAGGAAAGCGCGGACGAACGCCGCTGGGAAGTGCCGGTACCTGCCAATGGCAGGACCGAGCTGACTGTTACTTTCCTGACGCCCTGGTAAGCCGCAATGTGGCGCCTGGCCGCCTTTGTGCCGTGGCTGGCTCCGGCCGCCGCCGCCGCCCCCGCGCTCGCCGGCACGCCGGTTATCTCGTCCGCGCCTGACAGTGTTGCAGTCACGCTCTATCGCGATCCTGCAAGGCCTGTCGGCAATGCGATCGACCGGACAAACCCGACCTCGTTCGCGCTGATCGCCGAAACCCGCACAGTCACCCTGCCCCCTGGCGAAGTGACCGTGCGTTTCGAAGGCGTGGCCAGCGGCATCGTGCCACAATCCGCCATCCTTTTTGGCCCTGACCCACGCGAGCGCAACCGCGATGCGGCGCTGCTCAGCCACAAGGGCCTGCTCGATGCCTTCACCGGACAGCAAGTGGTTCTGCGCCGCACTGATCCCGCCAGTGGCAAAACCGTGGAAGAGCGCGCTACTATCCGCAGTTCGCAAGGCGGCGTGCTGATTGACGGTCCGCGCGGAATTGAATCAGTCTATTGCAGCGGCCTGTCCCAGACGCTGCTCTATCCCGAGGCCCCGGCGACCCTATCGGCAAAGCCCGTTCTGTCGATGACCACGCGCGACCAGCCCGGCGGCACAGTGACCATCACTCTGGCCTATATCGCCACGGGTTTCGATTGGGACGCGACCTATGTCGCCACGCTCGACGATAGCGGCAAGTCGATGGCGCTGCTCGGCTGGCTGACCATGGCGAGCGGGGACGACACCAGCTTCACTGATGCCACAACCGCGGCCGTGGCAGGTAAGGTCAATCGCTCCGAAGACACGCGCGACGATACCGGGCAGCAAGTGCGCTGGCAGGCGGAAAGCTTCAATCGGGAATTCGGCTGCTGGCCGCGCGGCAGCACCAGCGATCCCTGGTATCCGCCAATGCCGCCACCGCCCGCACCCCCGCCCATGGCCATGGCGATGGAAGCCGATGGAATCATGGTCACGGCCATGCGGCGCGAATTGAAGGCGGACAATGCCGCCGCCCCTGCAGTGGTTGCCCAATCCGAAGCGCTGGGCGATCTCAAGCTCTACCGGATTCCGGTGCCCGTCACAGTTGCGGCACGGTCGCAGAAGCAGGTCGCATTTCTCGGAAAAGACAGGATTTCAGGCCAGCTTGTCTATCGCTCGAAAGCCAGCGGCACAGATCTGGAAAGTCCGCAGATGCTGTTTCGCTTCCGCAATCGCAAGGCGGACGGGATTGGCGAGCCGCTGCCCGCCGGCAAGATCGTAGTGTACCAGGGCAGCGACTGGGGCCGCATGCTGGTGGGCGAGGGAAACACGCCGGACAAGGCGCTGGACGAGGAAGTGGAATGGGCTTTCGGTGAGCCCACGCAGGTCACAATCGAAGTCCAGACCGGTGAGGCTGCTGCCCGGCAAGGCGAACGTGCCACTGCAACGATCCGCAATGCCAATCCGTTTCCGGTACGCTACGAAATCGAATTCCCGCTTGGCGACGGCATGACTTACACCGGCCTCGGCAAGGGACTGGTGAACAAGCCCGGCAAACGAATCTGGTCAGCGACCATTCCGGCCAATGGCACGGTGCGGCTCAACTGGCGGGCCGCCGGGAACGAAAGCTGATCAGCCGGCGCCCTGCGCGGCCACCACTTCGCGAAAGTAGGCAATTGTCTTTTCGAGGCCATCCCGCAGCGGCACAGTGACGTCCCAGCCGAGTTTTTCCTTTGCCACGGAAATGTCGGGCTGACGCTGCTTGGGATCGTCGGCGGGAAGCGGCCGGTAGGTAATCTGGGACTTGCTGCCTGTCATCTCGATCACGATCCGCGCAAGTTCGATCATCGAGAACTCGCCGGGATTGCCGAGGTTGACCGGCCCGGTCACCTCATCCGGCGTCGCCATCATGGCCATCAGCGCACGCACCAGATCGTCGACATAACAGAACGACCGCGTCTGCTGACCCTCGCCATAAATCGTGATGTCTTCGCCGCGCAGCGCCTGGACGATGAAGTTGGAGACCACCCGGCCATCATTGGGGTGCATGTGCGGGCCGTAGGTGTTGAAGATGCGCACTACCTTGATCGCCACATCATGCTGCCGGCGATAGTCAAAAAACAGCGTCTCGGCGCAGCGCTTGCCTTCGTCATAGCAGCTGCGCGGGCCAATCGGATTGACATTGCCCCAATAGGACTCAACCTGCGGATGGATGCTGGGGTCGCCATAGACCTCGCTGGTCGAGGCCTGCAGGATCGGTATGCGCAGCCGCTTGGCCAGCCCGAGCATGTTGATCGCGCCCATAACACTGGTCTTGGTCGTCTGCACCGGATCGAACTGATAATGCACTGGCGAGGCCGGGCAGGCGAGATTGTAGATCTCGTCCACTTCGACATAGAGTGGGAACGTCACATCGTGACGCAGCAGCTCAAAGTTCGGATTGCCGAGCAGCGGCGCGATATTGGCGCGCGTGCCAGTGAAGAAATTGTCGACGCAGAGCACGTTGTGCCCCTGCTCGATCAGCCGGGCGCACAAATGCGAGCCAATGAACCCTGCGCCGCCAGTGACGAGAACGCGCTTCTGAATCGAGTAACGGCTGGAACGCTCGGCTGAAGGCATTTTAGTTCGGATCCTCGTCATGGGCCCAGCTTGCGGCCCGGCAATAAGCATCAAGATCGGCCTCGCAGGCCATTCTGGCCGTCATTTGGCCGCCATCGACCGCGCGGTACCAGTCTGCAGTCCGGGCGACAGTCTCGTCGAAGTTCCACACCGGCTGCCAGCCGAGCCGGGCGACAGCACGATCGATTGACAAGCGCAGCAGCCCAGCCTCGTGCAGCGCATCCGGATCGGACACTGCCGTCCAACCGGGCTTGGCCCAGTGCTCCAGCATGGCTGTGGCAAGGTCGCCGACATTGCGCACGTCCGTGGGCTGGGGGCCGAAGTTCCACGCGCCTGCATGCGCCTCGCCGCCTTCGGCCGCCAGCTTCGCGCCGAGCAGCAAATAGCCGCCCAAAGGCTCAAGCGCGTGCTGCCAGGGCCGCAGCGAACCCGGATTGCGCAGTTCGGGCGGCTGGTTCTGCGGCATCGAACGCACCAGATCGGGGATCAGCCGGTTGGCCGACCAGTCGCCGCCGCCAATCACGTTGCCTGCCCGCGCGCTGGCCATGCGCACGCCGTGCTGCGCGGCGCGGGCGGGCGGAAAGAAGCTGTCCCGCCAGCTGGCCACGGCAATTTCCATTGCGGCCTTGCTGGCACTGTAAGGGTCGTGGCCGCCCAGCGCGTCATTCTCGCGGTAGCCATGCTCCCATTCTCGGTTGAGATAGACTTTGTCGGTTGTCACCATCACCACTGACGCGCGAGTGCCCGATCTGCGAATGGCTTCCATCAGATTGATCGAGCCGGTCACATTGGTGGCGAAGGTTTCCGCCGGCGCCGAGTAGGATTCGAGCACCAGTGGCTGCGCGGCGAGGTGAAAGACGAAATCCGGCGCGGCTTCGGCCAGCGCCCGTTCGAGCGCGGCGGCATCGCGCACATCGCCTTCGATGTGCTTCAATCCGCGCGCCACTTCGGCGGAATCGAACAGGCTGGGATCCGTGACAGGGGGCAGCGCATAGCCAGTGACTTCCGCGCCCAGCCGCTCGAGCCAAAGGCTGAGCCAAGATCCCTTAAATCCGGTGTGGCCAGTGACGAACACCCGCTTGCCCGCATAGGCATTACCAAACATTGCTGGCCTCCCGAACGTGAAGCTTGCGCCGTGATCGACTTGATCTCACGCTGTCAACGCCCACCGTGGCGCGAAGTGCCGTCTTCCCCGGCAAGAAATTGCTGATAGACCCCCGCAATGCCTTCTTCGAGGGCAATGCGCGGATGCCAGCCCATGGCAGCCAGCCGCGCGCCGTCCATCAACTTGCGCGGCGTGCCGTCTGGTTTTGACAGGTCATGGTCGATCCGCCCTGCGAAGCCGACTATGCGGCAAATGGTGCGGGCAAGATCGAGAATCGAGATTTCGCTGCCCGACCCGACATTGACGTGGCCTTCGTCCGAATAGGTCTTGAGCAGGAAAATGCAGGCATCGGCCAGATCGTCGACGTGGAGAAATTCGCGCAGCGGCGATCCCGTGCCCCACATGGTGATGGCATCACTGCCCGCCAATTTCGCCTCGTGCACCTTGCGCAGCAGCGCCGGCAGCACGTGGCTGGTGGACAGGTCGTAATTATCGCCGGGCCCATAGAGATTGGTCGGCATGGCGCTGATGAAATCGCAGCCATATTGCCGGCGATAGGCCTGGCAAAGCTTGATCCCGGCGATCTTGGCAATCGCATACCACTCGTTGGTTGGTTCGAGCGGCCCGGTCAGCAGGGCATCTTCAGTGATGGGCTGCGGCGCAAAGCGAGGATAGATGCACGATGAGCCAAGGAACAGCAGCTTTGCCACATTGACCTGGCGCGCGGCCTCGATCACGTTCGCCTCGATCATCAGGTTGTCGTAGAGAAATTCGGCAGGAAGGCTGTCGTTAGCGCTAATCCCGCCGACTTTCGCTGCCGCCACGATCACGCCGTCGGGCCGATTTGCGGCGAACCATTCTCGCACTTGTGCCTGTTCGCGCAAATCCACTTCGCGCGGCGCAGTCAGGACTGCGCAATGCTCGCCCGCCAGTCGCCGGACCAGCGCCGAGCCGACCATGCCGCGATGCCCGGCGACATAAATTCGCTTGCCGGCCAGGGTAAAGGCATCGGCCATCAATTGCCCCGCGCGAGCACGGCGTTGCGCATGACCACCATGTCCGAGGCGACCATTTCCCGCGCCAGTTCCCGCGCGGTAGTTTCATGGCGCCAGCCCAGTTTCGACAGGGCCTTGCTGGCATCGCCAATCAGCAGATCGACTTCGGTTGGCCGGAAATAGTCAGGGTCCACTTCGATCAGGCACCGGCCGGTCTTGGTGCAGAAGCCCCTCTCGTCCACGCCTTCGCCGCGAAACTCGATTTCGACACCGGCATCTTCGAAAGCCCAGCGGCAAAAGTCACGCACTGTGGTGGTTTCGCCCGTTGCCAGCACATAGTCATCGCCCTTTTCCTGCTGGACCATCAGCCACATGCCGCGAACGTATTCGCGCGCGTGGCCCCAGTCCCGCTTGGCATCAAGATTGCCAAGATAAAGGCGCTCCTGCCGGCCCAGCGCAATGGCAGCAGCCGCCCGCGTAATCTTGCGCGTCACGAATGTCTCACCGCGCACCGGGCTTTCGTGGTTGAACAAGATGCCGTTAGAGGCGTGGATACCGTATGCCTCGCGATAGTTGACCGTGATCCAGTAGGCATAAAGCTTGGCAACGCCATAGGGCGAACGCGGATAGAAGGGCGTGGTTTCGCTCTGCGGCACTTCCTGCACCAGCCCGAAAAGCTCGCTGGTCGATGCCTGGTAGAAACGGGTCTTTTTCTCCAGCCCCAGGATACGGATGGCCTCGAGCAGACGCAGAGTCCCAAGCCCGTCGGCATTGGCGGTGTACTCCGGTGTCTCGAAACTGACTTGCACGTGGCTCTGCGCGGCCAGATTGTAGATTTCGTCGGGCTGGCTTTCCTGCACGATGCGGATGAGGTTTGTGGCGTCCGTCAGATCGCCATAATGCAGGATCAGCCGCTGATGCTCGACATGGGGATCCTGATAGATATCTTCAATCCGCTCGGTATTGAATGAACTGGACCGGCGTTTGAGCCCGTGGACGATATAACCCTTGTCCAGCAGCAGTCGCGCCAGGTAAGCGCCGTCCTGCCCGGTAATACCTGTTACCAGCGCGACTTTTCCCGAACCTTCGCCTGTCACTTGCTATCAGTTCCTTTTTGGCACGGTGAACGAGCCAGTCACGCGTCCGCCGCCGCCGCCAGAGGAGCCGAGCGCCGATGAAGAGCCGCCAGAGCGGCCGTCGACACTCGACACGCCGCTATTGAGATCGATCACCAGCCGCCCGCCATTCAGCGAGTCCGAAGCGCGGTTGAGCGCCACATTGCCTGCCAGTGTGATGATGCGGCGATTGAAATCGTAAATCGCGACATCGCCGCGCGCGGTTTCGCTGCCGCGCGTGACGACGACTCCGCCGGTCGCGTCGAGGCGCTGGATTTTCAGCGAGCCGGCATCGGAATAGGCCACAGTCGTGCGGGCCGCGCGCAGGCGCAGATCGCCCTGGCTGATATCGACATTGCCCGAAAGCACGACCCTGCTCTGCCTGTCCTGCAGTTCTATCCGGTCTGCTGCGTAATTGACTGGCGCATCGCTGTTGAAGCCCGAGAGGCCCTGCGCCGCCGCCGCGCCCAGCGCGACCAGTGCCGCCCCTGCGGCAAATCCCGCCATGCCCGAGCGCAATGCCCGCGAAAGCAGGGAACCGGCTGAATGTCCGCCTTCCGCGATAGTCCGGTCTGCCATCAGGGCATCCTCATTCTGCCGGGCACCATTCGCAGCCGGGCGTTGCCATCGAGCGTAACCGTCCGTTCGATCAGGTCGGCTCTTATGCCGTTGGCGGAAAAAGTGCCAGACGGAACCTCGCCAGAAATGCCGCCCGTGCCCGTAATTTGCCGGTTCCTGAGATCAATGGAAACGCCGCTGGCGCTCAGGCGATAGCCATCGCTGGTCGAGAAAATCACGGGTCCGTTGACGCTCACCCGGTCATTGTCGAAATCGTACTGCCCGTCGGGCGCCGTGAGCTTGGCCGGGCCTTCGGCCATGATCAGCGAGGCGGCGAGATTGCTCATGCGCACTATCGGATCGCCGGCTTTCACTTGCACCGCGCTCCCCGCCACTACTGCGAAAGGCCTGCCCTGCCCATCGCGCCCACGATAGGTGGCATTGGCAACGCGAATACGCTCGGGCGCGATCGCAACTTTGTGCCGATCGAGCAGAAAGCTGATTTCGCCGCGCGGACTGAGCGGCGAGAGGATCATCACTGCCGCAACCACGCCAATCGCCGCGGGCAAAGCCGTCGCCAGAAATCGCACCAGCTTGTCATGAAAGCCGCCCGGCAGGGCAAAGTGCTGGCGGCGGTCGCGGATCTGGTCGGCTGCCTGAGTCATGCCATGGCGTTCACAGGTTCAGCCAAGCCCAACTTCAGGCCGATTCGTGGCTAAAAATGTCATGATCAGGCCATCCGGCGAGATCCAGCCGCGCGCGGGCTGGCAGGAAATCGAAACAGGCCTGCGCCAGATCGCTGCGCCCCTCGCGCGCAAGACGTTCGACCAGAATTTCGTGCATGGCATGAAGATAGCGCACATCCGAGGCCGCATATTCACGCTGCGCCTCATTGAGGTCAGGGCTGCCCCAATCGCTCGATTGCTGCTGCTTGGACACTTCCTTGCCCAGCAATTCGCGCACCAGATCCTTCAGGCCATGCCGGTCTGTATAAGTGCGCACCAGTTTGCTGGCGATCTTGGTGCAGAACACCGGAGCGGCCACTACGCCGAGATAATGCTCGATCGCCGCCAGATCGAAGCGGGCGAAATGATAGAGCTTGAGCCGCGCCGGATCGGCGAGGGCCTCCTTCAGATTGGGCGCCGCATAGTCGCTGCCGGGCGAAAAGCGGACCAGATGCTCGTCCCCTCCGCCATCGCTGACTTGAACGACACAAAGCCGGTCGCGCGGGGTAATCAGCCCCATGGTTTCGGTATCGACCGCAATCGGGCCGGGGGCGAGAACTCCGGCGGGGAGATCGTCTTCGTGAAAGTGGACAGCCATGTTGAGGGTGCTTAGGCGAGGCTGGTCTGGCAGGCAACAGGCCAGAGCCATGCGAGGCGGAACGACAGGATTGCCCTATGCCGCAGAGTGACTCAGTCCCCGAAAGCTGGCGCTCCGCGCTGGAGCCGGCGCTGGCGCTGCCCGAATCGCGCCGTCTCGGCGGCTTTCTCAAGGCCGAGGAAGCGGCAGGCAAACACATTTATCCGCCGAAAGGATGCCGCCTCAATGCGCTGGCGCTTACGCCGCTGGACGCGGTGAAAGTCGTCATCCTCGGGCAGGACCCCTATCACGGCCCGGGCCAGGCCCACGGCCTCAGCTTTTCGGTGCCGCGCGGCGTCCGCCCCCCGCCCTCGCTGGTGAACATTTTCAAGGAACTGTCCGCCGATCTCGGCTTTGCCCCGCCGGGTCACGGCAATCTCGAACATTGGGCGCGCGAAGGCGTGTTGCTGCTTAACAATGCCCTCACCGTGGAAGAGGGCCGCGCCGGTTCGCACCAGAACCTTGGCTGGGAGGCGATAACCGATGCTGCAGTGGCCGCAGTGGCAGCGCGCGCTCAGCCTTGCGTGTTCCTGCTCTGGGGCGGCCATGCCCGCAAGAAGGCAGAACGCGTTCAGGGCCTCGCCGCTTCCCATCACCTTGTGTTGACCGCGCCTCATCCCAGCCCGCTATCGGCTTATTTGGGTTTTCTCGGCTGCCGTCATTTCAGCAAGGCCAATGCATTTCTAGAAGCGCAAGGTCGCGGCGGCGTGGACTGGCGGCTGGATTGACGGGACACTGATTCCCCCCCAGTTGTCCAGTCGAATCCGATCATTCCAGCAGGAGCCGAGCCGATGAAATCCCGCCGTCTGGGCAAGAGCGCGATTGTCGTTTCCGAAATCTGCATGGGCACCATGACGTTCGGCAGCAAGGTCGACGAGGCAATGACCTTCCGTATCCTCGATCGCTGTTTCGAAGCCGGGATCAATTTCTACGACACTGCCGAAGGCTATCCCGTTCCGCCGGATGTGAAATGGCTTGGCCGCAGCGAAGAGATCTTCGGCCGTTGGCTCAAGACCAAGAAACGCGATGCGATCATCCTCGCAACCAAAGTGTCAGGCCCTAGCCACACCTGGTTCCGCTCCCCCGTGCGCAGCAGCATGACAGCGCTCGATCGCCACAACATCACCGCCGCCATTGAAGGTAGCCTACGCAAGCTGCAGACCGATTACATTGATCTCTACCAGACCCACTGGCCCGATCCCGAATGCTCCTATGACGACATCATGGAAGTGCTGGACGAATTGTTGCGCGCAGGCAAAGTGCGGATCGTCGGCTGCTCCAACGAAACCCCATGGGGCCTGATGAAATCGCTGGAGGTATCGCGGGGCATGGGGTTTGCCCGCTACCAGACGATTCAGAACAATTTCAGCCTCAACAACCGCCGATTCGAGGATTCGCTGGCAGAAGTCTGTCGCCGTGAAGGTGTCAGCCTGATCCCCTATTCGCCCATGGCAGGCGGCGTACTGAGCGGCAAATACCAGAACGGTATGCCGGAAAACGGCCGTTTCTCTCAATATGGTGCCATGGGAGGGAGGCAGAGTGCAATGGTCAACCGTTTCGTCAACGACCGCACCCTTGCCGCCACCGGTCGTTACATGGAAATCGCTGCGGCAGCGGGGATAGACTTGCCGACCTTGGCCATCGCATGGTCAAAGCAGCATGATTTCGTCGCATCAACCATCGTGGGTGTTGGCCACGAAGATCAGCTTGCCGCGAGCCTTGCCGCCGCGGACTTAACCCTGCCCGCTGACCTAATGGAGGCGCTGGATGCCGTCTCGCAGGAAATCATGTACCCGATGGGTTGATGCTCACCTCGTCGCCTGCGCGGCAAGCCATGGGCCCAGCCGGGACAATGCCTCTTCAACTTCGACCGTCGATACGGCGAAACTGAAGCGAATGAAGCGGTTGCCGCCCTCCGGGTCGAAATCAATACCCGGCGCGGTAGCAATGCCGGTGTCTTCGAGCAGGCGCTTGCAGAAGTCCAAGCTGTCGTTCGTCAGATGGCCGATGTGGGCATAAATGTAGAACGCGCCGTCAGGCGGGGCGATATGGCTTAAACCCATTCCTGGAAGCGCAGCCAACATCAGATTGCGGTTGTTTGTGTAAGTCGCCACATGGCTGTCGAGTTCTTCTCGGCAATCGAATGCGGCAAGGCCGGCATGCTGAGCGAGACTGGGCGGCGTGAGAAACAGATTGCCCATCCGCGCGCGCGCCGGCTCGACCAGTTCGGGAGGAACAACCAGCCAGCCGAGCCTCCAGCCTGCCATGGAGAAATACTTCGAAAAGGAATTCACCACGAGGGCATCGGGTGAGAAGCTAAGCATTGAGGCAACCGGCCCGACATAGCTGATGCCGTGATAAATCTCGTCTGAGACGATGCGGATATTACGCTCGCCGCAGACGCTCGAAATCGCGGCCATCTCCGCACTCTCAATCACCGTGCCGGTGGGATTGGCGGGGCTGGCGACAATCACGCCATCAGGCGCGGGATCAAGTGCGGCCAATGCCGCAGCCGTCAGCTGGAACCGCTGGGCATCGCCGCATTCGAGTTCAACCGGCACGATGTGGAGCGCTTTCAGGGTGTTGCGATATGCGACATATCCGGGCCGCGCGATTGCCACCCGCGCCCCGGGGGCAAAGACCGTGTTGAGCGCCAACACCAGCGCGGGCGATGCGCCGCAAGTCAGGATCACTTGTTCGGGCGCAATCGTCACGCCGTGATCCTCGGCATAGCTGCGCGCAATGCGTTCCTTGAGACCAGGATTCTCCCAATAGCCCATCGGATCGCTGTCCAGCACCCTGTGCGCCGCCAAGATCGCCGCCGATGGCGCGCCGGTCGACGGCTGGCCGTATTCCATATGGATGACAGAGTGGCCCTCCGCGGCGAGCCGGTGGGCCAGTGCGCCTATGGTGATGGCGTGGAATGGATCAATCGAGGTGGGCATCCTCCCATACGCATAGGCAGGCGGCAGACTTGTGGCAATTCGCCAGATCGCGCACAGTTCGAGTTTCAGGTCATTGCAAGGTGCGAGCTGTGCACGTCTCGGTAACCGGCCTCAGGGTCAAGATCTGGTGGCAAATGCCCGTTTTCTTCTGGCACGCCATCTCCTCACTCCGCCAGGCCCAACGCGCGCCGGAAGTGGTGTTTGCAGACGTTTGCAATCGCGGCGGCGTGCAGCACAACTAGACGGCGTGGGAGGACGCCGGCGCCATGCGAAAATTCATGACCAACGGCGCACACCTGCATGCCATGCGCTCCTTTCGGTCATTCGCGACCGGGCGGATTCATGGCTATGAGGCCGACGCCATCCCTCGCTGGGATGAAGCCATCGAACAATGGCGCATCCACGGGCGGGAATACTAGCGCGGAAGTTCGCTCACACCCATCAGCATCTCATCCACCGCACGCGCTGCCTGACGGCCTTCGCGGATCGCCCAGACGACCAGGCTCTGACCGCGCCGCATATCGCCGCAGGCGAAGATCTGGGGATCACTGGTGCGGTAGTCGATCATGTTCGCCGCGACATTGCCGCGCGCGTCGAGCTCGACGCCGGCCTGATCGAGCAGGCCCTGTTTGCGCGGGCCAAGGAAGCCCATCGCCAGCAGGATGAGTTCCGCCTTCAGCGTGAATTCGCTGCCGGCAATTTCCTGCATCTTGCCGTCGACCCACTCGACACGGACGCATTCGAGGCCGGAGACGTCGTTTTCGCCGATGACGCGCTTGGTCAGGATCGACCAGTCGCGGTCCACCCCTTCCTGATGGCTCGACGAGGTGCGCAGGCGCAGCGGCCAGTTGGGCCAGGTCATGGCCTTGTTCGGCGTTTCCGGCGGCATGGGCATGATCTCGATCTGGGTGACCGAAGCCGCACCCTGGCGGATCGACGTGCCGACGCAGTCAGAACCGGTATCGCCGCCGCCGATGACGACGACATGCTTGCCTGTGGCAGTGAGCGAGCCGCTCGGCGCGGCGCGCAATTCATCGTCGCCGGCATTGCGCTTGTTCTGCTGGGTCAGGAATTCCATGGCGAGGCGCACGCCGGGCAGCTCCGAGCCCGGAATTTCCAGCCAGCGCGCGTCTTCCGCGCCGCCCGAAAGGACGACCGCGTCGAAGTTTTCCTTCAGGCTCGCCACCGAGACAGTCACGCCGACTTCGGTCGAAGGGCGGAATTCCACACCTTCGGCCTGCATCTGCACCATACGGCGGTTGATCAGATGCTTTTCCATCTTGAAGTCAGGAATGCCGTAGCGAAGCAGGCCGCCAATGCGGTCGTTCTTCTCGAACAGCGTAACCGAATGGCCCGCGCGCGCCAGCTGCTGCGCGGCGGCGAGGCCTGCCGGGCCGGAACCGACGACTGCAACGCTCTTGCCTGTGCGCTTGCTCGGCACCTGCGGCGTGATCCAGCCGTTTTCCCAGCCTTTATCGACGATCGCGCATTCGATGCTCTTGATCGTGACCGGCTGATCCTGGATGTTCAGCGTGCAGGCTTCCTCGCATGGCGCGGGGCAGATGCGGCCGGTGAATTCCGGGAAATTGTTGGTCGAATGCAGCACTTCGAGCGCATTCAGCCAGTCGCCCTCATAGACCAGATGATTCCAGTCCGGGATGATGTTGTTCACCGGGCAGCCATTATGACAATAAGGGATGCCGCAATTCATGCAGCGGCTCGCCTGCGCCTTCAGTTCGCCCTCGGCATGCGGGACGACAAATTCCTTGTAGTGCTTCACGCGCTCTTCGACCGGGCGATAGCCACGATCCTTGCGGTCCAGCTCGAGGAAGCCGGTTTCCTTGCCCATAACTGTCTAACCCCGTGTTATTCTGCGGCAACCGAAGCGGCTTCAAGCCGCTCGGCCTCGAGTTGCTTGAGTGCCTTGGCATAATCGCGCGGCATCACCTTGACGAATTTGGCCAGTGCATTGTTCCAATCGTCAAGCAGCGCGCGGGCGCGCTTCGATCCGGTGTGGAGGTGATGCCGTTCCAACAAAACGCGCAGACGCTCTGCATCGTGGCGCAGCATGTCGCCCATGCCGGGATCGCTCACGCCATTGGTGCGCTGCTGGGGCCGCCCTGCTCCGTCTTCTTCGTCGCGTGCTGCCGAAACCGGCAGAATGTCGACCATCGACTGGTTGCACAGGTCGGCGAAATCGCCGTCCTCGTCATAGACATAGGCAATGCCGCCCGACATGCCCGCGGCGAAGTTGCGCCCCGTCTTGCCCAGCACGGCGACAACGCCGCCCGTCATATATTCGCAGCCGTGATCGCCGGTGCCTTCCACTACTGCGACTGCGCCCGAATTGCGCACGGCGAAGCGTTCGCCAGCAACGCCGTTGAAATAGGCCTCACCCGCGATCGCGCCATAGAGCACGGTGTTGCCGACAATGATGTTCTGCGTTGCCTCGCGGCCAACGTGGCCGGGCTGGCGCACGATGACACGTCCGCCCGACAGGCCCTTGCCGACATAGTCATTGGCATCGCCCGTCAGATCGAGCGTCACGCCGTGGGCGAGCCACGCGCCGAAGCTCTGCCCGGCAACACCCGTCAGCGTCACGTGGATGCAATTGTCGGGTAGTCCGGCATGGCCGTAACGCTGCGCGACTTCGCCCGAGAGCATGGCGCCCACGGTGCGGTTGACGTTGATCACCCGCGTTTCGATCCGCACCGGCTGGCGCTTTTCGAGTGCTTCGGCGGAAGCCGCGATCAGTTCATTGTCGAGCGCGGCACCCAGACCGTGATCCTGCGTGGTCGACCAGCCCAGCGAGGGCCCGTCGCCTAGCGGCGCCTGATAGAGCAGCTTCGACAGGTCGATGCCCTGTGCCTTCCAGTGCGACACTGCCGCGCGGCTGTCGAGCCGGTCGACCCGGCCGACCATTTCCGCGATCGTGCGGAAGCCCATGGCCGCCATGATGTGGCGCAGTTCCTCGGCAACGAAGAAGAAGTAGTTGATCACGTGCTCGGGCTGGCCAGTGAAGCGCGCACGCAGCACCGGATCCTGTGTCGCCACGCCGACCGGGCAGGTGTTGAGGTGGCACTTGCGCATCATGATGCAGCCCGCCGCAATCAGCGGGGCCGTGGCAAAGCCGAACTCGTCCGCGCCCAGCAAGGCGGCAATCGCCACGTCACGGCCGGTGCGGATGCCGCCGTCGGCCTGAACCGCGATGCGGCTGCGCAGGTTGTTGAGCAGCAGCGTCTGCTGGGTTTCGGCCAGACCGATTTCCCAAGGCGAACCGGCGTGCGTCAGCGATGTCAGCGGGGATGCACCCGTGCCGCCTTCGTAACCCGAGATCGTCACATGATCCGCGCGTGCCTTGGAAACACCGGCGGCAACCGTGCCGACGCCGACTTCGGAAACCAGCTTCACGGAAATCCGCGCCTTGGGATTGACGTTCTTCAGGTCGTGGATCAGCTGCGCCAGATCCTCGATCGAGTAGATGTCATGGTGCGGCGGCGGCGAGATCAGGCCGACGCCGGGCGTCGAATGCCGGGTCTTGCCGATGATCTTGTCGACCTTGTCGCCGGGCAGCTGGCCGCCCTCGCCGGGCTTGGCGCCCTGCGCCATCTTGATCTGGATATCGTCGGAATTGACGAGATATTCGGTGGTCACGCCAAAGCGGCCCGAGGCGACCTGCTTGATCGCCGAACGCATGTTCTCGCCATTGGCCGCAGGCTTGAAGCGGGCCGGATCTTCGCCGCCTTCGCCCGTGTTCGACTTGCCGCCGATCTTGTTCATTGCCTTGGCTAGGGTGGTGTGCGCTTCCCACGAGATCGAGCCATAGCTCATCGCCCCGGTGGCAAAGCGCTTGACGATTTCGCTGGCCGGTTCGACCTCGGAAATGTCGAGCGGCTTGTCGGCAGGCTTCAGTTCCATCAGCCCGCGGATCGTGAGCATCCGGGTGGACTGGTCGTTGATCGTCTGGGCGAACTCCCGGTATTTTTCTGGCAGGTTGCCGCGCACCGCGTGCTGCAGGGCGGCAATGTTTTCCGCCGTCCAGGCATGTTGTTCGCCGCGCAGGCGCAGGCCGTACATACCGCCGACATCGAGCATGTTGCGATAGATCGGGTTGTCGCCATAGGCCGCGGCATGGCGGCGAACGGCTTCTTCGGCCACTTGCGAAAGGCCAATGCCTTCGATGGTCGTCGCGGTGCCAGTGAAATAGCTTTCGACGAACTCGCTCGACAGGCCCACGGCGTCGAAGATCTGCGCGCCGCAATAGGACTGGTAGGTCGAGATGCCCATCTTGGACATGACCTTGAGCACGCCCTTGCCGATGGCCTTGATGTAGTTCTTCTGAACTTCGTAGGTCGAGAGCGGCAGTTCCTTGCGCACACGGATCTGCTCCAGCGTCTCGAAAGCGACGTAAGGATTGATCGCCTCGGCGCCGTAGCCTGCAAGCACGCAGAAATGGTGCACTTCGCGCGCTTCGCCGGTTTCGACGAGCAAGCCTGTCTGCATGCGCAGGCCCTGACGGACGAGATGGTGATGCACTGCCGCCGTCGCGAGGAGGGCAGGCATCGGAATGCGGTCCGGTCCCTGCGCGCGGTCAGACAGGATCAGGATGTTCTTGTCAGCCAGCACGGCTTCGGTCGCTGCCCAGCACATCTGCTTGACCGCTTCCTCAAGGCCCGCAGCCCCGGCCTCGGCGGGCCAGGTCATGTCGATCGTTTGCGTGCGGAAAGCGCCGTCCAGCGCTGCCTCTACCGAACGGATCTTGGCAAGGTCGTCGTTGGTCAGGATCGGCTGATCGACTTCCAGACGCTTGTGGCTGCCGGCATCATGACCGAGCAGGTTGGGGCGCGGACCGATCATCGAAACCAGGCTCATGACCAGTTCCTCGCGGATCGGATCGATCGGCGGATTGGTCACCTGCGCAAAGTTCTGCTTGAAATAGTCATAGAGCAGGCGGCTGCGGTTCGAGAGCACCGCAATTGGCGTGTCCGTGCCCATCGAGCCAATCGGATCGTCGGCGTTGGAGGCCATCGGCTCAAGAAACTTCGAGATGTCTTCCTGCGTGTAGCCGAAAGCCTGCTGGCGGTCCAGAAGGCTGGTGGCATCGACCGGCAGCGCCGCAAGCTCGGGCTCGACGACTTCAAGATCCTTGAGCTTGTACTGCGCTGATTCGAGCCATTCCTCGTAAGGCTCCTCGGCTGCGAGCTGGGCTTTCAGTTCCTCATCCTCGATGATGCGGCCCTGCTCGAAATCGATCAGCAGCATGCGGCCCGGCTGAAGCCGCCACTTGCGCACGATATTGTCTTCCTTGATCGGCAGCACGCCGCTTTCCGACGCCATGACGACGAGATCGTCATCGGTGACGAGAAAGCGCGCGGGACGCAGGCCGTTACGGTCCAGCGTCGCGCCGATCTGGCGGCCGTCAGTGAAAGCCACGGCGGCGGGGCCGTCCCAAGGCTCCATCAAGGCGGCGTGATATTCGTAGAAAGCGCGGCGCTTGGGGTCCATCAGCGGATTGCCGGCCCAGGCTTCCGGGATCAGCATCATCACCGCGTGGGCAAGGCTGTAGCCGCCCGCGAGCAGCAGCTCGAGCGCATTGTCGAGGCAGGCAGTGTCCGACTGGCCGTGCGGAATGATCGGCCACATCTTGTCGAGATCGGGGCCGAGCAGCTCCGATTCCATCGTGCGGCGGCGCGCGTTCATCCAGTTGACGTTGCCGCGCACGGTGTTGATCTCGCCATTGTGGGCGATGAACCGGTAAGGGTGCGCCAGCTTCCAGCTGGGGAAAGTGTTGGTCGAGAACCGCTGGTGCACGAGGCCCAGCGCCGAGACGCAATCGGGATTGCGCAGATCGTCGTAGAAGCTGCCGACTTGCGTAGCCAGCAGCAGGCCCTTGTAAACCACCGTGCGGGTCGAAAAGCTGGGCATGTAAAGCTCGGTCACGCCGGGCATGCCGTGCTTCTCGGCAATCGCCGCCAGCGGATTTTGCGTCTGCTTGCGGATCGAGAGCAGCTTGCGCTCGAACGCATCCTGATCGGCGCAGTTTTCGCCGCGTGCAATGAAGCACTGGCGGATCACCGGCATCTGGGCGATCACAGCCTTGCCGAGGCCATCGAGCGTGGTTGGCACATCGCGCCAGCCGATCAGGCGCTGGCCTTCCTTGGCAATGAACTTCTCAAAAGTTTCGATGACCAGATTCCGGCTCGCCTCGTCCTGCGGCAGGAAACACATGGCAACGGCATAGTCGCCCTCGGCGGGCAGCGTCAGCTTTTCGGCAGCGGCCCACTTGCGGAACAGAGCGTCGGGCATCTGGATGAGAATCCCGGCGCCATCGCCCAGCAGGGGGTCGGCGCCGACTGCGCCGCGATGATCGAGATTCTTGAGGATCTCGAGCGCCTGACCAACGATGGCATGACTTTTGGCGCCTTTGATATGGGCGACAAAGCCCACACCGCAGGCATCGTGTTCATTGCGCGCATCGTAAAGGCCCTGGGGCTCTGGAAATCCCATTTAAAGTCCATCCTGTCGTCATGCACGACTCGCATCGCCGCAAACGAGGCGAAGTGTCGCGAACAAAACCCCATGACGAAAGGAACGACTTTTTGCAACTGCGAAGCGCGCGGCCGTGCCAACCGAGGATGGCACGAAATGTCACGGATCAGGCGGCGCCGCTCATCCGTTGCAGCGTGGCAAGCGCGGACCGCAGGGCGCGCTGGGCTTCTTCCGGGTCCTGGCGCGCCGGGCTTGCAGGAACAGGGGCTGAGGCTTCGCCTGACGGCGCTGCGATTCTGCCGGGCGGATCGAAGCGGCGCAGCGCGGGGCCTTCCGCGTCGGTTGCTGCAGGCACTGCGGCCACTGATTCGGCGGCGGCCGGGGCTTCCGCGACAGTGCCCGGAGGGGCAAAGCGCAGGCCGGGACGTGCCGTGTGGCCCGGAAACAGCACCACAGGTTCGATTTCGCCATTGTCGTGCTGCGGTTCTTCGATCCGCACGAATTCACTGCGCGGAGCCGCCGGGCGAACAAGGTCGAGCAACGAGGAATAGCCTTCTTCCAGCACATCGGGCTCTGCCGGGGCGACAGGTTCCGCAGCAGCGGCAGCGGCCGGCGCTGCGACAGGTTCAGCCATACTCGGCTGGCTGGATTGGCTTGTCGGCACATTATCCATCGCGAGCGCGGCGAATGAACGCGGCGGCAGGCACAGATTGTCGAGATCGTCGTGATCCGCAGAGTCGCCAAAATCGCCCAGATCGATCGGCCGCAAGGCGGCTGGCATTTCCATCACGGGTGGCAACGGCGAGGCTTCTGCAACCGCGACATCCGGCACGCCCGGTGTAGCGACCGGCGCGGCAGGCACTGCCGCGGCCAGGATTGGTTCAATTGCCGGCTCGTCCTCTGTGCCAAGCTCAAGATCTGCGACTTGCAGCTCCGCGCCCAGCACAGGTTTTGCCAATAAAGAGACTGCCTCGGCAAGCGCGCTGGGCATTTCGCCCGGATGCGCCCGCTGGCTCATGGCCATGGCGAGACGTTCGATCAGTTCGACTGGCGAAAGTTCAGCGAGCGGGGCCGTGGCAACCCGGGTGGAAAGTGTACCCTCTGCCAGCGCCGCCGATGCCAGCGCGGCAAATGGCGGCGGTTTGACGGCATTTGCGCTAACTGGCTGCTGCGCTGGCTCTTCCAGCACCTGGCTGGCGAGCAAATCGAGGGAATCGTCACTGGCTTCAGGCTGAGCGCTCAAAGCAGAATTGAACATTTGCGGCACGTCCGCTTCGGATTCCGCCACTGCGAGCGGCCCGGCAGGCGAATCGAAAGGACGATGGAAATTCGCCGGCGCAGCCTGTCCCTCGGCAGAGGGACCTGTGTCCTGCAAAATAGCTGTCTCAGGCGCAGGTTCCGGAGCGCGGAAAACCTGGCGGCCATCGTTGAGGTCAGCATCCCCGGCAGGATTGGGCGCGGCAAACGGCCGCGTGGCCGCAGGCTGGGCAGGCGGGATTGCGACGGCCTCAAAAGTGACGGGCTCGAACGCCACCGGCTCGAACCGGGCCTGCGGCACTTGCTCGACCGCCAAAGGCAATTCGCTTGCAGCCTGCGGCGCAGAGATGGGCGCGTAGCTGGCTGGAACCTGCGTTTGCCCGACATCTTCGCTCATCGCCACTGCGGGCTGATAACTCGGCTGCGCGTCCTCTGCCCGCGGCGACAGGTCGATCTGCGTGACGTCCAGAATCGCCGGATGGCCGCCGGGAAGCGGAGCATGCTCATAATTTTCGCGCCGGTCTTCCTCCTCCGCCAAGGCCAAAGGACGGCGACGGCCCGAAGAATCAGCCGCGCTGCCCTGGGCGGCGGCGGCGGCACGCGCCTGGCGTGCCTGTGCCCGCGTCGTCACATCGCGGCGGCGCGGCTCGATCACGGGCCGGGGCTTGGCAATCCAACGCGCAAGCGCTGCGCCAGCAGCAATACCGACGGCTGCGAGCAGCAAGGCGAGAATAAAGCGGAATTTGAGGCCGAGCGGCGGTGCTGCGGCCGGCAGAAGCACGTCCAGCGACAGCTTGAGCACCAGCGATTCGATCAGCGAGGCGCGAACAGCAAGGCTGCCCAGCCCGAACAGCGAGCCGAACCACAGGGCGACCATGGCAGGAAACAGCGGGTGTTTCGTGATCGAAGCCTTGTTGTCAGGCTTGCTGGTCTGCGTGGCCAAGTATTTTACCCCGTTAGGTGGCGCTCCAGCCCTCTCATCCGGCGAGAGAGGCAGGCGCGCTTGAGCGATTAGCCTCAAGAGGTAACAGTATTTGGTAAACGTCTTGATAACGCTGCACGTTGATTGCCCAATCGTGCCGCGTTTCCACGTAAATCCTTGCCGTTGCCCGGCGATCCTCCCAGGCCGACCGGGCATCGAGCAGTCCGCCGAGCGCGCGGGCGCATGCCTCGGGATCGTCCGGCGGGAACAATGTCCCGGTCACGCCATCGGCAATGAGTTCGCGGTGACCGCCGACATCCGATGCCGCCACCAGCTTTTCCTGCGCCATGGCTTCCAGCGGCTTCAGCGGCGTGACCAGATCGGTCAGGCGGCTGCGCTTGCGCGGATAGGCCATGATGTCGCACAGCGCATAGTAACGCTCGACTTCATGGTGCGGCACGCGGCCGACGAAACGGATCGCATGGGCAGCGGGGGATTGCGCCGCCTGGGCTTTCAGCGCCGCCTCGCAGGGCCCGCCGCCCACCAGCAGCAATCGTGCATCGGCATGCGTTTCGATCAGCATCGGCATGGCGGCGATCAGATCGTCGATGCCTTCGTAGTCATAAAAGCTGCCGATGAAGCCGATAACCGGGCCATCACCCAGCCCAAGCCGGGAAGCAAATGCGGCATCGCGCGGCAGTGGCTCGCCGAACAGAGCCATGTCCACGCCGTTGGGCGAGACAGTGATGCGGGCGGGATCGTTGCCGCGAGTAACGAGGTCGTCTTTCAGGCCCTGACAAATGGTCACCACGGCGTCGGCTCCGGCCACGACGTGATTTTCCAGCGTGCGCGTGAGCAGGTATTTGACCGAACCCGCCTTGCCAGCGCCGTTGCCCACGGCCGCGTCTTCCCAAAAGGCGCGGATTTCGTAGACCAGCGGTATGCCCAGCCGCCGCGCGGCGCGCAGGGCTGCCGCGCCGCAGAGCGCGGGCGAATGGGCATGGATCACGTCCGGTCGCCATTCCTGGCAGAGCTTTTCGATGGCTGCGGCAAGCAAGCCGATCTCGCGCCATTCGCGCAGGCCCACAGGTCCGCTGGCCTCGCCGGGCGTGCGATGGAAAATGATGCCCTCATGCTCTTCGACGACATCGCCGGGTGCGGTGTGACGCAGGCCGGTGATGCCGCGCACTTCCATCCCGAGCCCCTGTTGCGCCTTCAGTATCGCCCGGGTGCGAAACGTATAGCCGCTGTGCAGCGGCAGTGAATGATCAAGAACGTGGAGAACGCGGGTCATGGCAATGTCAGGGTTTCTTCAGCACGCAGAAGATCCAGCCCTGCAGCGGCTGCGTCAGCGCGAATTTCTCGATGGTCTTCTGATAGACGCTGCCCAGCCAGAACAGCACGCGGTTGAACACCAGATAGCTGGGATACTGGCCGATATAGGCGAAGTGATCGACTTCGAGTCCGGTTTCGGCGGCGTGGCGGGAAATGGCGCGGCGGCTGTTGCTGCCGAACACGGTGGGGAAAACGTCCTCGCCCGCGCGGCCCTCTGTGGCGCTGACGATAGGCGCGTGGAAACGGTTGGGGATCAACAAAGCGGCAATCGAGCCGTAGTCATAGATGCTGGGCGTGGTGAAGACATAGACCCCGCCCGGCTTCAGCACACGGGCAATTTCAGCATAGGCGCGCTCGGGATTTTCCAGATGCTCCATCACCGCGCGTGAATAGGCAAGATCGACCGAGCCGGACGGAATGTCCTTCATGTCCCGCACATCATTGGCAAACAGCTGCATGCGCGGATCGGCAATAGTGAAGTCGACGACATCGACGCCATAAAGCTTCTCCGCCTTGCCGATCAGCTGCGACAAGTTGGGCGCAGTGCGGCCGCAGCCGATATCGAGCACAGTCGCATCAGGCCGCAAACGTTCAGCAATCGCGCGTTCGATCACGCGGTTGGGATGCGTGTCGGAAGGAAACTTCGCACGCATCTGGTCTTCGACAGGCCTCAGAAATCCGATCATTGCAGCTTTCTACCCAAGAACATCAGCCCCGCCCTCTAGCCAAATAGGCTTAACGGCCCGTCAACCGGCCTTCGCTATGACACGGATATGGTCGACTATTTCTCGCTGGCTTTGACGCATGGGCTGATGGCGCTTGCCATATTTCGGCTGATGCTGCGCGCAGATCTCGATACCGATCCGCAGCCGCCCGAGCCCGCAGAATCCGGCGAGCCAGCAGAACCCGCCACTCGCAAGACCAAGGGCGCGCGCCGTGCTTGATCTTGCCCTTGCCGGATTCATGGCCGGATTTCTCGCCATTGGCTTTCGCCGCCCGTTCATCTGGGTGCTGGCTTACCTCTACGTCGATATCGTCGCGCCGCAGAAGATATCGTACTTTCTGCTCGCCTCGATCCCGATTTCGCTGATTGTCTTCGTCAGTGCATTCGGCGCCTGGGCCATGGCCGATGACAAGAAGGACAGCCGCTTCACCATGCGGCAGGGCCTGCTGCTGCTGCTCCTCATATATTGCGGCTGTACGACGCTCAGCGCCGATTTCCCCGTCGAGGCGGCGGAAAAGTTCGGCTGGGTATGGAAGGCCGTGGTTTTCGCCGTGTTCCTGCCGCTGACGCTGCGCACCCGTCTGCGCTTCGAAGCGGCGACCATCATCATGGTGCTGTCAGCCGCGTCGATCATCACTTCAGGCTCGATCAAGACACTGGCGACAGGCGGCGGCTATGGCGAGCTCAAGCTGCTGGTGAATGACAATACCGGTCTCTATGAAAGCTCAATCATCTCCTGCGTGTCGATCGCGATCATCCCGCTGATCATCTGGGCGCGCAAGCACGGCACCATTTTTCCTGACGACTGGCGATCCAAGCTGTTCGCAGCGGCACTGATTTTCGCCTGTCTGCTGATCCCCATCGGCACCCAGGCGCGCACCGGCCTGATCTGCATCGGCGTGCTCGCTGTGATTTCGCTGCGCACCGTCAAACGCCGCTTCCTGTTCGTGTCGCTGGCCGCCCTCGCCGCAGTCAGCGCGATTCCGTTCCTGCCCGACAGTTACACCAAGCGGATGAGCACGATCGAAAACCACGATACCGACGAAAGCGCATCGGGCCGCATCGCCATCTGGAAATGGACCTTGGACTACGCCAAGGACCACCCGCTCGGCGGCGGTTTCGACGCCTATCGCGGCAACTCGATCCGGTATGACACGTTCTCCCGGGACGACTCTGGCAACAGCACGGAAGTCGATGCGACCACGATCACTGACCAGTCCCGCGCCTATCATTCGAGCTATTTCGAGATGCTGGGCGAGCAGGGATGGCCGGGGCTGTTTCTCTGGCTGACGATACAATTCATGGGTCTATGGCATATGGAGCGGCTGCGCAGCCGCTGGATGAAGCGGACGGGACCGGGCGAGCATTGGCAGGCGCCGCTCGCCAATGCCCTTCAACAGGCGCAGGCTATCTATCTGGTTGGCTCACTGTTCGTCGGCATTGCCTACCAGCCCTTCATCCTGATGCTGATTGGCATTCAATGCGGCCTGTGGAGTTACCTGAGGCGCCTTGAATCCGAGCAGGCGGCGAAAGAACGGCTGGTCCGCAAGCCCGGCGCCGTGGCTACCGCCCGCCTTGCCCCGCAGCCCACCGCTCCGAGCCCCACCGCCTGACAAGCGCGTCCGCCGCTGACTTTTCGCCGCCTGCCAAAGCATCGTACTGCCGGCAGTGCGCCGGGCGCTCGAAACAGACCTTGCCGCTGTCAAGTTGCAGCGAAACGATGCCGAAAGGCGTTGCGGCCATGCCAATTGCTGAGGGGCGGTCCAGCTCGCCGATATGAATGAACGGCGGCAGCTCTTTGCGCGATGTTGGCTTGGCGGCCAGCAGGCCATGCAGAATGGCACGGTAGTCGCTGATCACGATGGGCGCTGAAATGCCCGGAAGCGCCCGGTTGGCGACCAGGAAAGTGGCAAACTGGCGCTGATTGATGATGTGACCGTGGCCAAGAAATCCGTCTTCGAACAGCGACTCGCCGTGGTCGCCCGTGACCAGCAAGATCGTGTCGTTCCACACGCCAAGCCGCTTCAGGCGTTCGACCAGTGCGCCGAGGCTTGCATCGGCATTGGCAACGGCGTTCCAGTAAGTCCGCTCTACGGCATCGCGCCTCGAGGCAGCAATCTCGCTGCGCGCGATAGGCGGGTTGGCGAAGCGATGCGGGACGCCCGGATGATCGTAGGGGAAGTGCGGGCTCTGGAAATTGAAGTAAAAGAAATTGGGGCGCTGCCAGCCGCGCGGATCGCCGGCCAGCCGGTCGAACTCGCCAAGCAGCACGCCCTCGTCGACCAGCAGCGAGCCTTGCGCCGCGAAACTGAAAGCGCGTTTGTCCTTCAGCGCTTCGGCATCGACGAACATGTCGGCATTGCGGCGCATGCCCACCGTTTCTGATATGTCGCCAAAATCCTCCGGCTGCCCACTGAATACGCCGATCCGGTAGCCCGCCTTGCGCAATTCGGTGAACAAGCTCGGATCGCCCGGCTTCGGTGCAAGGCGGCCGCTGAAGATCGATTTCAGCGAAGCAGTGGTGAAACCGACGTGGCTATACGCCGGAACAATCGCGCCGCCTGATGCGGCGATTGCTTCCAGGTTCGGCGCCACCGGCCTCCCGTCTATGCGCTTGCCCAGCACGTCGAACCGCGTGCTTTCCATCACCACCAGCACGACATGCTGGGGCCGCGCGGATGCTGTCCCTGCGGCTGGCACAGTCTCGGGCCCAATCACGGGCAGGGGCTCGGGCACAGGCGTAAGTACGAGATCGCCGCCATAGCCGTCCTCGTCGATGCCATTGCCCGGCACGTCGAGCGCAAGCGGGTGGCGGGCTGCATCGAACGGGTGCGCGTCTGTCTTAAGGCCGAACAGGCCGTAGCCATCGCCGTCGAAATCCGTGGCTGCGGATGCCAAAGTGCCCACGCCCCGCCAGACGAGCATGCGCTCCAGCCCGATCGCGGCATCACTGCCAGTGCGAGGGATCACCGCCAGCACGGCGAGGAACACCAGCCAGGCTGCGCCCAGCCAGCGTCGCGATGGGCGCCTGCCCGGTTCATCAGCGGGCAGGCCAAACAAGCGCCTGCATATGCGCCAACCCGCCCACCAGACCAGCAGAAGGATACCCAGCGCGACTGCGGCCATCGCGATCTCGTTCTTGCCGAACAGAAGCGCATCCTTGAGGCTGCCCCCGCCCAGTTGCTTGAGGAGCGCGAAATCGACGGCATCGCTGAAATAGGAATGAAGCTGGTATTGCGCGGTCAGACCGCCAAGCCCAAGCCCGCCGAACAGGAAGGAGAAGTGATAGAGCGCGGGCCAACCCGCCCGGCGGCGGTTGAGCCATTGGCACACGGCCCAGATCAGCAGGGCGGCCGCCACTTGCGAGGCAAGGTAGCCCGCGCCGAACAGCAACAGCTCGCCGGGACTGTCCACGGCATTCGACTGGCCGAAGCCGCCGGTGAACAGGCCATACTTGCGATCGGCAATGGCGAGCTCGATCACGCTAACCCCCGCAACTATTGCCGGAAGGGCAATCGCGGGCCGCAGCAGGTGATTGGCAATATTTCTGATCAGGCCCATCGCAGGCAATCCCCCGTAAGGCGGAAGCGCAGCGGCGCCGCGCCGATAATGTCGCCATCGGCCTGAACCGGAGTTCCGGCCTCGGCAGCAACGAACACGTCGTTCGCTGCCTTCAGCCGCCAGCCGCGCGGCAAGCGGCGGGCGCCGCCAAGCGCGTAAATAGCCAGCAAGGCAATGTCACGGCGGCGCGCGCGGGGCAGGCAGAGAAGATGCAGTCGGTCACTGAACAGGCCCGCACGCGGGTCCAGTGTCCACGGGCCAGCGTAGAAAGAGCCGCGCATGAGGAAGAGGGCCTCGGCCGATATCCGTTCGCCATCAGCCGTGATCGAGAGCTTGGGGCGCGGCCAGGTCCATAATTGGCGGGCAAGCGCCAGAACATAGGCCAGTCGGCCAATCCGCGCCTTGAGCGGTTCGGACAGTCCGGCGACTGCCAGGGCATCGACACCGATCGAGGCGCAGGCCAGAAACGGACGCTCTCCCGCAAATGCCAAGGGCGAACTGCGCGGCTTTGCGCCATTGCCGATCCGCCTGGCAAAACCTTCGGCTTCGCGCGGATAACCAAGTTCGCGCGCGAGGAGATTGATCGTCCCGCACGGGAATATGGCCAGAGGCGGCAGCCCGGGCCGGTCGGCCTGAGCCCCTACGACCATGCCGGCCGTGCCGTCGCCGCCGCAAATGCAGATCAGATCCACGCGGCGAGCATCGCGCGCGCAATCGAAGTTGCTGCTGTCATGCCGAGACAACCAGTGCCCTCTGGCTTCCAGCACATTGGCGAGCTCTGCAATCCGCGCCAGCCGGGCCTCCGACGAAGCCGGATTGTAAACCAGCGCGATCCGCAAGATTCATTCCCCCCTCGCTTGTCAGAGCGCCTGTCAGAGCGCCTGTCCGAGCGCCTGCGCCTAGCCGTAAATGTTTGCGATTTCTTCAATGACAGGGCAACACTTGCCAGAGTTTTGGAGGAGACCATCGATGCACATCAGCGATCTCGTCCCGAAGATCGGCCAACCCGTTGGCACGTCGGATTGGTTCCTGCTCGATCAACGCCGGATTGACCGCTTTGCCGATGCGACTGACGACCGCCAGTTCATCCACACCAATCCCGAAGCTGCGCGGGCGACACCGTTCGGAGGCACCATCGCCCACGGGTTCCTGACGCTGTCTATGCTCTCGGCGATGATGGAAGACGCGCTGGAGAAGCCCGATCTGCGCATGGCCGTGAACTACGGTTTCAACAAAGTGCGCTTCCTTACGCCGGTGAAATCGGGAAAGCGGGTGCGCGGTCACTTCAAGCTGCTCGAACTGGAGCAAAAAAAGCCCGGGCAGTGGCAGCAGATCGTCGAGGCGACTGTCGAGATCGAAGGCGAGACCAAACCGGCCATGATCGCCGATTGGATTTTCATGCTTTTCGAGTGAATGCCAGGCTTGAAATTGAATTGACATATATGTAAGTTGTAACTTGCAATTTAATCTGGCCATTGCTGTCTGCTGGCCGCCAAGGAGAAGTGCCCCATGCGCGATGCTGTTATCGTAGCCGCCGCCCGCACCCCGATCGGCCGGGCCTACAAGGGCGCATTCAACGCCACTCCCGGTCCCAGCCTCGGCGCGCTGTCGATTGCCGAAGCCGTCCGCCGCGCCGGGATAGAGGGCGGCGAAGTCGACGACGTGGTGTGGGGCGCCGTGCTCACTCAGGGCGGACAGGCGCTCAACATCGGAAGGCTCGCCGCGCTGCGCGCTGGCCTGCCCGTTACAGTCGCGGCACAGACAGTCGACCGCCAGTGCGCCTCGGGCCTGCAGGCAGTTGCCGCCGCCTCGCGGCAGGTCGTTCAGGACCGCATGGATATCGTCGTCGCTGGCGGGCAGGATTCGATCAGCACGGTGCAGACCCCGGCCATGCGCGTGGAATTCGATCCTGCGCTGATCGCAATGCACAATGCGGCCTACATGCCGATGCTGCAGACCGCCGAAGTAGTCGCCAAGCGCTATGGCATTTCGCGCGATCTCTGCGACGAATATGCCTCCCAGTCGCAGCAGCGCACAGCGGCAGCGCAAGCCGCCGGTCGCTTCGACGCCGAAATCATCGCCACCACCACCACAATGAGTGTGACTGACAAAGCCACGGGCGAAACCAGCACCAAGGAAGTCACGCTAACCAAGGACGAAGGCAACCGCCCAGACACTACGCTGGAAGGCCTGAAAGCCCTGCCCGCCGTGATGGGTCCGGAAGGCAATGTCACGGCCGGCAATGCCAGCCAGCTCTCCGATGGTTCGGCTGCCATGGTGATCATGGAAGCAGCGACTGCCGCGAAAAAGGGCCTTGCTCCGCTTGGCCGCTTCGTCGGCCTTGCCGTCGCGGGCACCGAGCCGGACGAAATGGGCATCGGGCCGGTGTTTGCCATTCCCAAGCTGCTCACGCGCTTCGGCCTCAAGATGGATGATATCGGGCTGTGGGAGCTGAACGAGGCATTCGCCGTCCAGGTGCTCTATTGCCGTGACAAGCTTGGCATTCCGGGCGAACTGCTCAACGTCAATGGCGGCGCCATCTCGATCGGCCACCCCTATGGCATGACTGGTGCACGCTGCGCCATGCACGCACTGATCGAAGGCAAGCGACGCGGCGCAAAGCATGTCGTCGTGACCATGTGTATTGGTGGCGGCCAAGGCGCGGCAGGTCTGTTCGAAGTGCTCTGAGCGGGCTGGCGGGGCATGGGCATCGTCGAGATCCTCGGCCTCGCCGCCAGCGTCAGCCTGCTGTCCGGCTGGCGACTCTATCTCACTATTCTGGCGACCGGCCTTGCCATGCATTTCCAGGTGTTGCCGCTGCCAGCGCACCTTGCCTCGCTGGCAGTCCTCGCAAACCCGTGGGTCATGGCCACGGCTGGCTTTGCCGCAGTTTGTGAATTCCTTGCCGACAAGATCGCCTGGCTCGATTCCATCTGGGACACTGTGCACACGCTGATCCGGCCGGTCGGGGGCGCTTTGCTCACGCTCGCCATCGTCGATCCGTCCGACCCGGCGACCCAGGCGATTTCCTTCATCCTCGGCGGCGGCGCGGCGCTGCTCGCCCATGGCGGCAAGGCCGGCGCCCGCGCCGTGGTCAACACCAGCCCCGAGCCGTTCAGCAATGTGGCCGTGTCGAGCCTGGAAGATGTGACTTCCGCGGGCCTGCTCTACATGATTTATGCCTATCCGCTCAGTGCGGGCATTGTCGCGGTGGTTCTGGCTCTGCTCGCCGCAGCACTGATATTCGCGGCCTGGCGGATCATTGGCCGGTTGTTCAGGCGGGCCTAGGTATTTCGCCGAGTGCTGCCTGTTTGGCCACACGGTTCGCCTGAGCGACCGATCCGGGCTGCCAGCCAAAAGTGAGTCCCAATTGCAACGATTTCCGCAATTCTCCCCGTTTACGACAAATTAACCTTTTCTGGTCAGAAGTCGTATGGTTAATCGATGGCAACAAGGTTTGCCAAAGAGTTAGTGCCAATACCTGACGAGTGAATTTCGGGGCAACAGGGGAAACACCCATGCGTGTGTTGTTGATTGAAGACGAGCCGACCACAGCCCGGGCCATCGAGCTTATGCTGACCACCGAAGGCTTTAATGTCTATTCGACCGATCTGGGCGAGGAAGGCCTCGATCTGGGCAAGCTGTATGATTACGACATCATCCTGCTCGACCTCAACCTGCCTGACATGCACGGCTATGACGTGCTCAAGAAACTGCGCGTTTCCAAGGTTCAGACCCCGGTTCTGGTGCTTTCCGGCATCTCGGAAATGGACAGCAAGGTGCGCTCGTTCGGCTTCGGCGCTGATGATTATGTCACCAAGCCTTTCCACCGCGAGGAACTGGTCGCCCGCATTCACGCCGTGGTCCGCCGCAGCAAGGGCCACTCGCAGTCAGTGATCCGCACGGGCAAGCTGACAGTCAATCTCGACGCCAAGACCGTCGAAGTCGACAGCGCCCGCGTTCACCTGACCGGCAAGGAATATGCCATGCTGGAGCTGCTCTCGCTCCGCAAGGGCACCACGCTGACCAAGGAAATGTTCCTCAACCATCTCTATGGCGGCATGGACGAGCCCGAACTCAAGATCATCGACGTGTTCATTTGCAAGCTGCGCAAGAAGCTCGCCCACGCCTGCGGCGGTGCGAACTACATCGAAACCGTCTGGGGCCGTGGCTATGTGCTGCGCGATCCGGAAGAGCAGATCGAGGTGGAAGCGGCCTGATCGCTATTCCCTTACGCATCAGTCAAATGCAAAGTTCAAGGCCCGCTCCTTTTCAGGATGCGGGCCTTTGATTTTGCACCGTGGTCAATTCCCCAGCTGCGCGTCAATTGCAGCGGCGATGGCAGTCATCCCCGCCAGATTGGGGTGGTAAGGCGTGAGATCGGGCCGGGAGCCTGCGGGTATGTGAAAGCCGGTCAGCCATGGTTCCTTGGCGCAGGCGCTATGATCCCTCGACAGTTCTGATACCTTGACGACTTCCGCACCGGCGCGCGCGGCGACCGCCGCGTCGATCCGCGCCATACGATCGGCCATCATGCGATAGCGCGCCGCGGCCGCCTCTGACAGCGGTACTTCGGCGCAGGTGCCCGAAGGCGGCAGCACCCTGAAGCGGTCGACGAACAACAAGCGCGCCTGCGGAGCGCGGCGACGCACTTCTCGGGCAATCTCGTCCATCGCGCTCTCGACCTTGACCCAAGCAGCCTCGTCAGGTGTGGGCACGGAAAACCCGTTTGGCAGCCTGGTAAGGAGCCCCCGACATGTGGCGGAAAGCGTACCGGCCGCAGCCTCACCCTCACACGAAGCCGCGATCAGACCAACCATCATCCCCAGATCGTTGCCGCCGATCGTGATCGTCACCAGACGGGTATCGGGAGTAACGGCATCGATCTGCGGTGGCAGTTCGTCCCTAGGCCCCAAAATGTGCGCGGTTATCGCCCCGCCGCAGCTGACGTCGACCAGAACCAGATTGCGGCGGCGCGCGAGCTGGTGGCCGTAATTGTCCTGCGATCGGCGGCACCGGGCATTGGCTGTTGTCGTGATGCCCGGCCCCGAAGCGAACGAGCTACCCATCGAAACATATTTCGAACCTGCCGGGATCGATGCACTCTCTAGTGTCGCGCGCGGCGCGCAGGCGGAAAGAGCAAGAACGGCGGCTATGCTTGCAGCAAGGCGAAATCGCGCACCAAATAACATTAAGTCAGACATCTTTCCGCTCCCGCTTCCGGCCTTCCCGGCCGTGCGTCACGGTATGAGCCAAGCCGGCAAGGGGGGCAATGACTGCATTGCCCACAGCCGCTCGCTTGCAGCCAGTGCATTGACCCGCACGCCGTTTTCCGTCACCCGCCCCCACCATGTCCGCGAACAAACCCGGCGATCCGCTCACGCTCAACCGTCTTTATGGCCGCTCGGTCGGCAAGCCCTTGCGAAAGGGGCAACAGGCCCTGGTCGATACGCTGCTGCCACGCATAGCCGTGCCCGATGAAGGCCCGATTACGGCCGAGCGGCTGTTTGGCCACCCATGCCCCCTCCATTTCGAGATTGGCTTCGGCGGCGGCGAGCATATGGCCGCTCGCGCCGACATGCTGCCCGATCACGGCTTCATAGGCGCCGAGCCATTCCTTAATGGGGTGGCGCAGGCGCTGACCCATCTTGACGGTGATAATGGAGCCCATCCGCCGATCGGCAATGTCCGCCTGCACCACGGCGATGCGCTGGAAGTGCTGGCACGAGTGCCTGACGGCGCGCTCAGCTTTGTTTACCTGCTGCATCCAGATCCCTGGCCCAAGGCGCGGCATGCCAAGCGGCGGATGATGAACGATGGCCCGGTCAATCTCATCGCGGCAAAGCTGAGGCCGGGCGGTGAGTTCCGCTTCGGCACTGATCATCCGGTCTATCTCCGCCATGCCCTGATGGTGATGCGCCGCCACCGCGGCGCATTCAAATGGCTTTGCGAGAAGCCCGCCGATTTCCTGAAACGCCCGGGCGGCTGGCCAGAGACGCGCTATGAGGCCAAGGCGCGTGCGCAGGGGCACGAAGTCTGGTATTTCCGGTTTCGTCGGCGCTGATTTCTTGCCCGCTTGCTTGGTCTTCACGCGAGCAAGGGGTTCAAAAGCGCGCGGGCCGCCACATATAGATATGAGATCGGCATTGGCGGGGAGCCAAGCGAAATGCGCACGGGAACCACCCCGCCGCGCGAAAGTTTCGCTTTATCCTACATCGGCAATTTCTATCTCGCGCATGGGTCGCTTAAACTCTACCGATGCAGTCGACTTTAATTGGAGGCGGCAATAATGGATTTCGGCAGTTTCGACCTGGCAAGCCTGCTGCCTTTCATTGCCGTCGGTTTCGCCGCGCAACTCGTCGACGGCGCGCTGGGCATGGCATTCGGGGTTATTTCCAATACCCTGCTTGTGGGCGTGCTTGGTGTGCCCCCTGCCCTTGCCTCGCAGCGGGTGCATCTGGTCGAGTGTTTCACCACTGCCACTTCCGGTATCAGCCATTTGCTGCACGGCAATGTCGACAAGCGCCTGTTTTTCAAATTGCTGGTGCCGGGCATGATTGGCGGCATCCTGGGCGCTTACGTTCTCACATCAGTGGACGCGGCGGTCATAAAGCCTTTCATCCTGATCTACCTCAGCGGCATCGGCGTTTATCTGGTCGTGCGCGGTGTTTTCTACCCGCCCAAGCTGCGCGAGGCCGGGCTGATTGCGCCGCTGGGCCTAGTCGGCGGCTTTCTCGATGCCGCAGGCGGCGGCGGCTGGGGCCCGGTGGTCACGTCCAACCTGCTGATCCAAGGCGCAGATCCGCGCAAGGTCGTCGGCACGGTCAACACAGTCGAATTCTTCCTCACCATCACAGTCTCCGCCGCCTTCATCTGGCATCTCGGCATCGCCGATGTCGCCGGGGCGACCTTGGGCCTGCTGATCGGCGGTCTCGCTGCCGCGCCGCTGGGCGCATGGGCGGCCAAGCACTTCCCCGCCAAGCAGATGCTGATCCTCGTCGGCATCGTCCTGACGCTCACCAGTGCCTATGGTGTGTGGAAAGCTTGGGGCTGAGTGTATCGCCTGCCGCCTGCGGCGCGCTAGGCTGCCCGCATCATGGACCGGCAACTGCTCATCATCTGCCTGCTGACGGCAAGCATCAACCTGATCGGTACGCTGGCCTATGCCGCGCGCATTGCAGGCATCCGCACCGGGCGCATTGCCATGAGCTTTGCGCTGTTCAACCTGCTGGTGCTGGTCAGCCGCATGTCGAACAGTTTCCTCGGGCCATTCCTGGCAAAGCGGGTGGAGACGGGGCTGGCGAGCGGGCATGGCGCCGATCTGGCGGGGGATTTCCGCATTGTGCTGGCCAGCGCCAGTGTGGCAGTGCTGGTCGGCATCCTGCTGGTGCCGAGCGGCCAGCGCATGTTCACCAGCGCGATTGGCTGGTTCCAGCGCAATCGCTCCACTGCCCGGCTGATCCTGCGGACGGCCTCCCCGGCCGGGCTCAGCGCCGTGCGCCACGCGCTGAAACTGCCGTCAGCCGCGCATTTCAAGCAATTTTCCCGACCCAAGGCGGCGGGCTGGGGCATGCTGCTGGGCAACGTGCTGGCCCAGGCGCTGATCACCGTCGGCGTACTGGCCTCGCTCTATGCCGGTTACCTCAACCCTGAATTCCGCGTTACCGCCTCGCAGCTTTCGGCCGTGGTCAACGGTTTCGCGACGATCCTGTTGTTCGCCCTGATCGATCCGCAATTGTCAGTGATGACCGACGATGTCGTCGAAGGGCGGATGAGCGCGACCCAATTCCGCGCGGTGATCGTCTGGGTGTCGTTCAGCCGCCTCGCCGGCACTTTGGCGGCGCAGGCATTCTTCCTGCCCGCCGCCAGCGCGATTGCCTGGATTGCCAATTACGTGTGATGGGGATCGGCAAGCCAGGCGCCTGCTACACTTTCAACCGCAGATCCCCGCCGCAGCCAGCACGGCCAGCGTCAGCACGTCTGGCGCGATCGCCGTCATCGGGGCGATCTGCACCGGCTTTTCCATACCGATCAGCATCGGGCCGATCGTGGCATTGCCCGCCAGCTCGCGCAGCAGCTTTGCGGACAGATTGGCCGATTGCAGCCCAGGCATGACCAGCACGTTGGCAGGTGCCGACAGGCGGCTGAATGGGTAGTTCTTCATCACATTGGGATTGAGCGCGGCATCGGGTGCCAGCTCGCCCTCATATTCGAAGCCGACATCGCCTTCGGCATCGAGGATAGCAATCGCCTCGCGGATGGGATCGAGCCACTTTCCCGAGGGATTGCCGAACGTCGAAAAACTGAGGAACGCCACACGGGGTTCGTGTCCCAGCCGCCGCGCGACCGCCGCCGTTTCCTTGGCGATGACCGCCAGATCCCGCGCGCTGGGCCGTTCGTTGACCGTGGTGTCCGCCATGAACACGGTCGAATTCTTGGCGATCATCAGATGGATGCCGAAGGGCACTTCGCCGCGCTTGGGGTCCAGCACTTCGCGCACTTCCTTCATCGTCTGTGCGAAAGTGCGGGTGATGCCCGTGATCAGTGCGTCGCCCACGCCCAGCTTGAGCAGGGCGGACGCGAAAATGTTGCGGTCCTGATTGACCATGCGCTGCACGTCGCGCTCCAGGAAGCCGCGGCGCTGGAGACGCTCATAGAGCATCGGCACCATGGCCGCGACATGCGGCGAAGTGGCGGAATTATGGATCTCATAGCTATCGGGATCGGCAACGCCGAGCTCGGCCATCTTGTCGAGTACGGCCTGGGTCCGCCCGACCAGCACTGGCTCGCCATAGCCGAAATCGCGGTACTGAATCGCGGCGCGCAGCACGATTTCGTTTTCCGCCTCGGCGAAGATCACCCGCTTGGGATTGGCCTTCACCCGCTCGTAGACCTGCGTCAGCACCGAAGTGGTCGGGTTGAGCCGGGCTTTCAGGCTGTGGCGATAGGCGTCGAAATCCTCGATCGGCTTTTGCGCCACGCCCGAATCCATCGCCGCCTTGGCGACGGCGGAGGAGACGACTTCCATCAGGCGCGGATCGAACGGCGCGGGGATGATGTATTCGCGGCCGAACTGGTGGTTCTTGCCATAGGCGGCGGCGACTTCCTCGGGAACCTGCTCGCGCGCCAGCTCGGCAATCGCCTTGGCGGCGGCGATCTTCATTTCCTCGTTGATCGCGGTCGCCCGCACATCGAGCGCCCCGCGGAAAATGAAGGGGAAGCCCAGCACATTGTTGACCTGGTTGGGATAGTCGCTGCGGCCCGTGGCAACGATGGCATCGCTGCGCGCGGCATGCGCATCGGGCGGCGTAATCTCGGGATCGGGATTGGCCATGGCGAAAATGATCGGATTCTTGGCCATGGACTTCACCATGTCCGCCGTCATCGCACCCGCGACTGAAAGGCCGAGGAAAATGTCAGCCCCGGCCACAGCTTCGGAAAGCGTGCGCTTGTCTGTTTCAATCGCATGTGCGCTCTTGAACTGGTCAATGCCTTCGCGGCCTTTCCAGATCACGCCCTTGCTGTCGCAGACAGTGACGTTTTCATGGCGCACGCCCATCGATTTGATCAGGGCCGTGCAAGCCAGCGCCGATGCGCCCGCGCCATTGACCACGACTTTCACGTCTTCGAACTTGCGGCCCGTCAGGTGGCAGGCATTGACCAGGCCGGCGGCGGCGATGATCGCGGTGCCGTGCTGGTCATCATGCATCACCGGGATTTTCATTCGCTCGCGCAGGGTCTGCTCGATGATGAAGCATTCGGGCGCCTTGATGTCTTCCAGGTTGATGCCGCCGAAGCTCGGCTCCATCATGGCAATGGCCTCGATTAGCGCCTCGGTGTCTTCGCTGGCGAGTTCGATGTCGATGGAATCAACGTCGGCGAAACGCTTGAACAGGACGGCCTTGCCTTCCATCACCGGCTTGGAGGCGAGCGCGCCTAGATTGCCCATGCCCAGGATCGCGGTGCCATTGGAGATAACCGCAACCAGATTGCCCTTGGCGGTATAGTCATAAGCGGTGGCGGGATCGTCGTAGATCGCCTGCACTGGAACCGCGACTCCGGGCGAATAGGCCAGGCTCAGGTCGCGCTGGGTCGCCATCGGCTTGGAGGCGATGATCTCGATTTTGCCGGGGCGGATGGTCTTGTGGTAAAACAGCGCCTCGCGGTCGGTGAAACTGACGTTACTTTCTTCGGACAAGCTGAGTCTCCTGGGCAGGGTTTCGCCCCTAACCAAAGTCGCGGCGCTGCGATAGTGGATTGTATCAGGCGGAGCGCGGCGCTTGGCCGCCGCGCTGCGGCAGCAGGACGATGAGCAGGAGAATAACGCCGCCCAGCACCGCCGTGGCGACCTGCCTGCTGAAATCCAGTCCGCCCTGATTTAGCGGCTTGTCGAGGAAGTCGCCAGCGGTTGCCCCGAGCGGGCGCGTGAGAATGAATGCTGCCCAGAACAAAGCCACTTTGCTGAGGCTGGTAAACCGCCAGAGCGCCCAGATGGCCAAAAGGATGGAGCCAAATACTGCCGCGCCGCCGAGGTAGCCCAGCCCGCCATCATCAGCAGCCCAGTCCCCCACCGCGGTGCCCAGCGTTTGCGAGAAGGTAATGGTGATCCAGTAAAACCATTCCGCGCGGGCGGACCGCACTGTTTCAACCGATACCGAGCCAGTTGTCATCCGCCAAATCAGCAGTGATGCCATCACGCAGGCCAGCAACAGCAGCGAACCGCCGGCATAGCCAATACCCAATGACCGCGTTGCGAAGTCGGCCATGGTCGTGCCCGCGGTTGTCGACGCAATGATCGCCGCCCAGTACAGCAGCGGATGAAACCCGCGAGCCCGGATCTGGGCGAGCACCAGCAAGACCAACGGCACGATGAAAATGGCGCTGCTGGCGAGATAGCCCAGATCGTAAGTCATCGACAGCGTGTCGCCGCCGGTTTCGCCAAGCGTGGTGGCTAGCACCTTGATCGCCCAGAATGCCATCGTGACCGCGGGAACCTTCGATACGGCCTCGCCCATTTCCCTGTCAGTCAAACCCAATTCCCCCTTCGCCGATCGGCGGATTACCATCCGCCTCCCGATCAAGATAGGGGAAAGCCGATCGGATTAGCTTTGCAAATCGCCAAATCCGCCGCAAATCCGCACGCTCAATGAAAGACCCCGCCGAATCCAAGTCTACTCCGATGATGGTCCAATACCTCGCTCTCAAGGCCGAGGCGGGGGACTGTCTGCTGTTTTACCGGATGGGTGACTTCTTCGAGCTGTTTTTCGATGATGCGCGCAGTGCCGCGCAGATCCTCGACATCGCGCTCACTTCGCGCGGCGAGCATAACGGCGCGCCGATCCCGATGTGCGGTGTGCCGGTCCATGCCGCCGAGGGCTATCTGGCGCGCCTGATCCGCGCGGGCTGCCGGGTGGCGATTGCCGAACAGGTAGAAACGCCCGAGGAAGCCAAAAGGCGCGGCGGGTCGAAAGCGCTGGTCGCGCGAGACATCGTGCGTTTCGTCACGGCAGGCACGCTGACCGAGGAAGCCCTGCTGGAGCCGCGCCGCTCGAATGTGCTGGCGGCAGTTTGCGAAGTGCGGGGCGCAGTCGGCATTGCATGCTGCGACATCTCGACCGGGCGGATGGAGCTGGAGGACTGCGCGCCCGATCTTCTCGGTGCGGCTTTGGCGCGGATCGGGGCGAGCGAGCTGGTCTGCCCCGATGGATGGGAGAGCGCGCCTGAGCAGGCCTTCCCCCGCGCGTCCCGCGAATTTTCCAGCGATCAGGGTGCGACCCGGCTGATGGCCCTGCACGGCGTCGCCACCCTCGACGGCTTCGGCAATTTCACCCGTGCGATGCTCGCAGCGGCGGGAGGACTGATTGCCTATCTCGATCATGCCGGGCGCGGCAAGCTGCCGTTCCTGCTGCCTCCCGTTGCGCGCGAAGGCCAGGGCCGGCTTGCGATGGACGAGGCAACGCGGGCCAGTCTGGAAGTGCTGGTCTCCACCCAAGGCACCCGCAAGGGCAGCCTGATCGACGCCATCGACCGCTGCTGCACAGGCGCGGGCGCGCGGCAACTGGCCGAAGACCTTTCCGCCCCGCTGACCGATGCCGCCGCGATCAACGCCCGGCTGGAACTGGTGCAATGGCTGGTCGAACAACCGCTGGTGCGCGACGATTTGCGCGCGCTGCTGCGTTCGCTGCCCGATCTGGGCCGCGCGCTTGGCCGCGTTGTCGCAGGCCGGGGCAGTCCGCGCGATCTCGGCCAATTGCGCGACGGACTGTCCGAGGCGTGGAATTGCCACGCTTTCTTTTCCGCGCGCCGCAGCGACCTGCCCACACTGCTGGTCGATCTTCTGCCCGCGTTGGCGGGTCACGGCGCGCTCACCGATCTCTATTCGCGGGCGCTGGTACCCAGCCCTCCCACCGAGCGATCTCAGGGCGGCTTCATTGCCGAGGGCTATGACCACGCACTCGACGAACTGCGCCATGCCTCGGGCAATGCGCGGCGCGCGATTGCCGCGCTGGAGGCAAAATACCGCGAGGAAACGCGGATCGCGGCGCTCAAGATCCGCCACAACGGCGTGCTCGGTTATTTTGTCGAAGTGCCCGCCAAACATGCCGACGCGCTTATGCTGCCCGACAGCGGCTTCACCCACCGTCAGACCATGGCGGGCGCGGTGCGCTTCAATGCGCTTGCGCTGCACGAGGAAGCCAGCCGCATTGCCGAAGCCGGCGGCCATGCGCTCGCCGCCGAGGAAGCCCATTTCGAGGAACTGGTTTCCCATGCCGTCGCCAGCCGCCAGGCCATCGCGGCGACAGCAGCGGCGCTTGCCCGGATCGACGTTGCCGCAGGGCTTGCCCAGCGCGCAGTGGAAGGCGGCTGGTGCTGCCCGGCCATTTCATCGCAAGAGGTGCTGGAAATCGAAGGCGGACGGCATCCTGTAGTGGAGGCGGCTCTGGCCGAGCGCGGCGAACGCTTTGTCGCCAATGATTGCCAGCTCGGCAGCAGTGATCGCCTCTGGCTGATCGGCGGGCCAAACATGGGCGGCAAGAGCACTTTCCTGCGGCAAAACGCGCTGATCGTGCTGCTGGCACAAGCGGGTTCTTTCGTCCCGGCGCGCAGAGCCACTATCGGGCTGGTCGACCGCCTGTTCAGCCGGGTCGGCGCCTCGGACAACCTGGCGCGCGGGCGATCGACGTTCATGGTCGAAATGGTCGAAACAGCGGCAATCCTAGCCCAGGCCACCACGCGCAGTTTCGTCATTCTCGATGAAGTCGGGCGCGGCACATCGACCTATGACGGGCTTGCCCTCGCCTGGGCGGTGGCCGAGGCCGTGCACGGCCAGATCGGCTGCCGCTGCCTGTTCGCCACGCATTACCACGAACTCTCGCGTCTCGCCGAAAGCTGTGAGGCGCTGAGCCTCCACCACGTCCGCGCGCGCGAATGGAAGGGCGATCTGGTGCTGCTGCACGAAGTGGCGGAAGGAGTGGCGGACCGGAGCTATGGCCTTGCCGTGGCGCGCCTCGCCGGTGTTCCGCCACATGTGTTGACCCGCGCCAAGCAAGTGCTGGACCAGCTGGAAAAAGGTCGCGCAGAAACGGGCGGGCTCGCTGCCGGACTGGGTGACATGCCGCTATTCGCCGCTGCGCTCGATGCCGCCGAGGCGAAAGTCGATGCCTTGCGCGAGCGTCTGGAAGGGCTCGATGTCGATGCGCTGTCGCCAAGAGAAGCGCTCGATCTGCTCTATGAGCTGAAACGCGAGGCAGGCACGGAGAGTTAACCCTGTGCTGCTATGACAGCTGCATGTTCGGGCCCGGCATCACGAAAGTGTTCACCAGCCGCTGGAAAGCGCTGTGGTGGTCTGCGGGCATTCTGATGACGGCATATTGTTCAGTGCCCTCGGCGGACGAGACCGCCCAACAGTCTGACCCGGCAAGCGCTGCGGACGCCAAAGCGGCGCAGGAAGCGATTGCGACGCTCGATCGCGTCAATTCTCACCCTGACGACCAGTAAGCCGGTTTCTACGCGCCCCGGCTAGCCCCCGGCACCCAAAGCACATCGCCCGCCCCATCGGCATTGACCGCGCGCGCGAGCACGAAAAGATAGTCCGAAAGCCGGTTGATATAGGCCAGCGCCGCCGGATTGACTGGTTCGTCAGCGGCCAGCGCCGTCATCGCGCGCTCGGCCCGCCGCGCCGAAGCCCGCGCGACATGCACCCGCGCTGCCGCCTCGCTGCCACCGGGCAGGATAAAGCTGGTGAGCGGCCCAAGATTTTCATTCAGCGCATCGATCTGCGTCTCGATCCAGCTTGCCTGCTTAGGCACGAGGCGCAGGGTCATTTCGCCCGGCGTGAAATCTTCGCCCCCGAATGCGCCAAGAGGTGTTGCCAGATCCGCGCCGAGATCGAACAGGTCGTTCTGCATCCGCGTCAGCACGGCGGCATGATCAGTTGCAGTCAGCGCCACTACCGCCACGCCAATCGCGCTGTTGGCCTCATCGACCGCGCCGATGGCTTCCATGCGGGCATCATGCTTGGCACGCCGCGATCCGTCGACGAGGCCGGTAGTGCCATCGTCGCCGGTGCGCGTGTAAATCTTGTTGAGCTTGACCAAGCGCCTACTTGCTCGCCGCCATGACCACAACGACGACGACAATTGCCAGCGCCTGCCATTTGATGCGGGCGAACATCATCTTGTTCTGGAGCATCTGATTGGCGCTGGGGCCGGCGCTGGCGTCGCGGTTCAGGTCTTCCTTGGTGCTCTGCAGGAAGGCGACAATGCCGCGCACGAGGCTGTAAACGACCATGATCATCAGGATCACGATTACGATGGCGAGAAATGTAGTCATGCCCTGATATCTAGGCCCCTCCCGAGGGAAATACCAGTAGGCAGTCGCCCCACGCGCAAGTCTTCTGCAAGGGCCAGGCCATCGGCTCCCGACCGGCGCATTTCCGCAAGGCCCAGCCCGCCCTGCCCCGATCCGCGCCGCTTGGCGAGCTTGCGGCCACTTTCCTCGACAAGCAGCAAGTGATGATGCCAGACCGGCACTGCCAGGCCGAGCAGCTCTTGCAGCAAGCGGTGGACATGCGTGGCGGCGAACAAGTCCAGCCCCCGCGTTACCAGCGTTACTCCGTCCGTTGCATCGTCAAGCGTCGCGGCAAGGTGATAGGAAGCGGGCGCATCCTTGCGCACCAGCACGACGTCGCCGAATATCTCGGGCCGGGCCGTCTGCTCGCCCGCGAGTTCATCGCGCCATACCAATGCTCCGGCAAGCGCGGTCGCCCTGGCCATGTCGAGTCGCCATGCAGCACCTGCCGGATCGACGTCGCGGCCCCGGCAAGTGCCGGGATAGATTGGGCCGTCCGGGCCTTCCGCTTTGGCCGACGCCAGGACATCGGCGCGCGTGCACTGGCACGGATAGAGCAGCCTCATCGCTTTCAGGCGCTCCGCCGCATCCGCGTATTCCGCGAGCCGCGAGGACTGGCGAACGATTGGCCCATCCCATGCCAGGCCCAGCCATTGCAGATCTTCAACGTGCTCCTGAGCGCGCTCGGGCCGGCTGCGCGCGCCGTCTATATCCTCGATCCGCAGCAGGAATTCACCGCCGCTGGCACGGGCCCGGTCGTGCGCGACAATCGCGGCATAGGCATGGCCAAGATGCAGCGGCCCATTCGGGCTGGGGGCAAAGCGCGTGCGGATCATCGCTGCGCTCTCTCGCACATCGCGCCTTGCGAGGCCAAGTGCGCGCGGCCTTGCCTTGCAGATGCATATCGGAGTAATTCCGCCCCATTCCCCCGAAAGCCAAAATTTCCATGAGTTCCCAGCGCCATGTCGTGCCTTTCGTTCTGGTCACGATTTTCATCGATTCGATCGGCTTCGGCCTGATCATGCCGGTCCTGCCGCGCTTGCTGATGCAAGTGGGCGGGATTGCGCTGGACGATACCATCGCGCTGGGAGCCTGGATGGGGCTTTCCATGTCCATCGCCAGCTTCTTTGCCGCGCCGGTGCTGGGCAATTTGTCGGATGCCTATGGTCGCCGGCCGATCCTGCTCGTTTCCGTTGCAGGTCTCGCGCTCGATTACCTGCTGCTGGCATTCTCCAATTCGATCCCGCTGATCTTCGCGGGCCGGGTGATTTCCGGCCTCTTCGGTGGCAGCTTCGGCGCGGCGCAGGCCTCAATCGCAGATGTCACACCGCCGGAAAAGCGCGCGCGCAATTTCGGGCTGGTGGGCGCCGCGTTCGGCACGGGCTTCACCATTGGCCCCGCGATAGGCGGCCTGCTCAGCGCCTATGGACCGCAAGCTCCGCTGCTGGCCGCCGCCCTGCTCGCCGGCCTCAATTTCCTGTATGGCCTGACTTTCTTTCCCGACACGCTGAAGCCGGAAAACCGCCGCCAGTTCCAGCTTTCGCGCGCCAATCCGCTGGGCGCCTGGCGCAGCATGCGCCGCCTGCCGGGCATGTTCCGCGCGGCGCTGGTGCTGCTGGCCTGGCAAATCGCCAGCCTTGTCTATCCGATGACCTGGAGCTTCTGGGGGATTGCCCAGCTTGGCTGGTCGGACAGGATGATTGGCTTTAGTCTTGCCATGGTCGGGATCGTCATTGCGCTCAGCCAGACCTTCATCACCGGGCCGGTGGTGCGGCGCTTTGGCGAACGCGACGCGGCGACAATCGGGCTTGCCGGGGCAACGTGCGGCTTCATCGGCTATGCCCTCACCTCCACGACATGGGTGGCTTTCGCCATGTTCGGCTTCATTGCCTTCCAGTCGCTCGTCCAGCCCAGCCTTATGGCCATTCTCTCGCGCCGGGGCACTGCGGACACCCAGGGCGAAGTGCAGGGCATTTCCTCGATGGCCATGGGGATTGGCTCGATTATCGCGCCCATGGTGCTGACCTGGCCGATGTCGTGGTTCACTGGCCCCAAGGCCATCGTCCATTTTCCCGGCGCGCCATTTGTCGTGGCGGCGGCATTCGCGCTGCTGGCACTCGCCCTCTTGCGGCAATTGCCGCGTGTGGCCCGCTGAGGCCGCGCCGCGCTAATTGTGGATTTCCTCTGCGCTGCGGTCTTGACCTTGGTGCCTTGGACATGTTGACTGCACACATGATCAGTCACCAAACTGTCATCCCGGCCGGTTATCGGAGGCCATGCTCAAGTCGGAGCTGATCGAGCGCGCGGCCCGGTTCCGCAGCGCAGGGGATGATCCCGGCCGACACTTGTCAGATTGCCCGGCGCTGGTGCTCAATGCGGACTATACGCCGCTGTCCTATTATCCGCTCAGCCTGTGGCCTTGGCAGACCGCGATCAAGGCAGTGTTCCTCGAACGGGTGGACATTGTTTCCAGCTATGCGCGCGAAGTGCACAGCCCTAGCTGGACCATGCCGATACCTTCGGTGATCGCGCTGCGCCAATATGTAAAGCCCAGCGAATTTCCCGCTTTCACCCGATTTAACCTGTTCTTGCGGGACCGGTTTTCCTGCCAATATTGCGGATCACCCCACCAGCTGACTTTCGATCACGTCGTGCCCCGGCGTCTGGGCGGCAAGACCAGCTGGGAAAACGTCGCCACTGCCTGCGCGCCGTGCAACCTCAAGAAAGGCGGGCGAACGCCGCAACAGGCGAAAATGCCGTTGCTGATCAAGCCGATCCGCCCCACCAGCTGGCAAATGCAGGAGCGCGGGCGCGGTTTTCCCCCCAACTACCTCCACGAAACCTGGCGGGATTGGCTATACTGGGACGTCGAGCTGGAAGCCTAGGGACAACCGATTTTCGGCGCAGGCCGGGCTGCGAAGGGCCGCTTGCTGCGCTTCCGGTGCTCACGGCCCAAAAGGCCGCTGCGCGCCGGTTCTCGCAATCAACCCTTCTCGCTCCAGCCTGCGCCGAATCTCGGCCGCCCTAAGGAGAATTCCTCAAGCCTGGGCGCGGCTCAGGGGCAGCGAGTCATCTCGTGCTTGCCGCCCTGGGCATTCACCGACTTCATGTTCTTGCCGTCAACCGTAACGTTGATTTTCATTTCCGGCGCTTCGGGGAAAGAAATCACGCCGTCGGCGTAAGTCCATTTGCCGAAAGGACCGTCGCTGGTGCCATCAGCCTTCAGGTCGATCGCCAGCGAACAATCGCCGTCGTTGCCCCATTTGCCGACGACGAATTCCTTGGTCGGCTTGTCGCCAGACGCAGCTGCGGCAGCGGCGGGGCTGGCGGCGGCACTTTCGCTGGTGGCCGCAGCCGGCGCGGATGCGGCGGCGCTTTCGCTCGCAGCGGCATCGGGTTTGTCGCCCTTGCCACAAGCCGCGAGTGCCAGCGTACAAGCCGCAGCCAGAATCAGATGCTTTTTCATGTGTTATCCCCTTCCGTGTTGCCCTAATCACAACCGGCCGGAGACTTGGCGCGAGGGGAAACAGAGTCAAGCGCGATTGCGCGCGGGCGATTGCCATGGAATGAGGAGTGCGTGCGCAGAACAATCCTGTTCCTGATGACTGGCAAGGCGGTTCCTTTCGGCAAGGAAACCAGTGCCATTGCCAAGAGCGCGCGCGACGGGCCACTTGCCGTGGGCCCTCTGGGTCTCGAAGGCGACGAACAGGCGGACCGGTCGGTTCACGGCGGGCCTGACAAGGCCATCCATCATTACAGCGCCAGCCACTATTCGTTCTGGCGCAGCGAACTGGGGCCGCACCCATTGCTCGAAGTGCCCGGCGCGTTCGGCGAAAACATTTCCACTCTGGGCATGACCGAGACCGAGGTCTGCCTCGGCGATCGCTACCGGCTGGGTACTGCGCTGGTCGAAGTCAGCCAGGGCCGCCAGCCGTGCTGGAAACAGGGCCATCGGCTTGGCAATCCCGCCGTGGTGGCAAGGATCGTCGAAACGGGAAAGTCTGGCTGGTATTACCGGGTGATCGAGCCGGGCAAGGTTTCCGCCGGCGACAGCATCGAGCTGACCGAACGCCCGCTGCCTGAATGGACCGTGGCGCGCGCCTTTGCTCTGCTGATTGGCGGCGAGGGCCGAAGCGACCGGGCCGCCTTGCGCGAACTGGCGGATATGGCGAAACTCGCCGCGCCTTGGCGGAAACGGGCAGACGAATTCCTCAACGGGCTGCGAAAATAGGTTTCAGAGACGGTCCAATGCCGCGCAGGCAATCGGATCCAGCCCCTCGCCGCCTGCCTCGGCAAGCTGCTTTCGCATGCGCGGATCCCAGAAATCGCGAATGTGCTGCGCGGTCGCCGCAATGGCCGCATCCTCGCCCTGTGCTGCCAGATTGCGGGCGATCTGGTTGGCCATTTTGGTCAGGTGGTCGATATCCATGTGGGCCTATTCCGCAGGCTCGGCCATGATACGCCTGCTCCTGGCCGACCATGAGGCATAGGTCTCCTGCCAGTCCGTCGGGCCGTTGCTGGGCGACAGTTGCACTGCAGTGACTTTGTATTCGGGGCAATTGGTCGCCCAATCGGAATATTCGGTCGTCACGACATTGGCCTGCGTCGCGGGATGGTGGAAAGTGGTATAGACGACGCCGGGGGCAACGCGGTCGGTGACTTCAACCCGCAATGTCGTCTCGCCCGTACGGCTGGCAAGGCGCGCCCAGTCGCCCGATTTGAGACCTCGGTTCTCGGCATCCACCGGGTGAATTTCGAGCAAGTCCTCCTCGTGCCAGACGACATTTTCGGTGCGGCGGGTCTGGGCGCCGACATTGTACTGGCTGAGGATCCGCCCCGTCGTGAGCAGCAATGGGAAGCGCGGGCCGGTCCGCTCGTCGCTGGGCACATAGTCGGTCACCACGAACTTGCCTTTTCCGCGCACGAAGCCAGCCTCATGCATGATCGGGCTGCCGTCGGGGTGCTCCTCATTGACCGGCCACTGCATGGAACCTTCAGCATCAAGGCGGGCAAAAGAAACGCCAGAAAATGCGGGTGTTAGGCGGGCAATTTCATCCATGATCTCGGCCGGATGCGCGTAATGCCAATCCAGCCCCATGGCATTGGCAAGCGCCTGTGTGACTTGCCAGTCTTCAAGTCCGTTCGCCGGCTCCATTACCTTGCGGACCAGCTGGATGCGCCGCTCGGCATTGGTGAATGTGCCGTCTTTTTCCAGAAACGTGCTTCCTGGCAGGAAGACATGCGCATAACTTGCTGTTTCATTGAGAAACAGATCATGGACAATGACCAGTTCCATTGCCTTGAGCCCCGCCGCGACGTGGTGGGTGTTGGGATCGGACTGCAGGATATCCTCGCCCTGGACATAGAGCGCGCGGAATGATCCATCGAGCGCGGCATCAAGCATGTTGGGAATGCGCAGGCCGGGCTCAGGATCGAGCGTGGCGCCCCAATCCGCCTCGAACAGTGCCCGCGTGGCGCCATCGGAAATGTGGCGATAGCCTGACAATTCGTGTGGGAAGCTGCCCATGTCGCAGGCGCCCTGCACGTTGTTCTGCCCGCGCAGTGGATTCACGCCGACACCGGGCCTGCCGATATTGCCTGTCGCCATCGCGAGGTTGGCAATCGCCATCACCGTGCTGCTACCCTGGCTGTGTTCAGTGACACCCAGCCCGTAGTAGATCGCAGCGTTATCGCCGGTGGCATAGAGCCGCGCAGCTTCGCGCAATTCCGCCGCCCTGACTTTCGTAACAGCTTCAAGCGCTTCCGGGCTGTGTTTTACATCGGACACAAATTGTGCCCAATCCTGGTATTCATCCCAATCGCACCGCTCGCGGATGAAAGCCTCGTCTGCCAGGCCCTCGGTCACGATGACATGGGCCATCGCCGTCAGCACGGCGACATTGGTGCCGGGTTGCAGCGGCAGGTGATGCGCGGCCTCGATATGCGGCATGCGCACAAGGTCTATCCGGCGCGGATCGATGACAATCAGTTTCGCGCCCGGTTTGCCATTGCTGGGCCGGAGCCGCTGCTTCATCCGGCTGGCGAAGACGGGATGCGCGTCAGTCGGGTTGGCGCCAATCACCAGAATGACATCGGCCTGCATCACGCTGTCAAAGTCCTGCGTGCCAGCACTGGTGCCGAACGTGGTCTTGAGTCCGTAACCCGTCGGCGAATGGCAGACCCGCGCGCAGGTATCGACATTGTTCGAACCGAAGCCCACCCGCACCAGCTTCTGCACGAGGAAAGTTTCCTCATTGGTGCATCTGCTCGAGGTGATCCCACCCAGCGCGCGCGCGCCGTGCCGCGCCTTGATCGCGTTGAGACGCGCCGCGGTAAATTCCAGTGCCTCGTCCCAGCCGACTTCGCGCCAGGGCTGGTCAATGCTCTCGCGGATCATCGGCGAAGTTATCCGGTCTCGATGATTGGCATAGCCCCAGGCAAAGCGTCCCTTGACGCAGCTGTGGCCGTGATTGGCCTTGCCATCCTTCCACGGCACCATTCGCACCAGTTGTTCGCCCCGCATCTCGGCGCGGAAGGTGCAGCCCACGCCGCAATAGGCGCAAGTGGTGACGACCGCGCGCTCGGGCTTGCCGATTTGCGTGACTGCCGTTTCCTGCAAGGTCGCGGTCGGGCAGGCCTGCACGCAGGCACCGCAGGAGACGCATTCGCTGGACAGAAAATCATCGCCCGCCTGCCCGGCGCTGACCTTGCTGTCGAACCCGCGCCCCTCGATGGTCAGCGCGAAAGTGCCCTGAACTTCATCGCAGGCCCGCACGCAGCGCGAACAGGCAATGCATTTGCTGGGGTCGAAATCGAAATAGGGGTTCGAGGTATCGGCTTCGAGGCCGAGGTGGCTTGCCCCTTCATAGCCATAGCGCACATCGCGCAGGCCCACTTGGGCGGCCGTATCCTGCAATTCGCAGAGATTGTTCGCACTGCAGGTCAGGCAGTCGAGCGGGTGGTCGGAGATATAAAGCTCCATCACCCCGCGCCGCAGTTTTTCAAGGCGCGGCGTCTGGGTGTGGACCACCATACCCTGCGCCGCCGGCGTCGTGCAGCTGGCCGGCGTGCCTCGCATGCCGTCCACTTCGACCAGGCACATGCGGCACGATCCAAATGCCTCAAGATTGTCGCTGGCGCAGAGCTTGGGAATCTGCCCGCCGCATTCTGCCGCCGCGCGCATCACGCTGGTGCCTTGCGGGACAGTCACTGATCGTCCATCGATCGTCAGCGTCACCGATACGTCCGACTGGACTTGCGGCGTGCCGAAATCCGCTTGCGGCTCATATCCCATCGGAAAAGTCCTCCGGCCAATGCCTCAGTGCCGAGCGCACGGGATAAGGCGTGAATCCTCCGAGCGCGCACAGCGAACCATACTGCATCGTCTCGCACAGGTCTTCGAGCAATTGCAGGTCTTCCGCCCGGCTGCGGCCCGTCTTGCGCGCGTTGTGCATCTGCGGAAGCGTTTCCACGGCATCCGCTTCATGGGCATCGGCCGAGCGGATGCGGTCGATCAGTTCGCCCCCGCGCACCGCGCCGATGCGGCAAGGCGTGCATTTGCCGCAGCTTTCCGCCGCGCAGAATTCGAAAGCAAAGCGCGCCATCGCGCCCATGTCCGCGCTGTCGTCGAACACACAGATGCCGCCATGCCCGATCAGCGCATCCGCACTGGCGAAGGCCTCGTAGTCGAAGGGCAGATGGAACTGATCCGGATGAATGTAGGCGCCCAGTGGCCCGCCGACTTGCACGGCCTTGACCGGTCGGCCCGATGCCGTGCCGCCGCCGATATCATTGACCAGTTCGCCCAGCGAAATGCCGAATGCCGTCTCGAACAGGCCGCCATGTCTGATATTGCCTGCCAGCTGGATCGGCATGGTGCCTTTCGAACGGTCAAGCCCCAGCCGGGCATAGAGGCTTGCCCCGCCCTCGGCCATGATGTGCGGCACGGCAGCCAGCGTCAGCACATTGTTCACGGCCGTCGGGCAACCGAACAGGCCTTGCAGCGCGGGAAGCGGCGGCTTGGCACGCACCTCGCCGCGCTTGCCCTCGATCGAATTGAGCAGCGAAGTCTCCTCCCCGCAGACGTAAGCACCCGCGCCGACCCGCAGTTCGATAGTGAACGGGGCCACCCGCTCCGCCGCCAGCGCGATGGCGGACTTCAGCTTGGCAATCGCGTGGGGGTATTCGCTGCGCACATAGATGTAGCCGTGCGCAGCGCCCACCGCATGCGCGGCGATTGCCATGCCTTCGAGCAACTGGAACGGGTCGCCTTCCATCAGCATGCGATCGGCAAATGTCGCGCTGTCGCCCTCGTCGGCATTGCAGACGATGTATTTGACCGGTCCCCGCGCATCCATAACCGTCTTCCATTTGACGCCTGCGGGAAATCCCGCACCGCCCCGGCCGCGCAAGCCCGAAGCCGTCACTTCTTCGACCACTTGCGCGGGCGGCATGGCGCGGGCACGATCCATTGCCCGCCAGCCGCCGCTTGCCGCATAGTCCTCAAGGCTGAGCGGGCGGGTCTTGCCGGCGCGGGCGAACGTCAGCCGCTGCTGGCGGGCGATGAACGGATGCTCTGCAATCGGCCCGATAGCCTTGGGCGACGAACCATCGAGAATCGCGCCGACATCGCCGAGAGTTGCCGGGCCAAAGCCCTGACCGTCCAGCTCAACCAAAGGCTCCAGCCAGTGCATGCCCCAGGAAGACACCCGCTCCACTTCGCAGCCTGTCGCCGCGAAAGCTGCCGCGACTTCGTCCGCACCGCAGGCGAGCGCCAGCGCATCGTCGCTGATCCGCACGAGGGTCATGCCGATTGCACCAGCTGGATCAGGCGCTCCGCATCGAGCCGGGCATGCAGCTGGTCGCCGATCCGCGCGGCAGGGCCCGCGCTGCACAGGCCCAGGCAATAGACTTTTGTAAGGCGAACCCGCTCGCCAGCTGCTGCCTCTGCCGCAGGGACCATCGCTTCGACCCCGCGCGCCTTGCAGGCCTCCGCGCGGCACAATTGCACGACCGGGCGCGGATCGCTCTCGGACGTAAAATCATGATAAAAACTGGCGACGCCATGCACTTCCGCACGGCTGAGGTTCAGCGCATTGGCCAGCGCAACCTCGGCATTGGCGTCGATACAGCCAAATGCCTGCTGAATGTCGTGAAGCAAAGGCAGCAGCGCGCCGCTTACGCCGGCATGCGCGGCTATGATCGCATCAAGATCTGGCCGGTTCATTGGAACCAACTGACGCAGCTACAGCGGCCAGTCAATTCGCTTAATCGAATATGCGGCGACCGGGGTGCGCCGGTCGCCGCAAATCCGAGGCGATCACATTTTCAGACGAACGCCGACAGTCACGTAGGTTCCAATAATGTCGTAAGCCGAACGCAATGTCGGATAGGCAAGCCCCGGGCTGGTGCTCGTCGGAATGATCGGAGCCTTCTTGTTAAAAAGGTTGTTGGCCGTACCGAACAGTTCAAGATCGGCGCCGCCCGCCTTCATCCGGTAGATGGCACTGAGATCGGTGTAGAGGACCGAAGGTATCCGGTTCTGGACATAGAAGAACTGCTTCGAACGATCGAGGCTGCCGATGATGCGTTCCTGGACGGAAACAGTCAGCGGCCCGTGTTCGTAGGTTACATTGACATTGCCACGGAATTTCGGCTGAATTACCGGGTTGCCGGCGGTGTCAGTCATGTCCGCATTGCCCAGGAAATCGAGGACCGGCTGGCCAGGCGCATTCTGCTGCGTCGATGTGAGCAACAGCGTTGCCAGGCTCTCGATCGTCAGCTTGTCGGAACCAAGCGGCATTTGATACCGCAGTTCGAAATCGATGCCGCTGGTCTTGAAGGCGCGCAGGTTGGCGTTGGCAACGAGGATCGATGTGGGGCCATTGGCCGACGAAGTATTTGTCGGTCCCAGCGGGCGAATGATCTGATTGCAGACCGGCGAGGTGTAATTGCTGATCGCGCAGGCATCAATCACTTGCTGGCCATTGTTGAACGGGTTGCCGATCGCCTTGTCGATATCGATTTTGAAGTAGTCGATCGACAGGTTGAAGCCCGGAAGGAAAGACGGCTTGAGCACGACACCGAACGTCAGCGTGTTGGCGACTTCCGGCTTCAGGTTCGGGTTGCCGCCCGTTACTGTCTGGGTGCTGACGTTCTGGCCCGGCCTTCCGGTCAGAGGGTCGATGGTCAGGGGATCGAGCACGCCCAGGCGCGTCAAGGTCTGGCCGGCAAACAGCTCGAACAGCGAAGGTGCGCGAATGTCGCGCGAACGGGTGACCCGGAAGCGGACGCCGTCAGTCAGATCGTAAAGCGCGCCGGCCTTCCAGGTGAAGACCGTGCCGCTGGTGCTGTAATCCGTAACGCGGGCTGCGCCATTGACCGAAAGTGAACCGAGTGACGAGTTCTTGAGCAAGGGCACGTTGAGCTCGCCGAACGCTTCCTTGACGGTGTAGGAACCCTCGCCGATGCCGTTGTTGAGAACGAAATAGCGGTTCCGGGCCGAGGCGGCGACGCCATTGATGCCCGTGAAATCCGTGGCAATCGCCGGGTTGGCATTGCTGGTCTGCACCAGGCTTTGCTTGCGGTATTCGCCGCCAAGCGCGAACGAGATCGGTCCGGCCCAGCCTTGATACAGGTCACCGGAAATCAACGCCTGGAAACTGTCGAGCTTGTTCTGCACCCGCCACTGCGAATAGCTTTCGATGTAAGCCAGTGCTGCGGGCGTGACATTGCCGACACCCATGATGTTGATCGGCACGCATCCCGGATAAAGCCCCGGATTGGTCAGGCTGACCCGGCAGACAATATTATTGGTGCCCGGAGCCCGCACAGCATCGAGCGCGGCGAAGAAGTTCTGGTTCAGAGTATCAAGCGAGCTGCTCAGGAACTTCGTATCGCCGTGCACATAATTCGCGTTCCAGGACAGGCCGCCCAGCTTGCCATTCAGACCGGCGGTGATGAGCAGGCTCTTGCTGTCCTGCGTGATGTTGTTGGGCGGAAGTTCATTGAACGTGCGGGTCATGGTGAAGCTGGGAGCAGCACCCAGCAGCGCCAGCGTTGCCGGCGTGAGGTATGCGTTGTCGCGGAAGATCGTGCTCGGCACGCGAACGCGCGATCCGGGCGCGTCATAGTTGTTGCCAGTGTTGTAACCGATCGAGGCAAAGAAATTGATCGACGGAGTGACTTCGTATTCAGCGCGCAGGAACAGCTGGTTGGTGGTCACTGACGGCGTGATATCGCGGCCCTCCAGCCCTTGCAGCAGACCGTCGCCGCCAATCTGAAGGTTGGCGCGGCCCGCAGGAAGCCCAGGATTGTAGGCGACCAGATCGCCATTGGGCGCGAACTGCTTACCAATGAAGCCGGCAGGTCCGGACTGAGTGAAGCCGCCGCTCGCATTTACGGCCAGGGCGCCCGATACGTAACGGAAGGGATTCGCGGCAGTACCAAGGATGCCGGTGTTGCCTACTTCGCCAACCGGTACCCAGCCTTCAGCCAGGATCGGGAAATTGGTCTTGCTGATGCGGTCGATGTGATAGCGCTCGGCGCTGGCAATGATATGCAGGCGGTCATCCGCCAGCGAGGTACCGACCGCAACGCCCAGGCGATAGGACTTGCCATAGCCGCCAGTTGCTGTGCCGCCCTGGGCCAGGGCCTTGATGCCCTTGAATCGCTTGTTGAGCACGAAGTTGACGACGCCCGAGACTGCATCTGAGCCATAAGCAGCGGAAGCGCCGCCCGTCACTACGTCAATCCGCTCGATCAGCAACTGCGGGATGAGGTTGGCATCGACGCCGCCGTTGTTGCCCGAAGGGGGAAGCCGCTGGCCGTCCTGCAGCACGAGCACGCGCTGGGTGCCAAGCGCGCGCAGGTTTAGGTAGTTGCCCGAACGCTGCTGGTTGGGATTCGCGGTGGGTATTTGGTTCTGGTTGATCGAGTTCTGGAATGCTGGGAGCTGGTTCAATGCGTCGGACAGGCTGCCAGGTGCGCGCTGGACGAGAGCGTCGGTATCAATCATCGTCACGGGGGTCGGCGCTTCAAAACCCTGGCTGCTGATACGCGAACCCGTTACGACGATATCGTTTTCAGGCTCATCCTCGCTCGCTGCCGGTTGCGCAGAAGCGGCATTTTGCGCCCATGCCGGCGCGGCCAAGGCCAGCGCGAACAGGCTCACGCCACGCGCAATCGATCTACCCTTCATCTACCTTCTCCTCTGATCTTTGATTTGCGTCACCGATTCTATCTGTGGTGAACTTGGCCATATTCATAATGATGATGATGATTTATGCAAGCCGGATGCGGCGGATTCTGGCGACTGCCGGATTGCGTGCAATCTGACAGAGCCCTCAGGAAACGGCCATCGAGATGGAAAATTGCGAGAAAACTGCCCTGACGGCCCCCCTTACTCTCAGGCTGGCGTCACTGCCCTATCGTCGTAGCGGCGCACTTGATCGTCTCGCATCGTGGAAAATCCGTGCCCGCAATGGCCGTCCCGCCTCAATGCGCCAAGCAGCGAGCCAGTTCGTGCGTACACCACTTGACATGAAATCGTTTTCATCATGACTCGCGCGCAAATGCTGAAAACCCGGGATCGGGAATATGGAGAGTGTGGTATGCCGGGAAAGCTATCGCTCATGAGCAAACGCACGGTGCTGGCGGGTATGGCGGCTGCAGGCATTGCAGCGCGCCTTGATGCACATGCCGGCCACAAGACGGAAAAGCGCTTTTTTGCTGCGCACGGCCTGCAAATCGGCCTCCAGCTCTACCCGCTGCGCAATGAACTGCGTGCGGATTTTGCCGGAACGCTGCGCAAAGTCGCCGCTATCGGCTACCGCGATATCGAAACATCGAGCCTCTATGGCCAGACAGCTGCGCAATGCCGCGCGGCTTTCGATGCGGCTGGCCTAACCTGCCGTGCGATGCATGTCATGCCGCAGGCGATTGGACCGGGCGCCAACCTGTCGGCCAACTTCGACCAGGTTGTGGCCGATGCCCATACGATGGGCGCCACTGACGTGGTGATGCCCGTATTTCTGGTTCCCGATCAATTGCTGGCCAATCCCAAGCCGGGTCAGGGCAATCCCTTTGTCATTGGCGGGCAGGCCCTTACGGCCGACGACTACGCCCGCATGGCCGATTTCCTGAACGACAAGGGCGACAAGCTTCGCCGCGAAGGCCTGCAGCTGAGCTATCATAACCACAATGTCGAGTTCGCGCCGCTAGGCGACAGCTACGGCCTGCAAATCCTGCTGCGCCGAACCGATCCCCGCCTGGTGCAATTCGAACTCGATGTCGGCTGGGCCTACGCCGCCGGGGTCGATGTGTTCGCACTGCTGGAAGCCCACCGTGGGCGCATCACCAAGTTTCACGTCAAGGACATCCAGCCCACGACCCCGCGCAATTTTGCCATCCAGCAGGAGCCTGCCGACCTCGGCAAAGGCGTGATCGATTGGCCCCGACTGTTGCCTGCGGCCTACGCGGCTGGAACACGCGGCTTCTATGTCGAGCAGGAAGATCCCTTCACGCGCCCGCCAATCGACGTGATGGCGGACAATTACCGGTATTTGGAAAACCTGACGATGCCGGGCTGAACAGCTTCAGACAGGCAGTCACAGCGACGCCAGAGCAAGAGGAGCCCTGCCAATCAGGGTGCACGGCCAATGCTGTCCCGCACCACCAGTTCATGCGGAAGCGTCACGCAGCGTAAGTCCGTCTGTCGGCGCGCAAGAATGTCGAACATCAGTTCCGCCGCAAGCATACCGATCTCAAGCATGGGCTGGCGGATCGTGGTCAGCGCGGGGAAGACGTATTTGGCCATGTCGATGTCATCGAACCCCATCACCGAGACATCACCCGGGCAATCCAGTTTCAGCGAGCGCAGGGCAGCCAGCGCGCCGATTGCCATTTCGTCGGAAAAACAGAAAATCGCGGTCGGGCCAACCGAACGCACCAGCTCGAGTGTCTGGCGTCGGCCTGACTCGATCGAGAAATCGTCCGATACCACCGTCAAGCGCACATCGCTCCGCCCTTCGACAGCCTCCCTTGCCCCTTCCAGCCGATCGCGGCTGAGCGGACTGGCGAGATCGCCCGTGATCACCCCGATATTGCGGTGGCCAAGGTTACACAGCACTTGCACGGCTTCCCGGGCGGCGAGGCGATTGTCGATGTGGACGCTGGATACGCCGAGTTCGGGACTGAACTCGCAGGCATTGACGATGGGAGCACACGCCCCTTCGCGCATCACCGTGTCTCTGACAGTATCAGGCAGGCGGTGGCCGAGAAAGATCAGGCCATCGGCCATGCGGCTGTCCAGCAATGCGGCAAAGCCTTCCTCGCGCGCACGATCCCCGCGGGTATCCCCCAGCAGCACCGAATAGCCATTCTTCTGCGCGCATTCGCCAATGCCGCGCACAATGTTGGAGAAAAAGGGATTGGAAATGTCGGGCACGCTGACCACGATCTTGCCTGTGCGCAGCGTGCGCAGGCTGGCAGCCGAAGGGTTCGGTTTGTAGCCAAGCGTGTCGATAACTTCCTGAACGCGCAGCCGCGTCTTCTCGGCGACAAGTTCGGGCCGCAGCAGGACTCGGGAAATCGTTGCAGGGGAAACCCGGGCCGCGCGCGCCACTTCATGAATTGTCGCCATTACGGCAGCCTAGAAAAATAGTGCCCCGCTGGGAAGCGTCACGCGCTCCGATGCCCAATCCGCCCAACCATCACTCAGCTGATCACCGCCACTTCGTGCATGGCTATCTGCGGTATTTCAAACTCGATCCAGCGGCCATCCCTGCTGACCGGAACCACAGTCCCGGCGACCAGCAGCTTTGCCTCGCGGCCGGGCGTGTCCGAATCCGCCGCCACGCGGATGCGCAAGGGGCCGCCAGGGATGAATTCCCTGACCGGCGGGTGGGTGGCCCCGGAATTGAGGCTGCCGACATGCAGGACAAAGCGTCCCGGCTGCTTGTAGAGGTTCACATCCCACTGGCCCGGTCCATCGACAGTCAGCGGCATGGAGTCGCCCGCAAGCCAGCGCACGATATTGGCCAGAATCGCCGCATGATCGGGATTGTTGGTCCTGGAAAATTGCCGGTCGAGATCGGCAGGCAGGAATGCAACCCGCCCCTTGCCCGGCGCATCGTTGACGATCAGGGCGGGAATGTCAGTCCGGTCCACGCGCATCCATGCGTCCTCCGGCGTGACAGGGGTCGGCGGTACGTAAACGGCAAGAACTTGCGCATCGGGCGCCGCCTTGATGCCTTTCAGATCGCTACCCAGCATGATGACATCGGTCCGGTCAAATCCCGCCAGCGCCGGGTGCCGCTTTGCTTCTCGCGAAACCGCCGGTTCCTTTGGCGAATGCGGACCGGCCGAGTTGGCCCGCAGCTCAGGGAACAGGCGAATATAGTTCTGCCGAGCCCGCGCCCAGGCCGGCACTTTCATCGCTTGCCGCGCAGTGAAAGCGCCGCCGTCCATTCCTGCATCGGGCCTTTGGCTCGGTCCATTGGTCCGTGCCTCGGGCATGGCATGAGCCTTGAACAGGTCGGCGAGCGCGAAGTCATCGAGCGGATCGCCGAAACGGTCACGCAGGCTGGTCTGGCCCGTTGCCAACAGTGCGCCGCCATTGGCGACGAACTTCCGGACACTGGCGACTTGTGCGGGCGTCATCGCCGCCAGATTGGGAAGGACGAGCACGCGCAGGCCCGCTGCGTCGCGGTCGATATGATCGGCATGCACGGCAACGAAGGGAATGCGCGACTGGACCAGTGCGTCCACCATACCATTCCACGGCTCCACCACCGTGGGGCCAATGGCATCGCGGCCGAAATAGAGATTGTTGACCTCGCTCCAGACGACGCCGACCGCCGCGACAGGCTTGCGATCGAACAGGTATTGTTCGTTCTTGCGGTGCCAGTCGTAAACCGGGCCGACGATGTCGTAGCGGCGCTTGTCTTCCTGGTACGCCGCAATGGTATGCCACCAAGGCCGCATCCCGCCCGCAACCGCTGCATGAATATAGGCCTGCGTTTCGACCACCGGGGCCGAGGCCAGTCGCCCAAAATAGAGCGACTGCGCCGCCGCGACCGGCTGGTTCCAGCCCATCAGCCCGTTGAAGATCTTGCCGGTCGTGCTGTTCTCCGCCAGCGTTTCGCCTTCGCTGCGGAACTGGTGATCGAGCATCAACATCCTGGCACGCTCGGAAAGCTTACGGCTGTCCCGCGCGGCCACTGTGCCGACGATCTGGCCGATCCACAGGCAGTCCGCGCCGCCATAACGGCGGGTCACGGCATTCTGGAAATCCCACAGCGCGACAACCTGGTCACTGTTCCATTCGACCCAGGTCCGATAGACCGGATCGTCCCAGTTTGCCGCTCTGGGTATCGCCTGGCCGGTCTTCTCGCGGAACAACTTCGTGCAAGTGGGGCAATAGCAAAGCTCATAATTGACGCCCCAGCCGCTGCTCGAAAAGCCGTCAGGTTTGTAATTTGACGCGATTTCCCTGAGTATCTGAGGCCAGTACTCGTAGATAAACGGGCCGTTCATGCACGGATCGCCCGGTCGGCCCTGCGCATCCATGCTGGCCCAGTCCGGATGGGCGGCCAGCAGCTCCTTGTTGTCGTCACCAATCTTGTAACGAAGGCGGGCGACGACCGCGATCCCTTCCTCGCGGCAGACCTTCGCCAGGTCGCCAAACAGGTCGCGCCCTTGCAGAAATTCGCTGGGTTTGTGGAAAGGAACTTTGGTCGGATAGAAGGCAACCACGCCTGCGGCATTCAGCAACATGCCCTGTGTGCCCGTTTCCCGCCAATAGCGCCGCCACCAGTCCACATCAAAATCGCGGGCATCGGGCTCGCTGATGTTGATCTGTCCCCAGCGGCGGACCCGCCGATACCACGGCGGCGAGGCAGCTGCCGCAGCGGCGCTGAGAGTGGGAGAAATCGTCAATCCGGCCGCAGCCACACCGGACGAAACCAGAAATGCGCGGCGACCAAGCCCCATGGGATTTACCTTTGCTGGCGCGACTGACGGCTGCACCCGCGCTCACTGCGATTTGTCGTAACCTCAACACGTTGCGGTCACAATGCAACAGCATTCCACGATGCGGGAACGTCACGGCGGTTTTAGCGCCTGCGCGGGCGGCCATTCGGGCGGTGGTCTGAAAATGGAGTGGTGCACCCGACAGGATTCGAACCTGTGGCCTCTGCCTTCGGAGTGCAGGGTTGTCAGCCATTGCGGGATACTGCCGGATAGATAATCGGCATAATTACGTGCATCAGGGTTCACAGTTATCCGGTTATGTTTTACAGGAGTTTTACAGGAAAGCCGTTTGGCATGGAATAGGGGGCAAGTCATGGACCTCAGTCGCGTCATTGATCGGGAGAAATTGAAGTGCCTCGCCAAGGGGGAGCCTCACTGGCAGCGCATCAAGCCCGGCTGTTTCGTGGGCTTTGCGCCATCCGCCAAGGCGGGCGAGGGAACGTGGCACGGGCGGGCTTACGATCCAGACGCGCAGCGTTATCGGAGAAAATCGTTTGGTGCGTTCCCTCAGTTGGCCGGGAATGCAAAATTCGCAGCCGCCAAAAAGGAAGCCGAGAAGCTGGCCGAACTGGTGGAAGCGGGCGGGCACATGCGCGCTAAGATCGAAACCGTTGCCGATGCCTGCAAGGAATACGCAAAGACGCGCCCGGAAGCCGAAAAGCGCTTCGGGCGCTATGTCCATGCCGATCCCATTGCCAAGGTGAAACTGGACAAGCTGCGCCGCCGCCATGTCAAGGAGTGGCGCGAGCGGCTGGAGGCGCAACCCGCACTGGTTAGCCGCCGCAAGAAGGGCGAGCCGGTCCACCGGGCGCGCGCCGCTTCCACCGTCAATCGTGACATGGCGGTTTTCCGGGCGGCTCTGGCCAAGGTGCTATCGCCCGGCGCTCCGAACAGCGAGGCAGCATGGCAGGAAGCCTTGAAGTCCACCCCCAATGCCGATGGACGGCGCACCCTCTACCTTGATCGCAGCCAGCGTCGGAAGTTGCTGGAAAAGACCGACGCGGAAGCCGCGCCGTTCGTTCGCGCGCTCTGCCTGTTGCCCTTGCGCCCCGGCGCGCTGGCGGCGCTTACCGCTGGCGACTTCGACAAGCGCACGGCGGAACTGACAATCGGCAAGGACAAGACCGGCAAGCCCCGGCGCATCCAGTTGCCGCAAGAGGCCGCGCAGCTGCTTGCCGATCAGGCAAAGAACAAGCTGCCGGGCGCGGCGCTGCTCATGCGCGCCAACGGCAAGGCATGGGACAAGAATAGCTGGAAGCTGCCAATTGCCGCCGCCGTCGCCGCTGCCGGGCTGCCGGATGGCGCAACCGCCTATACTTTGCGCCACAGCACGATCACCGACCTTGTGAGCGCCGGGCTGCCCTTGCTCACCATCGCGCAAATCTCGGGCACCAGCGCCGAAATGATCGAACGCCACTATGGGCACCTTGCCAGCGATGCAGCGGTGAAGGCGCTGGGGGAATTGGCGCTGTGAGTGGCACCCGAAAATCGAGGCAGCGACCGGACCATGTGCGTGATAAATTGTTAAAGCGCCTGCCACCGACAGAAGGGCGCGCTGCAGCATTCGACAAGCTGCATGTTGAACTGGCAATCGCCACGGAGAAATTCGAACACCAAGGTGATGGCGGACGGCGGGGCGTATTTGAGGCAATCGATGCGATGTTTCGTTACTTCACCAGCCGAGGCATTCCCCCCGCAGCGCTTGAGCCACTAATGGCCATATCAGGTGCTATCGTCGATGCAGGGAGAGGGGTTAGCAGCCCAATTTTTGAGCCTGTGCGAGGTCCTGGCGCTCCGCTAACACCAGTTATGGAATTGTCATTTCAAGGCCAACTAGCTGTAATAACCGAATGTTGCGTGCGACACCGGAAGGCCGAGGGCTACCGGCCTTATCTAGAGCCGGGGACTATTTTGGCGGCCCGAATCGTCAATAAATCTAAATTGCCAGTCACCGTGACAGCAACAGAGATGCGAGAGATTCGGGAAAAAGTGAAGCAATGCAAGAACTCTAAGTCACCCGAAAAGATCGCATATAACGAATTACTGTCGAGCCGGGCAGCGCAGGAAATTCCATTGGCCTACGCCGAAATGCTAGCCAATCATGATTGGATAATTGTGCCGGGAGGGCAACTTTCCGTTTAACCCCCGCTTTTCGGCGGAACGAATCAGCTGTTCATCCTGTCACACAGCGTCCGGGCAATCATGCTTGTGTGTGGCGTTGTTGGACCGCACAAATGAACACCCCAATTGCAGTCACCATTCCCGATGCCGTGAAGCTGTCTGGTCTGTCGCGCTCAGCGATCTATGAGGCAATGCGGCGAAAGGATATTGTTGCACATAAGGCGGGACGGCGCACGTTGCTGCGCTATTCCGATCTGGACGCCTATCTGGCCAGCCTTCCCACCTATCAGGCTGGAGCATGAGCCATGCACTTACCAGAAATGCAAAACCCGGGGCTGGCACCCCGGGCTTCGCGCGATTGCTTTGGTGGGCCGTCGCATCCTTCCATTACCGCATCGGACTGGCGGGCGCAAATGCTTGCCTCCCGTTTCTGCCTGTCGCCGTGGATGGCGCGGGATTTGGCGCGGCTCTGCTTTGGGGAGGGCTGCCATGACTGAGCAGCCCTTTACCGATCACCGGGCGGCGGCGCTTGCCCTGCTTAACGGCACCAGCCGCATGAGCCGCAAGGCCGGGCAATTCCTTGGCCAGCTTGCGGTTGACCAAGCGCCTATGAGCGAGAGGCAAACCAGCTGGCTGGCGAAGCTACTGGACCGCGCGGGCTTGCCGCCGCTAGCAGAGGGAGGCACGCTATGAGCACCTATCCCGATGCACCGAGGCACCGGAACGTGGAAACGTCCATTGCCGCCGCCGAAGCCCTTGCGCCGAAGCTGGGGCGGCTCCAGCGTATGGCCGAAACCGCAATCCGCGATGCTGGCTGGCTTGGGCTTACCGCAGATGAACTGGCGGCGCGGCTGGAAATGGACCGTTGGTCAATCCAGCCGCGCACCAGCGAGTTGAGGCGCAAGGGCCTTATCCGCGACAGCGGGCAGCGCAGGCCAAACAAGACCGGCAAGGCTGCAATCGTCTGGATCGCGGCATGATCGCCGCCGCCATGCCAAAGACGCCACAAAGCGCCCGGCATGGCGGCGCTTTGAAACTTCACCGGGGGGCGACTTTCGGTGAAGTTTCAATTGCGCCGCTCCAGCCGCAATCACCTGCAATTCCGCCGAATGTCCGAACTGGCACGGCACATGCAATTAATTACCTTACCTCTGGTGTGGCAGCCCTTTCCGCTAGAGGCACTGGAAGGGGCGGCGCTCGCAACAGTGCCGACCGGGAGAGCCATGCCCTGACAGCCGCTCAGATTGCCAATCTAAAGGCCGCTGAGCGCCATGCCGAAAAAATCAGGCTGCCGTTCACCCGCATGATCTCGATTCACTGGCAGGCGGCTGGAGCGCCCCTAGCGGGCATGGCGAAGGCGACCGGGCGCTTTACCGATCTCATGGCGAAGGCGCTGGCCCGGCATGGCAGCGGCACGGCATGGCTTTGGGCACATGAGAATTGCGGACCGAAAGGCGGGCACTGTCATTTGCTGGCTCATGTGCCTGCCGATCTCGTTCCCGTTGTTACGGGGCTGCAACGGGGCTGGCTGCGCCTGATTACCGGGCAGCCTTACCGGGCGCGCGTGATCCATAGCAAACCGATTGGCGGGCGGCTGGGGCTGGAGAGAGGCAATCCCGATCTGCACACCATCAATCTGGCAGCGGCGCTTGCCTATGTCCTGAAAGGCGCAAGTCCCGAGGCCGCGTCACAATTCGCCCTGGAGCGGCTGGAACCGGGCGGGCGCGTGATCGGCAAACGTTGCGGCACCTCTCAAAACATCGGCGCGAAGGCGCGCAAGGCAAAGGACTAATTATGGCCAATCGCAAGAAACCGGACGGCGGCATGAAGCCTAACAACGCCCTGACTGTCGAGCAAACCACGGAAGAAACTGGCGCACAGGCGATGGCCCGCAAATTGCTCCAGCCAACTTTGAAAAACGCGGCCGCTGCATCGGCATTCACCGGCAAGATGATGGGGAGCGATTTGGAATTGCCGGGTATCGGTGACTACGCCGATCACATTCATATTGCGGCCCGCGATGCAGCGGCGGGCGATCTCGCTATGGTCAGCAAGATTCTGGCGGCTCAGGCAATCACCCTCGATAGCATGTTTGCCGAGCTTGCGCGGCGAACAGCGAACAATATGGGCGAATACATCAACGCCGCCGAACGCTATGGGCGGCTGGCGCTCAAGGCTCAAAGCAACTGCCGCGCCACGGTGGAGGCGCTGGCCAAGCTGCACCAGCCGCGCGAGCAAACCGTGCGCCATGTGCACGTGAATGAAGGCGGGCAGGCCGTCATTGCCGATCAATTCCACAACCACACTGGGGGGCATCTAAATGCAAAATCCGCCGAACAACCCCATGCAGCCGGAACCGGCGCGGCTGGCTGCGGCCCCGCGATGCTTGGCTACGACGCGCAAGGGAACGGCGTGCCAATCTCCGGCGATCAAGGGAGCGAAGCGATGCCGACTCCACGGAGGCAAAGGCAGTGGCGCACCTAGGGGCAACCGCAATGCATGGAAGCATGGGGCGAAGTCGGCGAGCACATTGGAAACGCTGGCGTTGATCCGGGACTTGGGTCGCGTGCTCGATCAGTAAGAAGGCAGCTAGATGGTCGCTCGAAATGCAGGGGAATGGCATGTGGCGGCATGGCAGCTATGCCAGAGAGGCAATAGCGATCAGGCGTGCGGCAACTCGGCTCTTGGGGGCAGTGCATGAAGCGCGGCGGTAGAAAACCGGCCCCGCATAGGGTGTTTTCCCGCGCAGGTCCGAATTGTGCTTACTTCAAAATCGGCGGCTCTGGGGATTGTGAGGATGCACTAGCGGGCGCAGATGCTGGTTCCGGCACTACTTGGGGTGCAGGCGCAGGTGCCACTTGGGGTGAAGAAGCCGGCTCCGCTGCAACTTGGGGTGCAGGTGCATTCATAGCCTGACGAACAAAAATTTCTCTTTCAATCTTCTCAAAGGCATCACGATATGGAACAGGATCGTTAATCGGCTTTTCGTCTGTAAAAGATCTGTCACTTTTTCCAGTGCTCATCACAAAATTCAATCGGATACGCGAGAGGTTCGGCCCTCGCTGCTCTATAAATGCGGATACTTGGGGAACTTGTTTCTTTTGGCGAAAGCCAGCAAATGGAGCCCATATCAAATGAGCAGACGTTGACCCCATCGCTGTAATTAGGCCAGTATCTCTGTCGGCGGTCAGAATACGGTATCCTGAATCCTGCAAGACGGTCATGACTGCTGGAAAGGCAATGACGGCTGCGGTTTCAAAGTCTTTCGCCTGAATTTGTTGTAGCGCCATTCCCGTAAGAGCAGGTTCGCGCGCTTGAACGGGCCCTGAGAACATTGCACCGAGAAGTGCCGCCAAAATGATCGCGCTTCTGTCCATGATAATCTCCCTAGAACGAACTGCTGCGGCTCTTGAAGTCCGTAACTTTTTTGTCGCTACCAAACTTGATAATCAGGGTCATGGTGCGCTGTGTCTGCGAAGTGCGCGACTTCGATGATCCGAAACCGAGACCGCCACCCCCCCCGACATTACCGCCTGCCGCCCCCAACAGCATCCCGATGGAAAACCCGCTACTCCCAGAACTAGTGACAGTAGCTTGGCGATCATACACCCAGACCTCTTGGCCTTGTGCATCCAGAGTGGTGATATTTGGGGAGCCGAACGCCTCAAGCACTTCAGTCTGCGTCGTAAGCCCAACGTGCAGCGTCATCTGCGCCATGCCGTGGGTTAGCGTGTTTGCCGAATCATCTTGATTACGGTCTTTGGCAAATGCTTCGACACTGGCTGAAGACGCAGCCAAGGCTATGGCAAACAGGATTCTCATTTCAGCCCACCCCCAATTCCGGCAGATGTTGACGCGCGCTAACGACAACTGTCAACCATGAACGCCGCGCCGCATCCTTACCTGCCCGGACCCATTCAGAAACGGGGAGCCAGTCACCGGAATGGAAACCGCAATTTTGATCGGCTAATTGAGACAAAGAAAGAGGGGTTATTTCACCCCTCTTTTGCAGGATTTTTATGGGATCAGGTTTTCGACCTAAGATAACACACTGATTTTATGGCGCACCCGACAGGATTCGAACCTGTGGCCTCTGCCTTCGGAGGGCAGCGCTCTATCCAGCTGAGCTACGGGTGCCAGTGCCAAGATGGGCAGGTCCGGGCGGTTAGCAGAGCAATTCGCCGCGCGCCAGAGCAATGTCGCATTGTTTGGTTCGACTCTTCGAGAGTGTGCACCTGTTGAACTTCGCACCAGGCCGGTACCTCGCGAAAGGCCCGGCAATTAGCGATTTGGCAAGACAGGCTCGGATATGGTCCCTGTCCATGAACATGCCGCCCGCAGAATTCAGTGCATCGCCTGCTGCCAGTGGCATGCTGGCCGGGGCTGGCCGCGCCCAGTTCGGGCAGGCTTCTGCCAGCGCTTTCAGCATGAAATGGTCCGCTTTGCATGACGCCGCCGGGGTAATCGCCTCGCTGGCAGGACTTTCGCCAGCGGGCATGGACGCGCGCCAGCGCAATTTTCCCGCCAACATTCGCGATTGCGGCGGCTGGCGGCGCGAGCTTGCCGAGCAGAGCCTTGCCGATCTCAGCGCTGTGCTGGAGCCCGGGCTTTCCGCCTTGCTGGCCGTCAGCGCCCGCGGAGTAGACCCCTCGGCGCCGGCGCTGGCGCTGTGGGAGGAATTCTGTGCCGCCCGCGACGCGATGTTGGGGCTATTGCCGCCGGAAGGCGCACTGGGGCCTGTCCGTCGGGCTTGAAAGTTCGCTCTATGTTCCCGATACGGGGACATGGCCGAAAGCGATTCGCCCCTTGCCGATCCTATTCTCCTGCGCGCAGCCCACGCTGTCGCGCGCGGTATCAGCCGGCTGTTTGCCCGCAACGATATCTGGTGCCTGGCGGAAATGCCCTTGCGCAACAACCGCCGGGCCGACCTTATGGGAATCGACGCCAAGGGCCAGGTGATCATCGTCGAAATCAAGGTCAGCCGGGCGGACTTGCTGGGCGATGGCAAGTGGACTGAATATCTCGACTATTGTGACAAGTTCTATTGGGGCTTGCCGCCTGAACTTGACCGTAGTCCACTGGAAGGCGTGTCGTTCCTGCCCGAGGCATGCGGCGTGATCGTCGCGGATGGCTATGACGCGGAGATCATTCGCCCTGCCCCCACGCGCACACTGGCCGCCTCGCGGCGCAAAGTGGAAACCGAGCGACTCGCCCGCGCTGCGCTGCGCAGGATTGTCACGGGGAATGATCCCCAGATGTTCAGACCCGTCACCTGATGCATGCAGCGCGGCAGGGCCGCTTACCGGCGCTGGTTCAATACCGCCAGAAGCTCCCGCTTTTCCCGCGGGCTGAGCATCGGCCAGTCAGCGATTTCCCGCAAAGTGCGCTTGCAGCCAAGGCACCATCCGGTGGCGTGATGGATCCGACAGGTGCGGTCGCAGGGGCTGGGCGGTTCATGCATGGCCGGTCCTATGACTTTTTCCCCCGTGGTCTTGCAAGTGTGACACTTGCGGCAAGTTGCTGCGCTGCCTAACCGCTTCAATCATGGCGGAAGAAGACGGACTGCATAATCAGCGTTTCAAATCGGGCAGCACGCTGGCGCCGTTCAACTATCCGATATTCGTTTCGATCTGGTTTGCGAATGTCGTCGCCTATGTCGGCGCTTCGGCGCAAAACATCGGCGCGGCCTGGCTGATGACCAGCCTCACCCCATCGCACCAGATGCTCGCGCTGATCCAGTCATCGGCGACCTTGCCGATCATGCTGTTCGGCCTGTTTTCCGGCGCCATTGCCGATAACAACAACAAACGCACGATCATGCTGCTCTCGCAGACCGGCATGTTCGTGATTTCGCTGGTGCTGGCAATCATCACCTGGCTCGACATGATAACCCCCTGGCCGCTGGCATTTCTGACGCTGGCTCTGGGCATTGGCACGGCGCTCAATGCCCCGGCTTGGCAGGCCTCGGTGCGCCAGCAAGTGAGCGTGCGCGATCTGCCGCAGGCAATTTCGATCAACACCCTGGCCTTCAATATCGCCCGCACTGTGGGGCCGGCAGTCGGCGGAATGGTCATATCCATCTGGTCAGTGGCCACTGCTTTTGCGCTCAATGCGCTGTGCCGTCCGTTCCTGATCCTGACGGTATTTCGCTGGCGCCCCAATTTTCCCAAGCCGCAGCGCCAGCCGATGTTTCCGGCGATTGGCGAAGGGATAGCATTCTGCGCCCGGTCATCGCCGCTGCGCCGGGTTCTGATACGGGGCCTGGTGCTGGGTTTCGGCATTGCCGGCTATCAGGCGCTGCTGCCCGCCGTTCTGCGCTTCCAGCTTCACAGCAGCGAAATCGCCTTCGGATCGCTGATGATGGTGTTCGGCACCGGATCGATATTCGCCGCATTGTTCATCAGTCCCGCGCGGCGGCGCTGGGGCACCGAAATGGTCCTTAATGTCTCGACGGCCGGGTTCGTCTTTGCGCAGATTGTGCTGGCGAATGCCACGTCGGTTCTCGCCGCCCTTCCCGCCACGCTGATTGCCGGGGTCGCGTGGGTTTCGACGGTAACGACGCTCAACGTCGCGATGCAGGTTCGCTCGCCCCACGCCATGCTGGGCCGCTGCCTGTCGATTTACCAGACTGTGACTTTTGGCGGGCTCGCCATTGGCTCCTATTTCTGGGGTTTGATGGCCGACTGGTATGATTTGCCAGTTGCGCTGGAAGTGGCCGCAGTGTTCCTGGCCGTCACCATGCCGATCATGCGCATCCTGTTCCCGATGCCCGGCCGCGACGAAGGCCGCGTCGATATCGATACGAGCGAAATAACCCCCATCTGACCGGCCCAAATTTGCCCCGCCCGACTTAACGGGATGTTTACCACGTTGCGCCAGAAGGTCCGGAGTTTGGCCAATGGGGAAGCCACATGGATACGTTGCGCGGCAATCTCTCGGGCTATGGGGCACCCGATGATGACGTCACGAATTATGATCGCGACGACGATGGCTACCGCGAACTTCCGCCGGCCGCCATCGGTCAGGACGAGCGCCGCATGCAGGTGCGCGCCTACAATTTCTGGGCGAGCCTCCTAACTGACCGCGTTTTGCCCTCTATCGAGGACCTGGACCCGCACAATCTCCCCGATTTCGGCCCTAACAGCGTCCTGCTAGACTTTTCGCTGGGCATCGAAGACCCGGCTATCGTTTTCCTCGGCGAAAAGCTGGCTGCCGAATGCGGCACGTCCGGGCCGATCGCCAAGCTTTCCGATGTCCCTTCGCGCTCGCTGCTCTCACGCATTACCGACCACCATCTCCAGATCATCGCCAACCAGGCGCCGATCGGTTTCGAGGCGGAATTCGTCAATCATCGCGGCGTGCCGATCATGTACCGCGGCATCCTGCTGCCCTTTTCCAGCGACGATGACACCATCGACTTCATCTTTGGCGTGATCAACTGGAAGGAAATTGCCGACCAGCAGACCACGGACAATCTGCTGCAGGAAATCGACGCCGCGCTGAATGCCGGCCCGCAGGTTGCCCCGGGCCTGAGTCCGCTTGCCGCCCGAACAGACAGCCCTGCGGATGCCAGCGTGCCTATCGAAGCGATGGATGAGCTGGAGGATGATGAACCGGACCATGAACCTGAAACGGCCGTGACCGATTCAGGCTGGTCCGACATTCCGACGCTCAGTGAGCCGACCGCCGGTCAGGGCGAGCCCGAACCTGAAGTGCCAGCCCCGATTTTCGGTCGCCGTCGCCGCGGTCTGATTGCCGAGGAAACGGCTGACGACTGGTCGCAGGTTCCTGCCGAGCCCGCTGCGGACGATGATTTCCACGCCGCTACCGGGGCCAGCGATGCCCTGTTGCCGCAGGCGCAGGACATGCCGATTGACCCGCCGGAGTTCGCCTCCGCGCCGGACCTTAATGAACTCGAACCTGCCGCATTTGATATCACGCCAGAGCCCGCAGAGATCGGATTTGTTCACGCCTATGACGATCCGGACACGCTGGATCTGGCGGGCTTTGCCGAATTCGAAGAGGCCCCGGCCGCTGCATTCGAAGCGGCGCCGCTTCCCCTGTTCACCGAGGATGCGGGCAGCATCCCCGCGCAGGATACCTTCGCCCCGGCACTGGAAACTTTTGCCCCTGCGCTCGATACTTTCGCCTCGGAATTTGCAGCGGACACCGCCAGTCTCGCCGATTGGCTGGCGCAGGCTCGCGACCTGGCTCTGGCGGCCGAGGATTCGGCCAATCGCTCACGCCAGTCGCTCTATGCCGCCATTGGCCGCGCCTACGACTTCTCGCTGGCGGCCTCCGCCGATCCCGAAGGCCTTGCCGAACTGGTTGCAGATGCAGGGCTGACCATGCAGGAACGCGCGCCGATGACGCCCGTGGTCAAGCTCGTGTTCGGCGCCGATTACGACAAGACCCGGCTTACCGAATATGCCGCCGTGCTGTCGCATGCCTGGAGGCTGGATATTGCCTGCGGTGAACTGGAAAATTGGCTGGCAGACGTTCCGGGCGGCCTGAAGGCCGTCGTCCAGCTCGAGCGCAAGTTGCGCCGTGAGGAAAGCGGCTCGCCCAAGCGCGAAACGCCTTCTGCGGGCGAGCGGCTGGCCCGCAAGCTACGCAAGCTGGATCACCGCCCGCTGGCCGAAGTGGCTGCTGGTGGCAGCGAGTTCACCCTGCTGGTCGCGCGGCGGCTTGACGATGGCTCGGTCGTGCTCCTCGGCGAAGTGGCTGACGACATGCCGCTTCTGGAACGCGCCGCTCGCCGTCTCGTCGCCTGACCTGGCGACAAGCCAAACCCACTCCATCGGCCAGTGGCGCTTTTGCTCTGGCACGCCTAGACAGCGCGCATGCACATCGCGCTTCATCCGGCATTCACCCCGCTTGGGCTTAGGCTGCCCCATGCCTAGCCCCATACGGTCGCGCCTGCTGGCCCTTGCAACCGCGCTGCTCGTCGCTGCGCAGCCCGCCGCCGCACAAAGCGTTCTGCGCGACGCGGAGACGGAAGCGCTGCTGCGTGACATGTCGCGGCCAATCGTCGTTGCCGCCGGGCTCGATCCCCGCAATGTCGACATTGTCCTGCTAAATGATCCCTCGGTGAACGCTTTCGTGGCCGGCGGCCAAGCGGTCTATGTCGATTCGGGCCTGATCAACATGGCGGCGAGTGCATCGGAAGTGCAGGGCGTTATCGCCCACGAGATCGGCCATATCACCGGCGGCCATGCCATCGGCACTGGCGGCACCAAGGAGGCGACTGGCATCAGCATCCTTTCGCTGCTGCTCGGTGCAGCCGCTGCTGCGGCAGGCGGCGGCGAGGCGGCAATGGGCGTGATCATGGCTGGGCAACAGGCCGCCATGGGCAAATACCTTGCCTTCAGCCGCTCTCAGGAAGCCAGCGCCGACGCGGCGGGCATGCAGTTCCTGTCAAAAGCCGGAATCTCGGGCCGCGGCTCGATCGGCTTCTTCAAGAAACTCCAGAACAGGGAGTTCCGCTATGGCTATGTGCCCAACGCGGAAAATGCGTTCTACTCCAGCCACCCGATGACCGGCGACCGCATTGCCACCCTGCAGGACAGCTATGAGAAAGACCCGGCCTGGTCGAAGCCCGACGATCCGCAGATCGAGGCCCGCTTCCAGCGCGTGAAGGCCAAGCTCTATGGCTATCTGGCAGAGCCCGCCGCAACGCTCGCCGCATATCCCGTGACGATGACCAGCGATGCGGCGCGCTATGCCCGCGCCTATGCCTGGCACAAGGACGCACAGCTTGAAAAAGCGCTCGCCGAAACCGATGCCTTGCTCGCCAAAAACCCGGCAGACCCCTATTTCCTGGAGCTCAAAGGGCAGATCCTGCTGGAAGCCGGCAAGCCTGCCGAGGCTCTTGCCCCCTTGCGCCGCGCTGTCGAACTGGCGCGCGGCGAACCACTGATAACCACCACGCTCGGCCATGCGCTGATTGCGACGGAAGACCCGAAGAACACCAAAGAAGCTGAAAGCGTGCTGAAAGTGGCTGTGGCGCGCGACCGCGAAAACCCGTTTGCCTGGTATCAGCTCGGCGTCGTCTATGCCGCCAATGGCGATATGCCGCGTGCGCGGCTGGCGAGCGCGGAGCAGCAATTCATGCAATTGCGCATGGCCGATGCTCTGGCCAGCGCCCAGGCGGCGGAGGCGGGGTTGCCCAAGGGAACCGCCGATTGGCTGCGCGCCCAGGATATTGCCATGCAGGCCCGCATCGCGATTGAACGGGATCGAAAACGCAGGTAGGCATCGCCGCGATGAATATTCTAACGCAAAATTCAGCCGGCGCCTGGCGCATGATCTGTGCGGCTCTGGTCGGCGCCCTGGTCGCTGGTGCTGCAGTCTGGGCATGGCACGGCTCCCAACCCGGCAGTCCGGCCGTAGGTGACCGCGTGGCGATCGAGAAAGTGGTGCACGACTACATTCTCGCCAATCCTGAAATCCTGCCCAAGGCGATGGAAAACCTGCAAAAGCGCGAAACAGCCAAGCAATTGGCCGGGGTGCAGGACGATATCGAAGCGCCCTTCCCCGGTGCGATCCTGGGCAATCCTGACGGCAAAGTCACGCTGGTCGAGTTCAGCGATTTCGCCTGCACTTATTGCCGCCAGAGCGAGGCCGATGTTGCCGCGTTGATTGCCGCAAATCCCGATCTGAGAGTGGTCGTGCGCCAGCTGCCGATCCTGTCCGAGCAAAGCACGGTTGCCGCGCGCATGGGCCTCGCCGCCGCGCGCCAGGGCCGCTATGCCGCTTTCCATCACGCCATGTATGCCGCCGGCCGCCCGGATCCCGTCGCGATCGAAGCGGCTGCCCGCAGCGCCGGCCTCGATATGGCCCGCGCCCAGCGCGACGCTGCCAGCGCCGAAGTTGAGAAAGAGATTCGCGGCAATCTCGAATTTGCCCGCCAGCTTGGCTTCAATGGCACGCCGAGCTGGGTGATTGGCGAGGAAATCCATGCCGGAGCCGTTGGCCGCGAGGCGCTGGCCGAAGCCATTGCCAAGGCGCGCGGCTGAGCGCTGCGCCATGGGGCGTGTGATACTGGCCGGCATCGCCATGTTGGCCGCCGCGTGTCCAGCAATTGCCGAAAACCCTTCGCGGCCTGACAACTACTTCGCTGACGTCCGGGCATGGCAAGCGCATGACGCCCGCCTGATGGCCTTGGCATGGCGTCTGACGCGGGCCAATGCGCCTTTTTGCGCCAATACCCAGCCCTCCATCGGCTTGATGCTGACGGACTTTCATCGCTTCGCCCGGCCTGCCGATGTCAGCGCCGCGCTGGGAATCTCCACTGGCATCGCGATCGAAGCCGTTGCCCCCGCCTCCCCCGCTGCGACCGCTGGTCTGCGCGCGGGCGAAACCCTCCTCGCGATCAACAGCGTGCCGGTTTCCGCTACAGTATCGGCACTGCCCAAAGGCAGATATCCGCACGATCTTGTACATGACCGCATCGATGCCGAACTGGCGCGCAGCGGCGCCGTGACATTGCGGCTCGCCCGCCCGGGCGAAGCGGCCCGCGATGTGCGGCTGATCGGCCAGGCAGCCTGCCGCGCGCGCTTTACGCTGATTTCCAGTGGCTCGGCGGCAATGAGCGAAGGGTATGTCATCCGCATTGCCGCCCCGCTGATGGCCGAACATCCGAATAACGATGAGGCCGCCACCATGCTGGCGCACGAACTGGCGCACAACATTCTGGGCCATGTCGCGGAGAATAACGCCAAGGGCCGCAATTACCTGACCGTGCGGCGCAACGAGCGCGAGGCAGACCGTCTCGCCCCCTGGCTGATGGCGAATGCGGGTTTCGATCCGGCAGCGGCGCCGCGCTTCATTGCCAGATGGGGGCCTCGCCATGGCGGCGGCATAACGCGCTCGCAATCGCACGATGGCTGGCAGGACCGCGCAGAAGCCATGACCGAGGAACTTGCCGCCATATCCACGGCCAGGGCAGGACACGCGGCCGGGCCGCTTGACTGGCGCGCGCGCCTGCCCGCAATCCAGCGCGACTGACTTTCGCGGGCGACTGTGCCATTCCCATTTCACCCGTTAGCCCCTAGATAGAGCGCTATGGCTGTCTTGCCCTTCCGACCCACTCCGTTCTTCGCCAACAAGAATCAGGCATTCTGGCGGCTCCAGGCCCTCGGCTGGGGCGGCGCCCTGCTGCTGCGCGTGATGTCGAGCATTGCCAATGCCCAGCCGCTGTCGTTCCTCGTGCTGGTGCTGATTGCAACGATTACGGGCTTCTCGATCTCGCTGATCCTGGCTGTCGTCTTCCGCTACCTGATTGCCCGACGCCCGCTGATCACCTGGGGCGTGACCGTGCTGGTGCTGCTGTTCGCGGTGGGGCTCTATGCCTTTATCGATGCCTGGGTGATCGGGCTTTACCGGCCCGACAGTGAGGCCAGTTTCGCGCAGCTGTTCCTCGGCGTGTTCTATCTTGATGCCACGCTGCTGATTTCATGGTCCGCGCTCTATTACGCGATCAACTTCTTCCTTCAGGTCGAAGAGCAGAACGACCAGCTTATCCGGCTGGAAAATCAGGCGACGAGCGCCCAGCTGGCGATGCTGCGCTATCAGCTGAACCCGCACTTCCTGTTCAACACGCTCAATTCGATTTCGACACTGGTGCTGCTCAAGCAGACCGAAGCGGCCAATGCCATGCTCACGCGGTTGTCCTCTTTCCTGCGCTATTCGCTGTCGAACGAGCCGACTGGACGCGTCACGGTTGCCCAGGAAATCGAGACGCTGAAGCTCTATCTCGACATCGAGCGCATGCGGTTTGAGGAGCGCCTGCGCACGAGATTTTCGATTGATCCAGCCAGTGAACCCGGTCTGCTGCCGTCATTGCTGCTGCAGCCGCTGGTCGAAAACGCGATCAAATATGCAGTCACCCCGCAGGAAAGCGGCGCGGAAATCACCATTTCGACGCAACTCGTCGGGCCAAACCTTCGGATCACCGTCTCCGATACCGGCTCGGGATTGCAAAGCGGGGCAACCGACAACAGATTGTCCGGCGTGAGTTTCGATGGCGGAGAACCGGTTTCAACAGGGGTTGGCCTTGCCAACACACGCGACCGGCTTGCCCAGGCCTATGGCGACCAGCACCGCTTCGAGATCATCGATCCGCCCGATGGCGGTTTTGCCGTCCAGATTGAAATTCCTTTCGAGCGCCGCGACATTTCGCCGGCGGCCTCGGAGAAGCCCAGGCTGGCGCTGGTCGCAGGCTGATTGCCTGTCAGCCGCCAACGCACAGCCCCACACCAGGCTGGTTACTAGGATTACACAATGACCATTCGCACCATTCTTGTCGACGACGAAAAGTTGGCGATCCAGGGGCTTCAGCTGCGACTGGAAAAGTTTCCGGAAGTGGAGATCATCGACACTTGCTCGAACGGGCGTGAAGCAATTCGCAAGATCAAGACCGAGAAGCCCGACCTCGTATTTCTCGACATCCAGATGCCCGGTTTCGACGGATTTTCCGTGGTGAAGGGCGTCATGGAAATCGAGCCGCCGCTGTTCGTTTTCGTCACTGCCTATCAGGAACACGCCGTGCGCGCGTTCGAGGCCAATGCCGTCAACTACCTGATGAAACCGGTCGACGAGGACAAGCTCGCCGATACGCTCGACCGGGTTAAAACCCGCCTGTCGGAAAAGCGCTCCGCCGAAGAAGCCGAAAAGCTCAAATCCGTGCTGGCCGAAGTCGCGCCTGATGCAATCGAAGCCATGCCTGAGGAAGAGGACGCCAATGCCAGCCGCTTCGAAAAGCTCATCAACATCAAGGACCGCGGGCAGATCTTCCGCATCGATGTCGATTCGATCGAACACATTGAAGCCGCAGGCGATTACATGTGCATCCGCACCGCCGACAATTCGCTGATCCTGCGCGAAACGATGAAGGACCTCGAGCGCCGGCTCGATCCGCGCGTGTTCCAGCGGGTTCACCGCTCGACGATCGTCAATCTCAACCAGGTCCGCCAGGTCAAGCCGCACACCAATGGCGAGTGCTTCCTCGTGCTGGAATCGGGCGCGCGGGTAAAAGTCAGCCGGTCATACCGCGACGTCGTAGCGCGCTTCGTGCACTAAAGGCTAGAATTCGGTCTTCCAATTGAGCGCTGCACCGACATCGGCAGGGGCAAAGGCAATATGGCCCGGATTGCGCCGATAGAACAGGCCAGCGGCTGCCTGACCGCCCCAAAGAGATCCTCGCCAGGTGATTTCCCCGGCAAGTTCCCGTCCCGATGGGCTGAGCGGCACGGTGGAAATCCCGCGCGTCGCCATGAGGCTGTCGTAGTCCCACTGGGTCGGCAGATCGAAATTCAGCCCGCCTGATTGGACCCGAAGCGGCTGCGTCACCCGCAATGCGAGGCTGTCGTCCCGTGCGAATACGGCTCGGCGTTCAAGATCGATTGACCACGAATTGCTCGTCAGGCGCGACCCTTCCGCAATCAGCCCCCCGCTGCGCGCGCGGGTAAAGCCCTGCCTCCAGGCGGCACCCAGCCGCCAGTTTGCCGCGGGCGCCCAGCCAGCGCGGGCGTCGATGAACAGGCTATCAGCGCCGCGCAGGCCGATCGCGGAATTCAACCGCGCACCCAAGACAGTGCGCTGTTCCGTGAGCCAGGTCGCAGCTACCGAGCTATCGACTGCGCCGAACTGACGGTCGGCAGCAATGGTAAACCTGGATACGGCACCGCCGGTGCGGTCCGCAAATCCCGTCGCAGCACTGGGGGCCAGCCCTGTGCCAGCCACCTGACCGCGCGCTGCACTGACCGTCAGGCCGGTTCTGCCAAAAAGATGGCGCACTGCTGCGGAATTTTCTCCAAGCCGGGTAAAGCCAAAGTCATCCGAAGGGGTTCGGACGACGAAAAAGGCTGGCTCGGCATGCCCCTGTGCCTGCGCGATCACGCCGTCAGCGCCTTGCGCAAAGCCAAAAGCAATTGTGGTGTGGGGCGACAGGCGCGCAGCCACCCGGGCAGCCAGCACCGCGGCTGCTTCGGCATCGCTGCGGCCAAGGCGCAATTTACCCTGCCAGGGCGACTGGCCCTGACGGGCCCGGCGATCAAACGAGAAACCCAGGGAAACGGCCCCTGCCCCGCCCTCGACTGTTTCCACCGGGCTGAGCAGGGACTGGGCGAAACGCGGAGTGTCGCCAGTTGCTTGCATTCCGCTGCCTAGCTGGATCCGATAAGCGCGGTCATAACTGTCGAGCATGACTGCACTAATCGAGGCCGCTTTGGCAGCGTCGCCCATGGCGGGCGAAGTTATCACAGTCGCGGACGACGGTTGAATCGCGCCGGAAGTTCCCGCAACCACAAGCGTGCCTTGCGGGGCGAAGGCATTGGCAATGTCCAGAATGCCGCGTCCATAGATGTCATCCACGCCTGTTGCGCCGGCGTCGCGCGCGGTGGTCAGCAGGAGATTGACCGTTTGCGCTGCCGTGAGGTTTGGAAATGCTTGCCGCAACAAAGCGACTGCGCCCGATATCTGCGGTGCGGAAAAGCTGGTTCCGGAGAAAGTCGAAGTCGTGGGCGAGCCGTTCGAATAGCTGCAGCACACGCTTTGCCCCATCGCGGCCAGATACCAGTTTGCCTCGGTGCCGGCGCGGTTGCTGAAGCTGGAGATCACACCCGATGAGTTGACTGAACCGGCAATGATCACATTACCGCTGCCTGCAGCGCGCAGCCCTGCGGCAAAGGGGTCGACCTGCGTCGTGCCGTCATTGCCGGCGGCAACCACGACCACGATGCCCGCATTGGCAGCATTGGCTACCGCAGTGCGTTCACTGCTCGTCGGCGACACGCCGCCCATCGACAAATTGATGACCTTGGCGCCGTTCGAGATGGCGCGGGTGAAACCGGCTGCCACGGCCGTACTGCTGAAGCCGCAGCTGCCGGCAGCGCAGCTTCCCGGCGAATCGGCCCGCAGCACCATGATCGTTGCTTCGTAGGCAATTCCCATGACGCCGACATTGTCGCGCGCAGCCGCCGCAACCAGGGCCACATTCGTGCCGTGGGGATTCTCCGGGTTGATCGTGCGAGTTCCCGCTACGTCGGCCGACGCGGACGAAATGCGCCCGGTAAATTCGGGATTGGTCGTATCGAGCCCGGTGTCAATGATCGCGATCGCAACATTCTTGCCCGTTGCGCCCACTTGCCATGCGCTGATCGCATTGTGCAGCACCGATCCTTGCGAGCGATTGTACTCGGCGGTCTGGAAGGTTGCCGCTGGAGTGGGTGTCGGGGTGGGCGTGGGCGTGGGTGAAGGAGTGGGAGTGGGCGTCGGCGTCGGCGTCGGTGTAGGCG
>Ga0075370_10000008_pt1 | contig 97966 bp, 101 predicted proteins | sample EndMethybrTD3035_FD_71398 | JGI IMG/M metagenome (GOLD analysis project Ga0075370, IMG submission 71398) | Populus endosphere microbial communities from Tennessee, USA - Endosphere MetaG P. TD hybrid TD303-5 | ecosystem: Host-associated > Plants > Roots > Endosphere | place: USA: Tennessee... | reverse complement strand
ACCCCAGCCCCTCCCCTAAAGGAGAGGGGCTTTTGTGGTCAGTCGTCGTTCTTGAGGAACGCCGGAATGTGATCGGGATTGCCGCCTTCTTCGCGGTCACGGCGGGGGCCTCTGTCACCACCGTCACGACGCGGGCCACGGTCACGATCACCGCCGCCATCACGGCGCGGACCGCGATCGCCTCTGGGGCCTCGGTCGCCGCCGGGACGACGGTCACCGCCGGGGCGGTCACCGCGCGGTTCGCGGGGCGGACGGGTGTCTTCCAGCTCGGCGCCGGTTTCCTGATCGACCAGGCGCATCGACAGGCGGACCTTGCCGCGTTGGTCGATTTCGAGAACCTTGACCTTCACCGGCATGCCTTCCGACACGACGTCGGTCGGCTTCTCGACGCGCTCATTCTTCATTTCGGAGACGTGGACGAGACCGTCCTTGCCGCCCATGAAGTTCACGAATGCACCAAAGTCCACAATCGTGACAACCTTGCCGTCATAGACCTTGCCGACTTCCGGTTCCTCGACAATGCCGAGAATCCAGGCGCGCGCAGCTTCGATCTGGGCAGGATCCGATGAGGACAGCTTGATCAGGCCTTCATCGTCAATGTCCACCTTGGCGCCGGTTTCGGCGACGATCTCGCGGATCACCTTGCCGCCGGTGCCGATGACTTCGCGGATCTTCGACTTGTCGATCTGCATCGTCTCGATGCGCGGGGCATGGGCGGAAAGCTCGGTGCGGGCAGAGCCCAGCGCCTTGGTCATTTCGCCCAGGATGTGCGCACGGCCTTCCTTGGCCTGATGCAGTGCGGCCTCGAAGATCTCGCGCGTGATGCCCGCGACCTTGATGTCCATCTGCATCGTGGTGATGCCTTCGGAGGTGCCGGCCACCTTGAAGTCCATGTCGCCGAGGTGGTCCTCGTCGCCCAGGATGTCGGAGAGCACGGTGAAGTCCTTGCCTTCAAGGATCAGGCCCATGGCGATGCCCGAGACGGGCCGCGTGATCGGCACGCCGGCATCCATCATCGACAGCGCACCGCCGCAGACAGTGGCCATCGAGCTTGAGCCGTTCGACTCGGTGATGTCAGACACCACGCGGATCGTATAGGGGAACTCTTCCTTCGTCGGCAGCACCGCGCGCAGCGCGCGCCAAGCCAGCTTGCCGTGGCCGGTATCGCGGCGCGAGGGCGCACCGAAACGGCCAACTTCACCAACCGAATAGGGCGGGAAGTTATAGTGAAGCATGAAGTTGGAGTAGGTCAGGCCTTCAAGCCCGTCGATCATCTGCTCGCTTTCGCGGGTGCCCAGCGTGGTGGTGCAGATCGACTGGGTTTCACCGCGCGTGAACAGCGCCGAACCGTGCGTGCGCGGCAGGAAGCCGACCATCGCCTCGATCGGACGGACCTGCGTGTTGCTGCGGCCATCAATGCGGGGTTCGCCCTTGATGATCGCGCCGCGAACGATGTCGGCCTCGACCTTCTTGACCGATTTGATAGCAACCATCTGGGTCTGAGCGTCTTCACCGGCGAAAGCGGCCTTGGCCTTGTCGCGCGCGGCATTGAGCGCATTCGAGCGGGCCGACTTGTCAGTCAGCTTGTAAGCTGCGGCAATGTCGTCGCCGATCAGCTTCTTGAGCTGAGCCTTGATGGCCGAATTGTCGCTGACGACAACTTCCCAAGGATCCTTGGCGGCCTTTTCGGCCAGATCGATGATCAGGTTGGCAACCTTCTTGCACTCGTCGTGCGCGAAAAGAACGGCGCCGAGCATGATTTCCTCGGAAAGCTCTTTTGCTTCCGATTCCACCATCATCACGGCATTGCCGGTAGCAGCGACAACCAGGTCGAGCGCGCCATTGGCTGCTTCTTCCTGCTTGGGGTTGAGCAAGTATTCGCCGTCGGCATAGCCGACGCGAACCGCGCCGATCGGGCCCATGAAGGGCACGCCCGAAATGGTCAGCGCCGCAGAAGCTGCGATCATCGCCAGAACGTCAGGCTCGCACTCACCGTCGAACGACAGCACCTGAGCGATGACGTTGATCTCGTTGTAGAAGCCTTCGGGGAACAGCGGGCGGACCGGACGGTCGATCAGGCGGGAAACCAGCGTTTCCTTTTCCGTCGCGCCGCGCTCACGCTTGAAGAAGCCGCCCGGAATGCGCCCGGCGGCGAAGAACTTTTCCTGATAGTGGACGGTGAGCGGGAAGAAATCCTGCCCTTCCTTGACGCTCTTGGCGGCAGTGACCGCGCAGAGAACGACAGTTTCGCCATAAGTGGCGAGGACCGCGCCGTCAGCCTGACGGGCTATGCGGCCGGTTTCCAGAGTGAGGGTCTTTCCGCCCCACTCCATCGATACGGTTTTGACGTCGAACATTTTATTTCCTTCAGCCCGCGGGCCCTATTGCCCAATTGCCCTGAGGCGCGGGGTTTGCTGCCGGGGGTTCCGTCCCGGTCCGGTGCGGGGCCTTTCAATGCCCCAAAGGCGGTTCACCGAATTGCGAACCGGCCCACAAAGCAAAAGCGGCCCGCTAGGGGCCGCTCCGCTTGATTACTTGCGAAGACCAAGCTTCTGAATAAGTGCGTTATACCGCGCCACGTCCTTGCGCTTGAGATAGTCCAGCAGCGAGCGCCGCTTGTTGACCATCATCAAGAGACCCCGGCGCGAGTGGTTGTCCTTGTGGTGCGCCTTGAAATGGCCCTGCAGCGTGTTGATGCGGCTGGTCAGGATCGCGACCTGGACTTCCGGTGAACCGGTGTCGCCCTTGCCACGGCCATTGTCCGAGATAATTTCCTGCTTCTTTTCGGCGGTAACCGACATATGCTTTACTCCGCGACATCGGGAAGATTGAAACCCCTGACGACCACGGCGTTACCGCCGGAAAGCTCGACGAGTGCGAGGGGAACTGATCCCTTTCGCGCCCAGTAAAGCCCGTCTTGATGGGGCAGTCCGCTCAGAACCCGGCCCTGTCGGACCATGCTTGCCTGCTGCGGACCGAGATCGAGAGCCGGGATGTCGTCCAGCCCTGCCTCCAGTGGCAAGATTATGTTCTCAAGCGCCGCGCCCTTACCCACTTCGTTCAATTTGTCCAGTGAAATCGCCTGGTCGAGCCCGAAAGGCCCGGCGCGCAGGCGGCGCAACATGGTGACATGGCCGACCGTGCCGAGGGCATGGGCGATGTCACGCGCAAGGCTGCGGATGTAAGTGCCTTTGGAGACATGGGCTTCCAGCGTGACACGATCCTCCCCGGCACGGGGAGGGGGACCATCCGCAGGATGGTGGAGGGGCAGGTGCGCCTTATCTGCTGTTGCGAATGCAGGATCAGCGGCCTGTGCCCCTCCACCAGCTTCGCTGGTCCCCCTCCCCGTGCCTGGGAGGATCTTTAGCGAATGCACCGTCACAGCCCGCGACTTCAGCTCCACCAACTCCCCCGCCCGCGCCCGGTCGTAAGCGCGCTGGCCGTCGACCATCAGCGCTGAATAGGCGGGCGGAATTTGGTCGATCGGCCCTGTGAAGCCCGGCAGAACAGCCTCAATCTCCGCCAGACTTGGCCGCACTTCGCTCTCGGCAATCACTTTGCCTTCAAGATCGAGTGTATCCGTCTCGGCTCCAAACTGCACCGTGAATGCGTATACTTTGCTGGCATCGAGCATCCGCCCCGCCAGCTTGGTCGCTTCGCCCAGCGCAATCGGCAGCACTCCGCTCGCCAGCGGATCGAGCGTGCCGCCATGCCCGACTTTGACTTTGCCATAACCGGCTTCGCGCAAATTGCGTTTTACAGCCCCCACGGCCTGGGTTGAGCCAAGCTCCAGCGGTTTGTCGAGAATGATCCAGCCATTTGGACTGCTCACGCCCCGGCGATCCCAGTGGCCAATGCCAGATACCTCGAGGCCAGCCATTCATATGGCGGCAGCAGCAGACTGGCGACCGGATTGAACCCCGGCACCAGCCAGGGCAGCACGACAACCAGCAGGATCATCGCCAGGATTCCCCACTTGTGGAAGCGCGCATAAATCGGCGCGATATTGCGCGGCAGCAGACCTTCGACGATGTGCGACCCGTCGAAAGGCGGGATTGGCAGCAGATTAAAGAGCGCGAGGAAGATATTGGCAGTGATGAAATTCATCAAATTCCCGGCCAGAAAACGGGCCATCAGGCTCGGCTCGCTGACGTTGTCATAGACCAACAGCAGGACCCCGAGTAGCACTGCCGCCACCCCGGCCATCACCAGATTGATTGCCGGACCGGCCGCCGCCACGAGCATCATGCCAAGACGCGGATTGCGCAGCCGCCACTTGTTGACAGGCACGGGTTTGGCCCAGCCAAAAATCGGACCATGCGCCAGCGCGAGAATCCCGGGCAGGATCACCGTGCCGAAGGGATCGACATGGCGCAGCGGATTGAGCGTCAGCCGGTTTCGCTCCTGCGCAGTGGGATCGCCCAGCAGCCGCGCGGTGAAGCCATGCGCCACTTCATGGAAGACGATAGCGAATATCAGCGGCAGGATCAGCGTCGAGGCTTGGAACAGGGTTTCGTTCATGGAAAGTCGTTTGGCCTCACCCAGCTGTTTCGGCCAGTAATATCTCTGCCAGCGCCCAAGGCCTCGTGTTCATGGCCTGATGGCCGCAATCTATGCGCGGGGTCGAGCGGGCATGAAGACGCCTGGCAAAGACCTGCTGCCATTCCAGCGGCATGATCACGTCCTCCAGACATAGAACATAACTGACCGGCAGCGCGGCGAGATGATCGTAGGTCCAATCGTTGTGCGTGTAGCAAACCGAGGGCCATTGATCGAAGCCCAGCTTGTCGAGAAAAGCCTCGGCCTGGGCATCAGGCATATCGCTGCAGAACAGCGCGCGGCTGCGTTCGCGCGGGCTGAGCTCCGCATCGTTGAATGGATGCTCTTCGCGGTGCATGCGCTGCATTGCCATTTCCACGGCATTGAGGCCCGGTTCGGGTGCGGCACAGGAAACGCAGATCATCCGCGCGAACAAATCGGGCCGCAACTGGGCCATGGCCGGCATCGACAGGCCTGCCTGACTATGCCCAACCAGCACGACATCGCGCATTCCTGAAGCCTCGATATCGGCCACCAGCTCTGCAGTGATGCCGGCAAAGTCATAGCCCGAGGTGTCCTGCCCGCGCTTCGTGCCGCACCCCGGCCCATCCAGCGCCAGATATCGGTGAGCACTGCCCGATTGCGCCTGCATCGCGGCAATTGCCTCGTCCCACACCCAGCCGCCCTGCCCGCCGCCGTGCAAAAATACGAAATCGGCCAATGGACGCCCTTTCCTGCCACTTGCATTGACATCGCATTGACATCACTAGGCTGCGCGGCGCACTTTTCAACGCTCGACTTCGCTTCGGGGAGAGACTCGCGATATGTTGCTGCGCCACGCCTGCGCTGCCTTGCTGCTGGCCACTGGCCTTGCCGCACATGCCGCGCCGTCCGCCACGTCGCAGAACTTCGTGCTGGATGCCGCCACCAGCCAGATCAGCGCGCGTGTCGCGTTTTTCGGCATTGCCAGCAAAACAGCGCAATTTCCCGACTTCAGCGGCACGATCGTGCTCGATCCCGGCCGTCCTGAATCAATCGATCTCAATGTCACGCTGAATGCGCGCGCATTGCGAGCGGGCGACCGCGTCACGCTTGCAAGGCTGAAGGGGCCAAACTTCTTCGATGTCGAGCGCTATCCCACTGTGCGCTTCATCGGCCGCAGCATGCGGATGACGGGCAGCCAGACCGCGCAAGTGACAGGCGAGCTTACCGCGCGCGGGATTACCCGGGCCGAAGTTCTGAGCGTGCGCTTCGATCAGGCTCCTGCCAGCAACACCGGGCGCGAGGCGATCAGTTTCTCCAGCACCATGGCAATCAACCGCCGCAATTACGGCCTGACGGCCTACCCTCTGATTGTCGGCAACAAAGTCACCATCTCCATCCGTGCGCGCATGGTGCCTGCCTAATCGTCCAGGTCGCGGGCAACCTTGGGATCGGACAGCAGGCTCTCGATATGCGCGGCGACATCGAAGCTCTCATCAGCCATAAATTTCAGCTTCGCCGCATATTTGAGCTTCAGCCGCCCGGCGACCTCGCGCTGGAAATAGGCGGTGTTGGTGCGCAGTGCTTTGAGCACCTGCTCCTCATCCGCACCAAGCAATGGCTTAACATAGACATGGGCGTGGCGCAGATCGGGGGACATACGCACTTCGGTGACTGAAACCGAGTGCGAGGCCAGCACATCATCATGCACTTCGCCGCGCATCAGCAGTTCGGAGAGCACGTGACGCACTTGCTCGCCCACTTTCAGCAGGCGGACCGATCGGGTTTCGGGAGTGGCCGGTTGGCGCGCCATGATCTCAGACCTTATCCTTGTTCCGCGTCCATTTTCGCCAGTATCCGCCACATCGAGCGCAGACTGCGCGCAGTGCCGCGAAGGTGCAGCCGCCGCTCGATGAACGCACCGACCAGCTTGCTCTCACCGACTCCGGCGCAATAGTCGATATGCAGCGCCCGGTCACCCATGGCGAGCCGTTCGGGGCCAGTCCGATCTTTGTCGAGCCGGGCAAAGTCGTCGGGATCGACCGGGCCATCGAGAAACAGCGTGTGGACAAACTGCTCCTCGCCGTCCGCCGCAAAAGGGTTATCGGCAATCGCTGCCGCCAGGGCTGCGCGCGAACGCACCAGTGCGACGCTGCCAAACCCGAAGCGCTCATGCATCATCAGGCCAAGCTTTTCTTCCAGCCCCTCATCCGGCCGCTCGGGATGATCGAACAGCACATTGCCGCTCGCCACCACCGTTTCGACATTCGAGAACCCTTCGGCCTCGAACGCCGCGCGCAAATCGGCCATGGTCAGCCGGTTGCGCCCGACATTGATCGAGCCAAACAGGGCGACGTAGCGGGGCAAGCGCAGGAACGTCCGCGCTTAAAGCGTCCGCTCGCGCATCTCCACCTCGAAGGTCTCCAGCACGTCGCCCGGCTTGATGTCGTTGGTATCGGCCAGCACGACGCCGCATTCGAGGCCCGCGCGAACTTCCGCCACATCGTCCTTGAAGCGGCGCAGCGAAGCCACCGTTGTCTTGGTGATGATAACATCGTCGCGAGTGATGCGGGCGTGGATACCCTTGCGGATGTAGCCATCGGTGACGAGCAGACCCGCCGCCTTGTCGCGCTTGCCGGCTGGGAAAATGTCCTTGATCTCGGCGCGGCCGACCACGGTTTCGATCCGCTCCGGACCCCAGATCCCCGCCATTTCCTTGGCGATGTCTTCGGTCAGGTGATAGATCACGTCGAAGTACTTCATCCGCACTTTCTGGCGCTCGATCATCTCGCGGGCCTTGGCATTGGGGCGGACATTGAAGCCGACGATCGGCGCGCCCGAAGCAGCGGCCAGCGTCACATCGCTTTCCGTGATCGCACCCACGCCTGATTGCAGCACGCGGACCTTGATTTCGTCGTTTGAAATGCGGTTGAGCGCATTGACGATGGCCTCGGTCGAACCCTGCACGTCGCTCTTCACCACCACCGGATATTCGATGACCTTGGCCTTGTCGGCCAGCGCGGAGAACATGTTTTCGAGGCTGGCGGGTGCAGTCGTCGTGCGCTTCACTGTGGCCTGTTCATGGCGATAGGTCGCAACTTCGCGGGCACGTGCCTCGCTTTCCACCACAGTCAGGGTGTCGCCTGCCATCGGCACGCCCGATAGGCCCAGCACTTCCACTGGCAAGGCGGGAGGAGCGGACTTGATCTGGCGACCCTTGTCATCGAGCATGGCGCGCACGCGGCCGGACTGCGTGCCGACGACGAGGATGTCGCCGACATTCAGCGTGCCGCGGTTGATCAGCACGGTAGCGAGCGGACCCTTGCCCTTGTCGAGCTTGGCTTCGATCACGGTCGCTTCTGCCGCACGCTCCGGATTTGCCCGCAGTTCGAGCAGTTCCGCCTGCAGCAGGATCTTCTCGATCAGCTCATCAAGCCCTGCCCCGGTCTTGGCCGAAACTTCCACGTCCTGCACATCGCCCGACATGGCCTCGACAATGACTTCATGTTCCAGCAGGCGCTCGCGGATTTTCTGCGCGGCGTATTCCGGCTTGTCGGCCTTGGTGATGGCGACGATCATCGGTACGCCGGCGGCCTTGGTGTGATTGATCGCCTCGACCGTCTGCGGCATCAGCCCGTCGTCACCGGCCACTGCCAGCACGACGATGTCTGTCACGTTCGCGCCGCGCTGACGCATTTCGGTGAAGGCTTCGTGGCCCGGCGTATCGAGGAACGTGATCAGGGCGCCGCTCTTGGTCTTGATTTGATAGGCGCCGATATGCTGGGTGATGCCGCCCGCTTCGCCCCGCACGACATCGGTGCCGCGCAGCGCATCGAGCAGGCTGGTCTTGCCGTGATCGACGTGGCCCATAATGGTGACCACAGGGGGACGGGCAACCAGCGTCGCCTCATCATCGACATCGGCCTCGTGATCGATATCGACATCGCTCTCGGAAACGCGAAGAATATTGTGGCCGAAATCGGTCACCAGCAATTCTGCGGTATCTTGGTCGATCACTTCGTTGATCGTGACCGGCACGCCCATCTTGAACAATGCCTTGACCAGATCCGCACCCTTTTCGGCCATGCGGTTGGCCAGTTCCTGCACCGTGATTGCTTCAGGCACGATCACGTCGCGCACCTGCTTTTCGCGCGGCTGATGCTGGCCGGCGAAGTGCGCGCGCTTTTCTTTCTCGCGGGCACGCTTCAGCGCCGCGAGGCTGCGGGCGCGTGCGCCTTCGTCCTCGTTGAGCGCGCGCGTGACAGTCAGCTTGCCGGACTGGCGGCGGTTGTCGCCGGTCTTGTCGCGGGGATGGACAATCTTCTTGGGCGCAGGCTCCGGGCGCTTGGGCGCAGCAACTGGCGTGAACCGGCGCGGACTGACGGCTTGCTGGGTAGCTTCCGAAGTGGTCTCGGTTGTCGCTTCACCGGAAGGCGCTTCCGATGCGGCAGCCTCTGGCTCGGCGGGCGCTTCCACTGTGGCGACCGGTTCGGGAGCCGGAGCCGGTGCAGCGGCTTCGGCAGTGCCCGTCGACTTCTGTTCAACAGCGGCGCGTTCGCGCTCGGCCTGGCGCTGACGTTCTTCCTGCTCGCGGCGATTGGCCGCCTCAAGCGAGGCAAGCCGGGCTTCCTCGGCTTCGCGCAGCAGACGCGTCTGCATTTCCTGACGGCTTTCGGCCGAGACTGGCGGCGGAGCTTTGGGCGGCGGAGCCTTGGGCGCCTCGACCACGACTTCGGGCTCGGGCGCAGGCGTGGGTGCGGCCTCACCGGGCTTGCCAATCAGCTTGCGGCGCTTGACTTCGACCACGACCTTGTTGGTGCGGCCGTGGCTGAAGGTCTGCTTGACCTCGCCCGCCTGCACCGAGGTCTTCAAGCCAAGCGGCTTGCGGCCCAGAGTCGGTTTGTCTGTAGAATCAGTCATTTCCAGTTTACGCCCTTCGGTCTCATTCAGTCGTCTCGGCAACCGGACCAGCATTGCCTGCTGCCCGTTTGCCCGCATCACTTGGCTTCGTTACGTCGTCCTGCCCCTGGTTTCGCGGCCCAAGAAAATGCACCAGGCGGCGGAGCAGGCCGTCGATCCTTTTAGCAGCCGCAGGAGCGGTAAGCGCCAGGTGGACGACATTTTCGCGCCCCAATGCCACAGACAGCGCCGCGCGGTCCAGTGGCAAGCGCACACCTGCCTTGCCGCTGCCTTCTTCTTCCTCGCCCACGCGCCAGGCCTGATCGATCCGGCGCGCACCGTCGTCACTGGCATCGGCAGCATGCGCCAGCCACGCCACGCGGCCGCCACGCGCCTTTTCAGCAATGCGTTCGGCGCCCAGCAGCAAGTGGCCAGCGCGCATTTCCAGGCCCAGCCTGTCGGTAAAAGCACGCAACAGCGCGGCCTCGCACTTGTCGGCAAGATCGGCGGGAATGGTAAGTTCGGCGCCTTTGAAGGCCCGGGCGAGCGCGCCCTTGAGCTTTCCCTTGGCGATCGCAGTTTCAAGCTCGGTTCGAGTAACGCCGATCCATGCCCCCCGCCCCGGCGCTTTTGCCAGAACGTCGGGCAGGACCAGGCCATCGGGAGAGATAGCCAGGCGCAGTAGCTCATCGCGCGGGCCATTGTCGCCCGTCAGGACGCACTTTCTCTCCGGATCAGCTGCTGCCGATCCACTGCGTCTGGCCCGTTCGGGCGTGTCGAGGCTCCCAGAGCTTAGCGGGTCATTGTGAGGAATCCGCATCGGCGGCCTCCTCTTCACCTGGTTCGTCATCGAACCAGTGCGCGCGCGCAGCCATGATGATTTCGTTGCCCTGCTCTTCCGAGAGGCCATATTCGCCCAGCACGCCGCCCTTGTCCTCGTCGCGCTTGTCACGACGCTGTGCAGGAGCGGAGCCTTCGCGGCGGCGCTGTTCGCCGCGCTTTTTGGCAATCAGTTCGTCAGTGGCGAGATCGGCGAGATCGTCGAGCGTCTTGATGCCCGCCTTGCCCAGCGTGACCAGCATGGCCTCGGTCAGGTGCGGCATGTCGGCCAGTGCATCGTCCACGCCCAGCGCACGGCGCGCTTCGCGGTTGGCGGACTCACGGCGTTCCAGCGCCTCGAGCGCACGGCTCTGCAGTTCTTCGGCCAGTTCCTCGTCGAAGCCTTCGATCGATGCCAGTTCGGACAGTTCGATGTAGGCGACTTCCTCAAGCTCGCTGAAGCCTTCGGCGACCAGCAGCTGCGAAAGCGTTTCATCGACGTCGAGCTCTTCCTCGAACATCTTCGAGCGCTCGGCGAATTCGCGCTGGCGCTTCTCGCTGGCTTCGGCATCCGTGAGGATATCGATCTGGCTGCCGGTCAGCTGGCTGGCAAGCCGCACGTTCTGGCCGCGGCGGCCAATGGCAAGGCTGAGCTGATCGTCGGGAACCACGACTTCGATGCGGCTTTCTTCCTCATCGATTACGACACGGCTGACTGTCGCGGGCTGCAGCGCGTTGACCACGAAAGTCGCAGTGTCTTCGCTCCAGGGGATGATGTCGATCTTCTCGCCCTGCAGCTCCTGCACGACGGCCTGCACACGGCTGCCTTTCATGCCGACGCAGGCGCCGACCGGATCGATGCTGGAATCGCGGCTGATCACGCCGATCTTGGCGCGGCTGCCCGGATCGCGGGCGGCGGCCTTGATTTCGATGATGTTGTCGTAAATCTCGGGCACTTCCTGCGCGAACAACAGCTTCATGAATTCCGGATGCGCGCGGCTGAGGAATATCTGCGGGCCGCGATTGTTGCGCTCCACTTTCATGATGTAGGCGCGCACGCGTTCGCCGACGCGGGCGGCCTCGCGCGGAATCTGCTGATCGCGGCGGATCACGCCCTCGGCGCGGCCGAGATTGACGATGACATGGCCAAATTCGACCGACTTGATTACCCCGGTGATGATTTCGCCGGCGCGGTCCTTGAATTCCTCGAACTGGCGCTCACGCTCGGCATCGCGGACCTTCTGGAAGATGACCTGCTTAGCGGACTGGGCATCGATGCGGCCAAGCTCAACCGCGGGCAGCGGATCGACGATGAAATCCCCGACCTTGGCGCCCGGCTGAAGCTTCTCGGCCTGCTTCAGATCAACCTGTTTGAAGTAATCCTCGACCTCTTCGACCACTTCGACAACGCGCCACAGACGCAGATCGCCAGTGCGCGGATCGAGCTTGGCGCGAATGTCGTTCTCCGCGCCATAGCGGCTGCGCGCGCTCTTCTGGATCGCTTCTTCCATCGCCTCGATGACGATCGACTTGTCGATCATCTTCTCGGTCGCCACGGAAGTGGCAATCGCGAGTAGTTCAGCGCGGTTGGCGGAAATCGGACTGGCCATATTCAGTCTTCCTGTTCTTCGAGAAGTTCGTCGGCACCGCTAACGTCGAGCGGGCGCGTGGCGGCAATCAGCCGGTCGGTCAAGACCAGCTTGGCGGAAATGATGTCGGACAGCGGAAAAGACACTGTGCCGGACTTCTTGTCGTTGATCGTGACCTGATCGCCCTCGATCCCGGCAAGTTCGCCCTGCAGCGTCTTGCGGTTGCCATCGACAGGCGCGGCCAGCTGAACGCGGGCCTCATGCCCGGCCCAGTTGGCATAGTCCTTGGGGCGAGTGAGCGGACGATCAATCCCGGGCGAGCTGACTTCGAGGCGATAGGCGCCTTCGATCAGTTCGACGCCCTGTTCTTCCAGTTCGTCAATCCGATCTGAAATGCGGCGTGACAGCGAAGCACAATCCTCGATCACCAGCTGCCCCGTGTCGGGCCGTTCGGCCATGATCTGCAAAGCGCGTTCATCGCCGTCGCCGGCCTCGGCCTTGCCGAAGATCTTCACGCGCACGAGATCGAAGCCGAGCGCTTTCGCCTCGGGCTCGACCATTTCGACAATGCGCGCAATATCCGCCATGCAAACTCCGTAGCCGACAAATGCGACAACGGAGTTTCGCGCCGGCCCCTTCCGGCGCCAGCCCAAACGTTGCTAACAATGTCGGGATTTGCTCTCTTTAAGCGAAACGAGCGGGATTGGCAAGCCTATTTCGGCTTGCAGAGCTGGTCGATCTCTTCACGCATCGCCGAAAAATCAGCCTCGCGCCGGGCGATGGTTCCATTATCGACGGCTGCGTCCCATTCTGTCTGGTAGCGGGTTTCGAGCCGCCGGCACTCGCGCTGTTCCTCGCGGCCGATGCCGATGGTTGTGCCCACTTCCTTAGCAATCTCTTCTTTGTTGTTCGAAATCCAACGGCTTCCGCCATAGATCGCAAGGATGAGCAATACTGCGAGGATGGCGAGCGTGGCGCCTACTACCTTGATTAGCTGCATATCCGTCGCTCATCCAACCTGCAGGACTATTCCTGCGCCTTGTTTATCGTACTCAGAGCACTCTCGCTCTTGTTGAAGCCGCCCACGGCCTGCTCCTGCAAGGCCTGCGGCATATAGTCTTCCACCCCGGCCCACTTGGCGCCCTGATTGAGCAACTTGAGCGCCTTGTCAGTCATCGAGGCCTGGCCATTGCCCTCGCTGCTGGCGGGAGCAGCCGCCACCGAATCCCAGGCATTTTTAGGCTTGGGTGCTTCCTTCTGGCCTGCAAAAAGCATGTAGATTGCGAGGGCCAGCGCCGCCACAAAGATCTTGTTCTGCACCAGTGTGCGGGCAAGCGTGAACATCCGAACCTCCACAATTGATGGCAAACTAGGTAACAATGCATGGTAAAATGTTCATTAACCGCGATTGGAATTCCCAGCCTCGCCAAAGCGTTGATTTGCCCGTCGCAGTGATCTGCGCATCTGGACCCCTGCCACAGACCTGCTAAGCCGCGCGCAATGCGCACTCTGGATGATATTCGCGAGGAATACCTCTTCCTCGACGGTGATGAACGATACCGCCTGCTGATCGAACTGGGCCGCGAGCTGGATGACATGCCGGCCGCGCTCAAGACTGACGCCACCTTGGTGCGCGGCTGTTCGGCAAGCGTCTGGGTCTATCCGACAATCAACGACGACGGCACACTGCATTTCCTGGCAGACAGCAATGCCGCCATTACGAAAGGCATTGTCGCCCTCGTGATTGCCGCGGTGCAGGATCTGCCCGCCGCGGACGTCGCAGCCCGGGACATCACTGCCGACCTCGCCCCGTTCGAACTCACCCGGCAGCTCAGTTCCAACCGCACCCAGGGCGTGCCCAACATGATCGCGCTGATACGGGAAACCGCGGCACGGCTCGCGGTCAGCTGAACCCGGTTTGGCCCGCATCATCTATCTCTGCTGCGGGTTTGCCGCGCTGGGCCTGGGCATCATCGGCGCATTCCTGCCGATCCTGCCGACAGTGCCGTTCCTGTTGCTCGCCGCATTCTGCTTTGCCCGCAGCCACCCGGCCTGGGAACAACGCCTGCTCGACCATCCGCACTACGGCCCTTCGCTGCGCGACTGGCGTGAACGGCGGGCAATCGGCAGGCGGGCCAAGATTGCGGCTATAACCGCCATGACTGTCGGTGTGGGCTTCACCTGGTTGACCGTCGGCTGGCCGTGGGTGCTGATTTCGATCGCAGTCCTGACGATTTGCGGGACCTGGATCTGGACCCGGGCGGAGTGAAAAAAATTTTTGCGATCCGCGAAGGATTGCGCAAAAAACGGCGTTGAAATGGTCGCATGAACGCAAAGCCGCGATGTAGCCCGCCAGAGGCCACACCGGATCAAGACCAAGGACGATGCCATGAAGAAGACAATTGCCATTGCCGCGCTTGCCGCCGCCGCCGCCATTTCCGCCCCCGCCCAGGCCCATCCGCGCCCTTTCGTGCATTCGCACGGCCCGGGTCACCACACACCGATCCGGGCAGACATAATTCGTGCCGACATCGACCGTCTCGATGCCGATATCGATCGTGCGGATCACAATGACACCATCTCGGAGCGCGAGGCCGCCGATCTGCGAAGCCGCCTTCGCGGCCTGCGTGATGAGTTTCACCGCCTGAATGCCAATGGGCTTTCACCCGCCGAAGTCACTGCGCTGCAGGCGCGCGCCGACTACATTCGCGGCCGCCTGAAAATGGAGCGGTTTGACTGGGATCATCACGCCGGCTGATCCAGACACCGCTTGTAAATGGCCCCGCGCACAACTAGGTCGCGGGGCACCATGACAAGCAAAGCCCGCACCCTTTACGAAAAGATCTGGGACGCCCACGTCGTCTCGCGCCGCGATGACGGCACTTGCCTGATCTATATCGACCGCCATTTGGTCCATGAAGTGACCAGCCCGCAGGCTTTCGAGGCACTGCGCGTTTCCGGCCGCAAGGTGCGCCGCCCCGATCTCACCCTCGCAGTTCCCGATCACAACCTGCCGACGACTGCGCGGCGCGACGGCGCGGGCAAGCGCTTACCGATTGCCGATGCCGAAAGTGCGGCTCAGCTCTCTGCTCTCGAAGCCAATGCGCCTGCCTTCGGCATCCGTTATATTGCCGACGCCGATGCCGAGCAGGGCATTGTCCATGTCGTCGGACCCGAACAGGGCTTTTCGCTGCCGGGCGCGACAATAGTCTGCGGTGACAGCCACACCAGTTGCCACGGCGGTCTCGGCGCGCTGGCCTTCGGCATTGGCACCAGTGAAGTCGAACACGTGCTGGCGACACAGACCCTGTTGCTCAAGCAATCCAGGACGATGGAAGTGCGCGTCGAAGGCGAACTGGGCCCGGGCATTACGCCCAAGGACCTGGTGCTGCATATCATCGGTGTGATCGGCACGGCGGGCGGCACGGGCCACGTGATCGAGTTTCGCGGGCCGGTTTTCGAGAACATGTCAATCGAAGGCCGGCTGACTGTCTGCAACATGGCAATCGAAGGCGGCGCGCGTTCGGGGCTGATCGCGCCCGACGAGACGACTTTCGCCTATCTCAAGGGCCGGCCTTATGCCCCCAAGGGCGAAGACTGGGACAAGGCGGTTGCCTGGTGGAAGAGCCTGGCGACTGATCCGGGCGCCACATTCGACAAGTCCATTGTCATTCAGGCGAGCGAGGTCCAGCCGACTGTAACCTGGGGCACCAGCCCGGAAGACACGGTCGCCATCGGCGGTGTCGTTCCCTCGCCCGATAGCTTTGCCGATCCCTCCAAGCAGGAGGCCGCGCGCGTCAGCCTTGAATATATGGGCCTCACCCCGGGCACGCGGATGCAGGACGTCGAGGTGCAGAATGTGTTCATCGGCTCGTGCACCAACAGCCGGATCGAAGATCTGCGCGCCGCCGCGGCAGTGCTCAAGGGGCGCAAGAAGGCCGCTAACGTGAAGTGGGCGATTGTCGTGCCCGGCTCCGGGCTGGTCAAGGCGCAGGCCGAAGCCGAAGGACTCGACAAAGTGTTCACCGATGCCGGGCTCGAATGGCGCGAGCCGGGCTGCTCGGCTTGCCTTGGCATGAACCCGGACAAAGTACCCCCCGGCGAGCGCTGCGCATCGACCAGCAACCGCAATTTCACAGGCCGCCAAGGCCCAGGCGCCCGCACCCACCTCGTCAGTCCGGCGATGGCCGCAGCAGCTGCGGTGACGGGCAAGCTGACCGACGTGCGCGAACTCGTGGACTGATGCGCAAATCGTCGTTCGACGCGGTTTGCGACGAGCGTACGACTGTCATCGTGCTGGGAAGCCTGCCGGGCGAAATTTCGCTCGCCAGGCAGCAATACTATGCCAATCCCACCAACCAGTTCTGGCGGCTGATGAGCGGCGTGCTGGATACCGATCTGGTCTCGCTAGCTTATGACGACCGCCTGGCGGCACTGCTTGAGCACAGGGTGGGCCTGTGGGACGTGGTACAAAGCGCGAGGCGGAACACCAGCGCCGATGCGGCAATCCAGCAACCCGTGGCTCACGATCTGCTCGCGCTGATAGGCCGCCTGCCGCGCTTGCGCGGGCTGGGTTTCAACGGCGGCAAGGCCGCGGCCATCGGGCTGCGCCAGCTCGGCAACCCGCCTCCCTGCACTGTGATCAGCCTGCCTTCGAGCAGCGCCGCCCATTGCCGCATCACTTATGCTGAGAAATTGCAAAGCTGGCTCGAGCTGCGCCGACTGCTGGGCTGACGCGGCAAGGCCCGCACCGCAAAATCGGCAATTTGTTGGCATGCGCCCTTGAAACCCTGGGCGGCGATGGACATAGGGAAGGCATGACTGAAAACAAGGAAAAGCCGGCCTGGGCCGCCAAGGCCGCGATTGCCGGAGTCGCCGTCGGCTCCGCCGCGCTTGCTGCTGCCCTGCTTTATGCCGGACGCCGCAAATTGCCGCTTCGCAAGGCGCCTCCCGCACTCAAGGGTCCGGAGACGGATTGATGCAGGCGATCAGCAAGGTTTCCGGCCGCGCCATCCCGTTCGGCCGCAAGAACGTCGATACCGACGTGGTCATTCCTGCGCACTGGCTCAAGACCATTACCCGCGAAGGTTTGGGCAAAGGCGCGTTCGAAGCAGTGCGCAAGGAACCGGGCAATGTCTTTGACGACCCTGAATATGCCGGCGCGCCGATCCTGATCGCGGGCGACAATTTTGGCTGTGGCTCCAGCCGTGAACACGCCGCATGGGCCTTGCTCGACATGGGAGTATCGTGTGTCATCGCGCCCAGTTTCTCGGATATCTTTTCCGGCAATGCCTTCAAGAACGGCATTCTCACCGTGGCCCTGCCCCAGGCTGCCATTGACCGGCTGATGGAAGTGGCGAAGACCGACCCCATTGATGTCGATCTGGAAAGCCAGACAGTCACCACCCAGTTTCAGGATCGCTTCAGCTTCGAGATAGACCCATTTCGCAAACATTGCCTGATTGGCGGCCTCGACGAAGTGGGGCTGACCATGGCACAGGATAGCGACATTTCCGCCCACGAGGCCCGCGCCCGCGAAACCCTGCCGTTCCTCGCAGTCGCCGCGCCGCTCGCGGCGTGATACAACAGCTCTGAATGATACAGGATTGAAACCGCGCTTCGCGCATCCTAACGCCAGTTGAAATTCCCGAGGACCTTACGATGACCACTTTTGATGATCGCGAACGCGCCGAAGAAGCCCACTTTGCCCTTGGCGAGGAAATGCTGTTCCGCGTGACTGCCCGCCGAAACCGTCTGCTGGGTCAATGGGCGGCTGAGCGCATGGGCCTTTCGGCAGCCGAGACCGATGCCTATGCCAAAAGCGTGGTTCAGGCCGATTTCGAGGAAGCGGGCGACGAAGACGTGATCCGCAAATTGCTTGGCGATCTGACATCCGCCGGTGTTGAGGCTGACGAAGCCGAAGTTCGCACAGCCCTGGCGGCCAAGGCGATAGAAGCCAAGCGCATGCTGATGGGTGAAGGCTGATGGCGATGGCCGCTTCGGACATCGAGGCGATGATCAAGGCTGCCTTGCCCGACGCACAAGTGACGATTACCGATCTGGCGGGCGACGGCGACCACTATTCCGCGCACGTCATTTCCGCGGCATTCGCTGGCAAGCCGCGCGTGGCACAGCACAAGCTGGTCTATGAAGCTCTGGGCGGGCGCATGGGCGGTCAGCTACATGCCTTGCAACTGACCACCGCGCTCCCCACCTGACTTCCAACACACCCATTCAAGCAGGATACCCGCATCACATGTCCGACGCCCAAGCCCGCATTGCCGACCTGGTCAAAACCAATGATGTCGTCCTGTTCATGAAAGGCACGCCGCTGTTTCCCCAGTGCGGCTTTTCCAGCCGGGCGATTGCCATACTCGACCATCTCGGCGTGTCGTATGAAACTGTCGACGTCCTTCAGGACATGGAAATCCGTTCGGGCATCAAGACCTATTCGGATTGGCCCACCATTCCCCAGCTCTATGTGAAGGGCGAATTCGTCGGCGGCAGCGACATCATGATGGAAATGTACGAAGCCGGCGAACTGCATCAGCTGATGCAGCAGGCGCAGGTCGCCAAGGCCAGCTGAGACCATTTATTTTGCTCTGATTTTCCGGGAGGTTCTCGGGGAGGCGGGGCTGATGAGACTGGTTCAGCCCCGCCTCTATTCGAGACTGCTTTGGGGGTATCTGATACTATGCAGGGGCCGTGCCAGTTTTGAAAAATGGCATGTTTTAGCCATCTTTGCCGAGTAGCGGCGAACCGGCGCAACAGAATCTGTCAAGATTTCCGACAAAAATCCCGGATTCGCAATTTAACTTGCCACCAGTGCCTGGCCGCGCGAGTGATGCGCCATGACTTATCCTTTCCCCGACGTCGAAGGCCATATTCCGGCTTCCACGGTCGTTATCTTCCGTAATTGTCCGCAAGGCGGGCCGCCCGAACTGCTGATGGTACAGCGCGCGAAGGAAATGCGCTTCGCAGGCGGCGCGGCAGTATTTCCCGGTGGTAGGATCGATCCGGAAGACGGCGAGCTTGCGGCTCGGCTTGACCCCACTGGCGACATTGAAGTGCTTTCTGCGCGAATTGCCGGGATCCGCGAAACTTTGGAAGAAACGGGCCTCGCCATTGGCATCACCCGCAAGGTTTCAGCAGATGAAGCCCGCGCGGCGCGGGCAGTCCTCCTCGAGAAAGGCGCTCTGACCCCGGTGCTGGAACAGTTCGGATGGGATCTGGCGCCCGATCAACTGGTGCCTTTCGCCCGCTGGTGCCCGCCCGCCCATGGCACGTTCGACACCCGCTTCTTCCTTGCTGACCTCGGCACCGGCGCGGTCGACATCACTGTCGACGCCACAGAAAACACGCGCCTGTTCTGGGCCAGCGCCGCGCGTGCGCTGGAACTGGCCGAAGCGGGCGAAATCAGCGTAATTTTTCCCACCCGCCGCAATCTCGATCGGCTCGCGCTATTCGGCTCCTTCGCCGAGGCCGAGGCCCACTGTGCTGCGATTCCCGTCGTCACTGTTTCTCCGCACAAAGTTGAGCGCGATGGCACCGTCTGGCTGATCATCCCCGACTACAAGGAACGCGGCTATCCGATCGAAGGGCAACCGGCGGCAACGGCCCAGCGGAAATAGCAGACAAGATTGATTGCGTTCGTGAGAGCAAGCTGGCGCGCCCGGCAGGACTCGAACCTGCTGCCTCAAGATTAGAAGTCTCGCGCTCTATCCAGATGAGCTACGGGCGCGCTGTGCATTCGCCATAGTCGCGTCTTGCGCGGCGCGCAAACCACGTTAGGCATTGATCATGGACCAGAACCTGACTCCGCTCGATGGCAATGCCGGTGCGCGCCGGCATTTCCGCTATTTCGATTATGTGCTGGCGGCCTTTGTTGCCATCCTGCTGCTTTCGAACCTGATTGGCGCGGCCAAGCTGTCCACAATCGGCGGGTTCACTTTTGGTGCGGGCATCCTGTTCTTTCCGGTATCCTATGTCATCGGCGACGTGCTGACTGAAGTCTATGGCTACGCCAACGCACGTCGCTGCATCTGGGCGGGCTTTGCCGCGCTGGTATTCATGGCCTTCATGAGCTGGGTGGTAGTCGCCATGCCGCCTGCTGCCGGGTGGGATGGCCAGGCGGCCTACGAAAGCGTGTTCGGGCAAGTCCCCCGCATCGTTCTGGCCTCGATGGTGGCTTTCTGGGCTGGCGAATTCGTCAATTCCTTCGTCCTCGCCAAGATGAAGATCCTGACCAAGGGCAAACACCTGTGGACGCGCACCATTGGCTCAACTGTGTTCGGCCAGGCCGTCGACAGTGCCATTTTCTATCCAGTGGCTTTTCTCGGCGTGTGGGAAACCGATGCGGTGCTGACCGTGATGGTCACGAACTGGGCGATGAAAGTGGCCTGGGAGGCTATCCTCACTCCCGTGACTTACGCAGTGGTCGGCTGGATCAAGGCGCGTGAGGGAGTCGATGTCTATGACACCGGCACGGAATTCTCACCTTTCGCCAAGGCAGACGCGGTCTAGCAACAGGTGCTTGACCGCATTCTGCTGAGCCAGTTTCGCAACCACCGCGAGACAGCGCTTGAGCATACCGCGCGCTTCAACTTGCTGGTGGGGGAAAACGGCGCGGGCAAGACCAATGTGCTCGAAGCCATATCGCTGTTCACTCCCGGCCGGGGCCTGCGCCACCAGCCGCTGGCCGAAATGGCCCGGCAAGGCGGCAGCGGCGGTTTTGCCGTCAGCGCCGATCTGAACACGAACGAAGGGCCTGTGCGGCTGGGCACTGGCGCGGCGGCAGACCGGCCGGGGCGCAGACTTGTTCAAGTGAATGGCGCGCGCGGCTCTGCACTGGGGCTGGCCGAATGGCTGTCCATCGGCTGGCTTACCCCTGCAATGGACCGTCTGTTCGCCGAGGGCGCAGGCGCGCGGCGGCGGTTTCTTGATCGGCTGGTGCTGGCGCTCGCCCCCAGCCACGCTCGCAATGCATCCCGGCTCGAAGCGGCCCTGCGCGAGCGGAACCGGCTGCTTTCCGATCCGCGCGAGCCGGAAGCCGCCTGGCTTGACGGTATCGAAGCGCAAATCGCCGAAGCGGGAGCCATGGTGGCGCAGGCCCGCCAAGTCATGACTCGGCGGCTCGATCGGACCCTGAAAGCCCTGCCCGCTGGCCCGTTCGCCCGCCCCACGCTCGCCTACGTGCCGGGCGGACCGATCATGCAGGCCGAACTGGCCGCAGCGCTGCGGGAAGGCCGGGCGCGCGACAGGGCCGCCCAGCGCACGCTGACGGGGCCGCACCGTGACGAACTTGCCGTTACCATGGCCGAGAAAGACCAGCCCGCCGCAGCCTGCTCGACGGGTGAACAAAAGGCGATGCTGATCGCCATTGTTCTCGCCCATGCCGGGCTTCTCGGATCCGAGCGCCCGCGCCTGTTGCTGCTGGACGAAGTGGCCGCGCACCTCGATCCGCTGCGCCGCGATGCCCTGTTCGAGCGGCTGCGCACCAGCGGCGCGCAAGTCTGGCTGACGGGGACTGAGCTTGCCCCGTTCGAGAGCATCACAGCGGAAGCCGCTGTGTGGCGGGTTAGCGACGGCAGTGTGGTTCGGGAGGGGTAGCCTCACTCAAACACCCCTCGTCATTCCCGCCTGCGCGGGAATGACGACAGTGTTGGATTGTCGCCCTTCACTCCGCCGCTTTAGCTACCTCCCCCGCAGTCGCGGCCACAATTTCCTCGATTCCCCGCGCCGTCGGATGGATATGATCGGCCTGCACCAAGTCCGGCTTGTCGATCACAGCCTGAAGAAAGAACGGCACCAGCGCAGCGCCGTGCTTTTTCGCCAGTTCTGGATAAATCGGATCGAACTTGGCGCGATAGTCCCCCCCCAGATTGGGCGGAGAGAGCATGCCCATCAGCACCACCTTGATGCCGCGAGCGCGCAGCTTGGTCAGAATGGCATCGAGATTGGCGCGCGTCTGCTCGGGCGGCAGGCCGCGCAACATGTCGTTGCCGCCAAGGCTGATGATCACCATGTCTGGCAGCTGTGGCTGGCTGGACAGGGTAAACTCCAGCCGCTCCAGCCCGCCAGCCGAAGTGTCGCCCGAAACGCCGGCATTGCTCATGCGGGCATTGATACCGCGTGCGCGCAATGCCGCTTCAAGCCTGGCGGGATAACTTTCCTCGCGCTTCACGCCGTAACCGGCAAACAGACTGTCTCCCAGCGCCAGCACACGCAGTTCCTTGCCCATCACCGGTACTTCCGGTGTTAGCTGTTCCCGCGCAGCGCTGGTGGGCTGGACCTGCGGAGACTGGTTCTGACTGCAAGATACGAGAAAAAGCGCGGAAAAGGCCGCAAGCCCATACAATTTCATACATCCGACTCCTTGCGGCGCGGACCTAGCTATCCCATCTACTCCCGGTGACAAGTCCCTCCCCCGCGATCATCGCGCAAGATCTCCGGCTTACCCTTGGCAGCGGCCCTTCGGCAGTCGAAATCCTCAAGGGGATTGGCCTCACGGTTCCCACCGGACAGGCGCTGGCGCTGCTGGGGCCTTCCGGTTCCGGCAAAAGCTCACTCATGTCCGTGCTTTCGGGGCTCGAGCGCGCCTCATCCGGCTCGCTGAGCGTGGCAGGCGAGAATTTCGCGGTGATGGACGAGGATGCCCTTGCCCGCGCGCGGCGCGGCCGCATTGGCGTGGTACTGCAGGCTTTCCACTTGCTGCCGACGATGACGGCAATCGAGAACGTCGCGACACCGATGGAACTGGCGGGCATGCCGCAAGCGCAGGAGCGCGCGCGTGCCGAGCTGGAAGCCGTCGGCCTTGGCCACCGGCTTGACCATTATCCCGCCCAGCTTTCCGGCGGCGAGCAGCAGCGCGTCGCCATTGCCCGCGCACTCGCACCCCGGCCCGTGCTGGTCTTCGCTGACGAACCCACCGGTAACCTCGACGCAGCGACGGGGCAGGCCGTCATCGATCTGCTCTTCGCCCGCCGCGCAGAAGCGGGCGCAAGCCTGATCATCGTCACCCATGATGCAGAGCTCGCGGCGCGGTGCGAGCGGGTCGTAACGCTGGCGGACGGGCAGATCGCCAGCGACAGCACGGCCCGGTGACGACTGCCATCCCCTGGGCCACTGCCTGGCGGATAGCCCGGCGCGATTTGGCAGCAAGATTTCGCGGGCTCAGGTTGCTGCTCATCTGCCTGTTTCTCGGCACTGGCGCGCTCGCGGCCATCGGCACGCTGACGGCATCGATTGAGCGCGAACTGTCCGGGCGCGGCTCGGCGATTCTGGGCGGCGATATCGAAGCCGAGGTGTGGCAGCGTGTGCCCACACAGGCCGAATCCGCCGCCCTCTCCGCACTGGGAACGCTTTCTACCGGACAGCGCATGCAGGCCATGGCGACATTCGGCGATGCGAGCGCGCCGGTCGCCTTGAAGGCCGTTGACGATCGCTGGCCAATGGTTGGCAGGTTGCGGCTGAAGGATGGCCGCTCAGTCGGCGCGCCGCCTGAAGGCAGCACTTGGCTTGCCGAAGGCGCGGCCGAGCGGCTGGGAGCACGCGTGGGCGATACCTTGCGCATCGGCAATGGCTCGCTCCGACTGGCAGGCATTGTTGCGGAGGAGCCCGATGCCCTCAGCGAAGGCTTTGCCTTGGGCGCGGTGGCCATCGTGCGCAGCGATTTTCCTGGCCGCGCCGGCCTGACTGCGCCCGGCGCGATGTATCGCACCAAGATGCGAGTCCTGCTCAAACCCGGTCTGGCGCCAGAAGCGACAGTCGAGAACCTGAAGGCGCGCTTTCCCGACTCCGGCTTTCGCTATCGCACGCGCGACAAGGCCGCCCCGGGCGCCGAGCGCTTCATCGAGAACATGGGCCAGTTCCTCGTGCTGGTCGGCCTTGCCGCGCTGGCGATCGCAGGGATTGGCATTGGCGGCGGAGTGACGTCCTATCTGGAAGCGCGGCGCGGCAGCATCGCGACGCTGAAAGTGCTGGGCGCGGCGAGCAGCGATATTGCCCGCATTTACCTGATCCAGATCGGCATGGCCGCGCTGGTGGGGGCAGGCTTGGGGATTGCCGCGGGCGTGCTGATAACGCCCTTGCTGGCGCGCGCGCTCGGCACATTGCTGCCCGTGGCAACGGGCTTCGTCATCGAGCCATGGCCGCTGCTGCGCGCAGCGCTGTTCGGGCTGCTGGTGGCCATGATGTTTTCCGCAGCCCCTTTGCTGCGCGCCCGGCTTTATCCAGCGATGGCATTGATGCGGGCGCGGGTTTCACCATTGGGCCCGGTCTGGCGTGGGGCAGCCCTGCCGATCGCCCTCGGCCTTGCCGGAATTGCGGCGCTTGCCCTGGCATCAGCCGCCGACTGGCGGGTGACTGCCGGATTCCTGGCAGGCACAGCAGGCCTCTTGGCATTTCTCGCATTGCTGGGATGGGCCATCGTCCGCCTTGCCGCGCGCCTGCCGCGCCCCGCCAATCCGCTGCTGCGCACTGCGCTGTCCTATCTTCATCGACCCGGCGCGCAGACTGGCGCTCTGGTCACGGCGCTCGGGTTTGGACTTTCTGCATTCGTCCTGCTGGCAGCCATTGAAACCAGTCTTTCGGCCAATATCGCCCGGCGCATTCCCGCCCGCGCGCCGGACTATTTCGTGCTGGATGTGCCGCGCGCCCGTGCCGCGGAATTTGTTTCTACTGTCGCCCAGACCGTGCCCGGCGCGAAAGTCCGCACTGTTCCCGCCATGCGCGGCGCCATTCTGGCTTACGGGCCTGCTGGCGCGCTGACATGGGTCGCCGATCTCAAGACATTGCCGGACAATGCCTGGGCCCTGCGCGGCGAACGGGGCCTGACTTATGCGGATGACGTGCCCGAAGGCAATGTGGTGACTGCCGGGAAATGGTGGCCAAAAGGCTATGCGGGCGAGCCGCTGGTGTCGGTGGACGAAAAGCTGGCCGAAGCCATCGGCCTCAAACTTGGCGACCGCATTGTCGTTTCGCTGCTGGGCGTTGAGCGATCCGCGCAGGTTGCGTCATTTCGGCGCATCGAATGGGATTCGATGGGGTTCAACTATGTGCTGGTCTATTCGCCCAATGCCATTGCGGATGCGCCGCACAATCTGGCCGCAACAATCGATCTGCCCGCAGGTCAGAAGCGAAGCGGCCTTCTCGGCAAGTTGGTCCGTGCTTTTCCTTCAAGCTCGGTGATCGAGACCGGCGGCATCCTGCGGGAAGCGCGCGCGCTGCTGACGCAGATGAGCCTCGCGATCCTGACTGCGGCTTCGGTGACAGTCCTGGCGGGGATCGCGGTATTGCTTGGCGCAATCGCCGCAGCGAGGGCGGCGCGGACTTATGACACAGTAATTCTGCGCGTGTTGGGGGCGAGCCGTCGGCAGCTGCTGCTGTTGCAACTGGCCGAATACGCGCTGCTGACGACAATTCTGGCAGTGATCGCGCTGGCGCTGGGCAGCGGCATTGCCTGGCTGGTGATCGTCCATCTGTTTGAATTTGACTGGCTGCCCGATTGGCCGACTGTGCTCGGCGTGCTGGCGGGCGGTCTCGTGATGGTCATCGCATTCGCGCTTGCTGCCTCGCTGCCGCTGCTGCGCGCAAAGCCGGCGCAGGCTCTGCGGGATCTCTAAGGCCTCAGCTGAAGACTTCGGCTGCGTTGTCCAGCAATTCGGGCGCGTTGGATTTATAGACCAGCGTGCCCGCAATCATGTCGTGCAAGCCTTCCTTCCGCCGCGTCCAGCCGATCATGAAATAACCGAACATCAGGATCACAGCCGAAATGAGCTGGGCAAAATAGCGCGCGGTCGCACGGCCGAAACCGATGCGGAGACCATTCTTGTCCGTCACGACCAGGTTCATGGCCTTTTTTCCGACAGTCGCTTGCCACTGCGAACTGGTGAGCACGGCGTGATAGAGCCAGTTTACGAGGAAATTCAGTCCGAGCACTGTCGCCAGGCCGCCGGTCGCAACGTCTTGCGAGAAGTTGGCAAAAGTTGCCGTAAAGCCGAAGACCATCCCGATCGCCGAACTGGCGATATTCAGAATGATGGCATCAATAAAATAGGCCACAAAGCGCAGCCAGAAGCCGCCGTAGGGTTGCATAGGAATCTTATCCGGCGCTTTCGGTCAACGCATTGTCGGTGCGTGGCCCGCCGATACGGCGGACCACGCGAAACCGTCAGGCAAAGACATCGCCCGTGACGCCGCCCTTCGGATCAGCACCGAAGCGATTGGGGCCCTTGGTGCCCTCAAGGCACATGAAGACGAGCACGATCAGCCCGCCGAGAAAGGGAATCAACGACAGCAGTACGAACCAGCCAGATTTGTCCTGGTCGTGAAACCGGCGAACCTGAACCGCGATGCTCGGCACAATAATTCCGAGAAGAAACAGCGCAGTGAGCGGCCCGTATGCGCCGGCGACCATGCCTGAAAGGCCCAGTATTCCTTCAATGATGCCCAGCACGATCGCAACGATCAGCACGCCAAGCAAGAACATCCAGTATTCCTTGCGCCGCGAACGCCCCGAAAAATCGGTGTAGCGCTTGAGCGGCAGTGTCATCCATTCGAGCATGATTGGTCCCCTTCTCCATCAGTCTGCGCTAGGGCAGACATGCAAAGCCACCACAAACGCGGCGACAAGGCAAACAAAAAGGCGATAAGAAAAGGGGAGCCGAAGCCCCCCTCTCCCCCATCATGTCCAGAACTGGGTCAGAAGCGGTAACGAACGGAACCGCCGAAGGTTCGCGGCTGGTTGGTGTAGCCAGAGACAGAAAACTTCTGCGCCGGCGAATCGAACACAGTGCTGATGTAGCGATTGTCTGTCAGGTTACGTCCCCACAAAGTCAATTCCAGCCCGTTTTGCATCGCATAAGTGAGCGATGCCTCAAGCTCGTTGACCTCGCGCGTGAATTGCTTTGCGGCATCAAGCCCCGGCTTGGTGTCGACGACCACTCGGGAGATCGAATCAGTGGTGAAGTATCCAGGGAGGCCTTCGACCACCTGAACCTTGGATTCATGGTGGAAACTGGCACGCAAGATCAGGTTGTTGCCGTTGGCTAATGCGTGATCGTATTCACCGCCGATGGTGAATGAAACCTTTGGAATATCCGCCACCGGGATCCCGGTCGCATCGCCGAAGGGCGAATTTCTGAAATCATCGTACTTCGGGTCGAGGTACGTCAGGCCACCGCTGAAAGTCAGGCCAGGCAAGGGCTTGAACATGCCATCAATTTCAAAACCCCGCACCGATTGTTTGCCTGCATTGCGAAGAATGAAGCCGAATCCATTGAAAATATTGGATTGGAAACCCTTGATCGCCTGATGGAATACCGCGATGTTGAAAGAGGCGTTGCGCCAGCTGCCCTTCAAACCTGCTTCATAGACAGTCGAGTTTTCCGGGCTGGCGAAACGGCTTCCATAGTCTTGATTGACGACTGCGATACCTGCAGCCTGAATGGCAGCTGCATCGCTGAGCGAGGGGCGGCTATCGCGCGAGAGCGCAATCGAACTCGCCTTGTAGCCAGTGGCGACACTGACATAGGCATTGAGATTGTCATTCAGCTCGTAGGCCAGCCGGGCGGTGTAGGTAAACTTGTCGTCAGATGTCCGGCCAGGTTCAACCGCATTGGGAATATTCAGAATCGGGATCAGGAACTGCAAGTCCCGCAGCGCAAGCAGCGGAAGCGTTGCATTGGCCGATCCGGCCTGAATCTGCGCCAGTGTGGGTGCGCCAACCGGAGGGTTTGCGCCGTATGCGGCGATCTGCGCGGCAGAGGCAAAACCACCGGGCGCACCGATGATGCCGCCAATTGTCTGCGCCACACCGGCATTGGTCGCCGCATTGCGCAGCGCCGGAATATCGAGCGCACCGAAAACGTCTGTCGTAGTCAGATTGACGCTGAATTTCTTCTTGTCGTTCGTATAGTTCACCCCGCCGGTCAGAGTCAGGCGGTCCGTGACCTTGAAATCGACCTGGCCGAAGATCGAGAAGTTTTCATCCTTCAGGCGGTCATCCTCGATCAGCGATTGCCCTTGGGCGAAGAACTGATTGGTATAGCGCGAAGGATTGCCGGTCAGCGTGCCAAACAGGGTTTCCAATGCGGGTATGCTCTGCGCGCCGTTCGACAGTGCCTGCACCAATGTGTTGGCATATGTGCGGGCATCCTTGCCCCATGAAACGTTCGTTCCCTGGGCAACTTTCTCGTTGAAATAGAAGCCGCCGATCAGGACATTCACGCGGTCAACGAAATTGGCCGTCAGCCGGATTTCCTGCGTGAAGGTCTTGAGGTCGGTAAAGCCGATATTCGCGCCGCGCAGAAGGTCGGCGCTGGTGAAATCAGTGTCGAAGTTCGATGCCGTCTTGCCCCGGCGATAGGCCGTGATGGACGTCAGCGTCATCGGCCCGAATTCATAATCGATCTGGCCGGAAACGCCGTAGTTCTCGATTTTGTTGGTCGAATCGAAATTGGTGTAGACGACATTATCGAACAGCTGGCTCGGCGCATTCACCCGGCCATTGATCGGCGGGGCAAGCAACACGCCGGTGCGCGCGCCCTGCACCACGTTGAATACGCCGCAGCAAAGCTCGTCGATCTTGCCATAGTCGCCGATCAGGCGGACCTTGAGGCCGTTGTCCGGCTGATAGAGCAATTGACCGCGCACGAACCAGCGATTGCGATTGCTCGTCTTGTTGCCGGTGGCAAGATTCTCGGTGTAGCCATCACGGTGGTTGTAGCCTGCGGAAAGGCTGGCCGCGACAGTCTCCGAGAGCGGACCTGTAACGACGCCTTTCAGGACGACGGCATTGTAGTTGCCGTAGCTCGCCTCGACATTCCCGCCGAACGTGAACTTGGGCGAGGCCGTGACAATCGAGATCACGCCGGCCGAAGCATTCTTGCCGAACAGCGTCGATTGCGGCCCGCGCAGGACTTCGATCCGCTGCACATCGGGGAAATCGCCGATCTGCGCGGCCGAGCGCGAGCGATAGACGCCGTCGACGAAAACGCCGACTGACGGCTCGATGCCCGCGTTGTTCGCGCCATTGCCAAAGCCGCGGATCAGGAAATTGGTGTTGGCCGAGTTCTGCCGCTCCGTCACCCGCAGCGAGGGAACAACTGTCGTCAGATCCTTGATGTCGCGGATCTGCGCGCGCTCAATTGTCTCGGCAGTGGTGACAGTTACCGCCACGGGTACATCCTGAAGCGTCTGTTCGCGCTTGGTAGCCGTGACGATAATTTCGTTACCGGTATACTCTTCATCGACCGGCGCATCGGCGGCAGGTTGTGCTTCGTCCGCAGCCTGGGCTTTCGCCAGGGCGGGCATCGTCAGTGCGAGAGCGGCTGCTCCTGCCCAATAGGCAGCGCGCGAGGCCGAGCGAAATTTCGGATGTGCTGTGGCGTTCATGGTCTGCCTTCCTTCTTGTGCAAGAGACAGCATGGACTCATGGCCCGCGACACCGCCATCTCTCCCATTTCCGAGGTATTTTATCAACCTTACATCAGTGACAATAAGAATCGGTTAGCGTGCGTGCAAACCCAAAATGCCTAGATATCACCGGCAATGATTAGCTGTTGCCAAGGGGACACAGTGATTTGCTTGCCCACGCGGACAACTTCGGCTAGGCGCGCGCCTTGCTGCGCTGCAACAAGCAGCTGTTCCCCTGTCTAATCCGGAAAGACCCCATGTCCGCTCCCGCTCCTTTGCGCAACGTGGCGATTATTGCCCACGTCGACCACGGCAAGACCACTCTCGTCGACCAGCTCTTCCGCCAGTCCGGCACGTTTCGTGACAATCAGCGCGTCGAAGAGCGCGCGATGGATTCGAATGACCTCGAAAAGGAACGCGGGATCACCATCCTCGCGAAGTGCACCAGCGTTGAATGGAACGGCACGCGCATCAATATCGTCGACACGCCGGGCCACGCCGACTTCGGCGGCGAAGTGGAACGCATCCTCTCCATGGTCGACGGCGTGATTCTACTGGTCGACAGCTCTGAAGGCGCGATGCCGCAGACCAAATTCGTCACGGGCAAGGCGCTGGCGCTGGGCCTCAAGCCGATCGTCGTGGTCAACAAAGTCGATCGGCCTGACGAACGCATTCAGGAAGTGCTCGACGAAGTGTTCGACCTGTTTGTCAGCCTTGAGGCGAGCGACGAACAACTCGACTTTCCCGTACTCTACGCCTCGGGCCGCAATGGCTATGCCAATGAAGACCCCAGCCTGCGCGCTGGCACGCTCACGCCGCTGTTTGAAAAGATCGTCGAGCACGTGCCGCCGCCGGCTGCCGATTTCGATGGCCCGTTCAAGTTCCTCGTCACGCTGCTCGATCGCGACAATTTCCTCGGCCGCATCCTGACTGGCAAGGTCCAGTCCGGCACCGTCAAGGTCAACTCGCCGATCCACGCGCTCGACAGCGATGGCAAAGTCATCGAAACCGGCCGTGCCTCCAAGTTGATGGCCTTCCGCGGCCTGGAACGCGTTCCGGTGGAGGAAGCCCGCGCGGGCGACATTATTTCGATTGCCGGTCTTACGCAGGCGACTGTTGCCAACACCATTGCCGATCCCAATGTGACTGAGCCGCTCCAGGCCCAGCCAATCGATCCGCCCACACTTTCGATGCGTTTTGCCGTGAACGACAGCCCAATGGCGGGCCGCGAAGGCTCCAAGGTTACCAGCCGCATGATCCGCGACCGGCTCGAGCGCGAGGCCGAAAGCAACGTCGCCATCCGCGTCACCGAAAGCGCCGACAAGGACAGCTTTGAAGTGGCCGGTCGCGGCGAACTTCAGCTTGGCGTGCTGATCGAGACCATGCGCCGCGAAGGCTTCGAGCTCGGCATTAGCCGCCCGCGCGTTCTGTTTGGCGAGGACGAAGACGGCAAGCGGACCGAGCCTTATGAAACCGTGGTGATCGACGTGGACGACGAACACGCCGGCACGGTTGTCGAGAAAATGGCCGTCCGCAAAGGCGAGATGACTGACATGCGCCCCTCGGGCGGCGGCAAGACCCGCATCACCTTCTCCGCGCCGAGCCGCGGTCTGATCGGCTATCACGGTGAATTCCTGTCCGACACGCGCGGCACCGGCATCATGAACCGTCTGTTCGAGAAGTATGGTCCCTACAAAGGCAAGATCGAAGGCCGCAAAAACGGCGTGCTGATCTCGAACGGCACGGGCGAAGCCGTGGCCTATGCCCTCGGCCCACTCGAGGAGCGCGGGGTGCTCTTCGTCGGCGTCGGCGAGGCCCTGTATGAAGGCATGATCATTGGCGAAAACGCCAAGCCTGATGACCTCGAAGTCAATCCGATGAAGTCAAAGCAGCTGACCAACTTCCGCTCGACCGGCAAGGACGATGCCATTCGTCTCACGCCGCCGCGCATCATGACGCTGGAACAGGCAATTGCCTATATCGACGACGACGAGATGGTCGAAGTCACGCCCAAGTCGATCCGCATCCGCAAGACTCTGCTCGATCCGCATGAGCGCAAGAAAGCCGGGCGGAAGAAGGAAGCGGCCTAAGCGGACGCGGCCGCCTTCAAGTCAGGCCGGAAGCATTCCGGTCTGGCGCAGCGCCTCACCTAGCGCGACCGCCGCAGACGATGCGAGGTTCATTGACCGAACCTGCGCAAGCATCGGAATGCGCACGCGCGCGATGCAGGCCTGGGCGACGTAATCCGGGACGCCGCCACTTTCCTTGCCGAACAGCAGCACATCGTCGGGTCCGAAGGCGAAGTCGAAGCACGACTGCTTCGCTTTCGTCGTAAACAGCACCAGCCGCGGACTTTCAGTGCTCTGCCTGAAAGCGTCGAAGCCTGCGTGCCTGCGCACATCGACATGGTCGATATAATCCATCGCCGCGCGGCGCACGCGCCGGTCATTCCAGATGAAGCCCATAGGCTCGATCAGGTCCACACCCACACCCAGACAGGCCCCCAGGCGCAGCACGGCGCCGACATTTCCCGCGATTTCCGGTTCGAACAAGGCAATGCGCATCGGCGCCGAATGCCTGCGACTGTCTGCTCTTGCAAGCCGGCATTGTCGCCAAAAATTCAGAAACCGGCGATTGAAGCTGAACAAATGCTGCAAGCTGGTTTCCGAGGCCGTTCAGCTAATGAAACGTAAACATGAATGCGAAGCGGCGAATCGGACAGGCAATGGGGCCTGCGAAAATGTCCGCGGCAGGAGTCCAATAATGACCACTCGCATTCGCAAGGCTGCTCTCGCCTCTGCTCTCGCCGCCATGACGGTCGGCTCTGTTACCCCTGCAATGGCCCAGGGCTATCCCTATGGCGGCGGCTATCACCGCAGCCGTGGCGGTGACACCACGGGCGCTGCAATCATCGGCGGCATTGTCGGCATTGCCATTGGCGCCATGATCGCATCCAGCGGCAACAAGCACCACGACCGTTATCGCGATCGCGGCTGGCAGTGGCGCGACGGCTACTACTGGGACCGTGAAGGCCGCCGGTATGACAACAACGGCCGTCCGTGCGATGACGATGGCTATGCCCGCCGCAATTATCGCGGTTCCTATAGCTATGGCCAGGGCTACTATCGCGGCGGCGACGACAGCTACTACGATCGCCGCGGCTATCCCGACGGCTACGGCTACTAACCCAATCAGGCGCCCCCAGACGCCAGACTGGCGGCCCTGCTAAACCCCTTCTTGCATCGCAGGGTTGCCGGACGCATGGCTCTCGCCTTCGGGCAGGGCCATGCGTCCTTCGTTTTGCGATAGCCCGCAGCCTCTCGCCAAGCGCTCCGCAGGGCGCTAAGGCCCGGCCCGCATGCAGACTTCCGATCTTCGCATTGCCCTGTTCAGCGGCAACTACAACTACGTCCGTGACGGGGCCAATCAGGCGCTGAACCGGCTGGCAGGCTATCTGCTACGGCAGGGCGCCGCCGTCAGGATCTATTCGCCGACTGTGGAGGAGCCAGCCTTCTCCCCCACTGGCGATCTCGTTTCCCTGCCGTCGATCGCTTTTCCGGGCCGCGGCGAATACCGCTTTCCCCTGGGGCTTCCTTCGCGGGTGAGGCGCGATCTGGAGGCATTCAAACCGAATATCGTTCAGGTCTCGTCGCCCGACGTCTCGGGTCACCGCGCGGTCACCTGGGCGCGGGCGCGCGGCTTGCCGGTGCTCGCCTCGGTTCATACCCGCTTCGAGACCTATCTGCGCTATTACAACATGGCCTGGGCAGAGCCGCTGATCGAGGCGATCCTTCGTCGCTTCTATCGCCGCTGCGATGCGCTGGTCGCGCCGTCGGAAAGCATGGCCCAGGTGCTGCGCGAGCGCCGGATGAACTACGATGTCGGCATCTGGTCACGCGGGGTGGACCGCGAACTGTTTCACGCCGGACGGCGCGACATGGCCTGGCGCCGGGCACAAGGCATTGCCGACGATGAAATTGTAGTCGGCTTTCTCAGCCGGCTGGTGATGGAAAAAGGTCTCGATGTCTTTTCCGATGCGCTCGACGAGCTTCGGCGGCACGGCGTCAAATTCCGGGTGCTGATCGTTGGCGAAGGACCGGCGCGCGAATGGCTGGAGAACCGCCTGCCCGATGCGGTGTTCGCCGGATTTCTTGCCGGCAGCGAGCTTGCGACAGCCGTGGCGGGAATGGACGTGCTGCTGTTTCCATCCGTTACGGAGACATTTGGCAACGTCACGCTCGAAGCCATGGCCTGCGGCGTGCCAGTCGTGGCGGCAGCGGCCACGGGCAGCGAGAGCCTGGTCGACGATCAGGTCACGGGCCGCCTGATCCGCCCCGGTGCCGTGCACCAATTCGCCGAAGCCGTGCGGCGCTATGTGTCCGATGCAGACTTGCGGGCTAAGCACGGCGCGGCCGGAGAGCAGCGCAGCCTCGAATTCGGCTGGGACCGGATCAACCAGACCGTGGCTGACACTCAAATCAGGCTGATCCGCCAGAAGATCGCCCGGCGCTGATACAATTCCCCTACCGTACCGCCCCGTCGCGCAAATTGGGCCCTGCCCGATCAGGCGATGCAATTGTGGCTGGACTGGGCTAGCCTGACGATATGTCTGACCTGTTTGCCAGCCATCAACCGGAAACGCGGGGCCACGATGCAGGCGAAGATGCGCCGCTGGCCGACCGGCTGCGGCCCACCGACTTGGGCGAAGTCATCGGTCAGGAACACCTGACTGGGCCCGAGGGCGCGATTGGCCGGATGGTTGCAGCGGGCAAGCTCACCTCGATGATCCTGTGGGGGCCGCCGGGGACCGGGAAGACCAGCATAGCCCGGCTGCTGGCCCAGGCCGTCGGCATGCGCTTTGCCGCCATCAGCGCTGTGTTTTCCGGCGTTGCCGATCTTAAGAAGGCATTCGCCGAGGCTGAAACCATGGCCCGCGCCGGGCAGCGCACATTGCTGTTCGTGGACGAAATCCACCGCTTCAATCGCGCCCAGCAGGATGGCTTCCTGCCCTTCGTCGAGAAAGGCACGGTCGTTCTGGTCGGCGCGACCACCGAAAATCCCAGTTTTGCGCTCAACGCCGCCCTGCTCAGCCGGGCGCAAGTGCTTATTTTGCACCGCCTCGATGCAGCCGCGCTGTCAGTCCTGCTGGCCCGGGCCGAAGCGCTGCAAGGCACGCCCCTGCCGCTCACCCCTGAAGCACGCGAGGCATTGGTCGCCTCTGCGGACGGTGACGGGCGCTTCCTGCTCAATCAGGCGGAGACGATCTATGCCGCAAAGCTGACGGATCCGCTTGATCCGACAGAGCTCGGCCGCTTTCTCCAGCGCCGTCTCGCTGTCTATGACCGCGACCGCGATGGCCATTACAACCTGATTTCAGCCTTGCACAAATCACTGCGCGGTTCTGACCCGCAGGCAGCGCTGTATTACCTCGCGCGCATGCTGACGGCAGGGGAAGAGCCGCTGTTCGTCGTGCGCCGCCTCGTGCGCTTCGCCAGCGAAGATATTGGCCTCGCCGATCCGCAGGCGCTGGCGCAATGCCTCGCCGCGAAGGACGCCTACCAGTTCCTCGGCAGCCCAGAAGGCGAGCTGGCCATCGTCCAGGCCTGCCTTTACCTCGCCACGGCGCCCAAATCGAATGCGGCCTATGCCGCGCAGAAAGAGGCGTGGCGCAGCGCCAAGGAAACCGGCTCGCTCAGCCCTCCCCCGCACATCCTCAATGCGCCGACCAAGCTGATGAAAGACATCGGCTACGGCAAGGGCTACGCTTACGACCACGAAAGCGAAGACGGATTTTCCGGCGCGGATTACTGGCCCGAAGGCATGGACACGCAGACCTATTACCGGCCCGTACCGCGCGGTTTCGAGCGGCAGGTGATTGAACGCATGGAATGGTGGGAGCGCAAACGGCGCGATTTGCGAAAGGATGAAGCATGAGAGGGAGTATTGCAACATGCATAATGGGCGGCCTTGCCTTGCTGACGCCTCTAACCGCCCAGGCAACGCCCCCGCCGCCGCCTGACATGCCCAGCCCCGCTCGCTGCCCGGCCACGCCGCCCATCGAGGCGGATACCAATGAGCGCAAGGGGCCCCTGCCCATTCCGCCGCGGCTTGCCGCATTCGCTCGCTCCAGCCACACCAATCTGGCTGTCTGGACTCTCGGCAATGCCAACTTCTGCCAATCCATTGTCAATGTCAGCCAGGCCGAAAACTTCGCGCTCAGCCCGGATGCCCGCTTCTTCTCGTTCGACTGGTATGGTTACGAGGAAGGTGGCCACATCGTCATCGACCGCAGCGGGCGCGGACAAGCGGTCGATACGGGCGCCAAACCCGTGTTCTCGCCGTCGCGCCGGATGATGGCGGCGGTGGAATATTCCGAGAGCGGCTTTGGCTCGCTCAACGGCTTTGCCATCTGGCAAGTCAATCCCGTGGGCCTCCGCCGGATCGTGATGATCGACACCATTCCCTCGCTGGTGGACTGGCGGATTGACAGCTGGGCCGGCGAGACCTGCATCAACCTGTCCGGCGTGCCCAACAGCCGCGTCCCGGAATCGGGCGATACCAGCAAGGTTGCCCGCGATCGCTATGCCGCCCGTCCGGCAGGGAAGACCTGGCGGATCACGCGCGCGCGTTGCTGACTGGAAGGAATGGCGCGCTTCCGGCATTTTGCTGCCGTCGACTGGTCGGGCGAGGCCGTGGCGCGGCCCAAGGGTCTGGCGCTTGCAGTGGCATCGGCAGGGCGCAAAGCGCCTGAACCGCTGAGGCCGGCGGGCGGATGGAGCCGCGAGGCGCTGGCCGAATGGATAGAGGAACGGGCCGATGAGGATATCCTGATAGGCCTTGATCTCTCGCCCGCCTTCCCTTTCCTCGACCACGGGGCATTCTTTCCGGGCTGGGACGCGTCGCCAGACAATGCGCGGGATCTTTGGGCGCTGGTCGAGGATCTGTGCGCCGAGGATCCGCACCTTGGCTGCGCGGGCTTTCTCGCCCACCCGGAAGCCGCGCGCCACTTCCGCCAGCGCGGCCTGCTGGGGGACCGCCATCCGCCAGGGCGCGGGCGACTGCGCATCTGTGAGCACGGCCAGCGCCAGCAGGGCCTGTCGCCTTACAGCTGCTTCAATCTCATCGGTGCGGCGCAAGTCGGCAAGTCCAGCCTCACGGGCATGCGCGTGCTCCACCGGCTGCGCGGCAAAGTCGCGGTCTGGCCCTTCGATCCACTGCCGCCGCGCGGGGCGGTGGTAGTGGAAATCTATTCGTCCCTCGCCGCCCGCGCCGGCGGCGTTCGCGCAGGGCGCAGCAAGCTTCGCGACGGGCCCGCGCTCGACGGCGTCTTGACTGCGCTGGGCAGCGAACCCCACCGCGCCCTCGCCCGCTATGACGACCACACCACCGACGCGATCCTTACGGCCGCCTGGCTACGCCACGTATCGCGGCGAAGCGAGCTGTGGCAGCCGACAGGCCTGACCGAAAAAATAGCCCGCACCGAGGGCTGGACCTTTGGCGTCGCATGATTGTATGGGCAGCACCGCACCGCACGCGGTATGCCGGCTTAGCTCAGTTGGTAGAGCACCTGATTTGTAATCAGGGGGCCAGGGGTTCGAATCCTCTAGCCGGCACCATTTTTGAATGCGCTAGCGTGGATTAGCTCAGACAGTAGCGATTGGAGTAACGGGCGAGCCTACCGCGCCCGGCAGGCGTAGCGGCGGCGCGGTCAACAGGAAAGCATTGCGCTCGTGCTTGCGAAGCCAGGATGCCAGCTCACCTAACCGCCACATCTCCCCCAAATGGATGCCCAGTTTGAACAGGCACAGGTCATGCAGAGGCAGGCGAGGCTCGTGCTCTTTGCGTTCGGTGCGCATGTCAAAGCCTTCCACGGCCTGGTTATCCGAGCACACGGCCACGACATCGGAGTCCGCGATCCACTGCAGAAGGCGGGCGTCCGAACCGTCAAGAACGGCTCCAATCAAATTGAGCTTCTGTGGGTCGCCGCGGTATCCGATTTTCAGTAATTCCTCGCCATAGCCCGTGTTGATCAGAAGGAAGTCACCGGGGCAGACCTCGACCTTTTGGTCGCCCAAGGCGCGCATGAATTCATCATAGCCAACCCAGCGCCGCTCTGTTCCGTAGCGGCTGAGATCCACCAGTACGCCTCTCCCCTGAGCTCCCGTAGCGGCGAAGTTTTCTATACCTAAAGTCAAGGCGGCGGGCCCGCCCTCCTGGTCAGGCCCGATGAAGTCGCTCTCCCTGTAACCATTGTAATAGACCTTCTCCGCCGTCCCATCTCCATCTGCGTCGAACAGGCGACCGTAGTGTGCAAATGCGTCCCACTGCGTCGAATATTGAAGACTCAGCACGACTTCGTCGTCGCAAACCAGTTCACTGCTACAGCCGCCCATCGCATCCATCGGAGTATGATACCAAGCGGGGGAGCGCAGCCGCGGCGGCTTGCGGGGGCCGCGTCCGTCGGAAGCAGGTAGATCGAGCGGCAGGCTGAGACAGAAGGCTATTCCTTCTTGCACCTCGGCCACCCCGGCGCGACGCCGCGCAGGCGTCAGCAGGTTCATTTTGCCAAGGCGGTCGTCTGGCCCAAAGTCGCCCCAGTTCGAGCCCTCAGGCCGCAGTGCCCACCTGCCCATCAGTCGCGCAACTCCATTTTTCTCTTTTGACCGGCTCAACTCACTTACACTCACCTACATTACATGTCTCGTGATATGCCGATCTATTGATTTCGCCGTGAATTGCTCGCGTTGATGCTGCCAGGTCTGGGTAAAATCAGGAACTGGCGATCGTCGCGGATCGGAGCTCTGCCTAAGAGCGTCAAATGCTACTTGCCAAAGGCACTGTTGGAACATACAGTGAACATATGGCCGCAAAATCCCTCAACGATCGTCTCGCGATCCTCGCCGATGCCGCGAAGTATGATGCGTCATGTGCCTCGTCCGGCACGACCAAAAGGAACAGCCGCGATGGCAAGGGTATCGGTTCGAGCGAGGGGATGGGCATTTGCCACGCCTATGCGCCCGATGGGCGGTGCATATCGCTGCTCAAGATCCTGCTGACCAATCACTGCATTTTCGATTGCCACTATTGCATCAACCGCAAGAGCTCGAACGTAGCGCGCGCGGCATTTTCGGTCGCAGAAGTGGTATCGCTGACGCTCGATTTTTATCGCCGCAACTATATCGAAGGCCTGTTCCTCTCCTCCGGCATCGTTCGCAGCCCCGACCACACGATGGAGCAATTGATTGAAGTGGCGCGTTCGCTGCGTGAGGATCATCAGTTCCAGGGCTATATCCACCTCAAGGCGATCCCCGAGGCTGACCGCGAGCTGACGCATCAGGCGGGCCTGTGGGCTGACCGCGTCTCGATCAATGTCGAGCTGCCGACGGCCGCCGGGCTGGGCCGTCTGGCGCCCGACAAGAACCAGAACTCGATCGAGGGCGCAATGGGCGAGATGAAAGTGGCGATTGGCGAGGCGAAGGATGCGCGCAAGCGCTTTCGTTCCGCCCCCAGCTTCGCCCCCGCCGGGCAATCGACCCAGATGATTGTCGGCGCGGACGGCGCGAGCGATGCGGTCATCGTCAACCGTGCCGACGCGCTCTATTCCCGCTTTCGGCTGCGCCGCGTCTATTATTCGGCCTTCAGCCCGATCCCGGACGCCAGCGCCATCCTGCCGCTGAAGCGCCCGCCCCTGCTGCGTGAGCACCGGCTCTATCAGGCGGACTGGCTGATGCGCTTCTATGGCTTCGCGCCCGGCGAAGTCGGCGAGGCTGCTAACAAGGACGGCATGCTGCCGCTCGACATCGATCCCAAACTGGCCTGGGCACTGAAATTCCGCGGAAGTTTTCCGGTCGACGTCAACCGGGCACCGCGAGAGGCGCTGCTGCGCGTACCGGGCCTCGGCACACGCGCGGTCAAGGCCATCCTGTCGACCCGGCGCAATCGCCGGCTGAGACTCGATGACGTCGGGAAATTGACCGTGTCGATTGCCAAGCTACGGCCGTTCATCATTGCCGACGACTGGCGGCCGGTCGAGCTGGCCGACCGGTTGGACATAGCCTCGCTGGTCAGGCCGCCGCGCGAGCGGCAGCTGGAACTGTTCGATGGCTGAAGTGCTGTTGGTCGACGCGCCTGCCGAGTTCGACGAATGGCGAGATCTTGTGCGGCGCCTGCTCCGGGCTGGGCTCAGTCTTGAGCGACTGGTCTGGACCGGCGACGACGACCTTCTGGCGCGGAGACTGGAACCGGGCGACCTTGCGGGCGGACAGACGGCCGGTGTCAAAGTGCCCCGGCGCTTTTTCGAATTGGCCGGCAAGGCCTTCCTTCACAGCGATGCAGCGCGTTATGCCTTGCTCTATCGCATCGTCTGGCGATTGCAGGCCCAGCCGAAACTCCTGTCTGATGAGGCAGACAGCGATGTCCGCAAACTGGAAGACCTCGCCCGCGCGGTGCGCCGCGATATTCACAAGATGCGCGCCTTTGTCCGGTTTCGTACGGTGAAGGAAGATTGCGGCACTGATCGTTTCGTCGCCTGGTTCGAACCGCAGCACAATATTCTGCGCGCCAATGCCGCTTTTTTTGTGGGCCGTTTTGCGTCTATGCGCTGGTCGATCCTGACGCCGCTGGGATCGCTGCACTGGGATGGGCAAAGCCTGCTGGAAGGCCCGCCTGCTCGCCGTGAGGATGCGCCGGGCGAGGATAGCGCGGAGGACATGTGGCGCACTTATTACGCCGCCACATTCAACCCCGCGCGCCTTAAGGTCCGCGCCATGCTGAAGGAAATGCCGCGGCGCTATTGGAAGAACATGCCGGAGACGGCCCTCATCCCCGGCCTGATTGCCGGCGCGCAGGCGCGGGAAGCGGCAATGGTCGTCGCTGGCACGGATGCCTTTGCGGAGATGCCCCGCCCCGCCAGCCTGAACGACCTGTCAACGCAACTAGCGGACTGTCGGCGCTGTCCAATTGGCTGCAACGGAACGCGCGCCGTGGCTGGCGAAGGCGCTGTTGCGGCCAGTCTGATGATTGTTGGCGAGCAGCCGGGTGATCATGAAGAGCTTTCGGGCAGGCCCTTCGTCGGGCCTGCAGGCCAAATGCTGGACCTCGCCCTTGAGCGCGCCGGGATCGATCGGTCGCGCGCCTGGGTGACGAATGCCGTCAAGCATTTCAAACACGAACCGCGCGGAAGCCAACGCCTGCACAAGAATCCCAATGCCGGCGAAATCGACCACTGCCGCTGGTGGCTGGATCGCGAGCGCGAACTGGTGCGACCGGCCATGCTGCTCTCGCTGGGAGCGAGTGCCTTGCGCGGGCTGACCGGCCGAACGCAGTCGATCAATCAGGTGCGCGGGCAGCCACAGTTGTTGCCGGACGGCAGCGAAGTCTGGCCGACTGTGCATCCATCATACCTCCTGCGGCTGGACGGCGCGGCGCGGGAAAGGGAAGCCGGGCGGTTCGCAGACGATTTGCGCGCAGTCAGCATGCGACTGGCGGCATTGGCGATCCTTTAAGCCACAATCAAGCGGGCCGAAACGTCAGGTTCCGACCCGCTGAAAATGACCAATTGTAGCAGCTGCGAATTAGGCCGCCGAAGCGCGCAGCATCCATGAATTTTGCTCATGCTTGCCAATCCGCGCGGTCAGCATATCGGCCGTAAACACATCGTCCGCGTCGTCTGCGATCTTCACTGCATCGCGGAGCCGCTTTGCCACGGCCTCGTTGTCGGCGATCAGGGTCTCGACCATCGAACGGGCATCGGTCAGCGTCGTCTTGCTTTCGACCACCGAGCGTGAGCCAAAATCCCCGAAGGCGGCCGGCGCAAGGTGTCCCAGTGCCCTGATGCGTTCAGCCAGCTCATCGATAGCCAGGTCCATGTCTTCGTATTGCTGCTGAGTCAGCTTGTGAATGCCGTAGAAATTCGGCCCAACGATGTTCCAGTGCACTCCTTGGGTCTTGAGATAGAGCGTGAAAGTGTCTGCCAAAGCATCCGCGAGCGCATCCGCGATCTTGCGGGTTTCACGATCGGAAATGCCGGTATCGATCATTTCAACGGTCGGCTTCGGACCAAGATTAACTGTCGCCATTGTCGTATGTCCTGTCTGGTTTGGATAAGAAAATTTCTAACCGATCACATCGTCACTTCGGCATGACTGCCCATTTCCTCTGGGCTGACGGCCATGCCTGCGAGGAGCTTGAAAGCGCCCTTCAAGGTCGGATCGTCCGTCCAGAACTCAGCGTCACCGATATCGAAGCGCAGCATGATCAGATTGGGATCATTGCGCCCGCCGGGATAGGTTGCCGCCACCGTGCTTGACCAATGCTTGTCGATCACAGCGGCATCGGCCTCCTCGGTCAGACTGCCGCGCAGCGAAGCATAGAGTTCCTGGCCTTCGGAAATGTAACCGACGTGGCAGCGTCCTCCGCGAGAGATCCGATGATCCCGTCCGGTGAAGAACCAGATCTGCCCATGGGCGGATTTGTCCAGCTGGGCGCGCATAGGAACGTGGTGGTGGTCGCTCTCGGTCAGACCGATCAGAACCACGGGGTGATCTGCCAGTTCTTCCCAAAACTTGTGGGTGAGTTCCTCGGGAGAAAGCTGTGCCATGAGTGGTGCTCCAAATTCACCACATCAATGCAGGGGCACGCCTTTTGTTTCCGGCGAAATTGTGCGCCGCGGAATTTCATCATCTTTGCGGCGCGGCGCGGCTGGCCACGCTACGCCGCAATCAGGTCCGGTCGCGTCGGCGCCAGCCGGTTCCCCGCACTTTGCGCAGTCCCTCCGCCCATGTCTTGCGGAGGCCGCGCTGACTGATGGGCTCGAGAAATTTGTCCGGATGCTCAGGGTCCAGCAATTCGTTATCGGCAATGAAGCAGTCGAAAGGACCAGGTTTCTCAAGATCGAGCAACTCGAGCGTCTTGCCCTCCCCGCGCAGGGATTCAATCGTGGCAATGAGCGAACCGGTTTCTGCCAGCTTGCCGGTCACTGCATCAGCCGCGACGTCCAGATGCTCAGATATGAGACGCGTACGCAGTGCTGCAATTTGCCCCTCTTTCCCCGTGTTGGCGGGAAGCGCCGTGTCAATCGTCACGTCACATTCGCTGTCGAGACCAAATGATCGGTTGTTGAGATTTGCCGATCCCACACGCAGGATTCGATCGTCAACGATTGCGATCTTGGCGTGCACATAGATGTCCGTGCCCTGTTCGGTCACAGGAACATAAATACGGAAACGGTCGAGCCGATCAACTTTGCCAACCATTCGGGCAAGCTGCACGCGCGCGGCGTCCATGGCGCGCTGCTCAAGCCAACCATCCGCTTTGCGCGGCATGACCATGACGATCTCTGGCGGGTCCGGCTCTTCCATCCGCTTGGCGATGGCCGCCGCGATCTTGGCCGAGGTGAGATACTGGTTCTCGATATATACCATGAGCCGGGCCGCGCCGATCATGTCGAGCCACAGTTCCTCAATCTCCCGCACTTCCGCCACATCTTGCCATGCAGCGCGGGTGCGAGAGATCGCTATATCGACATCGGTGAAATCGATTGCCAGATCTTCCGGCCAGCAATCGGCTTTGGCGCCGCTGACTTTCACAAGTTCCCCGCCGCCGGCAATCCCCCAGCGGTCACGGCCAAGATCGCCCAGAACTTGGGCAACAGGCCCCTGCATGGCGAAAGTCAGGTCATGCCAAGGTCCATAGGCCTTGCCATCTGGATTGACCCGGCCCTTTTCTTCGTCGTGATGCCGCGTGGTGTCCCACCGGTTGGCGGCGATGTCGATGCCGCCGCAGATTGCCATGGAATCGTCGATCACGACGATTTTCTGGTGATGGCTGCAGCCCGGCGGGTGCGCAGCGTCGAACTTGAAATCGATCTGCCGCGTGCGATACCACTTCCACAGCAGCCAGGCCGCTCGGGGTTTGAGGAACTGCTTTTTGGCGCCAAAACTCCATTTGAGGACATAGATTTCCAGCGACTTGGCTGAGCGGATCAGGCGGAGAAAAAAGCCGCCCAGGTTTTCCTGCTCTCCCTGCTCAAGAGGCTCCAGCGAAATGCGGGTGTCGAAATCCCACCCGATCACCAGTATCCTGCGCTGGGCCTTGGCCATCGCCTCGCGTATGACGTGATAATAGTCCCCCGCATCCACGATCAGCGAGGCCCTGTGCGCGCGCGCCACCTGCCAGCAATTGCGACCAGGTTCGAATATCGTTCGGGATGTGTCTGGTGCCATGATGGTTTGCCTATACTGTGAAGGCGCCAAGTAAACCGCGAAAAGGGGGCACGCCGCGCGGCGCGGTGACATTTATTCTGTGCCGCGGTTTTTCCGGAACAATTCGCGATTCCAAGCATTTTGGCGCGATGGACAAAAGTGGCCATGCGACCGCAGAACCGCGCCAAGGGATCCGTGCTATCCTGATGGACGCGGAAGGCGAAGACCGCGAGATTGTGCCGCTTGATGATCTGAACAACATTCCAGATGACCAGATTTACTGGCTGATACTCGAGACCAACCAAGCCAATGCAAAAATCGATTTGCTCGATGGCATGTCGATCACCAATTCGCTCACTGGCGGTGTTATCGTCGAGCACGACCATTTCCGCTTCAGCGTGCCCGCTGCGACCAACGAGGCAGGCTTGTCGAGCGATGTGATGACGATTGTCGTCGGCAAGAACTGGCTGGTTACCGCGTCCACCGGCAAATTGCCCCTTACCGAAAACTATCTTGCAAATGACACCGGCCAGACGCTCAAGGGCAGCATTACGGCCGCGGCGCTTTGCGTATCGCTGATGATGCAGCAGTTTGCGCAGTTCCACGAACAGCTCGCTGCGGTCGACGTCAAAATCGATCAGATCGATGAGCAGGTTTTGCGCGCCAAGCGCTCGCACGACCCGCTTGACATGCTTGCTGTGCTGCGGCGCAGGACGGCGCGATTGCGCACTGCGGTCGCCAATCACCGGGCGGTGATTGCGGCGCTTGATCGGCCAGACTTCGGCCCGGAAGTGTGCGACGAGGATCGGCACCATCTCAGTCACCTGGCCGATACCTATCAGCAGCTCGTCGATCGGCTCGACCGCACACGCGAGGCTGTGCTTGCCAGTTTCGACCTTTATGCCACCCGTGTAGCGCAGGACACCAATCGGCTGCTGGAAAGACTGACGATCTACACCATCGGCGTCGGACTGATTGCCGCGCTTGCCGGAATTTTTGGCATGAATTTCCAGATCGGTTTGTTCCAGAAGGGCGAGCCGGGTTTTTGGCTGATCGTGACAATTATGGGCGCAATCGCCCTGATAACGACTGGTTTGGCCCTGGCGCGTCGTCCATCACGCTGAACTCGCAGTGCCCGGAAATTAATTTTTTCCAAGCTTGGAACCCCAGACCGTCTGGTTTGTTTTATCCATGACAACACCGGGCCTACATCCCCTCCCCCTCGCCCTGGCCCGCTGGTGTCATGGGGCCTCCGATGCGATCCTCGGGGGCCCCTATTTTTTTGTGCACGGCACGGGAGACGCCTGCGCAAAAGCCCCCTTAACCACACACAAAAAACCCGGCTCCGCCAGGCGAAGCCGGGTTTATCCGATCAAAATCGAATGATTTTGGCTAACTATTGCTCGCTGCATTCACGGCGCGCACTTCCTGCAGAGCGGCATTCACCCTGCGCGCCTCGGCAGCCAGCATGGCCTCTGTCTCTGCCCTGATGGGATCGGATGCGCTCATACCTTCCGATTCCGCCGCAAGCTGCGCATCGACTTCATCTTTCCATTCCATCAGCAACGTCTCGCGTGCAGCAGGATCAATCTCGATATCTTCGAGAAGGTCTTCCGGACTGGCATAGTGACGGCGCGGGTTAGGCGCGCGCGACTTCTCTTCGTCGCGCCTGACGGCATCAGCCGGATTATTATCGGTCATGACTTAAGTCCTTTTTCCTGCCCAGGCCGGTTACGCGGCGGCTGCGTGGGCCTTCGCGCTCTTGGCCTGCTTGGGGGCGGGCGAATGCGCGATCGCTTTTCTGGAAGTCGCTGCGCGCTTCATCGCGCGAGGCTTGCGGGTGCGCTGTTTCTTGAAAATGGCCATGGATCCCCACAGCAGCAGACCAAGCGGGATCGAACCCGCGACAATTCTCGTTGCCAGACCGGCAGCGCCAAGCTGCATGAGCGGATTAGGGCCTGCGAGTTCAGTAGCCGACTTGGCGACACTGCCACCCAGCACCAATTTGACCAATTTTCTCATTTCGCTCTCCAATGTCAGCGCGCTTGGCGCATCATCTTTCGCCCAGGCTGCGTGAGTTGCGCGCCGAGCACGCGAGAGACCCGGGCTTCGCATTTTGCGACGATTGTGGGGAAATCAGCCCGCATGGCGGTGTCGGATGCCAAGGCCGGTTCGATGTTGGCCATGCACATCTCACGCTGTGCAAATTCCACAGGTGCGAAGCTGACAGGCTGGCAATTGTCGCCGCCATCAGAGCAACCGAGCAGAACGATCGCGTAGACCAGACCGGACATGGTGATTTCTCCCACTACCTAAAAGTTACGCACTGTGACCGTCAGCGGCGGCCTTGCGGGCAGCTTCCAGCTCATCGGCTTCAGCACCGTCCACGGCATCAGCCGCTTCGCGCGCTTTGGGTTTCACTTTGCCGGACTTGGCAAACTCATGCTGTTCCTTTTGGAATTCCTTGGCGGCCTCGTAGTTGCCTTCGCCCATCTGCTGCTTGGTCATCGAATGTCTCCGGTTTGCCAGAGCCGCTCGGGCGGCTCGATGTCAGAGAAACAAACCGGGATTGCGAAGGTTCCCTGTCCCATGGACGAAATGCAATGCCGCCCAGGCTGGAAGGCTACTTATATAGGGGCTGTACAGATATAACGGTGTTTTAGCCGTAATCTCGCTGAATAACCCGGAAAACCTGCCTCACACCGGAACTTCTTCCCGACTTGTCGGTTTCATCGACAGGATAGCACGGAAGGATACATTCATGACCATTCTCTACATTCTCCTCATCGGCGGAATCATCGGCTGGCTGGCCAGCATCGTCATGCGTACTGATGGCCAACAGGGCATTCTGCTCAATGTTGTTGTCGGTGTCGTTGGCGCCCTGATCGCCGGGTTCCTGGTGACGCCGCTGCTTGGCGGTGCTCCGATCACCAGTGGATCGTTTAGCGGCATGTCGCTGATTTCATCGTTCCTTGGCGCAGTCATTCTGCTTGCGCTGATCAACCTCTTCCGCCGCGGCGCGGTCCGGTAAACGCGCCAAAGCACCTCACTGCCGCCCCTGCGGCAGGCGAGTAGGACCAGCTTGGGGGTGACGCGCAAATGCCGTCGCCCCCAAGTTCATTTTAAGCGCCCACAAACCTGAGTTTTGGAGATATCACGTGGCCATCAAACTAATGCCATTGCCCTACGCGCCTGATGCCTTGCAGCCCGCAGTCAGCGCCGAAACACTGAACACGCACCACGGCAAACATCACAAGGCCTATGTCGACAAGACTAACCAGGCCATTGCCGGCACCGCACTGGCAGATCATTCTCTGGAGCAAATCATCGCTGCAACGCACAGTACTGACAAAAAGGTGTTCAATCAGGCAGCTCAGGCCTGGAACCACGGGTTCTATTGGGTGTCGCTAACGCCGGAAAGCACCAAGCCCTCTGCGGACCTGGCAACCGCGATAAGCTCGGCGTTTTCTTCGCATCAGGACATGGTTGAACAGCTGATCACGCAGGGCGCCGAGCATTTTGGCTCTGGCTGGGTCTGGCTCGTCTCGAAAGCTGGCCAGCTTTCGATCGAAGCGACACATGATGCCGCGCAGCCCGAAGGCGAAGATGCGAACCCGCTGCTCGTTCTGGACGTGTGGGAACACGCATACTATCTTGATCGCAAGCAGGACCGCAAAGTCTATCTCAAGGCCGTGAGCGGCAAGATCGACTGGCAATTTGCATCTGAGAATTTTGCCCGGCAAAGCCGCTGGACTTATCCGCGGTAACTAGGCCCGTCACGCTCTCCCTCGCGGGGGAGCCGATGCTCGCTAGTCACTCTCGCCGAGCAGTGTGGCCAACTGGGCGCGGCCCCTAGAAACACGGCTCTTCATCGTGCCGGCAGCCACGCCGCAGATCCGCGCAGCCTCATCATACGAAAAGCCGCTCGCGCCCACCAGAAGCAGGGCCTCGCGCCGTTCTTCGGGAAGGCGGGCAAGCGCGCGCTCAACGTCTGTAAGACGCATGGCCTCGTCAGGTTCGGTGCCCATGGCTGCCAGCGTTTCTGCATGGCCGTCATCGAATTGCACTTCTCGCGACGCGCGCCGCAATTCATTCAGAAAATGGTTTCGCGCGATGGTGAAAACCCAGGCCCTCAGGTTACTGCCGGGTACAAACGACGCGGCCGACGACCAGGCCCGCAACACGGCTTCCTGAACGAGGTCATCAGCCTTGTCGCTCCGACCGCAAAGGCCGCGAGCAAAGGCACGCAGATGTGGCAACAGTGCGATTAGGCCATCGCGTATTTGCTGGGTCGGCGCAGAAGCGTCCGGCTTATCCGGCTCCTCACCCATCTTTTGCCTGATCCAGCTTTTTGAGCAAATCCTCAAAGCTGTCAGGCAAGGGTTCGGCGACCACGCCGTCATAGAGTTTTCGTAAGCCGTCCGCCCATGCTGGCCGCTGGGCAGAGCCAGCCATCCGCGACCGCTTCCGGCCTGCGGAACGTGACGAAATCGCCCCGTCGTGGACAGGCTTCGGCATATCGTCTGGTTGGGTCAAGTCCTGCTCCGATGGGCGTTGCGCCGGAATAGCGGAACGAAAGTTAAAACACCTTGCCAATTGGCTGCAAGTCTTGGAACTAATCCGAACAAGGTTGGTTCCTGAAAATGCGCAGTCTGTCGGTCGATTGCTACACTGTGTGGCTGGGGCGCCACAAAATGGAGTGGGATGGGGAGGAATGGACAAGGCGCTTCTTGCCAAAGTTGAAAAACAAGCCATTTTTCACCGCTATCCGCGCGCGTTGCCGATAGCGGTTTTCGCCATTGGCATGATTTTGACGCTCCTGTTCGTGCTAAACATCGAACGTGCGGACGCACTCGCCCGGCGAGTTGCGCTCGAGGCTGACACCTCATCCCTGGTCACGGAGTTGGAGCGCGAAGCTTCGGAAAACATGGCCTATCTCAGAGCCGCTGCCGCACTGTTTTCGATAGACGACGAAATCAAGGAAGACGAGTTTTCAAAATTCTTCGCCGACATGAGTGCAGACCATTCCCTGCGCGGTTCGCTCGGCATTGGCTGGGCGCATTGGCTACGTTCTGACTCCGCTGCGATGTTCGAAGCTTCGCAACGTGGTCGCAAGCTCACGCCGCCATTCAAGATCAGATCCGATCCTTCCGGCCCGTTGCGATACATGGCCGTGATCACGCAGTTGCAGCCCAATAATGAACCCAATGCGCGCGCTTTAGGTTATGATATGTTCGCCGAAGCGCGCCGCCGCGAAGCGATGGACAAGGCAGCCCGCATCGGCCGCGCCGTTGCGACCTCCAAGATTCATCTGGTACAGGATCGTGGCCGTCCCGAATTGGCGGGCATAATCATTTATTTGCCGGTTTATGAACGGCGCACGGGCGACACTAATCCTCGCGCAATGCTCAAGGGGTTCGTCTATACTCCGGTGAGAGTGCAAGATTTTCTTGCGACCGCGATTGCCAAGACGCACCGTAGCCTGGGCCGTGTCACATTGTATGACGGCGCTCCTACAATTGAAAACTTACTCGCCACGGTAGGTGAAGAGGCCAGCAGCGATACCATGGTCGAATCGTTCGAGATTGCCGGGCGGCAATGGACCCTGCAAGTGATCAGCAACCACGCACGGGGCTTGACACGCACTGGCATGTTGGTGCTGGCACTGGGCACGCTTATCAGCTTCCTGCTGGCAGCGTTGTTCAGGACGGCGACTAGCCGCGCGGCTGATGATCGCAAGGTGCTCGAATGGCTGACGCGGCAATCGTCGATCCGAGATTCCCTCACCCGCGAACTCAATCACCGGGTGAAGAACACGCTTGCGAACGTACTCTCGATTGTCGCGCTGACGCGCCGCCGCACGAGTGATGTCAGCACATTTGCCGACAGCCTCACGGGCCGCATCCGCGCGCTTTCGGCAACGCATGACCTGCTCTCTCGGCGGGACTGGAAAAACGCACCAATCGACGAAGTCGTGACCAGCGAGCTTGCGCCCTATCTGGACCCGGAGGATCCCCATGCCGAGGTTTCGGGGCCCGATGCCTTGCTGGCGCCGAACGATGCCATGTCGCTTGGCCTCGCGCTGCACGAACTGGCGACCAATGCCGCCAAATACGGCGCGCTCAGCGTGCCCCAGGGCCGTGTGTCGGTGACGTGGACGATGCCCAGCGATCAGCGCTGCATCGTGGAGTGGAGCGAAAGTGGCGGGCCGCCGGTTACCCCGCCGGAGCGGCGGGGCTTTGGCCTCGAACTGGTCGAAAAGATCGTGAGCGCCGAACTCAATGCGCCGGTCGAAATGGAATTCGCGCCCGAAGGTGTTCGCTGCACATTGGTCGTGCCGCTGCGCAATCTCACGGAATTCCGCCTGCACGCCGGAAGCGATGTCTGACCTGGCGTTGGTGCCAGTGCAGACAACCGCGCGTTTATCCTAAGTCGTCGGTCGATCCAAAGAACAGAGCCTGACTGATTGTCGCCCGCACCGTGTCTTCCTGGAACGGCTTGGTGACGAGGTAGGTCGGCTCGGGGCGCTGGCCGGTCAGCAAACGCTCAGGATAGGCAGTGATGAAAATCACAGGAACCGAAGCGATCTTCAGGATGTCTTCGACTGTGTCGATCCCGGAACTGCTGTCCGCCAGCTGGATATCAACCAGCAGCAGTGACGGCGATGTCCTGCCGAATGCCTCGACAGCTTCCGACCGCGTCGTCGCCGTGGCAACCACAGTGTGTCCCAATTCATGGACCAGCTCTTCGAGTTGCATCGAAATCAGCGGCTCGTCCTCAACGATCATCACTGTCGTCGCGGTTTCGGCATCGATTTCCGCAATCGCGCGGGCCACCAGCGCGCGCACTTCCTCGGCTTCGAGCCCGAGAATTTCGCCAGTCTCAGCCTCGCTAAAACCTTCCAGCGTCGTCAGCAACAAGGCTTGGCGGTGCTCGGCCGGTATCCTGCCGAGGCGCTCCTCGGCAATGGATTCGGCGGCATCGTCGCTGGCATCACCCGCACCCACTTCGACATGGGCATGCGACCAGATGCGGCTGAAAGCGCGGTAAAGCTCAACCCGGCCGCGCACCAGCTCCTCGCGCAATTGCTCATCGGAAAGAGCCGCCTCAAGCAGCTCGCGAACATAGGCATCGCCCGAGCGCTGCGAGCCCGTAAGCGCGCGAGCATAGCGACGCAGGAAGGGAAGCCTTTCGGCGAGGACTTGTCTGAAAGGCATGGTCAATTCCGCTCTTTTTCCGGAAGGGTGGGTCGGCCCAGGGTAGTCGTCCGGATCGAAGCGCTCACGGATATGGCCTAAACTGCAGGGTGGCAAGACGTTCGTTATCCGGGCAGGCCTTTCGGCTGGGCATCATGCCCGCCGCAGATTCCGCAAAAGTGAGTATTTTTGAGGGTCGAAATGGGATGCGACCAAGCAAGGCACTTGCGGCGCTCCAAAGGTCCAAACCTGCCATCCCTCTTATTCCCCAAACCTATCGCCAAGCCGGCCCCGCGATAATTCGCGCGCTTGCACAACGCATGTGCCCGGCCGATGTTCCCGGGGAATTGCGGGCAAAAAATCTATCGGATGTGGCCGTAGGCAACGGACGGCAAAAATAAACCATGGAAAACGGGAACGAAGCCGATCTCTGTTGTGTTTAATGGGCAGGACGACACGATCAGGAGGCCACAATGCAGCAACTTTCAACCAGCGCGCAGCAATCCGGGATTGCAACGCAGGCGCAATTTGCCATCCTGGATGATGCTGCTTTTCGTGAAGAACTCTCGAGAGTTACACCGCATCTGCGCGCTTTCGCCCGAACGCTGAGCGGCAATCGCGACCGTGCAGATGATCTGGCGCAAGAGACTTTGCTGAAGGCGTGGTCGGCCCGCACTAGCTATCGTGCCGGAACCAATTTTAAGGCGTGGATGTTCACGATTTTGCGCAACCAGTTTTACAGCGAAGCTCGCCGCGCCCGTTTCACAGGTGATTACGATCAGGAAATGGCCGAGCGCACGCTCAGCACCAAAGGCGGCCAGGACGCCTGCCTTGAACTGGCTGACGTGCTTCGTGCTTTCGAAACAATGCCCGCGAACTATCGCGATGCCCTGCTGCTCGCGTCAGTCGGCGATTTCACTTACGAGGAAATTTCCGCCATCTGCAATATTGCACTGGGTACGGTGAAAAGCCGGATCTGCCGCGCCCGCGCCATGCTCTCTGCCGCACTCGAAGGTGGGCAGCTACCCGATTCCCGTCACGATTTCGTCATGGAAGGCGATGCCAGCGAACTGCTGTTCGCGCGTCTGCGCCAGATCGCCAATGGCGGAGCTGACAACAACGCCGCACGTGCGCCTATTGCCGCGTAACCAACCCCACGAGCTAGATACTTGTCATGCGTAACGTATTGATCGTCGAAGATGAACTCCTGGTCGCACTCGACCTGGAAGATATTCTCGTCAACAGCGGGTTCGACGTCGTCGGCATCGTTGCCGATCACAGCGGCGTTGAAACCGTTGAGCATCCGCCCGTAGTCGCCCTTGTCGATCTTAATCTCCGTGATGGACCGACTGGTAACGCCGTGGCCCACCGGCTGTCCCGCCAGTTCGGCACGCGGATCATCTTCGTGACGGCCAACCCCTCACAGATCGCCGACCCCCCGGAAACTGCGGTGGGTTACGTTCAAAAGCCTTTCAGAGCTGAAACAGTGCTTATGGCAGTTTCAGCTGCGCTGGAGAGCAACCTCGGCAGCGGACAGTCACTCCGCGCATTCTGAAAATGGGCGGCGACCAAGCGGGCGCCCACGACAGATCAGCCCCTCGATACGTTTTTACGGGGGACAGTCAGTTCGATCTGCAGTCGCTCGCCTTCCCACTGCCGGGTAATCTCGCCGCCGAGCTGACGCTTGATGCTCATCTCGATCAGACGTGAACCAAAACCGGCCGTGCCGCTTCCTTCCGGGCGAAACGTGCCTCTCTCTATCCAGACCATTCGCACGGGATCGCCATCCGAAAGCACAATCTCGACCGTGCCTTCGTCCTTGCCAATCGCTCCATATTTGCTCGAATTGGTAGCGAGCTCATGGAACACCAGGGCAAGCGGCGTTGCCGATCGGTCGTCAATGGCAATGTCATCGCCGGAGACTGTGATTTGTCCGGAACCGCTCGTTTGGTAAGGCGAAAGCAGTTCTGCGAGCATGCCCTTGAGGCCGCCACTTGCCGACAGATCATTATTTGCCCCGCGACTGCCGACAAAGCCGTGCGCTCTGCCCAGAGCCAGTATCCTCCCGTACAACTCCTGCGCGAATGCTGCCGCGTCGGGGTGGTTGCGAGAACTGAGCGAAACCAGGCCGCCTATGACGGCGAAAATATTCTTGATGCGGTGGCTGAGTTCTTGCGAAAGAAGCTCAAGCGCGTCGGCAGTGGCCATTTCATCCTGAATGTCAGTGCAGGTCCCTATCCAGCGAACAAGATTTCCGCCTTCGTCCTGCATGGGAAGCCCGCGCGCGATCACCCAGCGATATTCCCCGGTCCAGTGACGCATCCGATAGCGCACTTCATAAGTCTGGCCGGTGCTGACTGCCTCGGCCCAGACCTGTGCCGCTACTGGCGCATCCTCAGGATGGAGAAATTCCAGCCAGCCGCTGCCATAGCTTGCATGCGCCGGTACGCCGGTGAAATCGCACCACGGCAAGTTGAAGTAGTCCGATTGGCCATCAGGCGTCGTTGACCAGACCATTTGCGGCAACGAATCCGCCAGCACGGCAAACCGCTGCTCCAGTTCCGCGAAGCGGCTGAGCGAGCGCGTCTGGTCAGCGCGTCTGCGCGCGTCCGCACGCAGGCCCTCCAGTATATCGATGACGAGTTCAGCGAGGGTGGCGAGCCCTTCTTTCTGCCCCAGTGTCAGACCCTCACGCGCTTCCACGTCGATGACGCATAGTGCGCCAAGTGGCTTGCCCTCCGGCGAGACCAGAGGATGACCGCCGTAGAAGCGAATACCGGGATCGCCAGTCACAAGCGGATTGGATGCAAACCGCTCGTCGATTGTTGCATCGTGAACTTCCATCGCTGCGCTGCCCATCATGCAATAGGCACAAAACGACTGCTCGCGGGGGGTGCCCAATGCTTGCAGGCCGAACTTTCCGACGAAAACTTGCCGATCTTCCTCGACCAGCGACACGAGTGCAATCGGCACACGGCAAATTTGTGCGGCAAGCTTTGCAATCCGGTCCAGCCGATCTGAGCCAGCGCCATCGAGCGGATATTCCCTGAGAATGCGCAGCCTGTCCGTTTCAAATCCGTTGGTGGAGCTTTGGCTCAATATCTTGTCTCCACACCGCGTCGGAGGTTCGCTCCACTCACTGGGCTGTCCATAAAGCTCATGCAGGGCAAGCGACTGCGTTCACACGTATGCCAAAGCTGCGCAAGCAAATCATGGCTCAAGCGAAGCCGTCTGGCCCGTTCTCGAAAAGGATATTGATGGCAAACGCGATTGGTCAGGGAATCTAACGGCTTTTGCTCACTGCATCCTGCGCGGCATCGCCAACTTTGTCGGCAGCGGCGCCGACTTTTTCAGCGGCCGCTGAAATCGACGCGTCGGACGAATTAGTCACCCGCGGCGCACTTAGCATATAGAATAGGCCGACTGCGATGATGATCGCAGCGAGAATGCCGAGGAATATGGCCCCGGCCGAGCTACGTTCCTTGATCACGGTGACTGAGGGATTGGAATCGCTCATGTGAAATGCTCCTCATGTAGCAAGCCCTGCTCCGATCAATTTCGGACGCTAGCGTGATACAGAGATTAAAATGCCCCACCTTCCTGCTTGTTCCCGCAGAATGGGCAGCTTCAGACCTCCCGGCCCAGGCGGCTGGCCAGCAGGGGGACCAATTGGCGCCGCGCTACTTTGTTGCTGGGAAGCATTGGAACCTCATCATGGGTGAGCTCGGCCCATGCGCGCGGCACTTTGTAGCCTGACAGTCGGCGGCGCATTTCCGCCTCGATTGCGCCGAAATCAAGAGCTGCGCCTTCCCTGGCGATTACCCCCGCGGCGACGATCTGCCCGCGCTCCGCATCGGGCAAGCCGACAACGTATGCCAGATGCACGCCGGGCAGCGACTGCAGTTCCAGCTCGACTTCGGCGGGCGAAACGTTCGAATTGGCTGTCTTGATCATGTCCCCATCGCGGCCAACGAACAGGATGCGGCTTCCATGCCGCTCGCACATGTCGCCGGTCCGGTAATAGCCGTCAGGGGTGAAGCAACTATCCCGCTCCACCTTGTGAAGGCCTGGCGTCAGCGGATAGCCGCGCACCTGCATTTCGCCGCGCTCGCCATCAGCCACGGGTTCATCGTTGCTGTCTGCGACACGGATTTCGAAACCATCCGCCACATGATCCATTGGCGAGCATAGCGGATAACCTTTCACCCGCTTTTCGTCTCCGAAAGTATAGGGTCCAAGCGTTTCGGTCATCCCCAGCCCCCAGAACGGCGGCTTTGACCCCATTGCCGCCATGTCGTCAGCCGCAATCACCGATCCCATTGCCATGCGATTGCTGGTCGTAGTGCCTTCGCTGCACTCGGTCTTCGCGCCGACCGTCCAATTTGGCATGAGGGAGATCATAAGTCCGCCGATCCAGAACATCGGCAGGAAGGCTTGAGAAGAGCTGCCCCGCTGCGTGCCGAACATGCGGGCAATGAATTGCGCACGGAACATCACAGGGCCGTGGCAATGCTTTACCCCCTTGGGCAGCGCCATGGAGCCCGAGGTGTAGATTTCAATCATCTGGTCAGTGGGGTGGACTTCACTCTCGACTTGTTCGAGCATCGCTTCACTGACTGTCTCCGCCGCCCCGGTCAGCCAGCCGGCATCGGCAATGCCGGGCGGCAGTCCTGCACCAGTCGAGACAATCCAGCGCAGGAATGGCGCGTCCTCAAGGCGCAACATGCCGCTCTGCTGCCTATCGAGCTCGGGCAAGGCTTCGATCAATCGCGCGACATAATCGTGGCGCAGCAAGCTGCGCTGGAGGATCAGTCCGCCGATGTCTGACTGCCGCAGAACACGCACCAGATCGCGGGACTTGAGCACGGTTGAAATGGGAATGGCAACCGCGCCAATCCGGGCAATCGCGGCCAGGATCACAGCGAACTGCGGGCCGTTGCCATGGATAAAGCCGATCCTGTGCCCCTTTCCCACACCCCGCGCCAGCAGCCCCTTGGCAAGCTCCGCCGAGCGCCGTTCCAGCTCGATGAATGTTGCTGCATCGTCCGCAATCGTTTCGGCAGTCAGCCTGATTGCTTCCTCGTCGCCATATGCGGCAGCCGCGGCGCGGACTAACTGCGGGAGAGTCTGTGCCTTCATGGGCCCGATTGGCGTTGAAGCATCAGTTGTCACGAAATCGCATCCTCAATTCCCTTGTCCGCTAGCATGGGATTCCTGACGAGAGGCTATGGCCGCACTGCGAACTCATTGCGGCAAATGGCATAATCCGCCCTGCCCTGCCATAGCTGACCGCCATTCTCGCAGGGCTTTGCCTTCAAGACCGAAAGACTCTTGCCGCAACCCGCTGCCTGTCGCAGGCTTGTGCCATGAAGCTGACATTTCCTTTGCCGCACCTGATGGAGCTCGGCGCCATGACGCAGGCGTGGGAGCTCTCGGTCACCGGGCCCGACCAGCTCGCCATGGCGCGGCGCGCGGAAGATCTGGGCTATGACATGGTCACGGTCCCCGAACATATCGCCATTCCGCCAGGTGACCGATTCTCAGGCCCGTTCTGGCTGCATTCGACCACCGCGCAGGCGGCGCTGGCGGGTGCCACCAGCCGCATTGCGATCAATTCATCGCTGACGATCCTGCCGCTGCAATCGCCGCTTTATCACGCCAAGGCGCTGGCGACGGCGGACTGGATGAGCGGCGGGCGCATGAAAGTGACGTTTGGACTGGGTTCGATCCGTAAGGAGTTCGACTATTTAGGCGTGCCCTGGGCGGAGCGCGGGGCGATTGCCGACGAGTATCTGGCGGCGATTGTCGCGCTCTGGACCGAGGATCGGCCCAGTTTCGAGGGCAAATACGTCAGCTTTCGCGACATCGGATTTCAGCCCAAGCCGGTGCAGAAACCGCACGTCCCGATCTGGATCGGCGGCGACAGCAATGCCGCGCTCCGGCGCGCGGCCCGATTTGGCGCAGGCTGGGCCGTGTCATTCCGTTCGCGCCCAGATGAAATCCCCGGCAAGATCGACTATATCAAATCGCAGCCCGAGTGGCGCGAGCGACCTTTCGAGGTTTCGCACGGCATCGGTTCATCCCGCATCACGACGGACCACGCACCATCGGGCGACAGCAGCACAAGCGGCATGCTGTCTGCCCAGCAACTGATCGACATGCTGGGCAAGCTGAAGTCGCTGGGCGTCACGATCAGTTCGGTCCCCATTCCGCCCGTCAGCGGCAGCGAGGCCTATCTCGATCATGCCCAATGGGTGATCGAAGAAGTGAAGCCGCATTTGCAGGACGGCGCAACTCAATGACTGCTAAAACTGCACCTTCGCAAGGCCGCCTGCCCGGCATCGAGGCTCTGCGCGGATTTGCAGCGCTCTGCATTCTCTTGCTCCACACCCGGGCCGTGTTTGGCGGCGAGCCGGTTTTCGGCAAGGGTTACCTCGCGGTCGAATTCTTCCTCATGCTCTCGGGCTTCCTGATGGCCTATGCGCAGGAGCCGCGGCTGGGCGCGGGCGGGCCTTTCATGATCAAGCGCTACAAGCGCCTCTGGCCGACGATGGCGCTGGGCGGCGCAATCGGCCTGCCGCGCCTGTGGGTCAAAAGCGCCGATCCGGGAACCTTCCTCGCCACTGCGGCGGCCAATCTCGCGCTGCTGCCGGCATGGCGGGCGCCTTTTGCTTTTGCCCTCAACATTCCCGCCTGGACTATCTTCTACGAGCTTGTCGCGAATACGCTGCATGTGTTCGTGCTGCGCCACCTGAAGCTGTGGATGATTGGCGTGGCCATCGCCCTGCTCGCGCCGGTGATGGTCTGGATCGGCAGTGTTTGGGGCAATTTCGATGTCGGCGCGCGGCCTCAGAATATGCTCGCGGGCGCTCCGCGCATTCTGTTCGCCTATCTAATCGGCATAGCACTGGGCAGAATCTGGCGCGATCGCCCTTCCCTTCCCGTGCCGCCGCTGCTGGCAGTTCCCGCCATGCCGTTCATCCTTGCGCTGGGATGGTGGCTGAAGATCGACCAGAACTGGCAGTTCGACTTCCTGTTCACTGTGATCGCATGCCCCCTGATGATCGCGGGCGGTTTGCGGCTGACGCGCTTCCACGGCCCGGCAACATTGCTCGGCCAGCTTTCGTTCCCGCTGTTTGCGGTGCAAATGCCGATCCTTGAAGGCATGCAGATGCTGGCCTTCAATGGCTGGCAAGCTGGATTTACCGCACTGGCTGGCGGCGCAGCTACCGCATGGCTGACGATTCGCAGGCCCCAACCCGCCGCCAGCGCAGTCACGGCGTGAGGCAGAATTCTAGTCTAACACTTTGCAAACACATCAATGTGACGGAGAACCTTGCCATCACATTATAATGTGATAAACGAGTCGCATGAGCACATCGACCATCGAAAAAGTCCGCGCCCTCGTCAGCGAAGGCGGCATGGCCAAAGCAGCCCTTGCCCGTGCGGCGGGCCTTCACGCCAACACGCTGCGCGATTGCACCGAAGCGGACTGGAACCCGACCGCTGAAACCCTCGCCAAGCTCGACCGTTTCCTGTTCAGCAACGACGATCGCCCCGTGCTGGTGCCGATCGAGGAAATCATCGACGAAGCGCGCAATGGCCGCATGTATATTCTCGTCGATGACGAAGACCGCGAGAATGAAGGCGACCTCATCATTCCCGCGCAGATGGCAACGCCCGCCGCGATCAACTTCATGGCCACGCATGGCCGCGGGCTGATCTGCCTGACTTTGACCGGCGAACGCGTCGAGCAACTCGGCCTCGACCTGATGAGCCGCCACAATGGCACTCGCCACGAAACTGCTTTCACTGTGTCGATCGAAGCACGCGAAGGCGTGACAACCGGCATCTCCGCCGCCGACCGCGCCCGCACGATCAGCGTGGCAATCGATGGCAGCAAAAGCCGTGATGACATCGTGACGCCGGGCCATGTCTTCCCGCTGCGCGCGCGGGACGGCGGCGTGCTGGTCCGCGCTGGCCACACCGAAGCCGCCTGCGATATTTCGCGCCTTGCTGGCCTCAATCCTTCGGGCGTGATCTGCGAAATCATGCGCGAAGACGGCACAATGGCCCGCCTTGACGATCTCGTCGGTTTCGCCCGCATGCATGACCTCAAGATCGGCACGATCCGCGATTTGATCGCCTACCGCCGGCGGCATGACCGGATGGTCGAAAAGAAAGCCGAAATCGCTTTCGAAAGCCGCTGGGGCGGCGACTGGAAGGCCGTGACGTTTTACAACAAGGCAACCGGTGACGAGACCATGGCGCTGGTCAAGGGCAAGATCGATCCCGACAAGCCGACCCTGGTGCGGATGCACACGCTTTCTCTATTCGCCGATATCTTCGGCGAAGAAAGCGACCGCGCGGGTCTGCTCAGCGGCGCTATGAAGATCATTGCCGAGGAAGGCACCGGCGTTGTCGTCGTCATCAACAAGCCGATCCAGCGGATGATGTCGAAATCGTTCGAGATCAAGCAGAAGGTCCGCAGCGGTGACCGGTCATCGATCGAGGAATTGCGCGATTATGGCGTGGGCGCACAGATCCTGGCCGAGCTGGGCATCCATGACATGGTGCTGTTGACCAATACCCACCATTCGCTCGTCGCGCTGGAAGGCTATGGCCTGTCCATCAGCGGCGAACGCCGGATCGATTGAAGCGAGACAACATGGCCAAGATCCTCATCATCGAAGCACGCTTCTACGATCACCTGAATGACATGCTGATCGCCGGCGCCAAGACCGCGATTAAAGCGGCAGGGCACCAGGCCGAAGTGATCACTGTGCCCGGCGCGCTGGAGATTCCCGGCGCGATATCGCTGGCTGATCAGTCAGGTGACTATGCCGGCTATGTTGCGATCGGCGTGGTGATCCGCGGCGAGACCTATCATTTCGAGATCGTCGCGGGCGAAAGCGCGCGCGGGATCATGGCCCTGACAATGGATGGCCTCGCCATCGGCAATGGCATCCTGACAGTCGAGAACGAAGCTCAGGCGCTGGTCCGCGCCGATCCTGCACAGAAGGATAAAGGCGGGGAAGCGGCAAAGGCCGCCCTCGCGCTGATGGCTCTCAAAGCGCAATTCGAAAGCTGAACCACCCGCAGACACTTTCCATTCATTTTAGTCCCGTTATCGTCGGGTGACTCAATGGAAGGGAGAGCCATGAGAACCATAGCCATCAGTATTGCCATGCTGTTCGCAGGCGCAAGCGCGCCAAACGCCTACGCGGCATCAGATTACTTGCTGACTTTGCCGCCGGCTAAAGGAGAAGCTGCAACCGCGCCGATCACGGTCGACTCATGGTCCTTCGGCGTCTGCAATAGCGGTCAATGCACTGCGTCGGGCTTGCGCGAGTCGCCCACCAGGGCATCGAGCGGACGCAGCGGCGTTGCAACCGGAGCCGGCGCAGCGGCAGGTGGCGCTGCGCTTGCCACTGGCGATGTCGATGGCGACGGTCGCCCTGACTTCGCATATTCCGACACGCAGGATTCGATCTACGGGCTGTCGTTCACTGTCGATTCCTCGCCGCCGATCGTCACGAGGGCATGTGCGACCGGCAAAGTTGACGGGGCGACCCTGACACGCGGCGAGGAAAGCTATGTCGTTTCAAGCGCCAGCGTGGTCTGCACCGGCAGGGGCGGCGGCGCGGCGGCCGCCAGCTATGCCCGCGCCGGGATCAACCGCATCGATTCCACCCCTGCGCGGATTAGCACCAACTTGACCGTTGGCAGACAGACGCCATCCCAATCATTCGGAGAGCGTTGCGCCGCCGGGCAATGCGCGGCGGGCGGACTAGTCGAGATGACTTTTTCCGGAGGGCAGATGAAGCATACCAAGACCGGACACGTCACCCTGCTCAAGTAGACATTGCCAAGCCAGCTGCCGGTCGGGAATCCGCTTCCTACCAGACCTTCACGCGCGCGTCTGGCGCAAGATAGAGCTTGTCACCGGGCTTGACGTCAAATGCCTTGTACCACGCATCGACGTTGCGCACGGTCAGCGCGCGGAACTTGCCGGGGGCGTGTCCGTCTGTGGCGATCCGGCTGCGCAAGCTCTCCTCGCGCATCTTGGTTGCCCAGCTCTGGGCAAAGGCAATGAAGAAACGCTGGTCGCCCGTGAATCCATCGATCACTGGCGCCTCCTTGCCTTTGAGCGACGCCCGGTAGGCATCGTAGGCAGCAGCAAGGCCCGCAACGTCGGCAATGTTCTCGCCCAAAGTCAGCTTGCCATTGACGCGAAGGCCGGGAAGCGCCTCGTACGAACTATACTGGTCCGCCAGTGCCTTGCCGGCCGCATCGAACTTCGCCCGGTCCGCGTCGGTCCACCAGTTGCGCATCTTGCCGGTTGAGTCGAAGGCAGCGCCGTTATTGTCAAAGCTGTGGCTGATTTCATGGCCGATGACCGCACCAATCGCGCCGTAGTTATAGGCGGCATCGGCGGATGGATCGAAAAACGGTCGCTGCAGGATCGCGGCAGGGAAATTCAACGCGTTCTGCACTGGCAGGTTCACTGCATTGACCAGCTGCGCATTCATCCACCATTCGCGCCGGTCCATCGGCTTGCCAATCTTGGCGAGCTGACTGGCATAGCGAAGCTTTTCAGCAGCAATGGCATTGGCATAGGCATTCGCTGGATCAGGCTTGAAACCTGCGTAACTCGCCCAGGTATCCGGATAGCCCACGCCCACCTCGATCGTGCCGACTTTGCGCAGGGCCTCATCTTTCGTGGCAGGCGCCAGCCAGCTGATCGCTTTGACCCGCCGCCCAAAAGCACTCTTGATGTCATCCACCATGTGCTGGACCGAGACTTTGGCCGAGGCAGGAAAGTACTTGTCGACATAGAGTTTGCCCACCGCATCACCCAGCGCATTGTCGAGCGCGTCGAGCGCCCGCTTGTCGCGCGATCGCTGGGCCTTGGTGCCAGTCAGTGCCATGCCATTGAAGGCAAAGCTGGCTTCGTCAAAACGGGCAAGCAGCACGCTTGCATGGCTGTTGATCTGGTGAAAGGCCAGCCAGTCCTTCCATGCATCGAGCGGCTCTGACGCGACCAGCGCGGCGAGCCGCGGAATGGCACTGGCATGATAGGCCGCAAATTTCTGCTGGCTGCCCAGCTGACCGGCCGCGAAAAACGCGTCCCAGTCAATGCCGGGCGCTTTCCGGGCAAAGTCCGCGCGCGACCATTCGTCGGCCGACTTGGCGAAGTCCTCGCTTTCGGCGCGCGTGGCGTGGGCCCTGGCGATTTTCATTTCGAGATCGAAAATACGCTGCGCCCGCACCGCCGCATCGGGCAAGCCCGCCTCGCCCAGCAATTGCGCGATATAGGCGCGATACTTTTCGCGCAGCGCCGCCATCTTGGGGTCGGCGGACAGGTAATATTCCCGTTCAGGCAGACCGAGTCCGCCTTGCAGGATGTAAGGCATGACTTCCCCGCCCGCGAGCGCCTGCGTGACGAATATCCCGAACAGATTTTCGGTGCGGAAATCGGTGGCGTTCAGGGGATCGACATCGGCCCGCAGCTGTTCGCCCAGCACGCGCGAGAGGTCCTTGACGGAAGCAATCGCATTGAACCGATCAAGGTCGGGCTGGATCGGGGCCATGCCGGCCTTGTCGATCGCGGCCTGATCCATGAAAGCCTGGTAATAGGCCTTGATCCGGCCTTCATCTGTATCGGGAGCGGGATTGGCTTTGAGCAGCCCGCCAATCAGCTCCGCCAGCCGCTCCTCGGTCTTCTGGTCGGCAATGTAGAACCCCCCGATGTTCGAGCGGTCGCCCGGTATCTCGGTCTTCTTCATCCACTCGCCATTGGCATAAGCATAGAAATCGTCGCCCGGCCGCACGCTCTTGTCCATGGCTGCGGGATCGATGCCGAGCGCGGCACCCTGCACGGTAACTTCGCTCTTGTTGCAGGCGGTTAGCAGCAGGACGCCAGGGGCAAGCGTCGCCAGGCCGAGCGCCAAAGGTGCCAAAAAGTGTCTGCGCATCGTCAACTGCCTTCCCGTGAACTCGAAACAGCCAAGCTTACAGCAGTGTTGGCCGTTTTCCAGAGCCTTCCGCCGCAAGCGCGGCGGACCCTACCAAAGGCCGCTTTCAACCAATTTTAGCTTTTCGGGCCTATCCGCGAAGGCATGACGCGCCATGCCCAGAACCCTGCCCCGAGCGGAGCCGCCATGCCCCGCACGTTCAGCGTGGACGCGCCGCCGATGAGCGCCGTCCCGTCCGATCTGGCGGCAGAATGGCGCGAACTTGCCGACAGCGCCAGCGAATCCAATGCCTTTGGCGAGGCGTGGTTCGTCGATGCCGCCTTGCGGCATTTGCGCGGCTCCGATCCGGTGCGCCTTGCCATTGTGCGCGACAATGCGGGGCTGCTGGTGGGCGTGATGCCGCTGACAATCGTTCCGCAACATGGCCGCCTGCCGGTTTCGCACGTTGGCAACTGGGTTCACCTCCAGTGCTACTGCGGCGTACCGCTGGTCCGCTCGGGCGACGAAACTGCGTTCTGGACGGCGCTGCTCGATCATCTTGACGCCAGCGACTGGGCCAGCGGCTTCCTCGCCCTGCGACTGGTCTATGCCGATGGCCCGGTCATGCGCGGTCTGCGGCAAGCTGCCCGGCAATCTCGCCGGATGTTCGACGTGGTCCAGCAATATGACCGCGCGACACTGGCGAGCGAGGTTGATGCCGAGACCTATCTGGAAGCGACCGTCCGGCCCAAGAAGCGCAAGGAACTGCGCCGACAGGCCAAGCGCCTTGCCGAACTGGGAACCGTGACTTTCGAGCAGTTGGCGCCCGGTGGACCCATCGACGAATGGTGCGATCAATACCTCGCGCTCGAAGCGGCCGGTTGGAAAGGCAAGGGCGGCACCGCGCTTGGCGTCGATGACAACCTGGCGACGTTCTTCCGCGAAAGCATGGCCTGCGCCCACGCGCTCGGTCGGCTCGATTTTCTGCGCCTGCTGCTCGATGGCCGTCCGATTGCCATGCTGGTCAACCTGCGGGCTGCGCCCACGGTCTGGTCATACAAGATCACCTATGACGAGGAACTGTCGCGTTACTCGCCCGGGGTGCTGATCGAACTGGAAGCAATGCCCTTGCTGCTGGGCGATCCGGATATCGTCTGGGCGGACAGCTGCGCCAAACCCGACCATCCGATGATCAACAGCCTGTGGGGCGAGCGCCAGTCGATCGTCCACGTCATGGTCTCGCTGCGTGGCGCGCTCAGGCATCTGACATATCTGGGCTGCCGCAGCGTCGACGCGGTGGGAGCCATGATCCGGCAAAACGAAGCTCAAGGCGATGCCAATGACCAAGACTGAACCCGCATTTGTGCCAGAGACACTTCCCGCACTGGCCGCTGCCTATCCGGCCAATGTCCACAAGCTGCGCCACAACCTGTCGGGCCACCCGCTCCTGCAATTGCCCGCGCTGGTCGAACTGGCAACGCGGCTGCGACCGGATCATGTGGAACACAATCAGGGCGATCTGCCAATCGGCATTGCCCCCGAAGACGTCCCGCCGCCCAGGCTCGACATTGCACAGACGATCCGTTCGATCGAGGAAAACGGCTCATGGATGGCACTGAAGTTCATCGAGAACGTGCCTGAATATCGCGACTTGCTGGAATCCACCCTGGCGGAAATCCAACCCGTGGTGCTGGAAAAGACCGGCGCGATGATGAAGCTTGAAGGCTTCATTTTCGTCTCCGCGCCGCATGCGGTGACGCCGTTCCACTTCGATCCGGAGCACAACATCCTTGTTCAGGTGCGGGGCAACAAGGTGCTGACCATGTTCCCGGACGACGACGATTCAATCGCAGCGCCGCAAGTCCACGAGGTTTTCGCTTTCGGCGACCACCACCGCAACCTGGAATGGCGCGAAGACTTTGTGCCGCGGGGCAATCCCCACCCGCTGACAGCTGGCGAGGCGCTCTATGTACCCGTCAAAATGCCGCACTGGGTGAAAAACGGACCGGAAGTTTCGATCTCGCTGTCTGTCACCTGGCGCTCCGAATGGAGCATTGCCGAAGGCGATGCCCGTGCGCTGAATTCCAAATTGCGCAAGCTGGGTCTTAATCCCGGTACGACCGGCCGCTGGCCCGCGCGCAACCTCGCCAAGGCCTATGGCTGGAGATTGCTCCGCCGTCTGGGCGCGGCTGCTTAGTCCCCGTCCAGCAAGTTGCCGAGGCCGCCGAGCAGCGATCCTTCGCCGCGGTTCTGCCCGCCGGTGCTGCCCGCAGCCGCAAGCATCCGCCCGGCCAGCCGCGCGAAGGGCAGTGACTGGATCCAGACCTTTCCGGGTCCGCGCAGGCGGGCAAAGAACATTCCTTCCCCGCCGAACAGCATCGATTTGACACCGCCGACAGTCATGATGTCGAAATCGACCGTGGGAGTATAGGCGGCGAGACAGCCGGTATCGACGTGCAATTCTTCGCCCGGCGCCAGCGTGCGCTCGACAATCGTACCGCCCATTTGCACGAAGACCCAGCCATCGCCTTCCAGCTTTTGCATGATGAAGCCTTCGCCGCCGAACAGGCCGGTCAGCATCCGCCGCTGGAACTGTACGCCGATTGAAACGCCGCGCGCCGCGGCCAGGAAGCTGTCTTTCTGGCAGACCAATGTACCGCCGATGTCCGACAGCTTCACGGGCATGATCGCGCCGGGCACTGGTGCGGAAAACGCGACGCGGGCCTTGCCCTGCCCCTGATGGGTGAACACCGTGGTGAACAGGCTCTCGCCTGTGACCAGGCGTTTGCCGGCGCCCAGCAGCTTGCCCATGAAGCCGCCTTCAGCCCCCGCGCCGTCGCCGAACACCGTGGACATGGCAATGCTGGCGTCCTTCCAGACCATGGCCCCCGCTTCGGCTACGGCGCTTTCGCCCGGATCCAGCTCGATCTCGAGGAACTGCAATTCCTGGCCCTTGATTTCAAAATCGATATCATCGGCAACACTTCCGCTACGGCTGTGGGACCAGGGGCTGTTGGGCATTCATGACTCTCCGAATGTGCAATGAAATCACGCCGATTTTACGGCGGGGTGGCGAAGCTCTGTAACGTAATCCCAGATTGCAATGAACAGCGCCGCAATGATCGGGCCAATGATGAAACCGGACAGGCCGAACAGTTCGAGCCCCGCCACGGTCGCGATCAGAACGACGAAATCAGGCAGCTTGGTATCCTTGCCGACAAGGATAGGGCGCAACAGGTTGTCGATCATGCCGATCACGAACAGTCCGCAGAAAACCAAAATGCCGCCTTCCCATATCGATCCGGTGGCGAAAAGGTATAGCGCAACCGGCACCCAGACCATTCCCGTTCCGACTGCGGGAACCAGCGAGAAGAAGCCCATAAGCAAGCCCCACAGCAGGGCTGGCTCTATACCGAGCGACCAGAATATCAGTCCGCCGACCATCCCCTGCATCACGGCGACCAGCACGGTGCCTTTCATCGTCGCGCGGATGACGCGCAGGAACTTGTCTGTCAGTTCGTCGCGCAATTCCGGGCGAAGCGGCAGCGAATGCAGGACGCGGGCGCCCAAATGATCGCCATCACGCAGCAGGAAGAATGAGAGATAGAGCATGACGCCAAGCGCGGCGAGAAACGAGAGCGCGCCCTGTCCCACGGTCAGGGCCTGGGTTGCCACGCTCTTGAGTCCGGACGACAGGCCTGAGCCAATCAGGTTGCGCAGCCGCTCGCCATCCATGAAGTCATAGTCCTCAGCCATTTTAGCAAGAGGTGCAGGCAAGGCATTGACCAATTTATCGAAGATGCGGGCAAAATCGATCTGGCCGTCCTGTACTTTGGCATAGAGCCCTGCCGCTTCCTGCACCAGGCTCACGCCGATCAGGATTGCCGGAAGAATGAACAGCGCCAATATGACGACAATCGTCAGCCCCGCGGCCAGCCCTTGCCTGCCGCCAAGGCGGGCAGCCATCCAATGCTGCATCGGCGTGAAAATGATCGCGGCGACCAGACCCCAAAGGATCGCACCGAAATAGGGCGTCATCAGCCAGCCAAACGCCAGGGTGATCAGCACGACCAGCGCCGCGAAACATGCGTCCTCCAGCGTCCAGTCCCGTTTTTGCCTAGCTGCCATTCGTCGCCCTTCCGTCTGCCCAATCGTGAACCACGTCGTCTCCCAAGTGTTCAACCCGCGGGATGATAGAAGTCATAGACCGATTGCGCCACAGCCGCCGAAACGCCCGGCGCGCGCTGCAGGTCCTCAAGGCTGGCAGCGCGCACGCGGCTGGCCGTGCCGAAATGCAGAAGCAGCGCCCGCTTGCGCGCAGGCCCGATGCCCGGCACTTCGTCGAGCGGTGAGGCCGTGATCGCGCGGCTGCGCTTTTCGCGGTGGGCGCCAATCGCGAACCGGTGAACTTCGTCGCGCAGCCGCTGCAAATGGAACAGCAGCGGCGAGCCGGGCGGCAGCGTCTTTTCGCGCCCATCCGGAAAATGGAACACCTCGCGCCCCTCGCGCCCATGCCCAGGCCCTTTGGCAATCGCGATCAGCGGCACATCCTCAATCCCTAGTTCGGCCAACGTATCGCGCACCGCGCTCATCTGGCCCTTGCCTCCGTCGATCAGCACGAGGTCGGGCCACATGCCGTTCTCGCGGTCCGGGTCTTCTTCCTGCACGCGGGCAAAACGGCGGTTCATGACTTCGCGCATCATGCCAAAGTCATCATTGGTCTGCGCAGTCTTGATGTTCCACTTGCGGTACTGGCCTTTGATGAAGCCCTCCGGCCCCGCGACCACCATAGCTCCCAGCGCATTGGTGCCCTGGATATGGCTGTTGTCATAGATCTCGATGCGCTGGGGCACTTCGGGCAGCTCGAGAAATTCCGCCAGTTCCCGCCCCAGACGCGCCTTGGTGCCGCTTTCGGCCATTCGGCGATCGAGCGCCTCCCCGGCATTGCGCTGTGCCTGCTCGATGAGGCGGCGCCGGTCGCCGCGCTGTGGCACTGAAATCTCGACCTTGCCGCCGGCCTTTTCGCGCAGCGCCTCGGCCAGCAAGTCGGCTTCAGGCAAGCTGATGCCGACGAGAATGGTGCGGGCGGGGGGCACATCCTCATAGAACTGCGCGAGAAAGCTGGTCATCACTTCGGCCTCCTCCAGCCCTTCAGTATGGCTGGGGAAGAAGGCATGATGGCCCCAGTTCTGGCCGCCGCGAATGAAGAAAGCCTGGATCGCAACATGCCCGCCCTTGCTGGCCAGCGCGAAAACGTCGGCGTTGCCCAGTCCCTCGGCGTTGATTGACTGACTACCCTGAATGAATGTCGCGGCGCGCAAGCGGTCGCGCAGCATGGCCGCGCGCTCGAAATCGAGTGCATCGGCCGCCGCGTCCATCTGCTGGGACAGCTTGGCCTGCACAGCCGAACTGCGTCCGCCGAGGAAATCCTTCGCCTCACCCACCAGTTCGGCATAACCGGCCTGGTCGATCCGGCCGACGCAAGGAGCAGAACAGCGCTTGATCTGATAGAGCAGGCAAGGCCGATCGCGGCGTGCGAAAAAGCTGTCTGTGCAGCTTCTTAGCAGGAATAGCTTTTGCAGCGCATTAATCGTGGTATTTACCGAACCGGCGCTGGCAAAGGGGCCGTAATATTCGCCCTTGGCCCGCCGTGCACCGCGATGCTTCATGATGCGCGGAAATTCATGGTCGGCGCGCAGCAGAATGAACGGGAAGCTTTTGTCGTCGCGCAGCAGAACATTGTACGGCGGGCGGAACCGCTTAATCAGCTGCGCTTCCAGCAGCAGCGCCTCGGCCTCCGAATTGGTCGTGACAATCGTCATCGAGCGAGTTTGGCTGACCATTCGCTTGAGACGCTGCGGCAAGCGATCGACCTGCGTGTAATTCGCCACCCGGTTCTTCAGCGCCCTCGCCTTGCCGACATAGAGCACATCGCCGCGCGAATCGCACATTCGATATACGCCCGGGCGCGGCTTCAGCGTCGCCAGCGTCTCGCGGATCGCCGCCACGCCCGCAGCAAGATCGGGCTGACCCGCGCCGCGCAGCGCGTAAGCGGCGCGATCTTCGTTGAAGCGGTCGGTCGACTGACGATCGGGAGGAACGGCATTACGCGGCATGCCCAGTCACTTAGGCCATTGTGCCGCTCTTTGGGAGGGGGGCCGCCCTAAAGACCAGTGCTCAGAACGACTTGCGAATGTCGATGCCGATCATCCTGCCTTTGGGATCGAGGAAGTCGGGCAGATAGCTGAATGGCGTGACCCCGCTCGCATCCGTGACTTTCTGGCGGGAATCGAAGATATTATCGACACGCAAAGCCACTCGCATTCCCTTGAAAAACGGCGATATGTCAGTCAGGGCCTTTTGATTTCCCAAGTCGGAAAACAGGCGGAGGTTGAGGCGAAAGACGCTGCCAAAGCGCAAGTCCGATGTGCCTGGCGCGCCGCTGGCAGTGATCCTTGTCGGCGCACTCCAAGTGCCATTCAGGCGCAGGCCGATGCCTTTGCGGAACAATCCGCCTTCGACTTCGAGCGAATGACGCGAAACACCGCCGCCCGAGACGGCATCTCCGCCCAGCTGGTCAAGCACCGGTCCGCCCGGCGCGATAGTGACGCGGTCGGTAAGCCGCCAGGTGTGATAGACTGACAAGTTCCAGCGGCCCTGTCCTCCGCCGCGCGCGCCGCCCCCCATCATGCCCATCATCCGGCCCATTCCGCCGCCACCGCCGCGCATGCCGCCTTGCCGTCCACCGGGCAGAGGAGCCATGGCGTCGCCGTCCTGCTGCCCTCTGCCCGCGGCCTTGCCCAGCGAGCCGGAAAAGTTGAGGCCCCAACGGATCCGTTCGCCTTCGGTCTGGGCGAACGTAACGGGCCGGCGATCGATCGATATCAGCCTTCCAGAGGCATCGCGCACCGCGCGGCCGGGAAAAGCCGATTCGATTTCCGGGGTAAGCAGCGGGAAAGCCGCAGTCACATTGGTCGAGCGATTGCGGAAATATTCTACGATCAGGTTCGAGCCTGCAAAAGGCAATTGCCAGTTCGCCGAAATCTTGAGGTCACGCTGGCGCTCGCTGAGCAAATTGGGATTGCCGCCCGAAGTGACTGACACCAGCGCATTCTCACCGCGTGAGAAATCGTAGACCGGCACGTTGAACGACACGATGCCAGGGCTGCCAAGATCGCTGAGCGACGGCGCCGCCTCATTGACGATATAGCTTGCCTGCAGCGACAGCTTCTCCGTGACACCCCAGGTGACCCCTGCGCTCCAGTCTGTCAGCGTCCCAAAGTCCGACAGATGGTTGACGCCAGCGCTGAGGTTGAGCGTGATGTCCCCTGCCCCTGCCAGCACATTTTCACGCCGACTGGTGATCGGCAGGGAGAGGTTGAGGCCTGCGCTCGCGTCGCCGCGCGTAAGGCGGGTGGTGCCACTGGTCAGCCGGCTGTCCGTGCTGGCGATGGACGTGTAGGCGAAGCCGCCCTTGACGGTGGCCGAAACATCGCCCGCGGGAAGCCGGAAGGTGCGACCAGCCAAAGTCAGCAGCGATGTAAGCGAATCGTTTGCCACGCGCGCCCTGTCCACGCCTGCGTTAGCCACGCTTGGCAAAGGGCCGGTCACGGCCAGCGTTCCCGCCGCGGCCGCCGCTGTCAGCGCCGCGACATCCGCGCGCCGATCCGTTGCGGTATTCGTGACGATATGGCCGCCGTCGACAGTCAAAGAGAGCTGCCACGTGCCCAGTCGTTTGTTGAGGCCCGCTCCGCCTTCGAGACTATCCGTTCGGCTGATGCGTTCGAGCGGATCGCCCAAAGTGCGCAACGCGCTCGAACCGTCGGGCGCTGTCAGGACAAAGCTGTCGAGACCGGCAAGCGAGCGGCTGTCGGTGCGGGCGAATGAGGCATTCGCGCTCAGCGAACCGTCCATCCCGCGCTCCCCCAGCCCGGTCGACCAGCTGCCGCTGACGCCAAAATTGCGGCTGTCGGCTATCAAAGAGCGGAAGAGTTCCGGGTCGGGATCGCTGCTGACTGTGGGGGCCGCACCTGCAGGCTGGACGATGCCGCGCTCGGCCTCGGTCAGCAGGCTGGTATCCTCGACATAGGCATTGAGGTTGAAGCGGCTGGGGCCCTTGATGCGCAGCATGGAAAACTGCGCTTCGCTGTCGGCAAAGCCGCCGCGCGTGGGCACGCTGTATTCGCCGCGAAGCGTGCGGCTGGAAAAATTGTCCTTGAGGATGAAATTGACCACCCGCTGGTTGGGCGGATAGCCATATTTGAGCGCCACTTCCTCGGGCAGGACTTCCATCCGCCGGATCGCCTCGGGCGAAAACCCCTGCATCTCGCGAAAGTTGGAAATGCGCTGGCCGTTCATCAGGATGATCGGACGACCACTGCCGCGCCCGCGGCCACTGCCCGTTTGCGGTGAGACCGCGTCGAGAAGCTCGGTGAGCGAGGAAGCGCCGTAGGATGCGATGTCCGTCTCATCGAGAGTGACGAGAGGCGGCTGCGCGGCTTCTACCGTCCCGGTCAGGCGGGAACCGACCACAACGATCTCGTCCGCCTGCGCAGCCACGCTATCTGCCGGATCGCTGCCAGCGGAGACATCGGAAGGCGACGGCGCGGCAGTTCCCTCAGCAAGCGCATATTGCGGCAACAGCATCAAGGAAATCAAGGGCAAGCGGCGCAGGGTCGATTTATAAGAATGAAGCAAGAAATAACCCTTTCGAGGCCTCTGCCCCCCGCACGGCCTAATTTGGCCATGCGCCTTGCATTTGCAATGGCGCCTTTGGTATCATTTTGTCACGTCGGAGTTACGCCTTAGGCAAGCGTTCCCGATATCCGGCGCGCGCGGGCTTCCCTTTTCGGATTCACAAGGCTATGGCGCGCGCCAGACACGCCCCTTATCGGCAACGGAAATCAGAACACGCATGGCGAAAGAAGAACTGCTCGAAATGCGCGGCCAGGTGGTCGAGCTGCTGCCCAACGCCATGTTCAGGGTGCGGCTGGAGAACGACCACGAAATCCTTGGCCACACTGCGGGCAAGATGCGCAAGAACCGCATCCGCGTGCTGGTTGGCGATGAAGTTCTGGTGGAACTGACACCATACGATCTCACCAAGGGCCGCATTACTTATCGCTTCATGCCCGGCCGCGGCGGCCCCGGCCAGTTCGGCTAGGCATAGCAGGCAGCGGGGCGCGTGGCCGCTCCTGAACTCATTCTGGCGTCTGCCAGCCCGCGCAGGCTGGAACTGCTGGCGCGGCTCGGGCTTGTGCCTGGCGCAGTCTGCGCCGCAGATATCGACGAAACTCCCTGCAAGGCTGAATTGCCGCGCGAATATGCCCGGCGTATGGCCCGCGAGAAGGCGCAGGCCATCGCAGGCGGCGCGGCGCATGTTCTCGGCGGCGATACGGTTGTGGCACTCGGCCGCCGTATCCTGCCCAAGGCCGAGGACGAAGACACCGCGCGCCAGTGCCTGTCGCTCCTCTCCGGCCGCCGTCACCGCGTCCTGTCCGCCATTGCCCTGAAAGCGCCGGACGGCAGTATGCGGGAACGGCTGTCGGACACGGTGGTCCGGTTCAAACCGCTCTCTTCCGACGAAATCGAGGCTTATGTCGCTGGCGGCGAATGGCATGGAAAGGCAGGCGGCTATGCCATACAGGGCAGCGCCGAAGGTCTGATCGCGTGGATTGGCGGCAGCCATTCTGGCGTGATGGGATTGCCGCTGTTCGAAACCCGCGCGCTGCTGCGCGCCGCTGGTTTTGCCGTGCCATGATTCGCACTCTGCTGTGGGACACTGGCCCCGGCGAAGTGCGCGCTGGCCTGACTGAGGCTGGTGCGCTCACCGAATTGCGTATCATGCGCCCCCGTCGCGGCAAGCCGCTCTTGGCGGCGGGCGAATTGTTCACCGCACGCGTCCTGCGAAAGATCGGCCCAAACAAGGCTATGGTCGCTATCGGCGGCGGGCAAGAGGGCTTGTTGCATCCAGCGCGGGGATTGAACGAAGGCGTGCTCGTCGCAGCCGAGATGACCCGGGCGCCCATTCCCGAGCCGGGGCGGTGGAAGTTGCCACAGCTCCGCCCCGCGCCAGCTGTCACTGCGAAAAAGGAGCCGGGCTGGCACGGCAGCCATGATGCGCCCGAGGCATTTCTGCGCCGTGAGGCTGCCCGTGTCAGCGCGATAGTCTGCCGCGATGCGCGATCCGCCAATAGTGTGAGAGACACGCTAGCGGGACACTGCCCTGAGGTTCGCATAGATCTGGAGGCAATTGCCGAAGCAGATCTGTCCGGTCTTATCGATAGCGCGGTGACGGGTGAATTTCCGATTGGCGAAGGAATGCTCTGCATCGAGCGGACCCGGGCCATGACCATGATCGACATCGATGGCAGCGGTGATCCGCTCACCCTGAATATCGCAGCGGCGGCAGAAATCGGACGGCTACTCCGCCTGCTGGACATCGGCGGACAGGTGGGCATCGATTTCGTCACGCTCGATGACCGCAAGGCCCGTGCCGCAGTGGATGCCGCCCTCGCAGACGCCTGCGCCGCGCTGGGCCCGCACAAGCGCACGGCCATGAACGGATTTGGTTTCGTCCAGCTGATCCGGCCGCGAACTGGGCCTTCAGTGCCTGAAATGCTCTGCGGCACTTTGACCGGGCGGCTGTCGCGTGAAAGTCGCGCCATTGCCCTGCTGCGCGAGGCAGACAGGTCGATTGGCCGTGGGCCGCGCCGCCTGATAGCCCCGCCCGCAATTATCGATACAATTCGCCAGTGGCCCGATGAACTGACCCAGCTCGAGGCCAGCCTGGGCACAGCAATCGAATTGGTCGCGGATCCCGCTGCAACCGGCTATGGGCACGTCCATGTCAGCCAGTAACATGTCATCCGGCTCCAGGCGCGCGCTCTGCCCCATCTGCCGCAAGCCCCGCAGCGAAAGCCATGCCCCGTTTTGCTCAACCCGTTGCAAGGACCGCGACTTGCTGCGCTGGCTCGATGATGGCTATGCCCTGCCCGGTCCTCCGGCCGACCCGGACTATCCCGCTAACGGACTTGCGGAAGAGGACTGATTCCACCTTGCCAAGCCTGCCCGGCTTCGCCATAGGCGCGGCTCATTCGCTCGCAGGTGGCCTCCAGATGATCTGGGCGCCGCCGTCGCCGCGGCGATGCCCGGGTAGCTCAGTTGGTAGAGCACATGACTGAAAATCATGGTGTCGGCGGTTCGATTCCGTCCCCGGGCACCACTCGCCGGGCCTGAACCTTCCCTCTCAGCCCCCTTCCAGCCAATTCGCGATGACATTCGATCTGCGAGCTTCGCTCTGCTGACTCGGGTCCAGCGTCCCCCGAACAGTGCGGGTCAGACGGGATACAAGCCAGCCGGGATAGTAAAGCCATGCCCGCCGCTGGTCAGTCGGCATTCCGGCATAGGCCGCGATCACCCGGCGGGGCGGAAATAGCCGGCCAAGCAAGGTTTTGGCCTCGTCCAGCGAGCCGCTGCCGAGGCTGCCGAGCTCGCGCTGGACATCCAGATCACGGCGCTGATCGGGGTCCTGGAGCAGGAGCATGGTCGCCGCTTCGATAACGTCTTCAGGCAAAGCTGGCGCCGATTCGCCGCGCCATGCGATCGGCTGGCTGCCGGTCATGCGTTCCGCCATCCGCAGCAGCAATTCACAGCCGCGACTCCACCCGCCCGCCTCTGCATCAATCCAGAAGCGACGCCAATCAACCGTCTGGCGCGAGAGCAAGGCGGCGATGTCATGAAGCACCTGCGGGCCATTGTCGAAGCGGTGTTCGTGAACGCAATGGACGATGAGGTGCAGGAGATTGTCGGTAGCCGGAAGATAGGCAATCCGCTCACTATCAAGCATGTGCCATTCGCGGGCCCGCAACAGATCGTCCGGCCGGGCAAGTCTTGCAAGGCTGGCATCGGCGTCGATGTGCTCGAACAGCCTGCCATGTAATTCGACATATACGCCAGTGGCCCTGTCCCGCAGGGCCGGAAGGTGCTTCAATCCCGCTGTCAGCGTCTCATCCGAAAAAGCGCGCCCGGTGGATTCCACCAGGCCATTGGCCACGAGCACGCGGTAGGCAGCTTCGAGGTCGCGCGGCGACACGAGAATGTCGATGTCGCGCATTGGGCGCAAAGCAGGATCTTCATAACCAAGCCATGCCAGCCATGCGCCCTTGAGGGCACCATAGGCAATACCCGCCTTATCAAGCGCACGGCCAATGCGAATCAGCGTACCCTTGGCTGCAAGTGACGCCATGGCCGACTGGCGATAGTCAGCATGCCACTGAGCACGCAGCGCATCTGGCAGGTCGGCATCGCTCTTTCGAGAAACGGACAGTCGGTGAAGGAGGGGGCCCAGCCGGTGCTTCCCGGCAATTTCGTTCAGATTCTGCCACTCATCAACAGATAATGGTGGAGGATCGGAGGCCATGCCGCGCGGCGCACTGCTCAACAGCCCGAGCAGCACTCGCCTTACACGCTCCTTACTATCCCAATCATGTTGCATACCGGGACTGCCATGGATTCCGCTGCAAAATACCGCAATTGGTCATTGCAGGGGCCTCTTCTCAGGACATGAAAAAGGCGACCGGAAAGGCCGCCTTCTTCGTAATCAGCAATACAAAAAGATCAAACAGATCCTACGGGCTATTGCTGCTGCCGCCACCGCTCGAAAGCGCGGCAGCCAGGCCGCCAGCGCCGGCGAGACCGAGGCCGATCCACAGGCCAGCGCCCATGCCGCCGCCACCGGAAGCGGCAGCCGGGCTATTCACCAGCGGAGCATCGGCACAAGACCGGCTCATCTGAAGAGCGGCGATAGCCGACTCTGCGCTGCCGCCTTGGCTGCGCGGCCCGGTAGAGACGAGGCACGAGCAATTGCCATTCGGCGCGACATAACGGGCGACGTCGAAGACGCCGCTATCGGCATTACGGCGCACGACAACCTGGCACTGGCCTCCGCCACTGCCCATGCCCGAACCGCCCGACTGAGCGGCAACGGCGACGCCAGGAACGACGCTCGCCATTCCAGCGAGTGCAAGGCCTGCAAAAATGCTCTTGATCCGGCTCATGGCGGAAAACTCCAGTTTGAGCGAACCGTGCCGCTCATTGAACTTAAACAGGTACCACAGGCAATTACCGTCAGGCAAGTCTTAATCTGGGAAATTCGACCTAAACTTCGGGCAGTTGCAAGCAATTTTTCACGAATTTACAGGCGGATCAGAACTGTCACGTCCGTGGCCCGCCACCACTCTTCGCATAAACCCCGACAGTGCGATATTGTTCCGTTCCGGTATCGCCGGTCACGCAGACCTCTCCGCAAGTTACCCACGCATGGGCTTCGAGCTGCCCGCCTTCTAGGCTGCGCAGCCCCAGGCAAAGAACGAAGGGTAGCCGATAAAGGCCCAGCAGAACGCGTGCGACCATGGCCTGGGGATAGCAGTCAGCACGCCACGGCGCAGATGCGGCAGCCCATTGCAATGTGCGCCGGATCTCAAGCGCGCGGCTGCGCTGCTGTTCGCTGATCGCGAAGTCGGGCGTGTCGAGCCCCCTGTATTCGCCCAGATATCGCGCAATGTGTCGAAACGGGACTACAGCAATGCCGAGGCTGGCCAGCCCGAGCCCGAGCCAGACAGGCACGAACCAGCCTTTCTGGAAGCTGCTGCGCGCGGCAAAATTGCGCAGCCGATCACGCGGCCACGTGCTCATCTACAGCTCAGCTTACGTCCGCCATGCCATGGCCGACCAATTCATCGAGGAAGGCACGCAGATCAGTAGCTGCGGTGGCGCTGTCAACTTCAAACTCCGCGCAAATATCCTCTACTAATTCATTGAATGTCTTTGGGTTTTCGATAGACTCCCAGATGAACGGACCAATCCCGCTGACACCAAAATAGTTTCCTGTTTCGATGCTCATCATCACCAGGTCGCCGTCCATCTCGACAGAAAGCAGCTCCTGGTTGCGGCGATAGCGACTATCCCCGAAATCTGTGCCGCCCAGTTCGCTCATTGTAATACTTTCCGATAGTTCGTCACCGATCCGCGGTGCTTGGCATGCCCCAATCCTAGCAGTGGGGCGGACGCGGCACAACACAGGTACGGCCTGACTGGCCAAACGATTTATCGGGCCCAGAACAACCATCACGCGAATGACGGTTTGCCAATATGACGCTGTTGCGCGAATAGCCGGGACGACCGTCGCGGCAGAGCGATGAACGGTACCCTGCACTGCGGAGTTCATGCGTGCCCAGGAACTTGATTGGCGCACACCGGATCTGGAACGGCCCACCGCTTCCCCCTGACCAGCAGGATCGTTTCATGCGATCCTTAGGCATCGCCGCGCCGCGCCCTGCTGAGCGCTGCGTTGTCGCCGATACCGTGTGCGCTACTACCGGGAAAAACCGAGGCTGGCGCCCTGCCCGCACCGCCGACGGCTCCGCTGTGCTGTTTTCCGGCCACATCGATAACCGGCGAGACATTACCCGCGAACTTGGCATCGAATGGCAAAGCGATGCTCAGCTATACGCGGCAGCGCTCTCGGCGTGGGGTGACAGTGCCGATCTCCGCCTGATCGGCCAATTCGCCACAATTGTCGTGCGGCCTAGTGGCGAAGAAATCCGCCTCGCGCGCAGCCCGATCAGCGCCCCGCCGCTCTACTTCTGGCACGATGCGCAGAAATTGATCGTGGCGACTTTACCCGGCCCCCTGTTCGCCACGGGCGAAGTCGAACAGGTGATCGACGAGCAAAAAGTCGCGGACTCGCTCTTCCTGAATCACACAGATGGTGAGCGAACATGGTTCGCGGGCGTCCGGCAGCTGGGCTGCGGACGACGTGCAGTTGCAAGGCCAAGCGGGGTTTCGACGGTCCACTACTATGATCTTGCCGCGCTTCCGGAGATCCGCTTTCGCGATGAGCGTGACTATGTCGCCGCGGCCAGTTCCCTTTTCGAAGACGCCGTGCGCTGCGCGCTCGACGGCTTCGAGCGTCCCGCTATCAGCCTGTCGGGCGGACTGGATTCGCAGGCCCTCGCCGCCGAAGTGGCGCGCAGCCGACCTGGGCAGCCACTTCAGGCGTTCACCGGCGTTCCCGAAGCTGATTGGGACGGCGTTACCTATGCTTCAGTTTTCGGCAATGAACGCCCCTATGTCGAGGCACTTGCCGGGATGTACCCGGAAATCCGGCCGCACTGGGTTGATGCGAAAGGCCTGTTTCTCGATCACAAGATCGATTCAGTATTCATGCTGGCAGGCGAGCCCCCTGGCAATGCCGCGAACCTTCACTGGATTCACGAAGCCTATGGTCAGGCGCGGGCCATGGGCTGTGACGTCATGCTGGAGGGCGGCTTCGGGAATGTGTCTTTCAGCTTTGATGGCGAGGGTGCACTTGCGTCGATGTTCAGACAGGGCAAGTGGCTGCGGCTATGGCGCGAAGCTGCACATCTCGCGCGGGTTCACGCCAATTCGCGGTTGCGGGCCATAGCGTCACGGGCGATCGTGCCATCTGCGCCAGATTGGGTCCATCGCCTGCTTGTCCGCCTCGGCGCGATGAAGGCCAACGACCCTTATGAAACCTGGTGCCCGCTCAACCGGACTTATGCCACGGAGCACGGCGTCGAAGACCGTGCCCGGCAGGCAGGGTATGACCCTTATTACCGGCATCCAGCCTCGTCACGCACCTGGCGGGACAGCATAGTCATGGAATCCGGCTGGGTTGAAAGCATCGGACTGGCGCTGGACTTGATTCACGGCATCGAGACACGCGATCCGACGGCATACCGGCCGCTGGTAGAGTTCTGCCTGAGCATTCCAGACGACCAATATTTGCGTGATGGCATAAACCGTAGACTGGCTCGGCGCATGCTCAAAGGCAGGATTCCCGACCAGGTCGCCAACGAAACCCGATATGGTACACAAGCCGCTGACTGGCACTTGCGACTGGGCCGACAGCGCAAAAATCTGCTCGCTGAACTAGGCAGGCTGTCTCAGGACGAGACAATTGGCCCGATGCTGAACACCGGGGGCCTGCGCCAAACCCTCGAAGACTGGCCCCAATCGTCGCTGGGGGCGGCGACACCGCGACTGAAACTCGCTCTCGGCAGGGGATTGACCACAGCTCGTTTTGTCCGCTTTGTCCGAGGTCGCAATAATTGATCCGTGGGTAGTTTGCCGGCCATGAGCATTGTCAGGTCAGACAACAAGCTGCTGACGCAATGCATCAACGAAATGGCCAGGCTGGTTATCGAACGGGGCGGCAAGGTTCATCCGGCTGCGTGCATCGAAGAACAGGACGGGGCAATTCGCGTGATTTGCCGCGACCGGCAGGCCGCCGGCCAGCAAATGTTCGGGGTGCCGAACACGCTCCTGGTTCCCATCGACGGCATTGATTGGACGGACAGCGAGGATGTGCTCGAACTGCGTCAGGAGCCTGCCCATCTGAGCGCCGACCAGCGCCGCATGCTCGGCCTGTTCATGACACTGTACAACGCCGCCAGCAAAATGGCCGACATGAAGACCAAGGCAACGCGGGTCGTGCTGCGGGATAGCGGATGCGCCGCACAGATCGCGACAGTGACCTATGTCAATCCAAACGCAGCGCGGGAACCGATTGCGACCGCCGAATCACTGATGCGAACGCGATTTTACTCGAACAGCATGGCGCCGGGCGATCTCGCCAATGCTCGAGTGCTGATGCCGCTGGTCGACTTTGCCAACCACCATCACGCCGGTGCTTTATTTCGCCAGGACGCGTATAACCTTTCCGTCGACATTGCGCAGCCGCTGCAGACGGACGAGTGCTTTTACAGCTACGCGGCATTCCTGGACCCACTGGGAAATGCTCTCGCCCACGGGTTCGTCGATCATGATTCTCCATTTGCCTGCAGCGTGCCTGTAACAGTCGATATTCCAAGCTTTGGGCGCTTCGAAATAGCGGGAAAGCGAGCGCGGCCTTCATATAAAATCGATCTGCCGAAAGTCGATCTGACGGAAAATGGCATCACAGTCAGTCATTTGACAGGCGATGTCCGCAAGCCGCACCTTCTTCACAACACATTGCGCCTGATAACTTCCGCTTATGCCAAAAAACGCGGACTGTCCGACGATGCATTCACTATGGCCCTGGCAGAGTTGCGACAGGCGCTGTTGATCGCCAATCGGCAGAAGCTCTCTGCTTTTTCTGCCTACATGCAGCAGCGACGCGACCTTCCCATAGGTTCGGTCCTGGCGTCGGCAGGCGAATATCAGCTCGCCAATCTTGAACGAATTCTGTCACACCAGAGTGCACTGGTATGACATATCTCCACCTGGCGGTCAGGTCGCTGAATTGCTGCGCTTTTGCGGCGCGTTTGGGGAGGATTTAGCGCCCTCGCCCATGCGACTATTTGCGGTCAGCTTGATTTTCGATCCGCTCAACATCGGCAATCAGCATGTCCATAAGCGCATCCAGCGAAACACCAATGCGCGGCCGCGTTACTTTTGACAAATGCGATTGGCTTGCCAGGCGGCTGCACTGGTGCAGATGCTCGGACAGCAACTTGCTGCCTTCCAGGAATTCGTGCCTGTAGGTATTTTCGCGCAGGAGCCTGAAGCGATCGAGCCCGGTGATTGGTTCGATCCGCACGTCGCTCACGTCATCGCTGCCAAGGTGGTAGATCCAGCGGACCGGTAACCGGTGAGCATGATCGACCGGGTTGATCGGTAAACTGTATTTTTCGCTGTCGGGAAACACCCTCAACAGGCCCGCGGTCGAAATGCCGAGCAAGTCGGCTGCCTCCTGCCAAAGCTTGATACGCGGATAGCCCGGGATGGCGCAGCCCGCACTGTCAATTGCGACGACATCGTCAGCAAGGACATCGAAACCCCGCTTGGCGAAAGCCGCAGCCAGTGTCGATTTGCCAGCGCCCGAATCGCCGACGCAGATCATGCACCCATTGCCAATCCGGATCGCATTGCCGTGCAGCACCAGATAACCGCGCTGAAGCAATAGAGCGCCGCTGACCGAGCCCAGCAGAAATCCCCGGATAAAACCGGCATCAGCAGCGGGTTCCGCCATGATCGAGATCGATCGACCCTCGCTGACGAGGTAATGAGCGACGTCGCGGATGTGAAGCCAGAAAGTCTGTGGATCGATCCACAGGAGGTGCCGCTCCTTCCCGTCGCCAATTTGCTCGCAGCGAGGGACCGAGCCCAACCGGATTTCAACCTGCGGCTGGCCTTCCGAGCTGACGGGTTCGCCAAGTTCGGGAAGCTCCAACTCGCTATCGATCAGCAGGCCATAGGCGATGTAGCGGTGTAGCATGGAATGGCAGCTGTTCTGCTGGCAACAGGCCATTGTCAATGGCGGCGACGCCCACCCGGACTCAGGGAAATCCCAAAAACCGCAGTGTCGCCATAGCAGTGCCGCATAGAGTATTGCGCAATCGGACAGTCAAAACGTGCAACCTATAGGCCCACTTACTGAGCCATGCACCGACCGCAAGTCGACAAATCAGGAACGATTCTGATTGACCTTACCCGAGCCGTCAAAACCAGTGCCACCCAGCGAATGGGTCTCCGAATGGTGGAGAACGACGGAAACAGTCGGCGCGCGGTAGGGAGACCGGGCGTTTTCACGTTCAGCGAACTGGCTCTGCGTACGGTCCATAATACCTAATCTTCCCGGATGGTTAAGCAAACATACCTACCTAGGTAATCATACTATGTCAAGGGTTTGACTTCGCTAATTTCCTCGCCAGCCCGGTTTCCGCCACACCGGAAAGCCATATTTTTCCAGCACTTAGAGACCAGCGCCGGTCGCTCCTGCAAATGAGCTGGGTCGGCAATTGATGTCAGCGCATGATAAATTGAGAAAGCTTGCTGAGATTCTTCGCACCAAGGGCAAGCACCCCGCCCGCGCCATTGGCGCGCAGAGCCATCAGGTCTTCCCGGCTCTTGCGCAAGATACGCTCCAGACTGCGGTTGCTTTCGCCGCCGACGCGCATTTTTACCAGCACTTCAGGAATGTAGACAGCCCTCGCCGCGCCTTTGCCGAACCAGCGCAGAATGGCGTCATAATCCGCCGCAATGCGGAAGCGGGTATCGTAAGTGCCGAATTGCTCCCACAATCGCCTGCGGACGAAGAGCGCAGGGTGCGGCGGCATCCAGCCCCAGCGCAGTTTTGCCCGGCGAAATGCGCCTGATTTCCAGTGGCGGACGATCTTGCTCGCGTCTGCTGTCGACACGTAATCCAGATCGCCGTAGACGGCATCGACCGAAGGATCGCGGAACGCTTCCATGACCTGTGCGATCACCCGCGGGTGCGCGAGGAAGTCATCCGAATGGACCAGACCGACGACTTCGCCTTCGGCAAGCGCGAAGCCCTTGTTCAAGGCGTCATAAATGCCCTTGTCGGGCTCGCTGACCAGACGCATCGATGCGTGCCGCGCGGCTTCGATCGCGGCCAGCGTACCGTCGCTCGACGCGCCGTCGAGCACCAGGTGGTCGATATCCGGCCACGTCTGGCAAGCCACACTGGCGATAGCCTGGCCGACCGTTGCCTCCCGGTTGCGGACAGCCGTAACGACAGTGATTTTCATGCTTCTTGGCCCGAAGCCTGCTTAGTAAGCATCGCGTGATACGAAATGATCGCCCAGCACCAGGACGTCCATCCTGGTGCGCAGGAAGCAATCGAGCGCTTCGTCCGGCCGGCACACGATCGGTTCGTTCTCGTTAAAGCTGGTGTTGAGCACCACAGGCACTCCCGTAATCGCATGAAAGGCGGTTATCAGGCCGGCATAGCGCGGGTTGGTAGAAGCGCGAACCGTCTGCAGGCGACCCGAGCCATCGAGGTGAGTAACCGCCGGCAACAGCGCGCGCTTTTCCTCGCGGATCTGGAATACCTGCATCATGAAGGGCACTTCGTCGACTTCCTCGAACCATTCGCCGACATGGTCCGCCAATATTGAAGGCGCGAAGGGGCGGAAGCTTTCGCGCCGCTTGATCTTGAGATTGAGGATGTCCTTCATGTCGGCGCGGCGGGGATCGCCTATGATCGAGCGGTTGCCGAGCGCACGCGGCCCCCATTCCATCCGTCCCTGGAACCAGCCGATGACTTTGCCTTCGGAAACGGCCTGAGCCGTGCGGCGGCAAAGCTCCGCCTCGTCGGCAATGAGAGTGACGCTGCACCGTCCTTCTTCCAGCTCGTCCTGCCGCGCTGCCAGCGCCTGCGCGCAGTCGTCGGTGCCATAGCCGGGCCCCCAATAGGCGTGATCCATGACGAAGCCGCGCGCGCCGCCTTCGGCATGCCAGGCGGCAAAAGCCGCGCCGATGGCGCCCCCCTGATCGCCCGGCGCGGCATGAACATAGACGCGCTCGAAAGGCGTTTCGCGGCGGATCTTGCCATTGGCGACGGAATTGTTGGCACAGCCACCTGCAATAACGATGTCCGTCAGGCCGCTTTCCCCGCGCGCTGCCCGCACGATGTTGAAGAAAGCTTCTTCATACAGCGCCTGGATGGAGCGGGCCATATCCCGGTGCTGCTGCCCCAGTTCTTCGCCGCTCTGCCGGCGCGGGCCGAGCAACTCCTCCAGCTTGCCGGTGAACAGCGTGTCGAAATGGGGTGAGCCGTTTTCCCACTGATGGCTGATCGACTGGCTGGTGTGGAGGAAATAGGTGGGATCGAGCGTAAATGTGCCGTCAGAGTGAAGCGCCACCAGCTGCCTCAGCTTTTCAAGGTAGATCGGCTGGCCGTAAGGGGCGAGACCCATGACCTTGTACTCATCGCCGTAGTTATTGAAGCCGAGGTATTGCGTCAGCGCCTGATAGACCACGCCGAGCGAATTGGGAAAAAGCACCCTCTGCTGAATATCAATCCGTGAGCCCGATCCGATCCCCCAGGCGCAGCTGGCGAAATCGCCGAACCCGTCGACCGAAATCGCCACGGCGTTGTCGAACGGGGAGACATGGAATGCCGAAGACAAATGCGCGAGATGGTGCTCGATCGGCATGACTTTGCCGGCAAAATTCTGGCCCGGAAGCGCTTCCGCCAGCATCGCCTCGACACCCGCACGCTTGCGGCGATTGGCCAGACGCTCGGCAATTGCCCCCAGCCCGGGCCGTTGGCTGACTGTATAGCCGATCCGCTGCCAGAAATTGGCCTTGCTGTCCTGGTTCGTGGCGACGATGTCGACATCTGCCAACGTCACCCCCGCTTCCTTCAGGCACCACTCGATGGCCCCTGAAGGAAAGCCGGACCAGTGCTTGATCCGCCGGAAACGCTCTTCCTCCACTGCCGCAACCAATTGTCCATCGCGCACCAGACAGGCGGCCGAGTCGGCATGAAACGCGTTTAGTCCTAAAATGATCATGAAATGTCCGGCCTGGGCCCTCGTGATAAGAGTCCTTCATAGAAGGCAATGAATTGATCGGTAATCCGTTCCCAACCGAATTCACGGGAAACCAGCGCGCGGCCGCGCCTGCCCATCGCGGCGAGATCGTCGGTCTCGCATGCTGTCGCCTCGCGCAGGGCTGATGCCAGGCCTTCGGGCGTCGCGGGAACACGCCATCCGCAATGGGCCTCGCCGATTTGCGGCCAGGGAACGTTTTTCGTGGTGATAACCGGCAATGCATGCGCGAATGCCTCGCCAATCGACATGCCGAAGCTCTCGGAGTGACTGGGCAGTACGAAGAGCTGCGACGTGGCAAACAGCCTGTCCTTTTCGTCACCCCGCACCGGCCCCGCAAATTCTATCTCATCGACTAGTCCTGCGGCGGCAATCAAATGCTCCAATTCCTGCCGGTGGCCGCCTTCGTCCGGCCCCGCCAGCACCAGCCTCCACCCGGGATGCGCCTGCTGCCAGGCCGCCACCAGCATTGGCAGACCTTTGACCGGGTGAAGCCGCCCTAGGAACAGCGCCTGCCGACGGCCATCTGCCCGCGGTTCATCCCCAAACGCGCATTTGTCGAGGGGAGGCATGTCCAATCCATTGCCGATCATTCTGGCCGGGTGGGAAGGAAACAATGCAGCCAGGCTCTCGAGTTCCTGTGGCGAAGTCGCGTGGAGCGCGGAGGCAGTCAGCAAATGCCGGCGCTGATACAGGCGCCAGGCCAGCGCCTTGCGCAGGCGCTTGTGCTGCCTCGCCCATGGCTCGAGCATGCCGCGGGGGCTAACGAGGCGCGGGATGGAGTGCCGGCGCGCGTAACGGGCAATCGCGCGGTTGTGCGACCACCAGATGCCGTTGTCGTGGATCACATTAGGCCGGCCAAATTGCCTGACCGCATCCGCAAATTTGCCGGTCAGACGCTGAAGGCTGGAACTGGACTGTTCGAGTTCGATCTCAGCCGCACTGCCGTCGGGGCACCAGATGGCCGTCTCGGCTCCGCTGCGGGCCAGATTGCGTGCAAGCGCCGACACCGAAAGCGCCGGTCCGCCATAAGCTAGCCGGGCACTGGCAACGCACAAGAGAACTTTCACTGAAGGCCGCGCGGCAATGCATTGGCCGTCTGGCCCGCCGGGGCCTGCCCAATCTCTTGGACCAATTTCCAGGCCATTCGCAATGCGACGGCGGCAAGCAGGGCTGCAAAAACACCGCCGACAATTTCCACTATCGAACCAATCGGCTGGATCAGAGTTACTGCCGGCAAGAAATACAGAAATGATCGTGAAGGGTCGGCAGATCCCAGCAGCGAAGCCGATTTTCGATCCAGCCAGCCAAGCAGCCAGCCCAATCCGATGAAGCACGGAATCATGCTCCAAAGACCAAAAGCGGAGTAAAATTCAAGCACGTTACCCACGCCCCATGCTGACTTGCCGCTCAGATTCAGTCCGGTCAACTCCCGTACCAGCGTGCCTCCTCCGCCAGTGGCGGGTTTGTCTTTCCACACAATGCGAGGAACCACTGCAACGAGCGATTCATAAAGCGAAGCCCCTTTGCGATATTCTACTTGCCCATTCGCCAGCCTGTCCGCTGCCAATCCGACAAATTCGTTCTGATTAAGCCGCATGGATAGTGCCCTCAGGTGATCGGGGTTGCCCGGGCTGAACAGCTCGAAATCGCTGAAGGCACTGGAAACAGCGGAAACGCGCTGCTCGAGCCTGGCGCCGCTCCAAAGTGTTGATCGCAGTTCCGAACGCGCGCCAAAATAGTTGACGAAGACACTGATGCCGAGAAAGCCCAAGGCGACGATCAGTAACAACGAGCGCATCAAGGTCTTGGTATGCGATACCGTGAGCGACCCGACGATTATCACAGCAATGGCGCCATAGCTCATGAAGCCACTGAGTAGAAGAACCAGAGCCGGGTAACTGAGCACTACCCCTGACCAGATAGCGAATTGCGGCGCTGACGATTGGCGAACGGCCTGAGCCAGATTGCTGGCTGCGACCAACATCCAGACAACACTTCCATAGTAGATTGCAGCACCGAGCGTAGGAATGTCACGCAAAGCGCCCACGCCAAAAGCCAAGACCCATCCACTAATCAAACAGAATGCAGAGAAACGCGGATCTTTGAATCTGGCAGGATCAGGCTTTTCCCACGGCATCAGTCTGTGGCCAGCGCTGCCAATCGCCAATCCGGCAACGAAGCTGATTGCACCAACTGCCGTCAGTGCGATGCCTGTGGAAATCGAATCCTCAAAGCGCGACAAACCAACAAATCGCCCTCCGGAGATCGCAAATGCATAGGCCCCCGGCAAGTGGATCAGCAGAAGGTTGATCATGTAACCCAGCGGCAAAGCGAGAGTGAAGCGCATGCGCCGCTGCAGTGCGATGGTCATAACCAGCGCTATCAAGCAGACTGCGATCGATATCCACGCTATGATAATTGCCACGGACTGACCTCAATTTTTCCATGAAGGCCGACCACAGCTGACCATACTCGAGCGGATGATGAGGCCTGCACTACGAACTCCAGCCCTGCCAAGGGGTGCGCGCATAAAGTCGCCTTGGGCAGGGCGCCATCTGTCGCAGCAATCCGCATACATGTGCCGATGCGTCCAAATCGCCAATTGCCTGTCGATCACCGGCAGAGTTCTTGTCTCGACCAAAGGGACTGGTTGCCATCGCCCAACCCGCCACTTTGCGCAACACATAAATGCCCGTCCTGCCACCTCTGCGGGCCAGGTTGAGCGGGAGTTTGGCTTTGACATTGGAATACCTTGGTCATAGCGCAAACCGCTGTTCGATCTGAGGAAAAATCGCTTGTGCCTCGCTCAATGACGGAAACGATTGGATCGCCGACATCCAGTTCAGACAAGCGCACAAATCCATCACCGGCGATGCACGTAGACCGCCTTGATACCATAAGGTTCCTGGCCGCAAGCTGGGTCGCGGTGAGCCACGGCGCTTTGGAGATCAAACCGCTTGCCGATTCCGGATTGCTGAAAGTGCTATTAGGCGGAGTTCAAGGCAGCTTCAACGGAATAGCCGCTGTCGTTGTTTTCTTTATTGTCTCGGGTTTGTGCATCCACTTGCCGCACTCCCAGTACAACCAACGCCCAGGGTTCAAATTTCTAATAAGGCGCTATTTAAGAGTCTGCATACCGTTGCTCGTCATCCTTGCGATTGCACATTTCGTCGGCGGCTCAGCCGAGGCTTGGGTCGGAGGTGTAACCTGGAGCATTTATGTAGAGCTCTTTTATTACACAATTTATCCGATGCTCTATTACCTGGCCAAGCGATGGGGGTGGCTTCCTCAGATCTTTATCTCCTCGGCAATTGCGATCGTAATCGTCGCCTTCCTGCCTGATCAGTTATTCGTGCGCGAATTGGGATGGCTCGCAGCACCGTGGGGTCTGCCAATCTGGCTTTCGGGCTGCCTGATCGCAGACAGGTTTGGTCGCGGCCAGTTTCCGCGATTGTATGGCAGCCTCGCGTTTTGGAGGCTATTCGCCTGGTCAGTCAGCGTACTGTCAGTCGTGCTGCTGTTTCATTCGCCTGTCAAAGTCGGCGCACCGACTTGCATGCTGATTTTCGCGCCCGTTGCATTCGCATGGTTGGTCAAGGAACTGACGAGTGCGCGCAAAGTCTGGCCTTTGCCGGAGCGTTGGGGCGCTGGCAGTTATTCGCTTTATCTGGTCCACGCGCTCGTGCTGGGAGCCTTGTTCGATTCACGCATTGCGCTTGCGCCCTGGGTTGACCTGATTTTGCGCCCCTGCGCAGTGATTGCGGCAACCGCGGCATTTTATTTCCTGGTCGAGGCGCCGTCCCACAAGCTTGCCAGAATGGCGAAAGCGCTTCCGTTCTAGGCAATCGCGCGATCACCAGCGGGAGGGTCCGCTATCGCTGAAGTTGGCCTCACAATCTATCCATTGCAGCCAGCACGGCCTCCAGCCGGTACACATAGGCATACCGGCCAGTCTCGCAGCGCAACCTTCCGGCAGCGGCCAGTTGTGCGCGAGCGCTTTCGTTGCGGCCATAGAAGTCCAGTTTTTCGACCAGTTCTTCCTGACTGGAAAAATAATCGGCCTCTTTCCCTTCCTCGAAAAACGCCAGATGTTCGTCCGTCCGGTCCGCCAGCAGCATCGATCCGCAGGCCGGAATCTCGAATGTGCGTGTGGTGTGCTGATCTGCGCAGACCTTCCGCAGAAAGCCCAGCCCGATGCGGGCACCAGAAAGCGCGCGGGCATAATCGTCGGCATAGACTTCCCCGCCCTTGTGGGCCGCTGCGATCAAAGGGTCGCGATGAATCCGCCAGCCGGGCTCTCCGGCGAGCTGGCCGAGAATGATTTGCCGCCGCAGCGACCAGCGGCCGTCGTGCAGGAAGTCCCAGTTTCCGCCCCGGATATGCAAGTCAGTTCCCGAAGCAGCCACGGCGTGCAGCATTTTCTCGCGCCGCAGCTCCCACCCGCCCAGGAAGCCGGCGGTGCACTGCCACTGCGGATCAGAACTCGGCATTGGCCGGTGCACTTCGTCGCAATAGCCCAGCGGCATGTAGATCAGCGGCTTGCCAAGCGCTTCGTAATCCTGGCGCTCATAGGCTTTGCAGTAGACCAGTACATCGAAACCGCCGATCGCGCGGTCCATGGCCCGCGTACGCTTCCAGTCGAGCGAGAAATAGGGATCAGGGGTGAAGTGGACCAGCTGTGCGCCCTGTGTCTTGAGCATGGCGAGCGTATCGCGGCTGAGGTATTCCTGCTTCTCGGCCCAGACCATGTCAGGGCGAAATTCGCGGGCGGCGGCGAGAACCTCGTCGTTGATCCGGCGCACCACCGATCCCCGGCCCAGCCGGCGCTGGACCTGGCGCTGGGTCCAGGAAACCTCGCGCCAGGGCTCGACTGTGTGCACGCCGCGCACATCGTGGCCCAGCCGCTGCAGCGCCCGCATGCGCATATGCGAGGTCTGGCCGGGGCCGATTTCGCCAAGAAAGAGGATTCGAGCCACTGTTACGGTCCGCAAAGCACTTCGGCGACCGCCTCGCCATAAGGTCGCGGCGCACAGTTCTGGTCAAGCCAGGCGCGGCCATTGGCAATCATGCGTGCTGCTTCATGGCGCGGCAAGTTCAATGCGGTGGTGAGTCCTTCGGCAAGGCCGCGCGGCGTCTGCTCGGTGTAAACCACCCCTCCCCCCGAGGCTGAAACGACTTCGGCTGCACCGCCAGAGCCCGCATAGACCACCGGAATAGCGCCTGCCGACCAAGCCTCGAAAATTACCCTGCCCAATGGTTCGCGATGCGAAGGGCATGCCAGGATCGTGCATTGGGCGAGCAGTGCCGATGGCCGGGACAGGAAGCCGAGCCAACGGACGCGATCTCCGCCGATCGCCTGGAGCTCTGAGACATATTCCGGCAGGCCGTCCCCGGCGATCAGGCACTCCGCGTCCGCGCGCATAATGTCCTTCTGCTGCATCGCCCTTACAAGTACGTCCTGCCCCTTGATTGGCACAATTCGGCCAACGCAGACAATCTTGGGATCACGCTTCCCGGGCAAAGTCGCTTCGCCTTCATCGCTAACATAAGCATCATAGATACGGGCCACTGGTATGGCTGACAGGGCCTCGAAGCGGGCAAGCTCATCCTCAATGGCGCGGCTGATTGCAATGATTGCCTTCAGTTCCGAAGGACGCGGCCGGCATGCCGCAAGGTAGGCAGCATCTTCAAAGATGCGCACATGGCAGACCATTTGCAGGCCGAGCAGACGTGCTGCAGGCAAGCAAAGGCGATAGACCCCGCTCTGGTTAAGATGGATCGTGCGTGGGCGTGCGATAATACAGGCAAGAACGATCGCCAGTGCGGCTATAGCCCTATACCATCTGGGTTTTTGGTGCAGCCGCTCGATCAGGAACGGCAATACCCTCACCCCTCGCCGTTCCAGTTCTTGCACCAGCGGCGTGCCCGCCGGGCAGCAGACGGCAAATTCGAGCTGAGGCGCGGAATCGATCAGGTCGAGCAGCGCACGTTCAGATCCCCACAGTCCGCCTGCGGGCTCAATCACCAGAATTTTAGGTCGCTTCGCCGACATCAGCCTTCGACACCATGCTGTGCCCGGTAAATGCGTTCCAGTTTCCGTGCCGAATTGCTGATCGAAAAGTCTGATAGAGCAAACTGCTGGCGGCAAACCACTGGATCAAGACGCGGCTTGCGAACCTGCTCGAGCACGGCCTCAGCCCAATTCGACAGCGGCGCTTCCAGCGCCATCGTGTTGTAAAGTTCCGGGAATACCATCGCTTCGCGCGGAACCGTATCGCTTGCCAGGACCGGCAAACCCGATGCCTGCGCTTCAACCGCCACCATTCCAAGGCCCTCTTGTGCAGATGGGAACAGCAGCAGGTCTGCAGCTGCCATCATTTCGGGAACGTCATCGCGAATGCCGGGCAACGCGAGTCTGTCCGCCATGCCCCATTGCGCTACTTGCTCGATCAGCGCGGATCGCGTCGGGCCTTCGCCCGCCATGATCAAACGCAGCGAAGGATCGCGCTTCGCAGCCTCGCGAGCAATGTTGAGGGCCAGCCACGAATTCTTGTGATTTTGTGGGTGGCTCAGTTCGAGCGCCCGATCGAGCCTGCCGGCAAAAAGGACTATTCGCGCATCATCTGGCCACCCGAACTCGGCAAGTATGCGCGGCCTTGCCTCCGCACGCGCGATACTGAAGCGATCCAGTGAGAAGCCGCAGTGGACGACATCCACGCTCGGCGAGCTGGCGCCGGGGACAAAGCCGTATTGCCGAAGGATTTCAGCCGAAGTCCCGCAGACGTTTGTAGCCAGGGCCTTTACCAGTGCCTTTCCTCCCGCAGCAGCCAGTCGCCGCCCAGGGCTTACTGCGTAATTCGCCGAAATATGCAGCCAGGGATTGTGGATATGCGCCACCCGCACGGGCGGTAGCACGCCGACGCCCATCGCCAGACGCCATCCTGCAGCAAAGTCGGAATGATCATGGATGGCGTCATAGCCACCATGGCGCAAAAGTTCGCGAAATCCGGGTATGAACTGGCCAAGTTGCGCACGGCCATAAGGCAGGTAGTGGAGCCTTGCGCCAAGCTGCAGTGCTTCCTCATCAAAGCGTTCCGGCACACCTCCGGTGAGAAGGAAGTCCATCTCGCCAATGCCATGCTCTCGCCAGTAGCGCAGCAGCGCCATCAGCCAGGTCTCAGCCCCGCCGACGCCGAGTCCTCCGATGACTTGCAGAACTCGAAAAGTTTGATTCGGTTGAAAAATTTGATTTCTCAATTTGGACGCGCCATCTGTCCCACTACAACCTCCACAAGCCCATGTGTTTACCTTGGTCGTTTGCTTGCTGGTCAGAATAGTCGCGAATTAAGCGAAGGGGCGGACCCAAGCCAAAGGGCTCAACGCTGAGATTGATCGCGCGCCAATAGGGCGTGACCGTATCCTGATTTTGCGCCAGCTGCGGAAACGTAGTCGACAACAAGAATTGCGCGCCTGAACTCCTGACATTTGCGAGCGCTCGCAGGATGTCACGATTGGAAAGGTGGACAAAGCAATCGCGCACGAAAACCATATCGCACTCTGGCAAGCGGTCCTTCACTATGTCGAGTTTAAGAAAGGTGCGCTCTGGATAGTGAGCAATGTTCTGGTCGATCAGTTCCTGAACGATATCTCCGCCTGTGTAGGCTATGCCAGAAAGATCGACAGCTTTCATCCATTTGAAATCGCCGCAGGGCAGGTCAAGCAACGAGCCAATTTCGAACGACTGTAGCAGCGCCGGAAGTTCGGCTCGTATGTGCTGTGTCGCCAAGAAGTTGGAACCTGGACCCGACACCGAGAAATCATCGTCCCATGCGTTCGTCTTGAAGGTTGTCTGGAATACGCGTTCCCGCCGGGCCGACCGAATTCTGCCGTAAAGTCCGTATCGGATCGCAGCATACAGTTTCGGGAAGCGCTTGAGCGTCTGCAGTATCATTCCGAAGTTTCCATTGCGAAGGCCTACCATCGGAAACCGTCCGAGCCCAGCGGTACTCAAAGATAAAGCCCCAGCAAATCCGCCAGAGCGAAGTCCATATTCATGGGCGATGCCTGAAGAGCCGCAAGCGTCTCGTCGCGCGAAGGCGCAGGTCCATTCCAGAGCGCCACTGCCGCATCGGCCCATTTGTCGGGATCGTCGGCCAGCGACAATCGTCGCTCTTTAGCAGTGGGCAATAGCGGGGCATCGGGTACCCCATGCGACATCAACAGGCGAAGGCCGGCAAGCTGAGACTCCACGACAGCCAAACCAAATCCCTCCAAAGGTTCTTCGGGACGAGGCAGGATGAACCAATCGCTCGCAATCATCAGTTCCGGAATGTCCTGACGCCAACCCAGAAAATGAACATATCCCTCCTGCCCGAGAGCCATGGCGCGTGACCGGGCGGCTTGTTCCAGCGCACCAGCGCCCGCAAAGACGCCGTGAACCTGCGGCATTCGGCGGCGCAAAGCGGCCATGACATCAACCGCAAAGACAGGGTTTTTTTCCTGTGTCATCCGCCCGGCGAACAGCATTATCGGGACGTTCTCGTCCAATCCGAGTTCACGCCGCAGGGCCGATTGCTCGCGGCTCGCTGAAACGAAAGGCTCGGGATCGACACCGTAATAGTGAACTTTGTCCCGGCCAGGTTTTCGTCCCCGGCCCTTGAGCAAGCTATCCAGCGTGTGCTCGGAAATCCCGACAATTCGGTCAGCCGAAAAGCAGACTTTGCGAAATGCCGATCGCAGCAGGGCTCTCTTCATTTGGCTGGGAGTCGGCAAGCCATCATCGGCGTTATGCACGTGCACAATGCGGCGTGAGAGTGGCAGGCCCGCCGAGGAGGCCAGATAGATCGCACTCAATATGTCGTGGTGGCAATGAAGGACGTCATAATTGCCCTCACGAAGTTCGCGTCGCAGGGCGCCCATGAATTTACATGTTTCGCCCAGCGGCACTGGCGACTGGACGACACGCGCACCCAAGGCCCTTGCCAAGTCGTCAAATTGGCCGGGTCGATCGAGCTGCGTATAGAATGACCAGTCGAGACTTTTGCCCCCTTCCCGTGCGTGGCCGAGCATGCGCAGCAACCAGTTTTCCACCGCGCCCCGATCAAGGCTTTCGACGACGTGCAGGACTTTCATTAGACAGCCGCTGGGCCTTTTGACGCCTCTACGTAGAGGCTTTCCCAAGCGTATTTCTCGTCGTCGATCAGCATGTCAGGTAGCGAGCCGGTGCCATAGCTGCAGCGGATCGGAAAATCGAAGCCGCAGTGCGAAAGCATCTGCTGCATGGTTGGCCAATCATAGAGAAACTGGTGTTCGTAGCGCTGCCTGAAATAGTCGTTCACAACCTGCATCGCGGTCATCCCTTCGAGTCCGCGAATCCGAGGCAGACTGTCCGGCGCCTCGACATAGGTCGTAATGATCCGCTCTGCGTCGGGAACAATCAGGCGCACCACCCCGCCCGGTTTCAGTATTCTGAGGATCTCGCGGCAAACTATCGAGGCATCTTCAAAAGTAAAATGCTCGATCACGTGTTCACAGAATACGCCATCGAAACTCTCGTCCGGAAATGGCAGGCGCCGGCTGAAATCGACAGAGAAATGAACGTTTCGGTCCAAAAATCCGTCGATGTTGATCCAGTTCTCACTATCCAGGCCGCGTGGCCCGGAACCAAGATTGAGATACAGCGGTGCCGACCTGTTTGCCATTGCAGCGGCAATTCGGCGCCGCTGCCTGCCAAGTGCATTGCGCATACGCTGGACGAGAAAATGCAGATCCCACTTGAGCAGCGCCAGCGTGCGGTGCGAGAAAATGCTGAGTGCCAGACGGCGCATATTCATGGTGCTCGCCTGATCATTTGCCGCTGGTCAGAAGACGTTCTGCCCGCCGCGTGCCGCGCTGTGCGGCGCTGGCGATGCGCCGATCGGGTCCGGTCAATTTGGCCAAACGCAGGACGTCTGCCAATCGGCTTGCTATCCCGCGCCGCGATGGGGGCAGGCCGCGTTCGGCATCAAGCAAGATCGCTGAATAGTGAATGCCTTCGGCCAGCCGCGAGAGATAGTCGAGCGTCAGCCGGTCCGTAGGCATGAGATGCACAAGCTTCAGCCCGCTGACCAGGCCGACGCCCAGGCCGACATCGCAGGCGCAGGCTGCAAGGTCATTATCACCTCCCGACATCAGCGAATTACCAGTGCGGTCGAACTGGGTAGTCCTCCGCCCCTCGTCGTGCAGCTTCAGATAGTGCGCTGCGACTGGCCGGCGGACGCAAAGTCCCGCGCCGCACGGCATTGTGTCGACCAGACGCGGCAGGTTCGACCATACATCATGCTCGAACTCTCGTATCGCCAGATTGCCCCAGTAGCGGCGCGTCCATTCTTCAGGCTCGGCCTCGAATTCCGGACGGCATTGCCCGCTCCAGGAACCCAGCCACGGGCGTTCTTCTGAAATGCGCAGGGCTTGTTCGAGATAGTCGCTGTCGAGGATGTTGTCGTCATCGACAAAAACCAGCAGCTCTCCCCTCGCCTCGCGAATTCCGCGCAGCCGCGCCGGAGTGAGGCCCAGTGTCTCCTCACGGAACACTCGCACGTCCGGCCGCCAGGAAAGATCGAACCGCCCGGCGACCGGCGGCTCGCTTCGGTTATCGACGATCAGCAGTTCCCACTTTGACTGATCCAGGGTCTGCGCAGCTAGCGCCGAGAGTGCGCGCGCAAAATAGTCCTGCCGCGGATTGTGGGTGCAGATGATGACGGAAAGTCTCATCGGTGACCGGCCTTCGTCAATCATGCCAGCAACATCAGATCTTCGCCGGGGACGGCGAGCAAGTCGGTCATCGCCGGGCGAACGAAGCCATCGACCGGAAGCAGGGGAAGGCCATGTCCGGCCAGACCTAATCGGATCGTATGCGTCGGCCTCCCGATCGCGCGCAGATCCCCTTCGCGGCAAAAGCAGGTTACGTAACCGAGAGAGGCCATATAATCGATGATTTCTCCCGGCGGTCCGACCCTGATCAGCTGCTTTTCGAAATATTCAAAATATACCGCACCTACTCGGCGGCGTCGCAGGCTTTCCTGGGCACCGCGCAGAACGACAAGTTCGAAGCCTTCGACGTCCAGCTTGAGCAATTCGACCCTTTTCACTCCTGTGTCGGTGAAATAGCCATCAAGCGTTATGGCCTTCACAATGATGCCGCCTGCCTCATCGGCTGTGGCGATGTGCGACACGCCAGCCTGGTCCTCAACGATCGAGAAGCGCAGTTCTCCGGGCTCATCTGCCACGGCCGAACGTTCGACTGTGCAGCGCATGTCCGGATAAAGCTGGCGGCTGCGCGCGATGATATCAACGAGTTTGGCGTTGGGTTCGAACAAGTGGAAATCAACGGAACTGCCGTGCCGACCGGCCAATCCAAAGCTCATTAATCCATAGTTTGCACCAACGTCGAAAAAGGTGCCGCCAGCTTCCAGAAATGCATCGGCCAGCCTGAAAAAATCCGCATCGAAGTCGCCTTCAATCGGAATCAATCGAAGGAATCCGTCGCTCATATCGGCATAAGCGTAACTGTCGTCGCGGATACGCACGAGCTGTACAGGCGGCTCACCCGTCAGCCACATCCAGGCCCGCATCGCTTTATGGCGGCGTAGCGCGCGGGGCAGGCGTTCAGTCAGCGCTGCGGCGGTAGGGAGAAAACTCATGAAATCATGTCCAGAACTGCCAACATGTCCTCACCGCCCGAACGAGCAATCCGGTAGCCATGGCCGCGCAGAAGGTCGAGCGTTTCTTCCTGCGCCTGGCGGGTCATGTTCTTGATTTCCCAATGGACGATGGCTGGCTTGATTCGTGCGAATGGAAACAGCGAGAGGAGGTAGCCATCGGCGCCTTCAGCATCGATTTGCAGAAGATCGAGCCGGTCGGATCCGAGCTGATCGAGGACATGGTCTGGCGTCACGCAGGACACCTCGATTTCCCGCACCATGTCGGCAATGCCGGGGATCTGATCGGCGTGCTTGAGGATATTGTTCCGCTCGAAAGATGCCATGCCGCCCACCCACTTCGGCACTGAATCTGCTTCAACAGTGTAGATCGTTCGGCTTCCTGGTTCGCGGTCGAGAGCGGCTTCAAGGATTACCATACCCGAGCCTTCGGGATAAAGATTGCGCAGCTGGCGGGCAGGCTCCGGCTGTGGCTCCAACATCACGCCGCGCCAAGCAAATCGCTCGATAAATTTGCGCAACGGGTCAGTGGAGATGCCGTCATAAGCGCCGACTTGGATGAACCTGAATTCCGGCCCGCACTCAACTATGCGCCGGCAAATGACGTCATCAAATTGCAGTTGACGCACGGCATCCCTGTCGAAAAGATGACGCGGGGTGTGTTTTATGCCTTCTACGCGATAGCCGAGTTTGGCCATCAGGCAGCTGATGCCTCGCTTGATTTTCACCGGCAAATTACTTCGGGTTTCGATGACTTCATCGCGTCAGGTCCTTGATCTTGCCAGTCTGTGCGCGATTTTATCGCTAATATTGCGCCGGACATAATGGCAATGATGCCGGACGCCGCGCCAGACACGGCGAAGATTGCCGCCGCTTGAACGTCCGTAATATTTTCCTTCGAAGAATCGAAGCAGCGCCTCGCCTGGAAAGGCGCCCAGATGCCCGCCCTTGAACCCCGCCCAATGAACGATCAGCGGAGGCACGGTTCCCTTGCTGACAGCTTTTGCCGTCAATCCATTCATGCCATGCCCGGGCCAATGCATGATCTTGCATCGTGCGACCTTGAGGCCGCCAAGCTGCGCCTTCTGGTTCAGCACGTAGTTCAGGATGCCTTGATCACCGGGCATGAAAATGCCGAAATGCCGCAACCTCGGCGGCATGCCGCTCCAGTCGACGAAAGCTGCGAAGTCTTCGCGCCTGAGCACGCCCGAAGTGCCAAACCACTGGCCTGAGTTGAACACGAATTGCGGCGGGAGAGCGTCAGGATCAATTGCTGCAACGCGCTGCCAATCATAATAGAGGCGTTGTGTGTCCGCTTCGGATTGCTGCTCATCGTCCACCAGGAAATCCGCCTCGCAAGTCGCCCAGGCATCGAGCACCGGTCCGGTGAAAACCGTATCGGAATCCAGAACGAGAAACCGCTCGCCCGGCGGCCCGAACAGCGGCTCCAGCTTCACAAATCCCCAGCCCCATTCACCGGCTGGTATGGCAGCAGGCAGCACGTTCCAATTGCGCTCCAACTCAGCTGCCAGACCAGGCTCAAGCTTTCCGCCGATCAACAGCCGGATGGGCACATCGGGATAGAAGTGGCGGATGCTGGCAACGCAAATGCGCGTGAAGCGGCCATCGCGCGCCGAGGCCGCGACATAGATGGCGTGCACGACGCTCCTGCCCGCTTCAACCATTTGAGTGCTTGAGCCGATCAGGCACAAACCTTTTTGCTCGTGCTTTGGCCGCTGTCACAAGTGCGCGGAAATACCAGCTTAGAGGCTGGGCTCCCCGCTCCACTTCCTCTCTATCGAGAAGATGCAGAAATTCGATCATGTCGGGGTGGATTACAGCACTCAGCCTTGGCTCCTTGCCTGCCTGCGAGGGCGATCTCCGCGCAGTGAACAGGTTCTGACGGTACCAAGGTTCGACTTTGGACTCATGCCACAAATCCCAGCGAATGGCATCCGCGCATTCGAAGCCCTCTGCGTTGAACAGCGCTTGCCAATAAGTCGGCCACTGGCAATTCACGTGGTGCTGACCATGTTGTGCCGGACATGCTGCAGAGAAAACGATATGGTCGCCATGGCGGCACAGCGATTCAACCAATGTCGCAGCACTCGTTTCCGGGAGATGTTCGGCCACTTCCAGGCAAAGGACCAAATCAAACTTCCGCTGCAGATCGAACGGCTTGGTGAGATCGTGGATTAGTACATCGCAAGCAATTTCTCGATGCTGAGAAAGTGATTGACCGTCGACCCCGACCAGATCGGCAATGCCCAACGCTTGCGCTGCGTGCAACCATGTGCCGCCG
>Ga0075370_10000007_pt1 | contig 104910 bp, 90 predicted proteins | sample EndMethybrTD3035_FD_71398 | JGI IMG/M metagenome (GOLD analysis project Ga0075370, IMG submission 71398) | Populus endosphere microbial communities from Tennessee, USA - Endosphere MetaG P. TD hybrid TD303-5 | ecosystem: Host-associated > Plants > Roots > Endosphere | place: USA: Tennessee... | reverse complement strand
TCGCTCTTGGTGCCATAGCGCAGCATGTGTGCACGCGCGTTCATCGCCATTTCCTGCGCGGGCACCATATAGCCCGAGGCGATCTTGAACTGGATGTCCCACGGCATCGATGCCGTGGGAGACTTTGCGCCGCCCTTGCGCTGCTCCGAGCGGCCATTGAGCGCGCGGTAGCACACCACGCAATCGGCGACGCCCGTGCCGACCGCGAGCGCGGCCTGCGCCACGATCGACATTGAGACGCTGCCGCCCAGATACTGATCGAGGTAGAAATTCATGCTCTTGATGCCCAGCGCCTGCGCCAGCAGGTTGGGCGAGACGGAATCGCTGGTGCCGAACGTGCACAGGCCGTCGATCTCGCCAATGTCCAGGCCGGCGTCCGCCATGGCCGTCCTGATCGCGCGGGCAGCAAGGTTGAACGTGCTGACGCCCGAATCCTTGGAAAATTCGGTGCAACCGATGCCGACTATCGCGGCTTGTCCGCTGGGAAAGCGGTTGGCTCTGTTGCTCATGCTGAATGGTCACTCATGGTGAATGCCTCTCGTCCAACTGACGCTCGCTCGCGCCTGAAACTGTCATTTGACTGACACTATAGAATTCGAAGCGAGCGCCGGTCAAGCAATAGCAGCAAGCCGTGGCACTTGCCCCCTGGCTGTCAGCCCTTCGCGCTGGCCCGGATTTGCTCGATCCCGCCTGCGCTGCTGCTGCGCGGTGTTCCCGCTGAAAGCCCGGCATCGACGGGCAGCAGAGTGCCAGTCACGTAGCGCGAACGGTCAGTCACGAAGAACAGCACTGCCTGCGCGATGTCTTCCACTTTGCCTTGCAGCTTCAGGGCCTGGCGCGAAATGATGTATTGCCGGATCGCCTTGGTGAATTCCTCACGCTTTTCATCAGGCACGCCCGATCCCTGATTTCGGCCGAGAATATCGGTTTCGATGTTGCCGGGGGCAATGGCGTTCACCCGGATGTTGAATTCGCCCAGATCGATGGCGGCGCATTTGGTGAACATGATCACTGACGATTTGGCGACATGATAGGCCCAGTTACCGCTGGAGGCCGTCATGCCGCCGATCGAGGAAATGTTGACGATCGATCCGCCGCCGTTCTCCTTCATCACCCGCGATGCCTCACGCGTTCCGGCCATCACGCCGAGCAGGTCGATTCCCATCACCTGATGGAAATCCGAGAGGTCATCGTCGTGCAGGCGCGGGTGGTTGGCGCCGCCGATGCCGGCATTGTTGATCATGATGTCGAGCCGGCCGAACGTGGCGGCAACATGATCGACCAGAGCGCGCAATTGCTGCTGGTCGGAAACGTCGGTGTGCCAGAACGATGCCTGATCGCCCAGCGCCTCGACGGCCTTTGCGCCAGCTTCATCATTGATGTCGGCAATCACGACTTTCGCGCCTTCGCGAACCAAGCCGATGGCAACGCCCAGACCAATGCCCGAACTGCCGCCAGTGACGATGGCGACCTTGCCTGAAAGTTCCGTCATATCTCTCAATCCTCTATACCTTCGCGGAGCCGGCAGGCGCCGCGACTGGCCAGCTTCAGCGGCTGATTTTCAGCTCGCGGTCTGGCGGTTCATTAATTTGTGCAGCTTGTCGGGAGTCATCGGCAAGTCATCGGGCAGGGGGCCGAACGGCAACATCGCATCGGCAATGGCGTTCAGCAGTGTCGGCCCGCCAATGATGATGCCGCCTTCGCCTACGCCGCGAAAGCCGCCGTCGCTGTCCGAAGGCGTGGAGATGTGCGTATATTCGAAAGTCGGCACATCGGTGATCGCGGGCAGGTGATAGTCCTTGAAAGTCACGGCCGTTGGGTTGCCGCGCGAATCGATGGTGAACTCCTCGTGCAGCACCACGCCAATGGCCTGGGTCACGCCGCCGGCAATCTGGCCTTCAACAATCGCCGGATTGATCTGCACCCCGCAATCCTCGCTGCTGACCCAGCGGAGAATCTTGGTGAAACCCGTCTCGCGGTCCACTTCGACGACGCAGCCATGAGCAGCAGTCGCATGGGTGAACATGCGCGGCGCCGTATAGCGGTACTGCGCGTCGAGTCCGCCTTCCATACCGGGCGGCAGACGCTGCGCATTGCCATAAGCCAGCTCGGCGATTTCCTTGAGCGAGCGCGACATGGCCTCTGCCCCGGCAACATTCACCATGCCGCCCTCAAGAGAGATGTCGTCAGGATTGGCGTTGAGCGCGTGGGCGGCAATCGCCTTGATCTTGTCAGTCAGCAGCTTCGATGCCCGGATGATCGCCGCGCCGGCCACCACTGCCTGACGGCTGCCTGCCGCGCCGGGGCCAAAGCCGCCGCGCGTCGAATCTTCCTGGAAGATCGTCACATCGTCGACATCGACGCCAAGTTGGTCGGCAATGATCTGGGCATGGGTGGTTTCGATCCCGTGGCCCTGCGAATGGGTGCTGAGATTGGCGATCACTTTGCCCGCGGGCGTGATGCGGATCTGCGCGTGATCGCTGAGCAGCGGGAAAATGCCGTTGGCGGCAGTCGGCTCGATGTAGGTGCAAATGCCAAGCCCGAGATAGCGCCCCTGCTTGCGCGCCTCGGCCTGCTCGGCGCGGAAAGCGGCGACGTCGATCTTGCCCAGCAGATTGTCGAGGCATTCGATCGGCGTGATATTGTCGATATCGAGACCGAGCGCGTTCTTGCAAGGCACTTCGCTCGACGTCAGCAGGTTACGGCGACGGATCTCGACCGGATCGATGCCGATCTGCCTCGCCGCCTTGTCGAACAATGATTCGCGCGCCAGCGCCTCGATCGCCCAGGGCGCGCGGTAGCCGCCGAGGCCCACGGTGTTAGTCAGCCATGCCTTGCCGGTGAACTGGTAGACCGGGATCCGGTAAGGGCCGGGCAGGAACATCATTACCGGCATGCCGGCATCGGGCATGTGCGGATAAGCACCGTTGTTCGAATTGTAGACGACGCCAAAAGCCAGCAGCTTGGCGTCCTTATCAAAAGCCATGGTGCTGGTGATGTCGGATTCGCGCGCCGGACAGGACGTCGTCAGCGCTTCGAAGCGGTCTTCGATCCACTTCACCGGTCGGCGCAGCAGCAAGCTGGCGGCAATCGCTCCGACTTCCTCGCGCCACGGCTGGGCCTTCAGGCCAAACCCGCCGCCAACGTCCTTGGCGATGACGCGGACCTGATTTTCGGTCAGTCCGAAATTGATGGCGATGGCGGAGGCGGCGATGTGGGTTGACTGGCAGCCGATGTGAACCGTCAGCTCGCCCGTTCCGCTGGGATTGCTGACCACGCCGCGCGCTTCCATGGTCGACTGGGCGATGCGCTGGTGGCGCAGCGTGCTGGTGACGACATGGGCGGCGCTGGCCAAAATCTTTTCGTATTCGGGATTGGTCGGCATGCCGATCTGGAGGAGCACATTGCTCTCGCGGTCGGCATGGACCAGTGGCCCGTTCATCGAATCCTCGACCGTGATGAGCGGATCTTCTTCCTCGTACTCCACCGAAACCAGCGCTACGCCGTCTTCGGCGATGTAGCGGCTGTCGGCTAGCACCATGGCAATCGGATCGCCGACGTAGCGCACGAATTCTTCCGACAGGGGCCGGGTGATCGGGCCGTCGTTATGATGCAAGTGCATGTTGATGATGCGGACGTTGAACTCGCCGAGATCGGCGGCAGTCAGCACTGCATGCACGCCGGGCAGGGCCCGTGCCGCCTCAAGATCCATGCTGACGATGCGGCCGCGCGCGATTTCGCTGCGGACATAGGCAACATGCAGCACGCCGGGCACCGAGATGTCGTCGACGAATTGACCCTTCCCGGTCAGCAGCCGGAGGTCTTCCTTGCGCAGCACGCGCTGGCCGATGTAGCGGCCCGCTCCGCTGATCGGCGCGTTCATGCCGCTTCTCCCGAAGCCAGTTGCTTGATTGCCTTGCGAATGCCCTGATAGCCGGTGCAGCGGCACAAGTGGCCCGACATGGCATTCATCAGCGTCGTTTCGTCCGCCTTGGTTTCGCCCTGGGTGAGCGAAGTCAGCGTCATGACCACGCCCGGCGTGCAGAAGCCGCATTGCAGCGCGTGGCACTCGCGCATGGCCTGCTGCACCGGATTGAGCGAACCGTCGGAATTGGCGGCACCTTCGACGGTGGTGACCTCGCAGCCATCCGCCTGAACCGCGAACATCAGGCACGATCGCACCGCAAGCCCGTCGACCATGATGGTGCAGGCACCGCAGACGCCGTGCTCGCAGGCCAAGTGAACGCCGGTCTGCCCGGCTTTCTCGCGCAGGAAATCGCCCAGAGTCATGCGGCCTTCGGCCCGCTGGGTAACCGTGCGACCGTTGACCGTCATTGTGATGGTGTGCTCGCTCATGCCGCGGCTCCCTGATTCAGCGCTTCAGACAAAGTGCGGGCGAAAATGCTGCGCCCGACACTGCGCCGGTAATCGGCACTGGCGGAATGGTCTTCAAACGGGTCCGTTTCGGAAACCGCAAGGTCGGCAATGCCGGCCCAGTCGAGACCCGAGACTGACTGACCGACAATGGCCGCCTCGGCCGCCGCTGCCCGCACCGGGGTGGGCCCCATGCCGAACCAGGCGAGACCCGCGCTTGAAACGCGGCCCTGATCGAGAGTGACCGCGCCGACGAGGCCGACCAGCGCGAAATCGCCCGGCCGCCGCGCGACTTCGTGGAAAATGGTGATCGAACCGCTCGCCCAGTCGGGGAAATGGATTGCCGTGACCAGTTCGTCCATGTCCAGCACGGTCGCATAAGGGCCGATGTAGAATTCGCTCGCCGGGATGCGCCGCGAGCCATTGACCGAATGGACTTCGATCTCGGCGTCGAGTGCAACAGCGGTCGCCGGCAATTCTGCTGCTGGCTCGCCCAGCGAAATTGATCCGCCGACCGTGCCGCGATTGCGGGTCTGGAAGTGGCCGACGTGCGACAGGGCCTTGGTCACCATCGGCAGGGCCGCGGCCAGATCCGCATTGGCCAGCGCGACGTTCTGCCGCGTGACTGGCGCGATCCGGGTGGAACCTGCTTCGCGCGTGATTCCTTGCAGTTCGGGAATCCGGTTGATGTCGACGATAACGCCCGGAGTTGACATGCGCAGCGCCAGCAGCGGCAGCAGGGTCTGACCACCGGCGAGGATGGTGGCGTCTCCCGCCGACTGGTCGAGAAGCTCCAGCGCCTCTTCGATGGTCGTTGGCGCGTGATAGTCGAATGGAGCGGGCTTCATGACTGGCCGTCCGGCCGGCGCGCCAGCAATTGCGCGGTTGCAGGATCAAGCGTCACGACGACCGGTCCGGCGCGGCGTCCGCTGACGTAGCCGAATGCTGCAACTCCGGCGATGGCAATGCCCAGGATGGCGCTGACTGCAGGTTCACCATAACCCGAACCGGCGGCGAAGCCGGCCAGGGCCGCGAGGAACACCGCGCCAATCCACGGCAGCGTTGTCGATTGCGCAGGGGCAAGTGGCAGTGCGGGAGTGAGGGCAGGGGCAGTTGCCGCTGCGCCCACACTTGCCGCTGTGGGCTGCGTCGCCACGGCGCTCGCTGCGGCAGGCGCTGCTGCCGGCGCGCTTTCGGCAGCGGCAGCAGTCTGCTCGCTGGCAGTCACGATTGCTCCGAACTTCTTGAAGAATGTGCCTGCCAGCTGCTTGGCGGTGGCATCGACAATCGGCCCGCCGACTTGCGCGAGCCGTCCGCCGACTTCGGCATCGACATCATAAGTCAGCCGCGTGGCATTGCCTTCCTCCGCCAGCTTCACACTGGCGCTGCCCCGAGCGAACCCGGCAGTGCCGCCCTGGCCCTCACCCGAAATGACATAGGAGTTGGGGGGATCGAGTTCTGACAGGGTGACAGCGCCGTTGAACTTGGCGCCGATCGGACCGATCTTGATGGCCACGGTCGCCTTCAGCCGGTCATCGGCCTCCTTTTCCAGCGACTGGCAACCCGGAATGCACTGCTTGAGCACTTCCGGATCGTTCAAGGCATCCCAGACCCGCTCCCGCGGCGCGGCAATCAACTGCTCCCCACTCATTTTCATCGTTCGGGTCGTCCTTGGCTTTGTCGTTTTGCCTCTGGCCTTCACTCGATTCGAGAAGCCAGTTGCGGCATTTGATCGTCTGCTCCCATCGCACTGTCCCGCAGGCCAGTGCGTTATTGCCGCCTATTTCTGGAATTCAGGGGTCGTGACGCGAATGCCGTTGAGGGCGTCGGTCACCGGAATTTGGCAGGCCAGGCGGGCATTGGGATCTTCCTCGCCTGATGCCTCGATCATGGCAAGTTCTTCTTCAGCAGCCGGATTGAGCTTTGCCATCCATTCCTGCGCGACATAGATGCGGCACGTGCCGCAATAGCAATTGCCGCCGCAAACAGCCTCAATCCCGTCAACCCCGTTCTGAATGGCGCCTTCCATCAGCGAGAGCCCCACCGGGACTTCGACTTCCTGCTCGGTGCCGGAATGCGTGACGTAGGTAATCTTCACCATGTGATGTACTCTCCTTGTATGGCGCATTTCCCGGCATTAGATGTACAATGCAAGCGTCGAGAGCAAAAACTGACATTTGACTGACGACTGCAGGGCTTTGCAGCTCTTGCGACAAGCGCATTGAATGGCTTCCAAGCGCGCTATTGAGCCATTTTGAGCGTTCGAAGGCATCGTGTCATGTCGGTTTCGCATACTGGCACGGCAGAAAATGGCTGCATTGGGTTCTGGTGATCGAAGTTCCGCAGCGAATTTCGACTGATTCGCCGATCTGCGCGGCCGCCCGGAACTAACCGGTCTTGGCACCGCGTGGACGGACATTGACATCGGGCGAGCTTGGTAGTGTGGTCGCCTCAGGCCGAAAGGCAATTGAATTGCAAGGAGAGTGCGCAGTGGAAATGAACGATATGGTGATCATCAGCGTCGATGATCACATGAGCGAACCCCCCGAGATGTTCGACAAGCATCTGACAGGTGACGCCTATGCCACGGCGCCGAAGTTCCGGACGAGCGATACCGGCACCAGCTATTGGGAATATCAGGGCAAGAAGCTGCCTTCAGTAGGGCTCAATGCCGTGGTCGGCCGGCCGTTCGAGGAATTCGGCATGGAGCCGACCGCGCTCGATCAGCTGCGCGAAGGTGTCTACAAGGTTGATGCCCGCGTCGACGACATGAATGTCAACGGCATTGCTGCTTCGCTGTGCTTCGGCAGCTTCGTCAGCTTCGATGGCAGCCTGTTCGCCAAAGTGCCAGACAAGGATCAGGCGCTGGTCCACCTGCGCGGCTATAACGACTGGCATATCGACGAATGGTGCGGCTCCCATCCGGGGCGATTCATTCCCTGCGGCATCCTGCCGACATGGAACATGGATGCCTGCGTTGAAGAGATCAAACGCATCGCTGCCAAGGGCTGCACCGCGGTTACGATCAACGATAACCCCACCGTTCTTGGCCTGCCCAGCATTCACAACGAATATTGGGAGCCGTTCTGGAAGGCGATCACTGATGCGGACATCACCATGTGCCTGCACATCGGCACGGGCAACCCGGCGCCGCATGCCTCGATGGAATCGCCCATTGAAGCGTGGATCAGCACCATGCCGATGGCTATTGCCATCGGCGCGGCGGACTGGCTGAACCTCGAAGCCCTGAAGCGCTATCCGACAATGAAGATCGCGCTGTCGGAAGGCAGCATCGGCTGGGTTCCCTATTTCCTTGAACGCTGCGACTTTGCCCACTCGCGCCACATGGCCTGGACGCATTCGACGTTCGAGGACGAAAAGCCGAGCAAGCTTTTCCGCAAGCACTTCCTCAACTGCTTCATCGAGGACGAGTTCGGCCTGCGGAACATTGACGACATCGGCGAGGACATGATTGCCTATGAGTGCGACTATCCGCACTCCGACTGCCTCTGGCCGGAAGTGCCTGAGCGTCTGTGGCCCCACGTCAAGCACCTGACTGATGCGCAGATCGACAAAGTCACGCACCTCAACGCGGCGCGTTTCTTCAACTTCGATCCATTCAAGCATCACACGCGTGAAGAGCTGACAGTTCGCAATCTGCGCGCAATGGCCAAGGCCAAGGGTGTTGATACGACGCCGAAGTCACAGGGCGGCGAAGCGCCGGTCGCTGCTGGCGATAAGCGCGTGGTCACTTCGGGCGACATCGTCGGCATGTTCGCCCGGCATTCCGAAGCGGCCTGATCGCTCAGACCAATTCAAACGCCAATTTAACGGGCGGGGATTTTCGCGATCTCCGCCCGTTTCATTTGAGAAACGATCAAGCGGCCTGCAGGTCGATATAGCCCGGGCGCTTGCCGCCAAGTTGGCGTTCCCAGCCGTCCGCCTCACGAGAGACGCGGCCATCGGCGCGGCGGTTTTCATTGGGCCGCACCGGGCGGAAGTTGATGAACCCCAGACCCTCCGGGCCGGGATCGAATGTGTACATGGTGAGGGCATGAACTGCGAGCGCGGTGCCGGGTCCGACCATGCGGTTGCCGAGCCGCGCACTGCCGCGAATCACGAATATGATCTCGTCTTCGGTGTGGCAATGCGGACCGCGGTTTTGCGTTTCTGCCGTGGTGTAATCCGGGGCGAACATGTTTTCATGCAGCCAGAGCTCACAGGTCGGGCAGGCTGCATCGAAATGGAGGCCGCCGGAGACGCCCGGAATCATTACGGGAATGCGTGACACGTTATCGACGGGCAGCAAGTGCACATGGCCGCCGGCACGTTGCCCGGCGGACGGCGATGACGTCGTGAAAGTGAGAACCCTGGTGTCATTTTCGAGACCGGTCAGCGTGAGCGTGGCCCCGTGTTCCACGACAAGGCTCGAGCCTGCATCCAGGCGATTGCCGCCCGCTTCCGCCGCTCCGGTCCAGACATAGGCCAGGCAGTCTGCCGCGCGCGGGCCAATGGTGAAGTTCTTGCCGGCAGCGATCGTGTGGCAATGCAGGTGCAGCGGGTCTCTCGGGCCCGCGAGATAGGCCAAGCTGGTCGCCCTGCCGGCAAACCCGGCAGGTGTCTCACAGGCTATTGCCCTTTCGGGCGGAACTACCGTAACCTTTGCCATCGTCTCTCTCTCTTTCTCGGTGCCGCGTGCGACCGAGTGCTTTGGTGACTGACGCGGCAAGGTGCATTTGCAACTATGCCCACACTTGCGGGCTTGCCAATATATTTGCACCGGCTTTCATTTTATGGCAGCCGGGTGCGCATGTCGACCCAAGTCAAATTTGCCCGCGTGGAAGAGGCCTATGAGGGCCTGCGTTCGCGCAAGAAGGCAAAGACCCGGATGATGATCGAGGATGCCGCCCTCAGGCTTTTCGCCGAGCAGGGCTATGAAGCCACGACTGTGGAGCAGATCGCGGCAGAAGTTGAAATTTCGACGACGACTTTTTTTCGCTATTTCCCCAGCAAGGCCGATGTCGTCCTGTGTCATCAGGATGCGAACATGCCGCAGCTTTGCGCTGCCATCCGCGAATATCCTCGCGGTAAGAGCGATCTGATGGCGGTGCAGGAGGCCATCAAGGCGGTGTGGGTGCCCAATGCGGACCCGGTGCACAGCCACCGCGCGGGTCTTGCGGTGGCGACATCTGCAACTCTGCGGGGCTTGTATAACGACATGAGCCGCAACTGGCTGGAAGATGTCGCGCAGGCTCTTGCCGAGCGGCGCGGGCTGAAAAAGCCGGATGCGGAAGCCACCATCACTGCCCGCGTCGCCGTCGGCGTTTTCAATGAAGCCGTGCGGGCCTGGGGCAAAGGTGGTTACAAGACCGATGTTGGCCAGATGGTCGAACGCGCGTTTGCCACGCTCAAGACGCTTTGCGCCGAGTGGGCGAAATAACCATTTACTTGAGGAGGATGCATATGAACATTCGCGGAAATTCCGCAGCGGCCGCGGTCGCGGCGCAAACAGTGGCCGTCGTGAAATGACGATTTCTCTTTCGCTGGAAGGCAAAGTCGCGCTGGTCACTGGCAGCGGTCGCGGCATTGGCGCAGGCATTGCCCGCAAGTTTGCCGAGGCTGGCGCCTCTCTCGTCGTCACCGGCCGCACGTCGGCCGAGATCGATGCGGTTGCGGCTGAAATCCGGGCTGCGGGCGGCAAGGCGCTGGCCGTCGCTTGCGACATGACCGACCCCAGCCAGCTTCCCGGACTGGTCGAAAAGACCGTGGCCGAATTCGGCGGAGTGGATGTGATCGTCCACAATGCCGGCGGCGCGATGTCGCCTGCCTTCGTCGATACGACCTATCAGGAACTCGAAGAACATTTCCGCCTGATTGTCTCGATGCCGTTCGAGCTGACCAAACTGGCGCTGCCTTCGATGCTCCAGCGGCCGGGCGCCAATGTCATCACGATCCTGTCGCCGGGCGCCTACAGCGCCCCGCGCGGCAATCTGGCTTATTACGTCGCGAAGGCAGCATTGACGGCGATGACCAAGCTGATGGCTGCAGATATCGGGCCGAAAGTCAGGGTCAATGGCATCATTCCCGGCCCCATCGAAACCCCAGCCCTCGCCAAGGTGTTCGAGGCAAGGCCGGAGATCCGGCAGGTTGCCATGCAGGCGGCGCGGGTGCGCAGGCTGGGCCAGCCGGAAGACGTGGCCATGGGCGCGCTTTACCTTGCGTCGTCGGCGGCCTCGTTCGTCACCGGCTCGATCCTGCCGATTGATGGCGGCCGAGTCGAAGAAACGCGCATGGTGTCGCCCGACCTCTAGCACGCGGGAAGTACAGCGGCGATTTCCATGCGCTGAAGCCTGGAATCGCCGCGCTTGCCGCTTGCGGCACCGGAATGTGCAAAAGACATTGCTGGATGCGCAATTCAAAACAGGTATTGCGCTCCACCACTGACGTTGCGATTGCGCAGCGCGACAATTTCCCGAAGGGAGATTCGTCGAGCGCGACCGCGCTGTCTGTATCGCGTAAAAACGCCAGGCGCGTAAAAATGCCAGGAATGTCGGGGAATTTTGAATGACAAAAACGAATCTGGGAATCGAGCCGCAGGTCCTGAAGGCAATCTACAGCCAGATGGCCCGGATCCGCGCGGTTGACGTGGCAATCCAGGCAGGCCTTTCAGCGGGGCGTTTCACGTTCACCTACTGGCCGATGACCGGACAGGAATGTATCCCGGCCACCATTTCGCAGCTCGTGACCGAGCGCGACTACATGGTCACGACCTATCGCGGCATCCACGATCAGGTCGCCAAAGGGGTCGATCTCTTTGGCATGTTCGCCGAAGCGCTTGGCCGCGAAGACGGTGTCAACAAGGGCAAGGGCGGCAGCCCGCACATCTCGGATCCCTCTTCGGGTTCGATGGTCACCACGGCCATCGTCGGCGCGGGCGCCCCGATTGCCAATGGTCTGGCGATTGCAGCGAAAGAACGCGGCGAGGACCGCATCACCATCGTCAACTTCGGCGACGGAGCCACTTCGATCGGCGCGGTTCATGAAGCGATGAACATGGCCGGCATCTGGAAGCTGCCGGTGATCTTCATGTGCCAGAACAATGCCTGGGGCGAATATACCCCGGTGAACGAATATACCGCCAGCCCTGACTTTGCCGAACGCGCGCGCGCCCTGGGCTTCGATGGCCACGTCCTCGATGGCAACGATCCGGTCACATTCTATGCCGCGATGAAGGATATCGTCGCCAGCGTTCGCCGCGGCGAAGGCCCGGTCTTTGTTGAGGCGCGCACCTATCGTCTCGGCTTGCACGCCGGCGTGGGCGACAACAAGAGCGTCACCAAGGAAGAACTGGCGATCCACAAGGCCCGCGCGCCTTTCGACAATACAAAGGCCCTGATCATCGATGCCGGCATCTGCGACAGCGATGAGCTCGCCGCGATCGAGGCAGCCGCAAAGGCCGAAGTCGACGAGGCCTTCGCCCGCGCCATGGAAAGCAAGGAAACGCCGCAAAGCGAAACCACGCTCGACGTTTTCGAAGATCCCGACTGCGTTCCGCGCCGCGGCCACTATCCGCTGCGCGCTGCTGAAGGCGAACTGCCGGCCGACAAGAAAATGATGTCGATGGTCGAGGCTATCCGCGATGCCCAGCACATCGCCATGACCAATAACCCCGAGGTTTATATTCTGGGCGAGGACGTTGGCGATCCTCCGGGCGGTGTTTTCGGCACCAACAAGGGCCTGCAGATCGAATTCGGCCCGACCCGCGTGCGCCCCACGCCGATTGCCGAACAGGCCATCATCGGCGCCGCGATCGGTTCCTCGATTGCTGGCATGCGGCCGATTGCCGAAATCATGTTCACTGATTTCTTCGGCGTTTGCCTCGATCAGATCGCCAACCACGCCGCCAAGCAGCGTTACATGTCGGGCTCGACCACGCATGCGCCGATGACCATACGCGTCCAGGCAGGCGGCGGCGTCGGCGGCTTTGGTGCCCAGCACTCGCAGTCGACTGAAGCCTGGCTGCTGCACTCGCCGGGCATCAAGGTGGTTTACCCCTCGAATCCGGTCGACGCGAAGGGCCTGCTGCTCTCGGCGATCGACGATCCCGATCCGGTAGTGATGATCGAATCGATGATGCTGCTGTTCACCCAGAAGGGCGAAGTGCCGCTGGGCGATTATCGCATCCCGCTGGGCGTGGCCTCGGTCAAGCGTGAAGGCACGGACATCACGCTGATTACTTATGGCTGGCAGGTCAACCAGTGCCTCACCGCGGCCGAGGAACTGGCCAAGGAAGGCATCAGCGTCGAAGTCGTCGACCTGCGCTCGCTGGTGCCGATCGACTATGCCCGCGTGCTCGAATCCGTGAAGAAGACTGGCCGCGCGCTGGTTGTCCACGCTGCGGTCGAGTTCTGCGGTCTGGGCGGCGAAATCTGCAGCACGATCAACGAAGAGCTGTGGTCGAGCCTCAAGGCTCCGGCCCTGCGTTTCGGCGCCGAATATGCCCCGATTGCCTATTCGCGCACGATTGAGATGAATCAGGTTCCGAATGCAAATTCGATTGCCGCACGGGTGCGCAGCGGCTTCAAGTTCTAAGATCGGTCGAAGCGGAGGCGAAAGTCTTCGGCTTCAAGAAGAATGGGTTGAAGAGGATAGGGGCGTGGCCTGCAATCGGCAGGCCATGCCCGCCAGCGAATGGCTGAGCCGCAGTTCGGCCCAAGCCGACATGCTGGCCTGCGCGATGAGCCGGCTGCCTGCCTCTGAAACCCGCAGGGTGGAGGTGGTTCGACTTGTCAGGGCAAGACAAATGGCAACCGCGCACGCTGGAGGAGCGCCTCGAGCGGACCGAGGCACTCGATCAGATCCGCCAGCTCGCCTCGCGCTATGCCCTTGCGGTCGACACGCGTAATCTGGACGATCTTGCCGCACTGTTCGTGGAAGACGTGCGAGTGGGCCGTGATGAATATGGCCGCGATGCGATCAAGCATTGGTATGGTCGCTCGCTCGAACGTTTCGGCACGACAATCCATTTCGTGGGCAATCATGTCATCGATTTCGTGTCGTCCGAAGAAGCGACCGGTGTGGTCACATGCCATGACGAACTGGAAACGGACGGCGAATGGCAGGTCGGCAAGATCCAGTACTGGGACACCTATGTCCGGCGCGACGGCAACTGGTATTTCAAGCGCCGCAAGCTGCAGCGGTGGTATTTGGTCGATGCGCTGGAACGGCCAAGCCATAATGGAGGCGTGAATACTGATCCGGGTTCATTGAAAGTGGGGCAATTGCCCGATTCATGGCCGAGTTGGGACCGCTTCTGGTCTGAGCGAGGAAAAAGCCCGCGCTAAGGCAGGCAAGCGAAGAGAGACTAGGGAGAGACGATGTTCCGCACCTGCCTGTTTTTCGACATGCGCGCGCCCGCGTTTGGCGCTCCCGCATCGGAACTCTATGCGGCCGCGCTCGACATGGCAGAATTTGGCGATCGCACCGGGATCAATAAAGTGGCCTTCATGGAGCACCATGGCTGCGACGATGGCTACCTCGCCAATCCTTTCCTGATGGGGGCGGCAGCTGCGGCTCGCACTAGCCGGATACGGATCAATCTAGGTGCGGTCGTGCTGCCCTTGCACGATCCGATCAAAGTCGCCGAAGATATCGCGATCATGGACCAGCTCAGCCGGGGCCGGGTCGACGTGATCTTCGGCGCGGGCTACGTGCCCTCGGAATTCGCCCGCTTTGGTGTCTCTCTGCATGACCGGGCAAAGCTGATGGATCGGGGCATCCAGATAATCCTGTCGGCGCTTTCGGGTGAGGCGGTTGACAGTGAGGGACGCGACATCCTTGTCCGCCCGCTGCCGGTACAGGATCCCAAAGACATCTTGCTGGTGGGCGGCGGAGTGAAAGCCTCAGCCATTCGCGCCGCCCGTTTCGACCTCGGCTTCGCCCCGGCCAATCCGAAACTATTCGTCCTCTACGAAGAGGAAATGCGCGCACGCGGGCAAGCATTGCGCGCAATGCACGGGCCGGGCCGTCCGTTGTGCATCCACCTTGCAGTAGATACCGAGCAGGGCTGGCGCGAGCTGATGCCGCACGCTCTGCATGTAGCCCAGTCCTATGCTGCCTGGGCTGACGAGACTGGCATGCACAAGTCACCTTTCCATGGCCTTGGCACCGAAGAAGCCATGCGCAATGCGGGCATTTTCCAGGTCTGGACGCCGGCGCAGCTCCTCGAATATGCCGCCACGCTTAAGGGTCCGTCTACCTTGGGCTTCATGCCGCTTCTCGGCGGGCTCTCGCCCGAGGCCGGCTGGCGCTCCCTACGCTTACTCGAAGGTGTCATGCCGCAATTGCAGGCGCTCCAATCTGAAGGATTACAAAAGCCATGAAAATTTCAGAAATCGGCCATGCTTTCGTCACCGGCGGCGCGAGCGGCATCGGACTGGGCGCGGTCAAAGGTCTGGCCGCGCGCGGCGTGGCAGTGACTGCGGCTGATTTCAATCAGGATGCGCTCTCCGACTTGCTGGCCGAAGGTAATGCGAAAATCCGCGGCGTGCATATGGATGTGCGCGATCGCGAGGCCTGGGCCACGGCCAAAGCGGAGGCTGAAGCAGCTTTCGGGCCAGTGAACTTGCTGTTCGGCAATGCCGGGATCGCCTCGGTGGGATTTGAACTCGCTGACATGGACCCGGAATCGTTTGACCGCATTGTCGGCGTCAACCTGTTTGGCGCCTTCAATGGCATATCCGCTTTCGCGGCCGGCATGCGCGAGCGTGGGCGCGGGCACATTGTCAGCACCGCATCAATCGTCGGCATTGCCTCCCCCAAGCACGGCGTTGGCGGCAACTATGTCGCATCCAAGTTCGGCATCATCGGTCTCAGCGAAGTCCTGAGAATGGAAATGGCGCCCCACGGGGTCGGCGTATCCGTGCTGTGTCCGGGCCATATTGCCACGGGCAACGGGCGCAATCCAATCCGCTTTGCCAATGATCTGCGCAAAGTGGCGGGGCTGGGCGACACGCCGGGTGGACGCGTGGACGATCTGGTGCCGCGCTTGCTGGCCGGGATCGAGGCAGGTGATTTCTACATTATCTCGCACTGCGAGCATGAATGGGAAAATGTCGAAAAGCGCAGCAAGGAACTGGAAGCGGCGTTCAAGGCCCACCGCAGTTTTTAATCTGAACTCATTTTAGGGAATCGTCATGAAACTCGAGACGGCGAAACATGCATTTATCACCGGTGGTGCCAGCGGTATCGGTCTGGCCATAGCCAAGGCGCTAGCTGGCAGAGGCGTGTCCGTCACCATCGCCGATGTGAATGCCGAGGCGCTCGATACTGCGGTTGAGGCAGGGGGCAAGAACTTCCGCAGTGCCGTGCTGGACGTGCGTGACCGCGCGGCATGGGCTGCGGCAAAGCGCGATGCCGAATCCGCATTCGGTCCAGTGGACATTCTGGTCAACAATGCCGGGATTGCCTCGTTCGGGATCGAACTGGCCGATATGGAGCCCGAAATTTTCGACCGGCTGATTGCTGTCGACCTGACTGGCGTGTTCAACGGTATTTCGGCCTTTGCCGCCGACATGCGCGCGCGCGGGAGGGGGCACATCGTCAACACGTCTTCGATGTCTGGCATTTGCGCACCCAGCAATGGGATTGGCGGCAGCTATGCGGCGGCGAAATTCGGCGTGGTTGGCCTGTCGGAAACTTTGCGACTTGAACTGGAGCCGCATGGCGTGGGCGTGAGCATCCTCTGCCCGGGCATGACCGCAACCGGCATTGCCCAGAACAGCATCGCGCTGGGCGGCGGCGTGCGCATGCCGACACAGCGGCCCGCGGCAGACGGCGAGCCCGCCGTCCAGATTGAGTTTGATCATGGCACTCCCGAGCAACTGGCTGTGAAAGTGCTGGATGGAATTGAGCACAATTCTCCCTATATTATCACCCACGGCCGCGGCTGGTGGCCTTTGGCCCACTCGCGCCATGAGGCAATTACGCAGGCTTTTGAAGGTATGCGGGACTAATTGGGCGCATGCTTCCAGCCACCCGGCGGGCGATGGTGAATTGCGATTGAGCGCGGCATTAGACTTAGCGCTGACCTTTTTGTAGTGAGGTTGTCATGGAAACTCTGCACGTTACGGAACTCCACCCCGGCTTCGGCGTGGAGATCGCTGGGCTGGAACCCAAAGTGCCGCTGGACGACGATACCATCGCGGAGCTGCGCCAGCTGTTCGACGCGAAGGGCCTGCTGGTATTCCGCGATATTGACGCGGACTTGCGCTTCCAGACCTATCTGTCGAACCTGCTGATCGGCGATGATCCTTTGGCGAAAGCCGCAGAATTGCTCGATTCGCCCGCTGCCAAGCGCGAACTGTTTGTTTCCAATCGCGAGGAAGGCAGCAGCGCGCCAGTCGGCCGCCTGCTTTACCATTCGGACTACATGTGGCGTGACGACGTATTCCGCCTGCTGTCGCTCTATGGCGTAAAAGTCGAACAACCGACCAGCCCGACGATGTTCGTCAGCGCCAGGCATGGCTGGGAAACCCTGCCTGCCGACCTTCGCGCGCGGGTGGAAGGGCTCTATGCCATTCACGGCCAGAATGCCGACTATGATGGGCGCAGCGGCGGCGATGCCGACGTTCTCCTCTCGAAGTTCGAGGAAGATGAAACGATCCGCCTGCCGATCGCCTTCCGCCATCCGCGCACGGGTGACACGCTGCTTTATGTCACGCCGCAGTTCACCCAGCGGATCGATGGACTGAGCGATGCCGACAGCGAGGCGCTGCTGGGCGAATTGTTCGACCACCTCTATCGCGCGGAGGGCGAAGTGCAGCACGCCTGGCGCGAGCATGACCTGGTGATGTGGGACAACATTGCCTTGCAGCACGCGCGGCCCAATATCACCTATGAGGGCCCGGCCCGCACTTTGCGCAAGACCTTCGCCCCGCCGCCGGGAGCCGGTGCCAGCAAGCGCCCCGAGTTTACGACTGTCGGCGCCTGATCACTGGTTTCACGCATCAAACCGAGGCGCGTCTTGCACCGGCGGCCGGGCGTGTTACTGGCAGTGGCATGACAGATCATCCCGGCAGTTCGCCGGCCGCGACCACGCCTAGCCGACGCCCCGGTTCAATCCGCCGGACGACGACCCACGATTCCAACCGGCCCGAGGGGCTCGACGGACCGGTGACTCATGTCGCCAGCGGACGTGACTTGCTGACAGGGCGGGACGGGGAAGCGCGGGTTCTCGATGCCGTTACGATCCGCGCGACTGTCGACTACAACCAGATCAAGATTGTCGCCTTTGCGAGCGATCCAGCAGAGCCGGCATTGGCGCAACTGGTCGGCAAAGGCGCATACTCGGGTTTCCGCCGATCAGTAGAAGAGCTGCTGCCGCGGGAAATGACGACACACGGGGTTCGGGCGCAGTTGCTCGATGACTTTCCGCCTGCGGTGATGGGCAATGGCCGCGCGCTGCGCGCCGAAGGCAAGCGGATCGGAATTGCGCGGCGGGGCAATTTGCCAGTCGATCAGTGCGCCGGCTGGGCTGACGGCGGCACCCTGCTTGAGGGCTTTTCGGAACTCGGGCCGCCGATGAAAGTCGGCCCTGGCAGTCCGCCACTGGCAGATGCCGACGATCCTTTGAGCTGGCATGCCTTTTCGCCGCTGGGCCCGCATGGCACGCGCCGCGCGCGCCGGATCGACATCTGGCAGGATGGGGAGTTGGGCCGGGGCGACTGCTTTTTCCGCGACAGTCATGTCGACCGGAATGGACTGGAAACAGTAATCCACGAATGGCGGCTTAAAATCGCATTTGATCCCAGGCAGCGAATTTTCATCTCGGCTAACGCGGAGGCCGGACCTTTGCCCTACCCGGAATGCCCCGCATCCGGCGGCAGCGCCGCGCGGCTTGTCGGATCATCGATCGACAGTCTGCGCCGCCATGTTCGCCAGGACTTTACCGGCACTTCGACCTGCACCCATCTCAACGACACCTACCGCGCGCTGGAAGACATCGGTGCGATGTTCGATCGTCTTGCGCCAAGCGCATGATGCCAAGAGTCCTTCCCCCCTCCGCAATCGGAGGCTAGCGGCTAAGGCAATGCGATCTGGTATGGCCATGCCCGAAGAAAGGAAATGACAATGGAGGATGCACCGCTGGTTCTGGTTGAGGAAGACGATGACATTCTGATCGTCACGCTCAATCGTCCGGAAAAGTACAATGCCCTGAGCATTGCCATGGTGCATACCATTCGGGATGCCGTCTATCGCCTGCGCGATACGCCCTCGCTCAAGGTCATGCTGATCCGTGCGCGCGGTAAGTATTTCTCGGCCGGCGCCGACCTCAAGGAAGGCGGCAGCATACGCCCGAACACTGCCTCGGGCATTCGCGAAATGCACCGCCGCATGCCATCGGACATGCGCCACATCTGGGACGAGATCGAGGCAGTCGAAAAGCCGTTCGTCGTCGCCCATCAGGGGCCGTGCGTCGGCGGCGGGCTCGAAATGTCGCTGTCGTGCGATTTCCGTCTGGCGTCTGAAAACGCCCGCTATGCCTTTCCCGAGGGCAAGTTCGCCATTCTTCCCGCGACCAACGGCGTTAGCCGGCTCACCCGCTTGGTGGGTGCTGCCTGGGCGCGCTATTTCATCATGGCGAACAAAGATGTCGATGCCCCGCGCGCCCTGATGATGGGCCTGGTCCATGAAGTTTTCCCGGCCGAAACATTTGAAGACGATGTGATGGCGTTCTGCCGCCACCTAGCCAAGCAGGACGGCGAGCAGATGGGCACGGCCAAGATTGCCATCGAACTGGCGCGCGACTTGCCGGCTCATCAGGCAGCTTCGGTCGAGCGTCTTGCCAATTCGGCGCTGATGCTCAATCCGGCATCGCGCGAAGCGCGCGATGCGCACATCAATTCCATCGGCGGCGCGAAAAAAGGCGCCTGACGCGGAAACGCGGCATTTTTCAAAAAGGACACATTCGATGAGCGATAACGATCTTCTCGATCTTGAAGGCCAGGTGGCGATTGTCACTGGCGCGGGGCAGGGCGCGGGGCGCGCCATTGCGCGTGAACTGGCGCGGCACAATTGCGGCGGCGTTGCAGTGAACGATTTCGTTGCACCGCGCGCCGAAGCCGTCGCGGAGGAAATCCGCGCCACGGGTGTGAAAGCCATGCCTGTGTCGTTCGACGTTGGCGATATTGACGCCGTGCGCGCGGCCAATGCGGCGATCAAGGCAGAGCTGGGCGCGGCGACGATCCTCGTCAACAATGCCGGCAATGCCGGCCCGGTGGACGATATCAATCTCTCGCCGATGTTCTGGGACGAGGATCCTTCGGCCTGGGAAAAGTTCTTCCGCACCAATATGTACGGCGTGATGAACTGCTGCCACACGTTCATTCCGAACATGGTCGAGGCGCGGCGCGGCCGCATCGTGACGATCGTATCCGACGCTGGCCGCGTGGGTGAAGCGCGGCTGGTTGCCTATTCTACCGCCAAGGCCGGTGCCAACGGCTTCGTTCGCGCGATTGCCAAGGAAGCGGGCCGGTTCAACATCACCAGCAACGCCATTTCGCTCTCTTCGCTCGAGCCCCCGTTTCCGCCGGAGAAGCTGGCCGAGTTCCTCGCCTCGGATCACGCCAAGGCGCACGCGGCGCGCTATGTCATCCGTCGCTATGGCAAGCCTGAAGATGTCGCCGGCCTTGCCGCCTTCCTCTGCTCGAAGGCAGCCGAATGGATTACCGGCCAGACCTATCCGGTGAACGGCGGTTACAGCTTCGCCATGTGATCGGGCCGGTCGCTCCGGCCCCCCGCGGGGTCAGGAGCGGCCGGGGCGATCCCGCGCCGCAGCATGTCGAGCGACAGGTCGATGCTGGTGGCAATATCAGTGCCATACGTGTTCAATCCGCCGCCTGCGAGCATGAGGATCGCGCGGTGGATGTCCTCAAACGAGAAATCCAGCCGCACCAGGCCGGCAGCCTTCGCCCGTTCCAGCGGTCCGGCCATTGCCTGTTCGACACATTGCCGGAACGTTTCCCCGGACTGCGGCGCTTGCCGGTGCATGGGGACGATCTTGGCCAGGCCGCCCGAGATGATCGACTTGGTGGCCAGCAGTTTAAGCGCCAGAAACAGCCCGTCATCACGGTCGGCCCACTGGGCGATACGGTCCGACAATTCATCCATATGAACTTTCAGAACCGCGGCTGACAGGGCCTCGCGGTCAGGGAAGTTGCGATGCAATGTCGGCCTGCTGACCCCGGCGCGGTCGGCAATTTTCTCGAACGGCACATCATAGCCATCCGTCGCATAGAGCTCGACCGCGGCATCGATCAGGCGGTCGAGCCGTTCCTGCGCATCCTTGCGCAAGATGGTATTGCGTTTTTTCACCGGTCCCGTGCCCCTGCATGCATCATAGCAATCGCATGCTAAAATAAGTGGACATCGATGTACACTTCTTTTAGCATGCGATTCGTCAAACGAAACTGGTCTGACTGCCGGACCGGGCTAGCATGGGAGAATAACATGGAAAAGCTGACGATTGTCTCGCTGGATGGGCACGCACAGATGCCGCCCTCTGCCTGGCCCGAATACCTGGAAAAGCGCTTTCACCAGTTCCTGCCCGCGCTGAACAAGGAAGACGAAGTGTTCCGCGGCGTCACGGGCCATTTCTTCGAGCGCCTGCACGGCGCCAGCCAGCACCCGATCTACGACTTCGATCACGCTGTTCGGGACGGTTATGGCTTTGGTGTCTGGGACCGCGAAAAGCGCATTCACGAAATGGACCGCGAAGGCATTGCCGCGGAATTCATCCATAGCGGCGATAACCGTGCCTGCGGCCTGTTCTATCAATCGTCGAACCGCGACCACACGATGGACCGCTGCCAGGCCGGGGTGAAAGCCTATAACCGCTGGCTGAAGGACACGTTCGGTCCCGAGCCCGACCGGCTCTATCTGATCGGCATTCTCGGCTCCGCCCCCTGGCGCGATGTCGATGAAATGATTGCCGAACTCGACTGGATTGCCGACAATGGCTTCAAGGCGACCACGCTTCCCGGCTTCACTGCCTATCCGGGCCAGCCGCCGCTGTTCGATCCTTATTGGGACCCGTTCTGGGCGCGCTGTGAGGAACGCGGCATCTACCTGTGGATGCACGCCGGTCAGGGCGAACGGCAGGGCGAGCTGGGAGCCATGTTCCACCGCGTCGGCAATCTCATTGCGGAAGAAAAGTCCGACATTCCCACAGCCATCGACAAGCTGAGCAAGGAATTCTTCAACGGCAAGATCTTCTCCAGCGTCAAGCCGCGCCGCGCCATGTGGCAGTTGATGATGGGCGGCGTGTTCGACCGGTTCCCCAAGCTGCGGCTGGTGCTCAGCGAGATCTATGGCGACTGGATGGGCCGCACGTTCGATTTCCTCGATCAGCATTTCGAAGCCAATCGCGACAAGATTGCCGCCAAGCGCAAGCCCAGCGAATACTGGCGTTCGAATTGCATCAATGGCCTGTCATTCATCCGCAAGTGCGAAGTCGATCTTCGGCACGACATGGGCGTTGAGACCCTGGCGTTCGGTCGTGACTATCCGCACGGCGAGGGCACCTGGCCCAACACCATCGAATGGCTGCGCGATGCCCTGGGCGGAATTCCCAAGGATGAAGCCGTGGGCATCATGGGCGGCAATGTCATCCGCATCCTCGGTCTGGACAAGGCAAAGCTCGACTCGATCGCGCAGCGCATCGGCCCGTCGATGGACGCCATCTTTGGCCAGCACCCGCCGCTCAGCGACGATCTGATCGCCCACTTTGACCGGCGTGCGCAGTATCTGGCTGCGCCGGAAGGCGATGAGCGCATCCCGGAAATGGATGCGATGATGCAGGAAGATCTCTGGCGTCTACGCGCGGTCGCCTGACCGGGCCTGACTCAGGGTTGCATTGCGGGCTGGCGGCGAACACCGCCAGCCCCAATTGCTGGTTGCAGCATTGCGCAGGTCCGCGCGAAGCAAGGCCAGAAAATCAAAACAGGGTGAGAGAATATGGAGCAGCCAGCTTTGGCGAGCCGGCCTGAACACGTGCCGGCGTCACTGGTCTATGACTACGATTTCAATGCCGACGCAGAACTTGCGCGCGACCCCTTCGCAGCAGCCGACCGGTTGCTGAGCGAGGCACCGCCGCTGTTCTGGACGCCCAGAAACGGCGGCCACTGGTTCGCGACGAGTTTCGAGCGCGTCAGCGGGATTGCGCGGGACCATGTGAACTTTACCAACCAGATGGTCCCCAAGCAGATGCTGGCGGCGATGATGGCGCAGCTGCCGCCTGGCACGGCCACCCCGCTCAATGTGCTGCCATCCAGCCTCGATCCGCCCGAGCACACGGCCTACCGCGCGCCGCTCAACTTGCTGTTTGCGCCCAAGGTGGCCATGGCACTGAAAGAGGAAATTCGCGGACTTGCGGTCGAACTGATAGAGAAAGCGCGGCCCAACGGCGGCTGCGAACTGATGCACGAGATTACCGAGCCGCTGCCGGTGCAGATGTTCCTCAAGCTTTTCGGCCTGCCAGTGGAGAACGCCGAGCATTATCGCGATGTCTTGAAAAGCGTCGCCTCGGGCAACCTGCACGATATCGCCGTGATGATGCGCAATGCGCAGACCCTGATCGCGACCTATACGCCAGTGTTGATCGAACGCCGTGACAATCTGCAGGACGACATCATTTCAAAGATGTGGCAGCTGGAAATCGAGGGTCGGCCGATGACTCTCGAAATCATGCAGAACTACTGCCTCTCGCTGTTCCTTGCCGGGCTCGACACGGTGATGAACGCAATGACCTATGGCACACGTCACCTTGCCCTGCATCCTGAACTGCAGGCGCAGTTGCGCGAGGATCCCTCGCAGATCGTCACTATGGCCGAGGAAATGCTGCGGCTCTATTCGTTCGCCAATCCCATTCGAATGGTCGCACACGATTTCGATTTCGACGGCGTGGCGATGAAGCAGGGGGACCGGGTCCACTTGTGCCTTGCCGCAGCAGACCGCGATCCGACCCATTTCGAGGATCCCACCGCGTTCGACCTGCAGCGCGATCTGAAGCGCCATGTCGGTTTTGGCGACGGTGTGCACCGCTGCGTCGGCATGCATCTCGCGCGGGTAGAGCTGCACGTCTATTATGAGGAACTGCTCGCACGCCTGCCGCAGTTCCGCATCGATACCAGCAAGCCCGCGACATTCCACGGCGGCATGGTGATCGGTCCCGACCAGCTCCATTTGTTGTGGGATAATTGAGCGGCTGCCGACAAAGGCAAGCGGCATAAAAACGGGCGGCCGGTACTACGCCAGCCGCCCGAAGTTGTTTTCAGGCCCCGTGTCCTGATCGGGTCAGGCAATCGCGCCCTTGGCTTTCAGTTCCTCGATGCGGTCCCACTCGAGGCCCATCTCCATCAAGACGATTTCGGTGTGTTCGGAGGCTTGCGGTGCACGCTCGCAAACCTGCGCTTCACCATTGAACTGAACCGGGCCGCGCACCAGCTTCAGCGGCTCGCCATCGGCGCCGTCAACCGTGACAATCATGTCATTGGCCAGCGCCTGCTCATCGGTCATCAGGTCGGCAATGCTCTGCACCGGCGCCCACTGACCCTTGAACGTCTTGAGGTGCTGGCGCCAGTAGTTGAAGGTCTGCTTCTTGAAGGCCTCGACCAGGATCGCGCTGGCGGCATCGGCATTCTTGAACAGCAATTCTGCCGTGGCAAAGCGCGGATCGTCGGCTGCTTCAGGAACGCCGACATGCTCGAACAGGCTGCGAATGAGACCGGTGGGAGAAAGCGTGCACAGATTGATCGTGCCGCCGTCGGATGTGCGGTAATAGCCAATGAAGGGATTGACCGGATTGCCGCCCGACTTCGGCATGGAATTGGGGTTTACGACGCCCTTTTCCAGATACTGCGCGATGATCGCCCCGCAGGCCCAGTTCGCCGCGCTGAGCAGCGACACGTCAAGCTCGATCGCCTCGCCGGTTTTCTCGCGGTGATAGAGCGCGGCGGAAATGCCGCCCGCGATGAACATGCCGCCGACCGAATCGCCGAACGCCGGGATGCCCTGGCCGAGTGGCCCGTCGAGCTCCTTGGGAGTCATCGTATGGGCAATGCCGCTGCGTGCCCAGAACACCGAACCGTCAAATCCGCCGACTTCGCGTTCAGGCCCCTTGTTGCCCAGCGCCGAACCGCGCGCGTAGATGATGTTGGGATTGACTGCGCGGATATGCTCGATGTCGAACTTGTTCTTCTGGCGCACCTGCGGGAGATAGTTGGTCAGGAAAACGTCGCTCTGGCGGGCCAGTTCGTACAGCACTTCCTGGCCCTCGGGTGTTGAAACATCAACGCCGACGCTGCGCTTGCCGCGGTTGGGATGTTCGATCAGCGTGTGGCGCAGCGGATCGAGCTGGACGCCGCCCAGATTGAGAAATCCGCGCTGGGTATCGCCGCGAATGGGGTGCTCGATCTTGATGACGTCCGCGCCCCAGTCCGCCAGCATGGCGCCAGCCGCGGGCACGAATGTGAATTGCGCGACTTCGAGGACACGCACGCCCTCCATAACTTTGACTGCCATGAGCTTGTCTTGCCTTCTTGCTTGTTTCCGCGCGGTCAGACGCGTTCGATGATCAGTGCCGGAGCCATGCCGCCGGCTGTGCACATGGTGATGAGGCCATAGCGGCCGCCGCTGCGCTCCAGCTCGTCGAGCGCCATGCCGACGAGGATTGCACCAGTTGCGCCGATGGGGTGGCCCAGCGCGATTGCGCCGCCGTTGATATTGACCTTGGCGCGGTCAAGATCGTGATCGCGGATCACCATTTCGGCAATCGCCGCAAAGGCCTCGTTGATTTCCCAGACGTCGATATCGTCCTTGGTGAGGCCGGCTTTGGCCAGAACCTTGGTGACCGCACCGCTGGGCGCAGTCAGCATCAGCGTGGGGTGTTCGGCATGGTTGGCCATGGCGACGATCCGCGCGCGCGGCTTCAGGCCATGCTTTTCCAAACCGGCCTGTGAGGCGAGCAGCAGCGCCGAGGCGCCATCGACATTGCCCGAAGAAGTGCCGGCATGGTGGACAGGCTCAATCTTGATGTCGGGATAGACCTTGTTGATCAGTCCGCCAAATGTCGGCGCATTGGGGCCGGAGGGCATGTCGACGAAAGCCGCGAAGGCGGGCTTGAGCTGGGACAGTGCTTCGACAGTGGTGCCGGGGCGCGGGTATTCGTCGTGATCGAGCACCACATTGCCCGCTTCGTCCACCACTGGCACCATCGACTTGGCAAAGCGGCCTTCGCGTATCGCAATATCGGCGCGCCGCTGGCTTTCGGCGCCATAGGCATCGAGATCGGCGCGGGAAATGCCGTCGCGCGCGGCAATCGCGTCGGCGGCGACGCCCTGGTGGGTCTGCGGAAACTTCTCCTGCAGACGGGGGTTCACGCCTTCCAGGCCGAGGCTGAGGCCGGCTTCGCGCATCCGTCCGCCCCAGTCGGCCGTGAACGAGGTCATTTCGCAGCCGCCCGCGATCAGCAGGTCTTCCATGCCGGACATGATGTTCGCGGCGGCGAGATTGGCCGCAGTCAGGCTGCTGCCGCAGAACCGGTCGAGCGTGAAGCCGCCAGTGCCAATGCCGAGCCCGGCATCGAGCGCGGCCATGCGGCCCATGTCGGCGCCCTGATAGCCGTATTGCGCCGATGTGCCCCAGATCACGTCTTCGACAGCGTCTTCTGGCAGGCCGTTGCGGTCCTTGATCGCCTTGAGCACAGTCGCGGCCAGATGCTGGGGCAGCATGTCGGCGAGCGCGCCTTTGCCCTTCTTGCCAATTCCGCGCGGAATGCGGACGGCGTCGACGATGTAGGCCTCGGCCATGTCAATCTCCTGAAAGTTCAATTGCGGGTGCGCTCGCGCCGGAATCGGCACGCCTGCCTTTCGACCCAGTCAGGCCGAAGAGCAAGGCGCCCAGAAGCGATGTGATCGCACAAACAATTATATAAGGTTGAAAATCGAAACCGCGATGGAGCGTGACGCTAAGGAACAGCGCGCCGATGGCAGTGCCGGCGGAAACCATCATGTTCATGAAAGCATAGAGAAGGCTGAAATTCTTCGGATCGAAGCGGCGCGAAATGATATAGGCGCCGACATCGCCTTCCGCGCCTTGCGCCAGCCCGATAAACAGCACTGCCGGTATCAGCAGCCACAGCGCCGGGGCCGCCGCAGTGAATATGGCAAATGCGATTGCCGGAATGCCCAGAGTGACCATGGCGACGATATTGGAGGGTAGCCGGTCAAGCCCGATGCCGCACAGAAACCGGCCTGCGATCGAGCCGAGCGGATAGAGCGATACCAGCCAGGTCGCGTAAGTGTCATCGATGCCTTTATCGAGCGCGACGAGCTTGAGCTGTGCGGAAGCAAAGGTCTGCGGCACATTGACCAGCAACATGCCGATCATCATCATCGGGAAGGCCGGATTGCGGGCGATCTCAAGGAATTCTGCTTTGGAAAAGCGCAGCGGAGCCCGCTCTTTCGCTTTGGCATAGTCGCCCCGGCCAATCAGGGTGAGCGTCACGACGCCGCCGATGGCGCTGATCGCGGCAAGGGCATAATAGCCCGCGCGCCAGCCATCTTCGGCTATGATCCTGCCAATGAATGGGGCTACGATTGCACCTGCCACAGGCGAGGCGCTCATCATGATCGACAGCGCGAGACCGCGGGCCTTGTCGAACCTGTCGATGATCACGCGGCCCAGCACCAGCGAACTGGTCATCACGCCGAATACGCCGAGAACGGCCGTAATGGCGAGAAATTGCCACAGCGGGCCCTGCATGTTGGCAAAAGCGACGAAGCACAGCGTCAGGATGGTGAACCCGATCGTCCCGGCGACGTGTGGCCCGACCCGGTCGGCAAAGCGGCCGATGAACGGAAGTGTGAAAACCGAGATGACCGGCACCGATCCGACCAGTGCGAAGCCCGATTTCGACCAGCCCAGATCGGCAATCAGTGCTGGGCCGAAAAGACTGACCGTGAAGAAACTGATCGCAGCGCCCGTGCCAAGACCGATGCAAGTGCCAAGCAAGCGGTTCCAGTTGGAGAACAGTTCCCCGAAATAGGTCATAACTATCCTCTCCGCTTGCCGGTTTTCTTCAGTTCCGGCTTCGCGGCAAGCCTAGCACACGTTCGGCAATGAGCGAGCGATGAACTTCGCTGGTGCCTCCCCAGATGGTCGATCCGTGTGCGTAGCGATAATAGAAGTTGATCAGCTCGACCGCCTCATCATCGCGCGAGAGCGATTCTGGCGCGGTCAGATCAAGCAGGTCGCTGGCATCGCGCAGCAGCCGTTCGGCCGAGAACATTTTCGACATCGGCCCGGCAGCAGGGATGTCGCGCTTTTCCTGCATGCCCCACAGCGCGCGCATGCCGAGCATGTCGGATGCCAGCGCATCGGCAATCGTGCGGGCGATGCGCGTCTGCGCCACCGGGTTTTCGATCAGCGGGCGTCCATCGCGCTCGATCTTGCGGCAGACTTTTTCTGCGGCATCGGCAATTGCCTTGATGGGGCGGGCCGAGGTCGACATCTGCTCAAGTTCCAGTGTGGCGCTCATGGTCCTGACGCCGCCATCGACCTCGCCGAGGCGGTAGGCATCGGGAATGCGTACGCCATCGTAGAACGTGATATTGGTCCGGTCGTCCATGAAAGTGTAGACGGGCTGGATCTCCACGCCTTCGGCATTGAGCGGCACCATGAACATGGTCAGGCCCTTGTGCTTGGGCACATCGGGATTGGTGCGGCAAAGCATCAGCACATAGGCAGCCCGATTGGCGCCGCTGGTGAACATCTTGGTGCCGTCGATCCGCCAGCCATCGCCGTCCCGCGTCGCCTTGGTCTTGGCGGCGAAGACGTCCGAGCCTGAGCCGGGCTCGGAAAAGCCGAGCGCGCAGATGATCTCGCCGCGCAGCAGCGGCTCGAGAATATCCTTGTGCGCCTGTTCGCTGCCGAACCGGTGGACGATTGTCGCGATCATCAGGCCCACGCCGATCGGATAGCTGGTCCAGCCATTGTCCACCCAGGCCTGTTTGGCGGCATAGACAGCGTAAGGCGAGGCGCCGCGACCGCCGCGGTCCTTGGGCCATTCGGGGAACAGAAGGTCAGCTTCGGCCAGCTTCTTGTGCACTTCGGGGACATGACCTTCCCATGAATGGTGCGCCCGTTTGCGCAGTTCGGGAGTCAGCGTGCGGTCGAAGAAATCGTAGGCTTCCTTCGCCAGAGATTCCGCTTCCTCGCCGAGATCGAAATCAATCGATACGGGGCCCACATCCGGCAGGACGGCAGTTTCGCCGCTGAACAGGCGGCGTCCGGCCTGTTCAAGGTGCTGCACTGGATCGCCGCCGATTCCGCCCCATGACTTGGCGCGCAAGTTGTAGAGATGGATGTCGGACTCTGTGGACATGCCATAGCCGCCGAATGTCCGCGCGGACTGGATGCCGGCGCGCGCGGCTGTCGTAGCCGCCCACCACAGGGCAAGGCTGACATGAGCGGCGTCGTTGGCTTCCCCGTGGGCGATCTGGTGGATGACTTTCCAGACCAGCAGCTTGCCGCCCTCAACTTCGCAGACAAGGTCGGCCAGCGGGTGGGACAGGCCCTGAAACGTACCGATCGGAACGCCGAAAGCGTGGCGCTCACAGGCATAGGCCGAGGCGAGCCGCAGGGCTTCGCGCGCAAGGCCTGACAGCATGGCCGCCTTGAGCAGTTTCCACTCCTCGATCGCGGCATCGAATGCGGCATCTGCCTCAGCGCCCGAGCCCAGCACCACTTGCGCTGCCTTGCCGAGATCGACCCGGGCATTGCCGTCCGCAGCCAAAGTCGCCTCGCCATTGCGCAAGCTGTCATCCAGTGTGCACAGCACGATGGAGTCACCCTTTCGCGCCACGGCCAGCTTGGCGCTCATGCCGCCCGCAAGCCATTGCACGGGCTGCTTGGCGATATCGTGGAAGGCGAGCGTCGCGGGGCTGGAGCCATCTATGACCTGGCCAAGCACTTCGGCCTGATCATCGGCGCCGAGCATGCCGATCACGCGCGCGGCCATCAGCGTTTCCGCGATCGGTCCGCTGGCCAGGGTGCGGCCGGCTTCTTCCATGATAACCGAGGCATCAAACGTGCCCATGCCCAGCCCGCCGCTTTCCTCAGGCAGGCGCATGGCAAATGCACCCTGCTCGGCGAGGCCGGCCCAGAGCTCGGGGTCAAAGCCAAGGGGCTGCGCTGCGCGCACCCGGTCCATCGTGCTGAGATTATCGAGCAGCCTGGCAAATGAATCGCGGATCAGCAGTTGATCTTCGTTGATTTCGAGTTTCATGTGCCGAGCCGTTCCTTTTCCTCAACGTTCTGAATCAGCGTGCAATTTACCCAATCGCCGGAAGGCTGCGCGCGCGGCGCATCGGGAAATCCGCTTTTGTCTTCTCGTCCTGCTAGGAATTGCCCAGACAATCAACCCTTGCGATAGTCGGAATTTCGATGACCCGGCGATTTCAACACATTGACAAATATTATAATTTTTCGCCGCGCACCTGATTGGCATGGCATCTGGTGTAGTTGCCCTAATGCCTCTTGCCGATCTCGCGCAGACAGCTTGACCGCCTTGGGCTATCGCGAGTGGATTACATAGAGTGTTGGGCAAGGAGACGGAAGTGGCTGAAACATCGGGTGGAACCATTACAGCTGACGAGGTTCTGGCGGGCGTCGACCTGACTGGCAAGCGGGCATTGGTGACTGGCGTTTCCTCGGGCATTGGCGCGGCGACGGCAGAGGCGCTTGTCGGGCGCGGCGCTGTAGTCGTGGGCACGGCGCGCGATCTGGAAAAGGCCCGAAAGGCCACGCAATCCGTTCAGGACCGGGCCAAGAGCGCGGGTGGTTTCGAACTGGAGCAGCTCGATCTGTCATCTTTTGCCAGCGTTCGCGCCTGTGCCGACAAACTCCTGGCCGCCGGTGAGCCGTTCGACATCGTCATTGCCAATGCCGGCGTCATGGCAACGCCGTTTGGCCTGACCGTTGATGGGTTTGAGACCCAGTTCGCCACCAACCACCTGGGCCATTTTCTGCTGATCAACCGCATAGCGCCGCTGATCCGGCCCGGCGGGCGGCTGGTCATGCTCTCGTCTTCAGGGCATCGCGGCAGCGATGTCGATCTCGATGATCCCAACTTCGCCGAGGGGCGGTATAACGAGTGGAAGGCCTATGCCCGCTCGAAGACGGCCAACATGCAGTTTGCCTTCGAATTTGACCGGCGCCATGCTTCGCGCGGCATTCGCGCCTGCGGCGTTCACCCGGGCCGCGTTGATACCGAGCTGTTTCGTCATCTGGGTGATGGCGGTCTGGAAGGCATTGTGCAGCAAGTCGACAAGGGACGGGCAAAGCAAGGCTTGCCGCCCTCGCACACCAAATCGCCCCAGCAAGGCGCAGCCACTTCGGTCTGGGCAGCCGTTGTTGCGCCTGCCGAATCCATTGGCGGCAAGTTCTGCGAGGATTGCAGCGTCTCTCCGGTAAACGACGGCGAAGCGCGGATCGGCGATATCGTCGGCGTGCGTTCCTACGCAGTCGATCCTGAGCGCACGCAGGCCCTTTGGGCGAAAAGCGAAGAGTGGGTGGGCGAATCGTTTCCGGCACTGTAGATCGCCCCGGCGTAACAGCGCAGTGTTCAGCTCCGTGACATCCAGATCGCGGCACAGGTCAACGGGTCGAGGATAGCGGAAACATGTCTGAATATCTGCGCGAATTTGGGAAGGAATGGCGGGCCCTGACTGCCGCGACAATCGGTTTGTCCTGCGGCCTTGTCCTCAACAGCTATGCTCTGGGCATCATGGGCCCGCACCTTGTCGAACATTTCGGCTGGGCGAAGTCGCAACTGGCCGCTGTGCAATTATTGTCGCTGTTCACAGTGATCGCGTTTCCCTTTGTCGGCCGCATGGCCGATGTTGTCGGTGGCCGACGGACTGCGCTGATTGGCATCATTGCATCACCGCTTCTGTTCTTCGGCTTCAGCCAGGTAACGAGCTTCGCGATGTATGCGGTGATCTATGGCTTGCAGGTCGCATTGCTGACCACGACCACGCCGCCGATCTATTTTCGGGTAATCGTTCAAAACTTCCGCAAAGCGCGCGGCATGGCATTGGCAATCGCGATCGCCGGTCCATCGCTCGTGGCTGCAGTCGGCGGTCCTTTGCTCAACAACCTTGTCGTAGCCGAGGGATGGCAGGTCGGTTACATTGCCTTGATGATTTTTACCGCGGTTGGCGGATTCCTGGCCTTCTTTCTGATGCCTGCGGAAATGCATAGCGGCCCCGCACTGCCGCGCAAACGTCCGGCACGGGAAGACTTTGCCCTTATCCTGCGTCACCGCGTCTTCTGGATCATTGGCATCAGCATGCTCTTGTGCAACCTGCCGCAGGCGATCTTTCTATCGCAACTCAATTTGATCCTCTCCGAATTCGGCGTGGTCGGGCGCGCTGCTTCGGTCATGGTTTCATCCTATGCTGTAGGTATGTTGATTGGCCGCTTCATCAGCGGCTTTGCGCTTGACCGGTTCCCGGCCAGGCTGGTCGCATCGTCTGGCCTGGCGCTTTCGGCAATCGGATTGATCGCGATCGGTTTCACTGGCGGATCGATCGTACTCCTTTCGGTGGCTGTGCTTGCCATCGGCCTGTCGTTTGGCGCGGAATCCGACATTATCGCCTACCTCATATACCGCCATTTCGGCAGCCGGATTTATAGCAGCGTGCATGGATTGACTTCATCCATCGTCGCGATCTCGTCGGTATTTGGTGCCGGCCTTGTGGCTTTTATTCTCCACTTGACCGACACGTATTGGCCATTCCTGCTTGGCACCGGAATTGCCGTGCTGACAGGGGCGATGTTACTGCTTTCGCTACCCACCAAAGGGATCGAGGAAGATGACGACGAATCGCTAGCCCCGCCGCAGGCCTCCGACCCGCGAAATCAAGAACCAGCGATGACCTGAATGTCGGACGAATCCCGTTTCTGCGGGGTAATTCTATTGTCAGCGCATGGGGCCATGCCAAATTCGTTGGCGGATTGACCCCATGCGGGATGCTGCAATCGCAAAAATCGGTTGCGGCCTTTAGGCGATCACCTAATGGCAACCTGCAACATATTCCCGGCCTTTCGGGACGGATCGCCATGTGCGCTCGTCCGGTCAGGTCTTCAACGCTTGAAAGAGGATTTTAGCGATGAGTGATTCTGCAAGACTGGACGGCAAGGTCGTCGCCGTAACCGGAGCCGGCCGTGGTATTGGACGCGAAATCGCGCTGCTTTGCGCCAAGCAGGGGGCCAGCGTAGTCGTAAACGACCTTGGTACTTCGCCCGATGGCGAAGGCGCCGATGCGGGCCCGGCGGAAGAAGTGGTGAGCTTGATTCGCAATGCCGGCGGCAAGGCCGTGGTCAACGGTGCGAACATTGCCGATCCGGCTGGCGGCGCCAGCATCGTTGAGGATGCCGTGAAAAACTTCGGCAAGATCGACGGCCTGGTGAACAACGCCGGCATCCTGCGTGACCGCATCTTCCACCGCATGAGCACGCAGGACTGGAACGACGTCGTGAACGTCAACCTGAATGGCTATTTCAACACGTCGAAGGCTGCCGCGAACTATTTCAAGGACCAGGGCAGCGGCGCGTTTGTCCACTTCACCTCGACCTCGGGCCTCGTCGGCAACTTCGGCCAGGCGAACTATTCGGCCGCGAAGATGGGCGTCGTTGGCCTGTCGAACTCGATCGCGCTCGACATGCAGCGTGCCGGCGTCCGTTCGAACTGCATCGCACCGTTCGCATGGAGCCGTCTGACGGCAACGGTTCCGGCCGAGACGGAAGCGGAGAAGGAGCGCGTTGAACGCATGAAGGCCTCGTCGCCAGACAAGATCGCGCCGCTGGTCGTCACGCTTCTCACTGATGCCGCGAAAGACGTCACAGGCCAGATTTTCTGCGTGCGCAAGAACGAGATCCTGCTGTTCTCCGTGCCGCGCCCGATCCGCGCCATGCAGAAGAACGAGGGCTGGACGCCGGAAACGATTGCTTCGGAACTGATCCCGGCCATGCGTCCCAGCATGCATCCGCTCGCCCGTTCGTCGGACATTTTCCCCTACGATCCGATCTGAGGCCAAACATGACGATCAATCCGGCCGCGCTTGAAGCCCGGGAGCCCATCGTATCGCGCCAGACTGTCACCAAGCGTGACGTCATGCTCTATGCGCTGGGCGTCGGAGCCGATGAACTCTCGTTCGTCTATGAGGAAAACCTCCAGATGCTGCCCAGCATGGCGACCACGCTCGCCTATCCGGGCTTCGTCTGGAAGGACTTCGATCTCGGAGCGGACTGGAAGAAAGTCCTGCACGGCGAGACCAGCATCGAAATCCACCGGCCACTGCCGGTGGAGGGCGAGCTGATCGGCTCGACCAAGTTCGGACCCTTCTATGACAAGGGTGCGGACAAGGGCACTGTTGCTTGCCAGACTCGCGAAATCCGCGATGCTGATGGCAACTTGCTGGTGACTGTGCGTAATGGCAGCTTCCTGCGCGGCGACGGCGGGCAGGGCGGCTCATCAGAGCCCCAGCCCAAGCCGCGCCCGTTGCCCGATCGTCCGGCGGATGAAGTCGTCACACTGACGACGGCTGCCAACCAGGCGATGATCTATCGCCTTTCCGGCGACTACAACCCGCTGCACATCGATCCCGAAGTCGCCAAGGTCGGCGGGTTCGATCGTCCGATCCTGCATGGTCTGGCCACTTTCGGCGTGGCCGGACGTGCAGTCCTCGCCGCGCTGTGCGGCAACGATGCCTCCCGCCTGAAGCGGCTCGATGCGCGCTTCGCCAGCCCGGTCTATCCCGGCGAGACGATCCGCACTGAGATATGGCGCGAGAGCGAAGGCGTTGCCTCCTACCGCGCCAGCGTGGTCGAGCGCGATCTGGTGGTGCTGAACAACGGTTACGTGGAGTACAACTGATGTCCGATGTCGGCATTCTTGCCTTTGGCGCCTATGTGCCCCGCCGCCGCCTGCAGCGCAGCGCGATCTATGCTGCCAATGCCTGGTTTGCGCCGGGCCTGAAAGGCCTTGCCAAGGGTGAGCGCGCAGTGGGTGACTGGGACGAGGATTCGATCACCATGGCGGTCGAAGCCGGCCGCGATGCCCTGACCGGGATCGACCGGGCATCGGTAGGCTCGCTGTCGCTGGCATCGACCACGCTGCCTTATGCCGACCGGCTCAATTCCGGCATCGTGAAAGAGGCTCTGACGCTGTCTGACAATGTCGCCGCGTTCGACGTAACCGGCAGCCAGCGCGCAGGGACTTCCGCTCTGCGCGATGCGCTGGAAGCCGCCGCAGGCCGCACGGCGCCGCACCTGTGCCTTGCCGCCGACATGCGCAAGACCTGCCCGGCATCCGACCTTGAGCTGCTCACTGGCGATGCCGCCGCCGGCCTGCTGGTGGGCAAGGGCGATGTCGTGGCGAAGTTCCTCGGCGCTTACAGCCTGACCATGGACTTCGTGGACCACTACCGCACGCCGGGCATGGATTATGATTATGTCTACGAAGCACGCTGGATCCGTGAGGAAGGCCATGTGGCGCTGACTTCACGCGCGCTGAAGGAAGGCATGGCCGCGCTGGGCATTGAAGCCTCTGCGGTTGACCGTTTTCTCGTGCCGATTTCGGCCAAGGGCGTGGCCGCGACGCTCGCCAAGAAAGCGGGCATTGCCGAAACGGCTGTCGCCGACACGCTGCAGGCATCGCTGGGCGAGGCCGGCTCGGCGCATGGCCTGGTCATGCTGGTTGCCGCGCTTGAGGCTGCCAAGCCGGGCGAAAAGATTTTGGTGCTGGGCTTTGGCCAGGGCGCTGACCTGATCCTTCTGGAGACGACTGACGCCATTACCAAGCTCGCGCCCCGTGCGGGTGTGGCCGGATCGCTGGCCTATGGCGCGAAGGACGAGAACTACCTGCGCTGGCTGGTCCACCGCGGACAGGTCGCGGTCGACAAGGGCATGCGCGCGGAACAGGATCAGAAGCAGCCGTCGACCACGCTGTGGCGTCACCGCAAGGCTGCAATGGGCCTCGTGGGCGGGCGTTGCACGGAGACGGGCACAGTCCAGTTCCCCAAGAGCGACATCTCGGTCAATCCGAACAGCCGCACATCACACACCCAGGAAGACTACCCTCTTGCCGAGATTCCGGCGCGGGTTTTGTCAGTCACGGCAGACAGCCTCTCCTATCATCCCAATCCGCCCCTATATTATGGCATGATCGACTTTGACGGCGGCGGCCGCATGACCATCGAGTTTGCGGACGTGGAAAGCGAGATCGAAGTCGGGGCTGAAATGCGCATGGTCTTCCGCATCAAGGCGGTCGACGAAGTGCGCGGCATGGTGAAGTATTTCTGGAAAGCGGCTCCGGCTCGCTGACACCCATCGAGGAGTATTGAGATGGCAAGAGGCATCAAAGACAAAGTCGCTATCCTCGGCATGGGTTGCAGCCGCTTTGGCGAGCGCTGGGACATGGACGCCGACGGCCTCATCGTGGAAGCTTTCGAGGAAGCGATCGCGGACGCCGGGATCGACGTCAGCCAGATCGACGCAGCCTGGCTGGGCGTGGGCTTCGACGCGATGAACATCGGGCCCTCGGGCCTGCCGCTGTCGATTGCGCTGCGCCTGCCCAATGTGGGTGTGACCAAAGTTGAGAACTATTGCGCCAGCGGCACTGAGAGTTTCCGCGGTGCGGTTTATGCCGTGGCCAGCGGCGCTGCCGATATCGCGCTGGCGGTGGGCGTCGAAAAGCTCAAGGATACGGGCTATGGCGGTCTGCCGGTGCGCTCGCGCGGCACGACTTTCGATCTGGTTGGCGTCACGGGTTCGGCTCCGGGCAATTTCGCCCAGGTCGCCTCGGGCTACCGCGCCGTTCACAACATTGCGCGTGACGATCTCAAGCGCGCGATTGCCCACGTTTCGGTCAAGAGCCACGCCAATGGCGCCAAGAACCCCAAGGCCCACTTGCGCAAGGCGGTGGACATGGACACCGTGCTCAATGCACCGATGATTGCCGAACCGCTTGGTCTTTATGACTGCTGCGGCGTGTCGGACGGTGCGGCGGTTGCCATTGTCACAACGCCGGAAATCGCCCGCGCACTGGGCAAGAAGGATCTGGTGACGATCAAGGCGCTGCAGATCGCCGCGTCGAACGGCTGGGAACTGCAATATGCCGGCGGCTGGAATGGTTCCTATTTCCACCCGACCCGCGTCGCCGCCAAGAAAGCCTATGACGAAGCCGGGATCACCAATCCGCGCGATCAACTGAGCCTCACCGAAGTGCACGACTGTTTCTCGATCACCGAACTGGTGACGATGGAAGACCTGTTCCTGTCCGACGAAGGCCAGGCTTGGAAAGACGTGCTGAACGGCGATTTCGACGCTGACGGCCGCATTCCCTGTCAGATCGATGGCGGGCTGAAGTGCTTCGGTCACCCGATCGGCGCTTCCGGGCTGCGCATGATCTATGAAAATTACCTCCAGTTGCTCGGCCGCGCGGGTGATCGCCAGCGCCAGACGCCGCCCAGCCTTGCTCTCAGCCACAATCTCGGCGGAATGCCGAGCCAGAACGTGAGCGCCATTGCCATCGTAGGACTTGCAGATGCCTGATACCGGACTCGACGCCGAAACTTTCGAAGCCTTCCTCGACATGCTGAAGCGCTTCGTGCGCGAACGGCTGGTTCCGGCGGAAGCGCGCGCTTACGAGGAGGACTTCGTTCCCGAAGACATCCTCACCGAAATGCGCGAAATGGGTCTGTTCGGCCTGACCGTGCCGACAGAGTATGGCGGCGCGGGCCTGTCGACCGAACAGTACATGCAAGTGATCGTCGAGCTGGCCTGGGCCGCCCCGGCGTTCCGCTCGGCCATGGTCATCAGCACCGGTATCATCACGACGGCGCTCAAGCTCGACGCCACCGAAGAACAACGCCAGGAATATTTCCCCAAGCTGGTGAACGGCGCGATAGCCTCGTTCTGCCTGACCGAGCCTGACAGCGGCACAGACAGCGCGGCGATGAAGGCGCGCGCGGTGCGCGATGGCGATTCCTATGTGATCAACGGCACCAAGCGTTACATCACCAATGGCCCCAAGGCGGAATTCTACATCGTCATGGCGCGCACTTCGGCGGAAAACCTGCCGGGCAATGGCCACGTCAGCGGCTTTATCATCCCGCGCGACACACCGGGGCTCTCAGTCGGCAAGCATGACGCCAAGATGGGGCAGAAGGGCGCCATTACTGGCGACGTGATTCTGGAAGATGTGCGGGTTCCGGCATCGGCGCTGCTCGGCGGGGTTGAAGGCAAGGGCTTCAAGACCGCGATGAAGGCGCTCGACGGCGGGCGGCTCAACGTCGGTTCGGCGGCGATCGGCTACAGCCGCCGCATCCTGGCTTCCGCGCTGAAGTATGCGACCGAGCGCAAGGCCTTTGGCGAACCGATCGGCAATTTCCAGCTGATTCAGGCCATGCTCGCCGATTCCCAGATCGAACTTTATGCCGCCGAATGCATGCTGCGCGATGCCACGCGGCGGGCGACTGCGGGCGAAAAGATTTCGACCGAGGCGGCCTGCGTCAAGGTCTTTGCCACCGAAATGGCAGGACGCATCGCCGACCGTTGCGTCCAGATCTACGGCGGCGCGGGCTATATGGCCGAATACGAGGCCGAGCGCTTCTTCCGCGATGCGCGCGTCTATCGCATCTATGAAGGCACGACGCAGATCCTGCAGGTGGTGATTGCCAAGGCAATGCTCAAGGAATTCGCCGCGGCGCTCTGACCTGGGGGGACGGGACTATGACCGAGCATCTGAACGAAGCCGGAGAGCCCTGGCTGCTCACGTCCATCGAGGACGGAGTGGCCTGCGCCACGCTGAACCGGCCCGAGGCGCGCAATGCGCTGGCGCTGGAATTGCGGCTCGATCTGATGGCCTTCCTTGAAAGCGTGCGCAACCGTGACGACGTGCGCGTGGTGCTGATCCAGGGCGCAGGCAAGAGCTTCATCGCCGGCGGCGACATCAAGATCTTCGCGCGCGGGCTGGAAATGTCGCCGCAGGAACGCTCCGACGACATGAAAATGCGCGCCACTGGTGCGGGCAAGCTGGGCGAAATGCTCCAGTCGATGCCGCAGCCGGTGATCGTCGCGGCGCGCGGCTTTGCCGTGGGCGTGGGGGCGAGCGTGGTATTCGCTGCTGATCTCGCCATGGTGTCTGACAATCTCAAAGTCGGCCTCACCCATGTGACGCTTGGCATCAGCCCGGATGGCGTGGGAACCTGGTTCCTTCCACGTCAGGTGGGCCTCAAGCGCGCGGCGCAGATTGCCCTGCTGGGTGAAATGATGTCGGCGGAAGAGCTGAAGGACATGGGCCTCGTCAATTGGGTTGTGCCTGACGCCGAGCTGGAAGAGCGGGCGATGGAACTGGCTCGCAAGATCGCAAGTGGCGCGCCTGTTGCCCAGCAGGAGACCAAGCGCCTTCTCCAAGGCGCCTTGGCCCGCGATATATCCGCGCATATCACCGCCGAGGCCGAAAGCCTGGCACGCTGCGCCCTCACAGATGACTATGCCGAAGGGCTCAGCGCCATTCTTGCAAAGCGCGCGCCCCGTTTCGGCCAGCAAGGAAACTGACCATGGCTTTGCGTACCCGCATCACTGAACTGCTGGGCATCGAACATCCCGTCGTCCAGGGCGGCATGATGTGGGTCGGCCGCGCCGAACTGGCGAGCGCCGTGTCCAACGCGGGCGGCCTTGGCATCCTGACCGGCCTGACGCAGCCCACGCCCGACGCGCTGCGCGCCGAAATCGACCGCTGCCGCTCGATGACCGATAAGCCATTCGGCGTGAACCTCACGTTCCTGCCTTCGGTCAATCCGCCGCCTTATGCCGAATATCGCCGTGCAATCATCGAGAGCGGGGTGAAGATCGTCGAGACCGCAGGCAACAACCCGCAGGAACACATCGATGATTTCAAGTCGCACGGGCTGATCGTGCTGCACAAATGCGTTGCCGTGCGCCATGCCGTGTCTGCCGAACGCATGGGCGCCGATGTGATTTCGATCGACGGTTTCGAATGCGCTGGCCACCCGGGCGAGGAAGACATTCCCGGCCTGATCCTGATCCCGGCCGCTGCCGATAAGGTCAAGATTCCGATGCTGGCGAGCGGCGGCTTCGGCGATGGCCGCGGGCTGGTCGCAGCGCTGGCGCTGGGAGCCGACGGCATCAACATGGGCACCCGCTTCATTGCCACGAAGGAAGCGCCGGTTCACGAAAACATCAAGCAGTTCATCGTCGGCAACACCGAACGCGATACGCGCCTGGTGCTGCGCAATTTCAGAAATACCTCGCGCGTTTCGGCGAATAGCGTTTCGAACAAGGTGGTGGAGATTCTCAAGAACCCCGACGCGGTGTTCGAGGACGTGCGCGAGCTGGTGCTGGGCGCGAAGGGCCGCGTTGCGCTGGAAACCGGCGATCTGGATTATGGCATGATCACTGCCGGCATGGTCCAGGGATTGATTCACGACGTGCCCACTTGCGCCGAACTGGTCGCGCGGATCGCCGGCGATGCCGAAGCGATCATTACCAAGCGATTGGCCGCGATGTTGAAAAGCCCGGCACTGACCTGATCGGGGCAGCGCCGCTCATGATGCTCTTTCGCCCTCGCGCCGACTGACATCATGGGAACTGATCGGCTGATCCATGACATGTGGGAAATGGAAATCCCGCTGCCGCGTGCATTCGGCACGCCGGCGGGGCCTTTCCAGCGCGTATTCGCAGTCGCGTTGCGTTTGCGTGCGCACGACGGCCACAGCGGCGTAGCCTATGCCCAGACGGGCAGTTTCGGTACGATGCGCCGCACTGCCGGTATCATGTCGGCCCTGCTGGATGAGCGAGGCGGCGAGCTGGACCGGCTGATCCAGATCGAACGGCTGGACAGCGGCGTTGCCGGTGATCAGGCGGGCCGCGCGGCAATCTGCGCGATCAGCATGGCCGCCTGGGATCTGGTCGGCCAGCGGCGCGGCAAACCCTGCGCGGCCTTGTGGGGCGGCGAGGGACATCGCACTTCGCTCGATGCCTATGCGAGCGCGTTCTTTTCCGATGCGACCATTGCGGAACTGGAGGATGAAGCGCGGGCTGCGCGCGAGCGCGGATTTCGTAAGGCAAAGATGCGCCTGGGTCTGCCCGGCCAGGAAGACGAGGTGCGCTATGCCGCGCTTTGCGAGCTGTTTCCCGAGCCGCGCTCGATCGCGCTCGAAGCCCATTTCAAGTTCAGCCCGGAGCGCACTGAAGAATTCATGGCCAGCTGCCAGCGCGAGCCGATGTGGATCGAGGATCCTGCGCCCTATCACGCAATCGACAAGGCAAGCTGCAAGGCGCTCGTCGCGGCGGGCGAGGTCTGCATATCCCTGTCAGAATTGCTCGCGCTGCGCGGGCAGGGGATCGAGCGGCTGATTCTCGATGTCGAATATCTTGGCGGACCGCTGCGCTTTCTCGAAGCAGCGCGAACACTCCAGGCGCTGGGCTGCGAGGTCGGGTCGCATACTTTTGCCCATGAATCGGTTCACCTGCTGGCCGCTCTGCCTGACAGCATGCCGGTTGAAGTATTTGACTGGTGGCACCCGGTGTTCACTGAAGAGCCGGAGCCCGACGGCAATGGCCGATTGGCAGTCCGCGGGCCGGGTCTGGGCCGCAGCCTCAACGAGGGCAATCTTTTGCGCTTTGGCCGCCGCGTGCCATGATGGTGACCGAACATGAATGAACAAGCCGGGACAAAGAGGAGACAAGGATGGCCAGGACAATCGAGGAATTGCTGGACGAGGCAGCTATAAAGGAGCTGCAGGTTCGCTATTGCCGGGCTGCTGACCGTGTCGACGACGTGGCGCTGCGCGCCTGCTTCCATCCCGATGCCACTGCGGATTACGGTGAAGGGCTGTGGAATCTCGATCAGTACATGGAGCATGCCACTGGCATGATGGCGAAGTTCATTTCGACGACGCACAATACCGGCAACCAGCTGGTGGAAGTCGATGGCGATGCCGCCTGGGCAGAGCATTATACCGTGGCGACTCATCGCTGGCAGGAAAGCGACGGCGAATTGCGCGACCTGATTGCGTCAGTGCGATATGTCGACCGGATGGAGCGGCGCGGCGGGGAGTGGCGCATTGCCCGGCGAGTCATGGTGCTGGACTGGCACCGCACCGATACGGTTGTGGGCGTCAGTGCTACTGCTGCACGCGGACGGCGCGACCGCAGCGATCCTTCTTATGTGAGATGAGCCTTGCAGGCCTGGCGCATCAATGCCGGGCCGGGCAAACTCGCTTAGCCAATCGGTTCTTCGCCGGCGAGCATTGAACGGTGCATCAGCCGGCCGCACATGGGGTCATAGGGCAGGGCACGGTGGAGCGTTCCGGTGTTGTCCCAAACGGCCATGTCGCCCACCTGCCATGAATGATGATAGACGAATTGCGGCTGGGTTGCCCAGTCCCGCAGCCGCACCAGCAGGTCGAGACTGTCATCGTGCGCCATGCCTTCGACATAGCCCGCCGTGGCGCCGACGACGAGTGACTTGCGGCCGTCGCTGTGTTCCCAGACCAATGGCTGCGAGCGAGAGGGCGCGGCGCGCGCGCCCTTGAACTGCTCGTAGCTGAGTTCGGGATTGAGGTTGCGCTGTAACTGCAAGGCCGAATGGACGACGCGCAGTCCCTCGATCGCGCGCTTATCTTCCTCCGACAGGGCTTCGTAGGCGGCATAAGTGCTGGCCCATTCGGTATCTCCGCCTTCTGGAGCCAGTTGAACGGCAGTCAGGATCGAAGCGAGGATAGGTGTTTCACTCGTAGTGCCGTCAAGGTGCCAAAGCAGCGAGTTTCTCAGCTGACGGGCGGTCGGACTCACGGTTTCGTCGAGACTGATCTTGCCGATCGCCTGCGGCTTTCCGCCCATGGAATATCCATTATAGTCATAGGCAAGGGTGCCCAGCGTCTCGGTGAATTTCACCTGCTCGTCCGGGCTGAGGCCGACTTGCGGGAAAATCAGCACGCCGCGCTTTTGCAGCAGTGCGCGAAGTTCCTTGCCATATTTGCCGCTCAGCAGCGTCTCGCGGTCCGCATCGATCCGGGTGCCGATGCTGGGCGTAAGGTCTTCGCTGGCGAAACCCATTTCGGTCACTGGCATTGTCTCTCTCCGCAAATTTCGGGCCTTTGCCTTCAGGCAATTGGCTCTTCGCCCATCAGCATTGTGCGATGCATCAGTCGGCCGCAATTGATTTCGTAGGGCAGCGCGCGGTGCAGCGTGGCGGTGTTGTCCCACATGACCATGTCGCCCACTTTCCAGGTGTGACTGTAGACGAACTGGGGCTGGGTTGCCCAGTCGCGAAGCCGCACCAGCAATTCCTGGCTGTCGGCCGGGTCCATTCCCTCGACATATGCCGCGGTCGAGCCGACGACCAGCGACTTGCGCCCCGATGCGTGCTTCCAGACGAGCGGCTGGGATTTGGACGGCCCGCGTCGCCACTGCAGGAACTGGGCGAGGCTGGGCTCTGGATTCTGGCGCGCGGCGAGCGACCAGTTGGCATGGACGGCGCGCAGTTTTTCGAGCTCAGCCTGTTCCTCAGGCGGAAGCGCTGCGAAAGCCGCGCAGCTGTTCGCCCATTCCGTCCCGCCGCCGACGGGGGCAATGCGCTTGGCGGAAAGTATCGATGCGAGAATCGGCGTTTCGTGCATCGAGCCATCGAGGTGCCAGAGGTGGTTGTTGCGCAGGCGGCGGATGGCCTGCTCGTCATCCTGGGCGGCATCCACTTTGTAAATGGCCTGCGGCTTGCCGTCTGGGCCGAGTGTGCCGTTGTTCTCGAACGCGGGCGTGCCCAGAGTCGCGGTGAACGCCTGCTGCTCCTCGTCACTCATGTGCACTTCGGGAAACAGCAGAACGCCCCTATCTTCCAGCAATTCACGGATTTCGGCCGCATATCTGCCGCTGAGCAAGCTGTCCTTGTCGGCGTCGATCCGCGCGCCGATGAGCGGCGTGAGCTTTGTGGAAGACAGGGTCAATTCGCCTACGGTCACGGCACTCTCCAAACATTTTTCCGACTGATGGCATGCAGTGATGTGATTTTCCAGCATCTCGCGGCATGGTGCAACTGCTAGCTTCGCTGCGGCCGTCAAATACCAATGCCGACAAAGGCATGGTGGCCGTGATCTGGGAGAGATTTTCGGATGAGTTCACCCGAGACAGTCTATGCGGCTGCACTGACGCCCTCAGCCGCGCCATTCGATGCGGCCTCGCTTCTGCGCCGCGCCGAACAGGCCAGCGGACTTTCTGATTGGGGCGGGGAGCAGTGGGCCGAGACGCGCTTCCGCGCGCGGTTGGATGCCTTGTGCCGGGGCCTCGAAGCCGATGCGCAGCTGCACGAGCTTGGCCGCTCCCGCGCTCATTCGCGCATTCATGTCCTGCTGGTCTCACGGCTGCGGCAAGTCGACCATCATCGCCGCTTGGGCCAGTCCGCGCGCGTCATTGCGCCATTGGTCGGCACCGGCATGCCGCGCGCCGGCACGACTTTCCTGCACGGCTTGCTCGCCAGCGATCCGGGAAGCCGCGTGGCCACTGCCGCCCAGGCCGCGATTCCCATCCCCCCGCCGGGCGAAGGCGGTCTGGCCGAGGCAGAGCGGATCGCGCTGTATCAGCGGATCCTCGATTTCCAGGGCTTCACCACAAGTGACGTCACGGCCATTCATCCTTATGCTGCAGCAGCGCCGGAAGAATGCGTGTTCCTGCAGGAAGCCGCCTGCGGCATGCCGCTGGGGGCGTTTTACAATGTGCCGGAATTCGCCGCCATGGCTTCGCAGGGCGAGCATGCAGCCGATAGTTATGCCTGGCAGAAAGGCGTGATGCAGAGCCTGCAGGGCGGTGCTCCAGGTGATCGCTGGCTGCTCAAGGCACCGTCGCACGTGATCCACATGGACCGTCTGATCGAGACTTTTCCCGACGCCAGGATATTCCTCAATCACCGCGATCCTGGCAAAGTCATCCCTTCGGTCGCCAGCCTGTACATGAAACTCTACAGTCTGGCGTCCGGCAGCAGCGTCGATCCGCGGGAACTTGGTCCGCGGCTTGTGGCGAACTGGAAGGGAATTCTCGAGCGGCTCGATACCTGGCGTGAAGCCCATCCTGCCATTCGCATCGTCGATGTCCATTACAAGGGCCTCATCGCCTATCCGATCGAAACGGCCGAAAAGCTCTACACGCAGTTCGGCATGGATTTTTCTGCCGGGACGCGGGAAGCGATGGAGCGTCATCTCGATGTCGATCATCATGGCAAGGGCCCAGCCCGAGCGTATGGGCTCGCCGATTTCGGACTGAGCGAAGATGATATCGAAGCGGCTTTTGGCGACTACATCGACCGGCACGGCATAGCGCGGGAGAAACGATCGTGATCAATCCCATCGACAACGCCGGGCAGGTCGCTGCGGAAAATGACGTGATTGCCCTGTGGCAGGATTCGCGCATCATTGCGGCCCGCGAGCACGTCGAACGCTTGTGGCGCAATGCCTGGGCCGATGCGATCGTGCCCGATGCCGTGCCGGAGATTGGCACAATGGTCGATGAGTATGTCACCAACTGGCTGTTCAAGGCGGCGGCGAGTGACAGCCAGCACCCGCGCTTCGTGCGCAATTTCATGCCCGCGCACCACTGGCATGGGCATGACGTTCCCGGCGCGCGCACAGGCGGCGACAATCCCGACAACACCTATCGTCTCGCGGGAATTTCGCACGGCACGCGCTACCGGGTGATCGGTCGGCCGATCGGGCGCGAACCTGCCAATACGTCGTTCACCCTCGTGGGTGACTACGGCACGTCCGTTACGATCCAGACCATCGAAAGCAGCAATTTGCAGCGGGCAGATGATGGATCGTTCGTCATCACCATCGATAATCAGCCCGCGAATGGCCGGCCCAACCACATCACCACCGCGCCCCATGCCAAATTTCTCTATGTGCGCGATTCGATGGAGGACTGGGCGAACGAAACCCCATACGAGCTCGACATCGAGCGGCTCGGCAGTGCTTTGAGCGGGCCGCTTTCGCGCGATGAAATGGCGGAGCGTGCCGCATTCCGCGCGCGCGACGATGTGCCGCTATACTTCTGGTTCCAGTCGACCTTCATCAACATGACGCCCAACACCTGGCGCATCCTGCCTGCCAACCGGGGCACGGGCGGTCTGGTCACGCAAGTGGTCGGACGCGGCTGGTTCGACATTGCCGAGGACGAAGCGGCGATCATCGATTTCGAGCCCGGAGGCGCAGCCTATGCGGCGATCCAGATGGGCACCTGGCTGTTCCAGTCGATCGAGGCGGACCGGCTGACATCGAGCCTCACGCAGTCACAATGTGTTCCCAATGACGATGGCAGGATCCGGGCAGTGATTGCCCGCCAGGATCCGGAGGTGGCAAACTGGCTGGATGTTGATGGTCATTCGCCGGTCATGGCCATGTTGCGCTGGCAGGGAATGTCCGCAGCGGCAGGGCTTGGCAGGCCTGAGCCCGCCTTTTCCGCCAGTGTGGTGAAGCTGGATGACCTCCGCCGGGTCTTGCCCGCGGACACCTGCTGGTTCACACCGGCCGAGCGCGCGCGGCAGCGCTCCGAGCGAGAAGCTGCATTCGCACGTCGCTATGCGCTCAACGCCGCGAGCTGACAGACGATTTATTTGTGAAAGGATAGCCCATGGCCAAGTTTTACCTGCTGCTGAGCAGCGCCGCAAAACCGGGACGCGCCGAGGAATACAGCGAATGGTGCCGCACGCGCCACTTGCCGGACCTGATGGACGTGCCGGGCGTGGTGGGGATCAAGCGTTACAAGGATGTCGGCAAAGTGCCCGAAGATGGGCAAGTGCGTTTCATGACCCAGTTCGAACTAGAATGCGAAGACCCGAAGGCGGTCGTGGCCGAATTTGGCCGCCGCATGGCCGCGAAGGAAATGGACACCAGCGATTGCTACGATCCGGCGAGCGTAAAGATGCAGTTCACGCAGCTGGAAACCGAAGTGGGCAGCATGTTTCAAGGCTGATGCGGCCGCAGAAGCAGGCCGGAATTAAACGGCCTGCTTTTCGGCCTTGCCGCCGGGCTTCTTTTTCAACTCGTGCGCCAGCCGCCAGAGGCGTTCGGCAGACGGTGACATGATGCGTTTGGAACGGATCAGGCCCATGCTGAAGGTAGGCGACACGCCGCCTGTGAAAGGCAGCTTGGCGAAGTCTTCCGGCACACGGTCCGCGTCTGTGTAGCACAGCACGCAAATCCGCTTCTGCTGGGCAACATCGAAGACATAGCGGCGCCCTTCGGGAACATGAACCGGCACAGCACCCGATTCGAACAGCCACGAATAGCGCTGGGCCAGATGGATCATCTTCGGATCCTTGATCGCGATCGCGAAAGGCACGTCCTTGAGGTCTGCCTCTGAGATGGAATCCTGGTCGGCCAGGGGGTGTTCCTTGGGGACGGCAATTGTCAGCTTCAGGTCCTCAAGCTCGCAATATTCGACGACCGGATCCTCGATCGGGCCAAATGCGATACCGAAGTCCGCCTCGCCAGACTTCACTTTCTCGATGACTTCCTCGGTCCATTCCGAGGCTGATATGTCGACCTTGACGTCCGGCCGGATCGTTTCGAACTTTTCCAGCAGGCGGTGGCGCGCTTCGATCGAGAAGCTTGCATAGGCCACGCAGATCGTCAGTTCGGAGCGGGTGCGACGGGTCATTTCCATCGCCTTGTCATGAACCCGCTTGGCCGCGACTTCGACTTCGCGGGCCACTTCGTAGAATTCCTGGCCTTCAGGCGTCAGCGCAATCCGCGCGCCGCTGCGTTCGAACAGCACGATGCCCAGTTGATCTTCAAGCTGCATGATCTGGCGCGACAGCCAAGGCTGGTCGATCCCGAGCAGAGTGGCTGCACGGGTAAAGGAAAGATGTTCCGCAACAGCAACGAAGCGCTGGATGCGTACCAGACTGAGATTCATGTCACAGCTGCCATTTCGACGATCATTCGTCAGAAATCCAATGGATGCATGGTCCGGGAAATGTCAATCCCGGACCACAACATTCATTGGCCAGGCCAGGTCAGTCCTTGGCGCGATTGCGTTCGGTCGCCTCGACCATCATGCGTGCGCCGCGCTCGCGAAGTTCATCGTCAGGCAGCGGCAGCACGACCGGGCCGGCATCGCGCGACGGCAGGCGGACTGTTGCCGTTGCAAAGCATGTCGCCAGCTCGCGCTGGTTGGTGCCGCGGATGGTCAGCACCACGGCGCGGTTGTTGCCGTCTTCGATCTTTTCGGTGACTTCGCCCGTGATCAGCGTGTAATCGCCGTGGAAGTTGAAGCCGCGGATTTCAGTGTGCAAGTCAGCGATCCAGGCATCGTCGCCCATCCAGTTGGTGATCGCGTGAGTCATCCAGTTGGTGCGCATCTGACCGTAATCGTAAGGCGCGGGCAGGCCCAGGTCTTCAGCGCGGCGCTGGTCCCAGTGGACGCGCATCATTGAGCGGGGAATGCCGTATTCGTCTTCGTTGTAGAAATTCTTGAGCTTCTGGCGGGTTTTCCAGTCATAGCGGAACGGACCTGCACCGTAAGTGTCGCCAAGGCCCCAGCCGAGGTGCGCGGCAATGATGTCCATCGTGCCGAGCGGACCCTTCATCACGGGAACGATCTGATCACCCACCGAAACGTCTTCCCACCAGCGCTTGTTGGCACCGCGGATTTCTTCGGCAGCATAGGCGGCATCGACTTTGGCGATCATGTCCGGCGTGTAATGCTGGCGCGTGATCTCTGCGTGCTTGTTCGCTTTCTTCGATCCGGCGCGTTCGGCATTGACGAAATGCTCATAGCGCACGGCAATCGGATTACCGTCCTGGTCGACATAGAGGTGGCGGATCCGGTCGAGCACAGTGCGCGCGCCAGAGAACGAGGACTGTGCTTTTACCTGCACATCATCGACCGACATCTCGCGGTAGATCATGTCGCCCGGGCGGACCGGGCGGAACAGCTTCCACTTGGTGCCGACATTATAGCGGCCGACGCCGAGGTAGAGGCCCTTGAACAGTGCCTTCTTCTCGGGCGTGTCATAAGGCGGGACTTCGCTGAGGCCGGTGGTGACGAGGTAAAGCGGCGGGGCGATCGGACCGCGCCAGCGCGTGCGCTTGGCATATTCCTCATCGTGCCACAGCGGATTGTCGTCAGCGACGAAGCCATAGGCGAAGTGCTTGATGGTGTCGTGCGAGATCACCGTGTTGAAAGGTTCGCCATGCAGGAACTGCGGGATGCCGATCTGGGCACGCTCGCGTTCGATGTCGGCATCGGAAATCTTGGTATAGTCGATATCCTTAGGTGCGACCTTTATCGTAGCGCTGTCGGACATGGGCTTTCTCCTGATACTGGTATTGCGGTTAATTCGATTGCGTCGTCCGGGAAATCAGGCCTTGGCCATTTCCTTCACTTCGGCGCGGATAATCTTCAGCGAAGGCGTGCGGGGCAGGCGATCGGTGAACTTGTAGGCGGCGGGAACCTGATATGGCGTCAGATTGTCGCGTGCCAGCTTTTCCAGTTCAGCCGGATCGGGCGCGGGCTCGCCGGGGCGGGTTTCGATCACGGCAACCGGGATCTGGCCGAGGCGCTGGTCATCGATGCCGACCACTGCCACATCCGCCACCAGCGGATGCTGGCGCAGTACGCGGGCGACGTCATCCGGCAGGACCTTGAAGCCGCCGCGAACGATGGCGTCATCCGCACGGCCCTTGATGTAAAGGAAGCCGTCCTCATCCAGGACGACCAGATCGGTCGTCGGCACCCAGCCATCAGTCTTGCCGTCGACGCTGACTTCGAGAATGCCCATGCGGCCATCGGTGATCAGTTCGCCGCTCTCCTGGTCGCGAACGCGAATGTTCACACCTTCCACGGCGCGCCCGACGCTGCCGCGCTTGGCCTTGGCGAACTGCTGGTGCAGCGGCAGAGTCCAACAGCAGACGCCGCCAAATTCAGTCGCGCCATAATCGATCAGGATCGGAATGCCGTATTTCTCTTCGAAATCGGCCTGCAGCTCGGGATCGAGGGGGGCAGTGCCGCTGCGCACGGCAATCAGGCTGGACATCGCCTCAACCGGAACATTGGCGTCCCAGATCATGCGGATCATCGCGGGCACCAGCTGGATGACCTTGGGGCGATGGCGCGCCACGGCTCCCAGAATGGTGTGCTGGATCGAGAACTTTTCCTGCAGCGCGATCGGCCGGCCCGAATAGAGCGCCAGCAGCGCGGAAAACGAGCCTGCGTGCGCCAGCGGGCGGAAAATGATCGAAGGCGAATTCTTGATCGAAATCTCGTCGGCCCCGCCCTTGTCGCTGCGCATGCCCACTTTCAGTGCCAGCATGATCGACTCTTCCGTCTGGGGCGAACGCTTTGGCGGCCCCGTGGTGCCGCTGCTGAGGCGTTCGATCACATAGCCGGGCATCGGGTCGCGGTGCTCGCCCGGGCCGACTTTTTCGAGCCCTTCGACGGGACGAACAGTGCCGCCCTTGCTGCTGAGCTCGACGACGAAACCGGCCGTGCCGGCTTCGCGCGCGGCCTCGACAACGCCTTCGACATCCCAGAAGTGGCTGCTGCCGATGATGGCGGGGAAACGCTGCTCGCGGATTTCGCGGGCATGGATTTGCGGCGGCAAATGGGGGTTGATCAGGCAGCAGCAGTGGCGATGCATGGCAAGGCCCGCCTTGCCGGCAATCGCGCCCGGCAGGTTCTCCGCCACCCAGCCGACGACATCGTGCTGCTTGACTCCGGCTTCGTGGAGCGCGGCGCCGATCGCGTCACCCAGTTCTTCAAGTTGGGCCCAGCTGCAAGTGTCGCCTTCGAACTCGACGGCCCAGCTGTCGCCGCCCAATTGCAGCACTTTACGGATTCGTTCTGCCAGATCCATTCACACACATCCTCATTTCACGCCGCCAGTAATGGGCACGTACCTTGCGGCACACACACAACACCTATCTTTCGCCTCAGGCTTAGAGGCGCACACCACAAGTGAGAGTATCGCATGCCGTCAGGGCGAATGACACATGCCATGGCAAATTGTCCTGTTTGCGCTAGTCTCCTAGAAAAGCGCGGTACGTATGCACAGCCGTTTTCCAGCAGAGCGGCAGTCCGGGAAAGGGTTATTGGAATGTCCGCCCAGAAATATCAGGGCCGCGAGGCGATCTATGCCGAACTGCGGGGCCACGCCCTGTGGCTGAAAATGGACGAGGAAAAGCGTCCCAACCGCGATCTTGCGGATTTGCTCCGGCTGGCCAGCATCGATGACGCCGTGCGCGTGGTTGTGCTGACTGGAGCGGCGGAAAAGGCTTTCTGTGTCGGCGGCGGCGGCAAGGGTGCGGGCGAGACGATGGAAGAACGTGACGCCTACTGGTTCGGCGGAATGCAGCTGGCCCGCGACATGATCATTGCCGCGCTCGATTGCGAAAAGCCGATCGTCGGCAGGATCAACGGCCATGCCATTGGCAAAGGCTGCTCGATCGCGCTGTGCTGCGATGTCACGGTCATGGCCGAGGAAGCCAAGATCGGCGACACGCACGTGAAGGTCGGGCTTGCGGCTGGTGACGGCGGCTCGCTGCTGTGGCCTTATATCGTCGGACCGCTGCTGGCGCGGCGCTATCTGCTGACGGGCGATTTGCTGACTGGCAAGGAAGCCGAGCGGATCGGACTGGTGACGGAATCCGTCCCCCGCGCGGAAATCGATGCGCGCACGGAATACTGGGTCGGCCGTTTGCTGGAAGGTTCGCCGGCCGCCATTACCATGACCAAGCGCGCGATCAGCGCGTGGGTCCGCAAGGAAGCGGCGGACCACATGGACATGTCGCTGGGTCTTGAAACCCTGACATTCATGACGCAGGACCACCGCGAAGGCGCGGCGGCCCTGGTTGAACGGCGTGCGCCCAAGTTCTCCGGACGCTGAGTGCCGGCGAGACAATCGAAATCAAAAGGGTGATTCAATGAGCAAGAGCGAAGGCCCGCTGACAGGGGTCAGGGTGCTGGAACTGGGGCGTCTGATCGCGGCGCCGTTCTGCGGCCAGATCCTGGGTGATCTGGGCGCCGATGTGATCAAGATCGAACGCGTCGGCAGCGGCGATGACATTCGCGGCTATGGCCCGCCGTTCCTTGGCGGACGCGAGGGCGCTGGTTCTGAATCGGCGTTCTACCTCAATTTCAACCGCAACAAGCGGTCGATCCAGATCGATTTCGCCAAGCCGGAGGGCGCTGACCTGATCCGGCGTCTGGTGGCCGAAAGCGACGTGTTCATCGAGAATTTCAAGGTCGGCGGCCTCAAGAAGTATGGCCTCGACGAAGCCAGTCTGCGCAAGGTCAATGAAGAACTGATCTATCTCTCGGTCAGCGGCTTCGGCCAGAGCGGGCCCTATATCACCCGGCCTGCGACGGACGTCATCGTGCAGGGTCTGAGCGGCCTGATGAGCGTGACCGGCGAAGCAGACGGTGCGCCGAACCGGGTGGGTGTACCTGTCGTCGACATGATGACCGGGCTTTACAGTGCGGTTTCCGTCATTTCATCGCTCTATGCCCGGGCAAAGGGCACCCGCCACGGCGACTGGGCGCGCGTTTCGCTGCTGGATACGGGCATGGCGTTGATGGGTTCGCAGGCGATCATTGCGGCCATGACCGGCGAGTCTCCGCTGCGCATGGGCAATGACGGGCAAGGCTCCGCGCCTTCCGGCCTGTTTGCCTGCCGCGATGGCGAAATCCTGATTCAGGCGGGCAAGGATCCCGACTATGTCAAGCTGTGCGCGGTTCTGGGGCTCGATCACCTCGCAACCGATCCGCGTTTTGCCGAGCGCGCGCGGCGGGTCGAGAACTACGCCATTCTCCAGCCGATGCTGACCGAGGCAATTGGCAAGCGCGATCGGCAGGAATTCTACGATACGCTGGTCGGCGTGGGCGTGATCTGCGGACCAGTCACCACGATTCAGGAAGCGCTGGCCGATCCGCAGGTTGTGGCGAACAAAGTGGAAGTGCCTGCCGGGCATCCTGACAATCCCGAGCTCAACCTGATTGCTTCGCCGATCCGCTACGGCGAGAACGCGGAGCCAGTCCGGCGCCACCCCCCGCGCATGGGCGAACATGGCCGCGAAGTCCTGAAGGACGTGCTTGCCATGGAGGACGCGGAGATTGCGGCGCTGGTCGATGCGGGAGCCATCGAAGTGTGACATCCATCGGTCCCGGCCACCGTGCCGGGACTGAGCTGCCCGAGGACGCCTCACGCGATGTTTTTCGCGGTGTGCGATTGGAAGTGTTCATTGATGTCCATTTAATGCAAACTGCCCGCAAGCGGACGCCAAGCAGCGATTCGCCAACATGCGGGAGAGCATCATGGACAAGATCACGATCGTATCGCTCGATGGCCACGCACAGATGCCGCCATCTGCCTGGCCGGAATATCTCGAGAAGCGCTATCACCAGCATTTGCCCGATCTGAACATCGAAAATCAGCTTTACACCAGCGTGATGAACCGGTTCGCCGCACGCACGCACGATACCGAAAACCTCGGCGTATTCGATCTGGATGGGGCTTATCGCGCTGGCGGTGTGCAAGGTGTCTGGGATCTGGATGTCCGCATCGAGCAGATGGACCGCGAAGGCATTGCCGCCGAATTCATTCACAACGGCGATTTCCGCGCCTGCGGCCTGTTCTATCAGTCGTCGAACACTGACCATCCGATGGAGCTGTGCCAGGCCGGCGTGAAAGGCTATAATCGCTGGCTTCACGATACCTTTGGATCGCAGCCGGACCGTCTCTACCTGATCGGCATTCTGGGCGCGGCTCCGTGGCGCAGCATGGACGAGCTGCTGGCCGAACTGGACTGGATTGCTGACCACGGCTTCAAGGCCACTCAGGTCCCCGGCTATGTGTCCTACCCCGGCCAGCCGCCGCTGTTCGATGCCTACTGGGATCCGTTCTGGCGGCGCTGTGAGGAACGCGGCATCCATTTGTGGATGCATGCCGGACAGGGTGAGCGTCAGGGCGAACTTGGCGCGATCTTCCACCGGGTCCGCACGCAGATCGAGAAAGAAAAAGGCGATCTCAACCAAGCCGCGGAACGTCTGAGCTCGGAGTTCAACAAAGGCCAGATATTCGCCAGCGTGAAGCCGCGCCGCGCCATGTGGCAAATCATGATGGGCGGCGTCTTTGATCGCTTCCCCAAGCTGCGACTGGCGCTGAGCGAAATCTATGGCGACTGGATGCCGCGCACGCTGGCCTATCTTGATGAACAGTTCGATGCGCACAGCGACAAAGTGGCCGCCAAGCGCAAGCCCAGCGAATACTGGCGCAGCAACTGCATCAACGGCCTCTCGTTCATCCGCCGCTGCGAAGTGGCCCTGCGGCATGATATTGGCGTCGAGACACTGGCCTTCGGTCGGGACTATCCGCATGGCGAAGGCACCTGGCCCAACACCACGCTCTGGCTGCGCGACGCTTTGGGCGGAATTCCCGAGGCCGAAGCCCGCGCGATCATGGGCGGCAACGCGATTCGCATCCTGAACCTCGATAGCGTGAAAATCGCAGAAATTGCCTCGCGGATCGGGCTGCCCGCCAGCGAGGTGTTTGGCGATCACCCGCCAATCGATCCGGCACTGATCGCGCACTTCGACAAGCGCGCCCAGTATCTTGCCCCGGCTGAAGGCGATGAGCGCATGGCCGAGATCGACCGGATGATGCAGGAAGATCTCTGGCGCGCGAATGTCTATGCGTGATTGACCTTCATGCGCGATTGGCTATTCGCCAAATTGCCCTGACATAGCTTGGCAGGGCAAATCGGGGGAGTGATTGACAAGCCTCGCATGAGGCCATGTCTGACTCCCCCTAGAGGCGCGGGCCAAGTTCCCCGACCGTCGATTGAGCGACACTGCCTAGTGCGGTGCGAGGGAAGGCTTGCCTCACGTGCAACGCCTTCCGTTGTTGTGTTATTGATTCAGAAGGAGACCGGTTCGGATGGACTTGTCATATTCCCAGGAAAACGAGGAATACCGGGCCAAGCTGCAGGAGTTCCTGAAAGCTAACTGGCCATTGCCGGAATCGCTTGGCGATCTCGAAGAGCGCAAAGAGGAATTCCGCCGTCGCGCGACTGCGGCCGGATACATGATGCGTTCGATTCCGAAGGAGTATGGCGGCTCCGAACAGCCGCTCGACTTCCTCAAGGGCGAGATCATCCGCGAGGAACTCAAGAAGCACGGTGCGCCGACCGAAGTGGTTCACATCGGCACGGGCCGGGTCGTGCCCGTCCTGCTCGCTTATGGCACGCCCGAGCAGAAGGCCTACTGGATTCCGCCGACGATCAGCCGCGAATTTATGTGGAGCCAGGGTTACAGCGAGCCCAATGCCGGCAGTGACCTTGCGGCTCTGAAGACCCGCGCTGAACTGGTCGGTGATAAGTGGATCATCAACGGCCAGAAGATCTGGAGCTCTGGCGCTCACAAGTATCGCTACATGGTGCTGCTGGTGCGCACGGAGCCCGAAGACGTGGCCCCGCGCCATGCCGGCATTTCCTACATGCTGGTCGACCTGCACCAGCCGGGCGTCGAAATCCGCCCGATCAAGCAGATCTCTGGCGAGCCTGAATTCAACGAAGTATTCTTCACTAATGCCGAAGCTCCAGCCGATGCCCTTATCGGTGGCCGCGGCAATGGCTGGAACGTGTCGCGCATGTTGCTTCGCTACGAACGCGCGGCATTCTCCGGCATCAACTGGGCCGACAGCATGATCCAGCGTGCTGTGAAGACGGCGCGTGCGACCATTCGCAACGGCAAGCCTGCGATCGAAGACCCCCATCTGCGGGCCGATCTGGCCCGTTTGCAGGCGCGCGCCATGGCGATGCGCTATTCGGCTTATCGCGACATGTCGATGGAAGCCGTGGGCGAGCCTTCGGGTGACTATATGCTGATGCAGAAGCTCTATCTGACCGAGTTCCTGCTCAAGCTCGACGATATCACGCGCGACTTGCTGGCGGACGACCTTCTGATGCTCAAGCCCGGGGAAGGGGCGGATGGCCTCAAGGGCAATGCCAAATGGGTCGATGCTTCACTGCAAACGCTCAAGATCCGGATCGCGGGCGGCTCGTCCAACATCCAGCGCAATATCATCGGTGAGCGCGTGCTTGGCCTGCCGCGCGATCAGGTCGGCGTCAACGCACGCAAGGACCGGGGAGCTGCATAATGAATTTCCGACTGAATGAAGACCAAAAGCAGCTTCAGGGCACGATTGCCCGCATTCTCGCTGCCGATCGTATCCAGCCCCGCACGCGCGCCGTCATGGATGGCAAGAGCAAGTGGGACGAGGAAACCTGGAAAGAACTGATCGATTTCGGCCTGACCTCGATTGTCGTTCCCGAAGAGCATGGCGGCATGGGCATGAGCCTGATCGAGCTGGCCCTGTGCTCGGAAGAGTTGGGCCGTTCGGCTGCGGCCGTACCGTTCCTGGGTCATGCCCTGGCGACCATCGCAATTGTCGAAGGTGGCAGCGAGGAACAGAAGGCCAAGTACCTGCCGGGCCTTGCATCAGGCGAATTGCTGGGTTCGGTGGCGATCACTGAAGGCAATGACACCTGGGCTCCCGAAGACTGGCGCATGGCTGTCGAAGGCGGCACGATTTCAGGACGCAAGCGCAATGTGCTGAGCGGCGAAATCGCACAGCTGATTGTCGTCGGCCTCGAAGGCGGCAAGCTCGGCGTGGTCGAAGTGGCGAATGGCGGCGTCTCGTGCGAGACATTCGAACTGCTCGACCTTACCCGACCAATCTGCTCGATTGAGTTCGACAAGGCGAAAGTCGACGTTCTGGACGGTGCGCCAGAGGCTGCCACGCGGATGTGGGACGCCGCGCTCGCGCTGCTGTCAGCCGATGCCTATGGCGGCTCGTGGAAGATCACCGAGATGGCTCGCGATTACGTGCAGATTCGCGAAGCGTTCGGCGCCAAGCTCGCTGAATTCCAGGCAATTAAACACCAGATGGCCAATGTGGTTCTGGAAGTCGAACCTACGCGCGGTCTTTACTGGTTTGCGGCATACACTTTCGCCAATATGCCGGAAAAGGCGACACACGCAGCTTCTCTGGCCAAGGCGCAGACAGCCGAAGTCTATGACAAGACTGCTCGCATGTGTACCGAACTGCATGGCGGAATCGGCTTCACTTGGGAGTTCGATGCGCATATCTGGCTTAAGCGGGCGATTTTCGATCTCGCTTGGGGAGGCATGCCGCAGCGGCTGTTTATCAGGGCTGCAGCACAAACGGACTGGTAACGGATCGCAATGAGCAATTGGGATGAGGTAGCGGATTTCGTCATTGTCGGCAGCGGCGGTGGCTCAATGTGTGCGGCCCTGGCCTGTGTCGACATGGGCCTCAAGCCCCTTATCCTCGAAAAGGAGGCGCTCATCGGCGGCTCCACCGCGATGTCAGGAGGAATCATCTGGATTCCCGGCAATTCCCTGATGCGGGAAGCCGGTGTCGACGATTCTCCCGAGCTCGGCTTGAAGTATCTTGAGGGTCTGGTGCCAGACCAGCCCGGCTCGACGCTGGCGCGCAAGAAGGCCTATGTTGAAACCGGCCCCGGAATGATCGACTGGCTTCGCTCCAAAGGCATCCCAATGGTCTATTGCGACGGCTGGCCTGACTATTATGACGAGAAGCCGGGCGGTCAGCCGCGCGGCCGCTCAGTCGCCATGAAGTTGTTCGATGTGCGCAAGCTCGGCGCAGCGAAAGACAAGCTTCGCCGCAATTTCCTGCGCATTCCGGTGCAGGGGGTCGAGGGCCACAAGCTCATCTTGGCGACGCGGACGATCAAGGGCGCGTTGACTGCAGTCAAAGTCGGCTACCGCATCGTCAAAACCAGGCTGCTGGGCACCGAATATGCCGGCCAGGGCGCGGCGATCCAGGGCTGGATGTATCTCACTGCGCTCAACGCCGGGATCGAGATGCGCACCGATTGCCCGACGGTCGACGTCGTGGTCGAAAATGGCAAGGTCACTGGCGTCATCGCGCTGCGCGATGGCAAGCAGGTGCGTATCAGGGCGACGAAGGGCGTGCTGGTCAATGCCGGCGGGTTTGCCCGCAATGCCGAAATGCGCAAGGCGTACGGCCCGCAACCTTCGTTCACCGAATGGACTGTTTCCAATCCCGGGGACACTGGCGAAATGCTCAAGACTGTGATGGGCCTTGGCGCCGCGACCCACGGCCTTGATCGTGCGATCTGGGTCGTCTCCTCGCGCCAGCCGAATGGCAATATCGGCGTGCATGCCAACGAACTGGCCAAGCCGCACCTGATCGTGGTCGACAAGAACGGCAAGCGTTTCACCGATGAATCGTGCAGCTACATGGAAACCGGACAGAATATCTACAAGGCCGGTGCCGTACCTTGCTGGGCAGTCATGGATGCGCGCCACCGCGCCAAGTATAGCTGGGCGCTGACCCCCCCGCGCTACACGCCGTCGGAATGGATCAGCAGCGGCTACATGAAGAAGGCTGGAACAATCGAGGCGCTGGCCGAGCAATGCGGCATCGATCCGGCCGGCCTTTCGGCGACTGTCGCCCGGTTCAACGGCTTCGTGGCCCAGGGGCGCGACGAGGACTTCCACCGCGGCGAACGCGCGTATGATCGCTACTTCGGTGATCCGACACACAAGCCCAGCCCGACACTTGGCACGATCAGCGAGGGCCCGTTCTTTGCCGTCGAACTCTATCCGGGCGACGTCGGCACTTATGGCGGCCTGGTCTGCGATGAATTCGGCCGCGTGCAGAAGCAAGACGGCAGCGTGATCGAAGGGCTCTATGCCTGCGGCAATATCACAGCCGGCGTTACCGGGGCTGTCTATCCCGGTGCGGGGGCTTCTATCGGCGCATCATTCATTTTCGGCTATCGGGCCGCTCGCCATGCTGCAGGCGCCAACATCTGACATAGCCCATTCCTGAACGGAGATTCCCGAGCACATGACTGCGTACAAATATCTCAAGACCGAACTCGACGCCGATGGCATCCTTACAGTCCTGCTCAATCGCGCCCCGGCCAATGCCGTCGACCGCGATTTCTACATCGAGATCGCTGACCTGTTCAACAATATCGACCGGGAAGCGCCCGGTGTGCGCGCGGTCGTTCTTGGGGGCGTGGGCAAGCATTTCTGCGCGGGCAACGATCTGGATGAATTTGCCACCATGACACCGGAAAACGGCACCGAGCGGATGTGGCGAGTGCGCGAGGCTTTCTATTCGATTTCGAACTGTGTGGTGCCAGTGATCGGGGCAGTGCACGGCGCGGCGCTGGGCACCGGGATTTCGCTGGTGGGTTCGTGCGACTTTGTCGTGGCCGATCCCGATGCCAGCCTCGGCTTGCCCGAACTGACCGTGGGCGTGATGGGCGGAGCGCGCCATCTGGCCCGTATCGCACCGTTCCCGCTGGTCCGCCGTATGTATTTCACTGGCAAGCCGATGCGCGCGGCCGATCTTGCCGCGGCGGGTGCCTATCTCGTAATTTCCGAGCCGGGCAAGCATTTTGAAGAAGCTAGGCAATTCGCCCTGCGGGTGGCAGGCTTCAGCCCGACGGCCGTGCGGGTCTCCAAGCGCATTCTCGACCGCATTGAGTGGATGGATCTGGAAACAGGCTACAAGTTCGAACAGGCCGCCACGGTCAAGATGAGTGGCCATCCCGATTCCAAGGAAGCACTGACCGCATTCCGTGAAAAGCGCGCTGCGGTCTATAAGACCGAAATCGACCGGACGATGTTTGATTAATTGGCGTTCGACTGATCGATCCGGTCCAGGTGATCACTAAAATTCAAAGGCAAGAAACATGAAAATGCAAGGCAAGGTGGCGCTGGTTATCGGCGGTTCGTCGGGGCTTGGCCGGGCGTCGGCGGAAGCCTGCGCCGAAGAAGGCGCAACGATCGTTATCGGCGATGTCAATCAGGCGCGCTCAGAGGAAGTGCTCGAAGGCATCCGCGCGCGCGGCGGCAAGGGCGCCTTCATCCATACCGACGCGATGAACGAGGAACTGGTCAAGGCCGCTGTCGATTTCTGCGTCAAGGAATATGGCTCACTCGACATTCTGGTGAACAGCGCCGGCGCGCCGACCACGCCGGATGATGCCGGCTGGCATTTCCAGATCGATATGTACCTCAAGGGTCCGTATTATGCCTGCCGCGCTGCACTGCCGATCATGGAAAAGCAGGGCCACGGCTCGATCATCAACATCGGTTCGCTTTCCAGCGTAACCGGGTCGCTGGCCAAGATGATCGAAGGCACTGGCTATCCCGCAGCAAAGCACGCGATCATGGGCATAACCAAGACGATGGCGATTGCCTACGGCAAGCACAATGTGCGCATCAATACCGTCTGCCCGGGCTATATAAAGAGCGAGCTCACGCGCCCGCTTTACGAAGCGGAAGACGGCGGCGCGCGGCTGATCAACGAGACGCTCAAGGTTCCGATGCGCCGCTGGGGCGAGGCACATGAAATCGGGAAGGCCGTTGCGTTCCTGGCTTCGGATGATGCCTCGTTCATCACCGGTCAGGCCCTGGTGGTCGATGGCGGATTCATGGCGCGTTGATCGGCGGGTGAAAATTCAGGAAACGTGAGAGGAATGGCAATGTCGGAACTTCGATTTGACGGAAAAGTTGTGCTGATCACCGGCGGCGGCCGCGGCGTCGGCAGATCGCATGCCCTCTCGTTCGCCCAGCGCGGCGCCAAGGTGGTCGTGGTCGATCCCGGCGTGGCGGTTGACGGTTCGGGCGGTTCCGCGGGGCCAGCTGCCGATGTCGTGGCTGAAATCAAGGCGGCGGGCGGTGAGGCCGTGGCAAGCGTCGAAAACGTCACGGATGAAGCCGGCGTAGCGCGCATGATCCAGACCGCGCTCGACACGTTCGGGCGGCTCGATGTCGTGGTCAACAATGCCGGGATTAATGGTCCCGAACTGTTTGAAAACCACACGGCAGAGCAGTTCCGCCGCATGTGCGAGGTGAATTATATCGGCACAGTGCTGGTCTCGCATGCAGCCTGGAAGCATTTCATGAAGAGCGGCGGCGGCCGCATCGTCAACACCGCTTCTGAAGGCCCGCTGGGCATTCACGAGATGATGACGGCATATGGCGGACCCAAAGGCGGCGTGATTGGCCACACACTGGCACTTGCGGCTGAAGGTGCGAAATACAACATTGCAGTCAATGGCTTCTCGCCGCGGATATCGACGCGCATGTCATCACCGGAAGTGATGTCGCATGTCTATGGCCGTCCACCTGAAGCTTTTGCAAACATGACCAATGTTTTCCCGCCCGAATTGGCGACGCCTGCCGTGATCTATCTGTCGCATGAGAGCTGCCCGCTGAACGGCGCGCTCCTGTGCTGCGGCGGCGGGCAGGTGATCCGCATGGCGATCATGCAGAACCAGGGCTATACCAGCGAAAATCTGACGGCCGAAGAAATCGCCGATAACATCGACACCATCATGGACATGAGCGCGGCGACCAATGTCGGCGTGGGAGTCGGCGGAAAAGCCGAACTGTCGAAGCCAAAGCTTGCCGGTGGCAATCAGCCGGCAGTGGCCGAGCTGCACTGAAACTGAATGATGGAATTGGGAGCCAAGAGGCTCTGAATAATAAGGGCGCTCATTCAGCCGAATGAGCGCCCTTTGTTTTGCTTCAAACCTTGTCGCAGGCGACCACGGCCTCGCGGATTTCATAGCTCTGGGTATTGCTGGCAAGGTACATGACGGGTGGCTTTTCCAGCCGGATGCCGGGCACCCGCATCATCCTGTCAAGGAACATCCGCGTTTCGTGCAGCGCGACCTGCGAGCCCGGGCAGCGGTGAGGGCCATCGCCGAAATTGAGGTAGCTGGCGACATTCTTGACCTTCTCGGCACGCTCGCCATCGAAACTGACAGGGGCATCACCCACGGCCGCCGGATCCAGATTGGCGCTGCGAATGTCGATCGCCACGACATCGCCGGCCTTGATGGGCCCTTCAACGGCATCTGGCATGTCGACATCCGCTACGCGGTAGAGAAACGATGTCACAGGATCGAGCCGCAGGATTTCCTGCAGGATCGCAAACTGGCCCGCTTCGTCGGCAGCAAGAAATTCATCCTTGAGTTCGGGATGATCGAACAAGTGCCATGCCGCCATGCCAATGAATTCGCGCGTGGTCGAAACCCCGGCTGTACCGTAGGTCGACACTTCGATCATCATCGCGGCCTTCGAATAACCCTCGCGAGTCATATAGCTGATGACATCGTCCTTGGGATTTTCGCGTGCGGCTTCGACTGCCGGCGCAATGTGGCGCTGGAAGAATTCGCCGCGCAGGCGCGCGGCCTCATCAGGGTCGTCCGTACGGCGGATTTCATGGATTTTCTTGGCCATGCCAAGCGAATCCCCGGCACAGTCCAGGCCAAGGATTTCAGCCGTTACGTTGGCCGCCAGCAGCAGCGCCATTTCATCGAGCACGGCCGAGCCTTTCGCCTGAAGATCGGCGATCAGAAAATCCATCGTATCATTGATGATCGGATGATAGCGCGTGACGATGGCCTTGGGCGTGAAATAGCCTGCCACCGAGGCCCGCCGCTTACGATGTGCCTCGCCATCCAGGAAGAAGAAAGAGACGTGATCGGGATTGTCGATCACCATCCGCATGGCTTCACCGCCGGCCTGGCGCACATTCGGCGAGCGAAGCAGTTCGCGCGCGCCTGCAAAGGTCCTGGTGACGCGGGCATTGGGCTGCGGGCTGGATTGCTCCGCCACCATTTGCGCGCTCTTGCGATCATCTTGGCCGGCGGGTGCCGGTGCAGTTTGGGTCATATTGTCCATTTCACAAATCTCCGACAGCTTGTCCGATCAGCCGAGCGAGCGCAGTCAGCCAGATGTTGCAGCCTGCGTGCCCGGCGATTCCGAACAGCCTGATAAAGTACAGTGGTACATTGCCCAACTAGCCGGAAGTGGGGCGGAAAGGGAAGCCCTTCCGATGGCGCAGCGAATGACGTCAGGTGTTGCGCGCAATTGCTGTTTGGGGACCCCTGTGGTCAAGTGGTCCGGCAAAAATCGGCCGCACCTTGAGGGTAGGGTGACGGCCGCCACAAGGGAGGGTGGAACCATGATTTCGAGAACAAGCAAACTCGCGCTGATTTTGACGGCCGCGCCGATGGTTTATGGCAGTGCAGCCCAGGCGCAGGAAGCAGCGCAGTCGGCGGATTCGGGCGACTCCTTGGCGGACAGCGAAACGATTGTCGTTACGGCCCGCCGGTTTGACGAAAAGCTGCGCGATGTTCCGATTGCGATCACAGCCTATTCGCAAGAGCAGCTGACGGAACGCAACGTAACGACGGCCAACGATATTGCTGCCTTCTCCCCATCGCTCACTGCCAATGCCCGGTTCGGCGTCGAAAACACGTCGTTCTCGATCCGCGGCTTCATCCAAGATCCCTTCACCATGCCGACTGTGTCGGTCTATTTCGCCGAGGCCGTCGCGCTGCGGGGGGCTTCGTCGATTACTTCGGGCGAAGGGGCTGGTCCGGGCGCATTCTTCGATCTCAATCACGTCGAAGTGCTGAAAGGCCCGCAGGGCACGCTGTTCGGGCGCAATACGACCGGCGGTGCGGTGCTGCTCGTCCCCAACAAGCCAAAGAACGAATTCGGTGGTTATGCCGAGGCCACTTACGGCAACTACAATTCGACGAAATTCTCGGCCGTGCTCAACGTTCCCGTTGGCGAAGGCGGATTGCGCCTCGGCTTCGAGCGGATGACGCGTGACGGCTATACCACCAACATCGGCCTTGGCCCGGCGAAGATGAACAATGTCAATTACACGGCGGCGCGGGTGAGCTTCCTCTATCCGATTTCGGACTCGCTCGAGAACTATCTGATCGGCACTTATGGCAAATCGGACACCGATGGTTTTACGCCCAAGCCGACCTCTTGCGATGCTTCCATTACCTCCGGTTCCAACTCCCCTGTCACGAGCGGGCCCGCGACGGGGCAGCCAAACGGCGTTATCCCATCTGGCCGTATGTCGTGCGAGTCCATCGCGCGCATCGCCGCCACGGGCGATTTCTGGACGGTGGAAAATCCCACCACCAATCCGCGCAGCTTCATGGAGCAGTTCCAGATCATCAACACCACGACCTGGAAACCCAGCGACAGCCTGACCGTGAAGAACATCTTCACCTATGGCGAGCTTCGCAACATTGCCAACCAGGATCCCCTCGGCACTTACTGGAAGATCAATGCCGACGATCCCGTTGCCGGCAATAACGGCCGCTTGGGCAATTTCACCGGGCAAGTCATTCTCTCGTCGGAATCGGCGGTTATGCCGGGCCTTTACGGCAACAACCAATCGAGCCTGACTGAAGAGCTGCAGGTCCACGGAGTGCACATGGATGGCCGTCTCGACTGGCAGGCTGGTGCCTATTACGAGTTCAGCAAGACCCTGGATCCGTTTGTCGGCAACCAGGGCCGTAATGCCGTCATTTGTGCCAATGTCGTCGCGCTGCAGTGCCAATCGCCCTATGGCTACAACGCCGGCTCCTCGGTTCTCAGCCTGCGCAACACGACATTTCGTGATTTCGGATTTTACGCGCAAGGCATCTACAAGCTGACTGACAATCTGCGCCTGACGGCCGGCATCCGCTATTCGGAGAACGGCTCGCGGTCGATTGACAAGCAGATCAGATACCGTTTCCGCAATAACGGAATTGTTGATGCAGCATGCTCCAGCAGGACGGCTGTGCTGCCTGACTGTGTCCTCATCACCCCCACGGACGGTTCCTACTACACGACCAGCGCGCCGACCTGGCTGATCAGCCTGGATTACAAGCCGGCCGAAAACATGATGGTCTACGCCAAGTATGCCCGCGGTTACCGCCAGGGCACGGTCGATGCTCGCTCGCTCGACCCGTACAAGACATTCGGCCCGGAAAAGCTCGACAGCTACGAAGTGGGCGGCAAAGTCGACTGGCGCGGATCAATGCCCGGCGCGCTGAATGTCGCGCTGTTTTATAATGCCTTTCCAAAACAGCAATTCCTGAACACCTGGGCAAACCCCGCCCAGACGACTTCGACAGTCACTGCGATTGCCAACTCGGCCCGTTCGCGCAGCTATGGCATTGAAGTCGACGGCGGCATCGAGCCGGCGCACGGGTTCCGCATCACCGGCGGCTTCACTTACCTCGATTCCAAGATCCTCGAGGTTCAGCCCGCCGGGCCGGGGCCTTCGGAATTCACCCAGGTAGTCGAATCCGAACAAGTTGGGCGGCCTTTTCCGTTTGCTGCCAAATTCAAAGCCTATGCGCGGGTAGCCTACACATTGCCGATCGACGATTCGCAGGGCAAAGTGACGATCTCGCTCAATTACAACCATACCAGCGGTTATTACGCCTCGGGCAGGCTCCTGTCGTATATCGACGGCTGGGACACGGTCGGTGCCAATCTCGATTGGAAGAATGTTGGCGGCAAGCCGGTCGATATCGGCCTCTTCGCCACGAACCTCACGCAAACCAAATATTACACTTATGCCACGGACACTTTTGCGCGGCTGGGGAACATCACCAAAAACCTTGGCGAACCGCGTATGTTCGGCATCCGCGCGCGGGTCCGTTTCGGATCGGACGCCGACTGACGTTCAGCGAGGCCGGATGGGCAGGGCAGCGCGGCATGTTCGCGCTGGCCAGCCCATCCGGTCAATTTCCGCCGCTCATGCCGTGAGGTCCGGCGGCGCTTGCAGTGGATCAGCTGGCGCGGGCCAGCATCGCTTCTTCGGGCGTTCGCGGAATGGTCAGGCCCATCAGGCGCCGCTGTTCCAGCTCGCTGATCTTTAGCAGTTTGGCGGCATTGAGGCCCATCACCTTTCGCACTTGCTCGTCATTCAGCCCCTTGAGCCGGGTTGAAATGTGCAGCGGCGAGGGCAGGCCTTCCGGATGCGGATAGTCCGACCCGAACATGACATTATCCTCGCCCAGCAGACCGACGATGCGGGCGAAATTCTCTTCGGGGAACGGCACGATCTTTACGTGCTTGCGCGCCATGTCGCTGGGCATTTCCTGCGGCTTGCCGCCCGCCCACTTGGCATATTTGGTGGCATACATGCCCTTGTTGACAGTCCCCAGCAGGTAATCCAGCCAGGCGCCGCCGCCGTTCTCGATGGAAACGACATTGAGGCCGGGGTGGCGACCGAACAGGTTGAACAGCAGCATGCTGCCGATGGTCTCGATCACCGGGCGGTCATAGGCAGCCCATGCCGTGAACCCCGGCATTTCATGCAGCGAGCCGCTGGGGGAACGCGCTTCATCGCCCCACATGTCTCCCACTTGCGCATAGTTTTCCGTCAAAGCCAGATGCAGTGTGACGAACAGCCCGGCTTCGGCAACACGCGACCAGAAACGGTCGTAGCGGGGTGATGCAGGCGTGTAGCGCTTGCCGTCGCGGTCCCAGACGGGGCCGAGAGGCAGGTTCACACCGCGCGCTCCGGCGGCGATCAGGCGTTCCAGTTCGTCCATGGCCTGATCGATGTCGTAGAGCCGGATCTGCGGAATGGCATAAATGCGGCTCTGGTGATGATAGCCCCACTGGTCTTCGAGCCAGCGGTTGAACGCCCGGTAGACTGCGTGGGCGAGGTCAATGTCACCGTGCTCGCAAAGGTCTACTTCGACAGACACGCCCACCGAGGGCAGCATGATCGTTGCGTGCACGCTCTGGCGGTTCATCAGTTCGATCCGCGGCTCGCGCTGGCACCAGGCGCGCGGCATGTTTGCGTGGATTTCGGGCTGCATCGGCGTGTCGGGATCGTCGGGCGGCAAGGCGTCCAGCTTGCCTTCTTCCAGCGCTGCCATGAAGTCTGCGGTTCCGGCGTCGGAATCGAGCGGCGGGTTATAGGCGGGCATCAGCACGCAGCGCTTGCCATTGACAATGACGTAATTCTGGTTGCGCGGACCATTTTCGAAGGTGACTGTGTTCACCCGGTATTCTTCATCGATATATCGCGTGAACGCGTCTTGCGTCTCGATGTAGTGGTTGTCGCAGTCCACTACGAACATGTCGTTTGCCATGACCCAACTCCTTATATTTATTATCTATTATTGCCTTTGTAGCACATTATGTGCCGCTTGTCAGTCCGTGTGGCGGCAGGCGCGAACAAAAAATGGATGTCCTACGCAGCCGCGTCTGCCTATTCGCCCGCCAAGGCCGCAACCGGCTCTACCCGGCGCCTACCGGGCGGCAGGAGCAGTCCGATCGCCAGCGCAACTATAGTCGAGGCGGCAATCCAGCCCATTGTCAGGCGATAGCTTTCCGCAGTCGGGAACAGTGAGCCGCCATGGGGGTCGGCAATCGTGAACAGAGACAGCGTCACTGCAATGATCTGTGCGCCCACTGCGCTGCCGAAACCGCGCACCACCAGCATTGTGCCAACGGCTTCGCTGGTCCGCTCTTCAGGCACGGTATCGACCACGGCATTGGTCAGCGCCGTGACGATCATCGTAGTGCCGTAGGAAACGATCATCAGCAGGATAACGATTTCGATGAGCTTGCCGGGCAGAAGCATGGCGTAGAACCAGCCGATTGCCGCCACCAGGCACGACGTTGCCACCGCGGAGCGATGGCCGAAGCGGCTCGCCTGCCAGCTGACCAGTGGTCCGGCAGTGATGGTCAGACAGTGCGATGGAATTTTTGCCAGCCCAGCTGCCGTGGCCGTCATTCCAAGGCCGACGCCCGTCCACAGTGGCGACTGGATGTAGGCTGAAAGGATGTAGACCACTTGCATCGTTCCGGCGGCGAGCAGCAGGGTAGCGGCATTGCTGACGGCGAAATTGCGGATTGTGAACAGGCGCAGGTCGATGAAGGGATTGCTGGCGCGCAAGGCGCGGCGGCCCCAATAGGCAAAAATCAGCAGGCCCATTGCCAGCGTCCCGAGGACAGGTGCTGACAGCACCGGGTTGGTCTTGGTCAGGCCAATGGCAATCATCACGAGAGCGATGGCCGGCATGGGGAGCAGGGCTTCACTCCAGTCGATGTTGAAGGGCAGACGTGGTGCCTTGCGAGCGGGAATCCATGCCCAGCAGGCAAGCAATGACACGCCGACCAGCACTGCGCTGGCAACGAACAGCCAATGCCAGCTGTAATTGTCAACGATCATACCGCCCAGGATCAGCCCCATGACACTGCCCAGCCCTTGCGCGGTTGTCAGAAAGCCGATGCTCATCGGCAGGCGGCCCATGTCGAGATTTTCGCGCAGAAGGCCAATGCCGAGCGACAGGACGGTTACCGAGAACCCCTGCATGGCCCGGCCGATGAGGACGAGAACGAAATCTTCGGAATAGGCACTGATCAGCGATCCGATCAGAGCCAGTGCAAGAGTGATGAGGACCATTGACTTGCGTCCCCAAAGATCGCCCAATCGTCCGACCACCGGGGCCGTTGCCGCCGCGACCAATGGATGGACCGCGACGAGTTGGCCAGCCATGAAGGGATCGCCGAAAGTGCGGATCAGCTTCGGCAGGGCGGCAAAGATCATCGACGTCTCGAACGTGACAGTCGATTCCGCAAGGCAGAGCGCGAGCAGAATCCCGAATGGGTAGGGCTGGCGTGCCGTCATCTCTGCATTCTCCCCTTGCGCCGTCCAGGCATCGCCCGCCATTCCGCGCGGTCGCTCACGATCATTGGGCATCAGGCTGACCGAGACGAATTGCCCAGTCAATGGCGGCGTCAATGGCGCCATGGCTGCAAGCGGGCCCCAGCCATGTGAGTTTCGCCATATGTCAGGGAATTTAGCGGCGGTCCGGCGGCGGTGCCGACATTGCAAAGTTGACCGGCAGGGGAGCGCAGCCGCAAGCTGGAGCAGTCTGGGAGAGAGACGGATGGCGGAATCTGGGATTGGATCGGAAGCGGGGCATGACGGGAACCGTCCGGTTGCCTGGGTGACGGGCGCAAGCCGGGGCATGGGCGCCAGCATCGCGCTGGAGTTAGCCCGCGCGGGTTATGATCTCGCCATCACCGCCCGCGACCAGCAGCGGCTCGACCGTGTCGCACAGGAAGCGTCAGCCTTGGGAGCGGACGTTCTCGCTCTTTGCGCTGACCTCGTGGATCGCAAGACCCTCGACACTTTCGCCGACGCCGCGCTGGCGCGCTTTGGCCGCTGTGACGTGCTCTGCAACATTGGCGTTTACCAGGGACCAGGCGGCAAGCAGCTGATCATGGACACGGCACTGGATGAACTGGCGATCAGTTTCGAAGCAGATGTTATCGCGCCGGTTCTGCTCTGCCAGCGCGCCATTCCTGCGATGCTGGCTGCCGGCGCTGGCACGATCGTCAACATGAGCTCCTCATCCGTCGTGATGGAACCGCCCGGCACGGTGGAGGGCAGCGGCTGGAGCTTTGCTTATGTTGCCGCAAAGGCGGGAATCGACCGTCTCGCGAGCATTATAAACGTGGAACTGGGCGATCAAGGCATTCGCGCTTTCAACGTCGAGCCGGGCTTTGTCGCCTATGGCGAGCGCTTCGCCACGGCGCTGCGCAAATATCCCGGCATTCCAGTCTCGCCGCCGCAAGCCATAGGTCCTGCGGTTTTGTGGCTGGTGCGCCAAGCCGATGCCGAGCGGCTGCTCAGCAAGCGCGTGAATCTGCCGGGTCTGACGCACAAGTTCGGCTTGCTGGCCGGATGGGATGGACCGGGCTCGAATTACGAGGCCTAGCGGACATAAAAACCCCTGACAGAGACGGCGAATCGCCTGCTTCCTCGCGGGAAATCACTTCGCGATACGCGGCGAAGGTGCCAAAATGCGGCGGATTTTGGACGTCGAGTCGCAATTGACTCGCAGCGGAAGCTGCATTATTGAGTCAGTGGACTGACAGAATATTTTGGGACGGACAGCGAATGGCAGAAACGGTTACTCTCGACAGCGCAGGCGAAGCGATGAAGCTTTATGTGGCGAGGCCCGAAGGCCAGGCCAAGGGCGCGGTCATTGTCATCCAGGAAGCCTTCGGCATTACCGACCATATCAAGGACGTGTGCAACCGCGCTGCGCAAGCGGGCTATGTCGCTGTTGCGCCTCACGTCTTTCACCGCACGGGCGATCCGCTGATTGCCTATGACAAGATGCAGGAAGTCATTCCGCACATCATGGGGCTGAACCGCGAGGGGATCGATGCCGATCTTAAGGCCACGCTGGACTATCTGGCGGGCGAAGGTTTCACTGGCCGCAAGGTTGCGATCATGGGTTTCTGCATGGGAGGCACGATTGCTTTCTATGCCGGCACCCAGTGGGATCTGGGCGCGGCCATCACGTTCTACGGCGGCGGCATTGTCATGAACCGCTTCGGCCTGCCGACGCTGCTGGAACTGGTTCCCGAACTGAACACGCCCTGGATGGGCAATTACGGCGAGCTCGATCAGTCGATTCCGTTCACCGAAGTGGAAGTGCTTCACCGCGCGGTCGCGGCCAAGGGTGTGCCGGTCGAAGTCAACCGTTACACTGAGGCCGATCACGGGTTCCTGTGCAACGACCGCAGTGCCTATCATGAGGCGTCGGCTGCCGATGCCTGGGCCAAGACGGTCAAGTTTCTGGACAGCCACGTCGGCTGAACAAAGCGTGGGCGGCTGGTCGCCCTGGACATTTTGATTGCCTGGAATTCGGCGGTGCGTGCGCCGCGACAGAGTTTCTGACAGGGCAGTGGATTAAGGAGAAGGCAGATGCAGTATAAGTCGATTTCGGCCGATGGCCACGTCAACGAGCCGCCTGAGCTTTGGGTCAAGAACCTGCCCGCCAAGTTCCGCGATCGCGGTCCGCGCATCATTGAGACTGTGAAGACCAAGGGTCACGCCTGGATCATGGAAGGCCAGACGCGGCCTTCGCCGATGGGTTTCAGCTCGATGTACACCCGTGGTTCGAAGCGCTTTGACCGCGCCTCGCTGATCGACAGCTTCAAGCAGATCAAGTCACGCGGCGTCCGCTATGAGGATGTGTTCCCTGGATCCTACGATCCCAAGGAGCGGATCAAGGAACTGATCGAAGACGAAACCGACGCCGAAGTGATCTTCAACGGCGTGCAGACCGTGTGGAACGGCATCAAGTTGTGCCCGGACAAGGAACTGAGCCTGGCATGCTACAAGGTCTACAATGACTGGATGGTCGAATTCCAGGAAACCGACCCGACCCGCTTTGTCTGCAATGCAACCCTGCCCACCACGGGCCTGAAGGACTGCATGGACGAGCTGCGTCGCTGCGTCGACATGGGTCTGCGCACAGTCCAGCTCGAAGCCTATCCGAGCGGCGATTTCGCCAATCCTTCGCCCGAGGACGACAAGTTCTGGGCCATGTGCCAGGAAATGGACATCCCAGTGAACCTGCACGTGCAGTTCTTCTTCCCGGCGGGCGACCTTCTCTCGGCGCCGACCGCGGACGCGGTTGCCCAGATGAAGAAGAAGATGAAGTCCACTCGCGGTCTGGATATTTCAGCCGGGCACTTCAACACCGTGGTTCAGCGCCTGACCTCGACCGGTGTGTTCGAACGTTTCCCGGGCCTGAAGTTCATCGGTTCGGAAGTGCACGCCGGCTGGGTGCCCTATTTCATGGAAAAGTGGGACGAATCGGTTCTGCGCAACCGCACCGAATGGACCCAGCCGCTGCTGCCCAGCGAATACATCAAGCGCAATGTCTGGTTCGTCTACACGGTCGACGAAATGGGCGCCGAAAACCGCTACAACATCGGCGTCGACAAGATCATGTGGGGCCCGGATTTCCCGCACAGCTCGAGCTGCTGGCCGATGGACTATCAGGTCGGCCGCGAAGTTCTGGAGCGTTCCGGCGCCACGGAAAGCGAAATCGAGCGCATCATGTGGAAGACCTGCGCCGATATCTTCAAGTTGCCTTATGACCAGCCGGCCAAGATCAGCATGGCTGCGTGACGAAGCATGGTGGGGCCTTGTGCCCCACCAATTTTGCCGAGGATGAAGGGTAGGGAGCGGAATTTATGACCGGAGCATGTGCAGGCCTGAGAGTGCTGGATCTCAGCACGGGCTATGCCGGCAGAATCGCCACCATGGTCCTTGCGGACTTCGGTGCCGAAGTCATCCGTATGGAACCGGCTGGGGGCGATCCCAGCTGGAAGGATCCGGCTGCCTTGCTCGTCAACCGCGGCAAGAAGAGCATCGATCTCGATCTGCTGACGGCCGAAGGTCAGGCAGAGTTGCGCCGCCTGCTGCCCAGCGTCGATGTAGTGATGGAAATGTTCACGCCCAGCGAAGCTGAGGCGCGCGGCATTTCCTACAAGGAATTCCTCAAGATCAATCCCCGCCTGGTCCATTGCACGATCACCGGATTCGGACGTGTCGGGCCCTATGCCGAAGTGAAAGCCGATGATGGGCTGGTGCTGGCCAAGGGCGGCATCATGCGTGACCAATCCGGCTGGCACCAGGACCGCACCCGGCCGATCTTCCGCTCGGGCAAGGATGGCACGCACTTCTCGGGCATGATTGCCATTCAGGGCATTCTTGCGGCGCTGCGCGTGCGCGACTTGACGGGCAAGGGCCAGCATGTCGAAACCAGCATGCTCGCTGCTCTCTCATGCCGCCAGAACCCCGATGTGCGCTGGATGCTGCGTGTCGGCGAGGAACTGCCGCTGGAAACCGTGGGCGACAATGTCGAGACCGGTCAGATGGCGCTGCCGCATCATCTCGATCCCCGCCTGCCATCGCTCACCGGCATTCGCGTCGAGACGAAGGACGGGCGCTATCTGGTGCACAGCCAGAGCGAACCGCATTTCTTTCCTGCCTGGATCAAGACGATCGGAATGGAATGGATCTGGGACGACGAGCGCTTCAAGGGTGCGCCCTACCGTATCCCGAACACGGACGACCGTGACGAACTGATTTCCCTCGTGCGGGCGCGCATGAAGGAACGCACCGCTGACGAGTGGATGGAAGCCTATCTCGCCAACGGCAATGTCTGCGGCGATGTCATCCAGACGACCAAGGATTCGCTCAGCCATCCGCAGTCGGTCGCCGGCGGCTGGGTGGTCACCATTGAGGATCCCCGCGTTGGTCCCGTGCTCCAGGTCGGCCCGCTCGCGCAGATCAGGGAAGCGGGCGCGAAAGTCGATCGGCCTGCGCCGATCCCCGGCGCCGATACCGATGCGGTCCTCAAGGGCGAAATCAAGCCGGTCACGTGCAATCCGACGAAGGCCAGCATGTCGCGGCCGCTCGAAGGCGTGACGATTGTCGAATGCGCCTATTATTACGCAACGCCGTTTGGCACGGCCCTGCTTGCTGAACTCGGCGCGCGGGTGATCAAAGTCGAGCCGCTGCAGGGCGATCCCTATCGCCGCCTCGCGGTCAGCGAAGACCCGGTCAAGGCGCTGGGCCATAACAACATGGCGCGCGCGATGCAGGGCAAGCAGTCGATCTGCATCAACATGAAGGATGAGCGCGGCAAGAAGATCCTGCACGAGATCATCGCCGGTGCGGACATGTTCATCCACAATTTCCGCGAAGGCGTGCCCGAGAAGCTCGGCATCGACGAAGCCACTCTGCGCGCGATCAATCCTGGCATCGTTTACGAGTACGGCGCCTCTTATGGCAGCAAGGGTCCTTACAGCCGTCAGCCGGCAATCGACCCGGTGATCGCGGCCTTTGCGGGCACGACAGCCTATCAGGCGGGCGAAGGCAATGAGCCGCTGACCGAACGCGGCGCCGATCCGGTGGCAGGAAGCGCTTCCTCCGCCGCGATGATGATGGGTCTGTTTGCCAAGCACCGCACGGGCGAAGGGCAATATGTCGAGCCGGCAATGATCGTCTCGAACATCTATCTCAATTACCTCGACGCGCTGGACTATCCGGGCAAACCCTCGCGGCGGCCCATCGACTCGCTCGAGCGCGGCATTGGCGCGACTTATCGGCTGTTCGAGACTGCGAAAGTGGGCAAGGGCACAGTGCTGCCGCCTTTCGTCAACCAGAACCCCCACTGGGTGTTTCTGGCGGTCGATACCGACGATGAATTCGTTCGCCTGTGCAAGGCTGCCGGGCGCGAGGACATCTCGGGCGATGCCCGCTTCGCCACCGACCAGAGCCGCTGGGACAACCGCGACGCGCTAGCCGCCCTTCTCGAGCCGCTGTTCCTGACGCGGACGGCGCAGGAATGGGAAGACTTGCTGCTGGCGGCAGGCGTCGGCTGCATTGTGGCGGATGCCATGTCGAACTTCGCGTTCCTCTATGAGGATTCGCAGGCGAAGGCACTCGGGCTGACCACCGTGACGGAGCATTCCAGCATCGGCCGGTATTACCGGCACACGCCGCTGCTGCAGTTCTCGGAAACGCCGGGCGTTGCCACCTGCATGTCGACGCTTGGCGAATTCACCCAGCAGATTCTTGGCGAGCTCGGATACGACGCCCGCGCAATGGATGAGCTTCGCGCCGATGGCGTGGTGTCATGGCCTGAAGAGGCCGAGACCCTCGTCGCGGCGGAATGATTTGAACCCAAACCAAAGTTGATCGGGCAGGGCCAATGATGGCTCATTGCCGAAAGAAATATGGAAGGCACGAAAATGTCGGAAAAGAATAAGTTCAAATTGATCTCGGCGGACGCGCACATTCTCGAGCCGGCCGACATTTTCAAAAAGTATCTGCCCAAGGAATTCCAGTCGCGCGCGCCGGTCCTGAAGGATCACGAAGGCGGCAGTGCCTGGTTCGTGGCTGACGATATCGAGCCTGTGGCGCTTCCGCGCACGGCCAAGACCGGCTCGGGCTACCGCGAGGGCACGCCGCTCACCACGGACGGACCGATTTCCTATGCTGACGTCCTGCCCTCGCTGATCGATCCGGCCGAGCGGCTCAAGGCGCAGTATACCGACAGCCTCGACGGTGAAGTTCTCTACCCGACGCCGACCCTGTGGGACGCGATCAAGATGCTTGACGACAATGATCTCAAGCTCGCGCTCTACAAGGCCTACAACAACTGGATCGCCGATTTCTGCAAGGCAGCGCCTGATCGTCTGATTGGCCTGGGCATCATTCCGACCACGTCAGTCGAAGATGCCGCCGCCGAAGCGGAGCGGATTTCCAGCGAACTGAACCTGCGCGGCGCCGTGCTCGGCGCATTCCCCAGCGGCGCCGCCGTTGGCGGCAACGCTGACGACGATCCGTTCTGGGAAGTGATTGACCGCACCGGCCTGATCATCAGCCTGCACGTCGCGATTGGCGCCGATCACTCGACCATGCCGTTCGGGGGAATTGGCGCTGGCGAAAAGCCGCAAATGGCCGATGCCATCCAGCCGATGGTCGCGTCGGGCTTCTTCGACCGGTTCGAGAACGTCAATCTGGTGCTCGCGCATGCCGACGCTGGCTGGGCCATTCACTGGCTCGAATTCAGCGACATGTACTTCCTGCGTCACCGGCACTTGTCGAACTATGAGCTGAAGCATCCGAACCTGCTGCTCAGCGACTACATTCGCCGCCGGGTGTGGTTTACGTTCCACCACGACGCGACTGCCGTGCGCAATCGCCACAACATCGGCCCTGCGCACCTGATGTGGGCGAGCCACTTCCCCTATGACGATTCGAACTGGCCCGACAATCGCCAGCAGGCGACCCGCGTGACGGCCGAGGCTCCGGCCGATGTCCGTGACAATCTTCTGGCCTGCAACGTGGCGCGGCTCTATCGCCTGCCCGGGTTTGAAAACGGATTCAACGAAGAAGCGATCAAGGAATTCGTGCCCCTGGTTCACTATTGAGCCAAACCAGATCGGTACGAACGGAAGGCAAATACATGAAAGTCATCGACGTCGACCCCAAATTGCTGCGCGACCATGCGAAGGCATCCATCCATTCCGGAAAAGAAGCCTGGATTCATATGGAAGCGGAGTTCGTCGGCGATATCGATGGCCTGATGAACACCCTTGTTCCGGGTGTTCCCTATGCCTACACGATCGTACCGCAGGTGATGGAAGACGGGAGCGTAAAATCTCCCGTCATTTCCACCTTCGAGGAAATCCGCGAGTGCTACAAATTCGTCCGCGGCCGCAGCGACCTGCTGTCCAATGAGCCGCTGGTCGATATCCGGGGCACCTGGTACAACTTCACCGAAGGCGTAAACCGGGGCAAGGTTCGCGGTCAGGACAAGACCACCGAGAGCTACACGATTGCCATATTCCCGGGCGCTCAGGCCAAGGGCATCACCGGGGAACTCGTCTGGGCGAAGTACCCAAAGACGATCCTCGGCCCCCGCGTCGACGGCGAAGATGCGATGCTGGAAGGCGAGCCTGCGCGGCGACTCCTGATGGCGCAGCATAATGCCTATCTCGATGGCTGGCGCGCCAATGATCCCGACGCGATCCTGGCGCACATGCACGATGGCGTTCAGGCCAACATCCGCAATTATGTGGACGACACTGGCACGCTGATCGGCATTGAAAGCAAGGATGACTATCGCACCTACCTCAAGGCGTTTTTCGGCAAGTACGAAGTCTCGAAAGTGGACTATCTCCACCGTGTGATGCAGGACTGGTACCTGTTCGCGGAGATTCGGGTCGAAATGCGCGATCGCGATGGCAAGGAACTGGCATTCAACAGTGCCGATTTCTTCGTGCCGGCTCGCAACAACCGGATCATCGTCCAGACCGGTCACGGAACCGATCTGGCCTAGCACTTCAGGGCCATTGCGGCCTCAGTCAAAGCCCGCATGCCGAGAGCGGCAGCAGCGGGCTGGGAGAGTTTTTAATGCGTGAACGTGTCGGCCGGGTCGAAGGTAAAGTCGCGATTGTCACGGGTGCGGGCTCCGTTCCGGGTCCGGGCTATGGAACGGGCAAGGCCATATCGATTGCGCTAGCGCGCGAAGGCGCCAAGCTTGTTCTGGTCGACCTGTTCCCCGAGCGTGCGGAAGAAACCAAGGCAGAGATCGAGGCCGAGGGCGGCGAAGCCATCGTCGTCAAGGCGGACTGCACCAAATGGCGTGACTGCGGCAACATGGTGCTCCAGGCTCTCGAAGCCTTTGGCCGTGTCGATATCCTGGTCAACAACCTGGGCCTGGCATCGCCCGGCACAGTCACCGAAATGTACGAGCGTGACTGGGACCGCGTATTCGATATCAACCTGCGCACGGTGTTCCTGGCGTGCAAGGCCGCAATTCCGGTGATGCTGGGTCAGCAATCGGGTTCGGTGATCAACCTGTCCTCAATGTCTGCGCAGCGGCCGGGCCGCACGATAGCCTATACGGCTGCCAAGGCCGGCGTGGAGGCCATGACTTTCGACATGGCCTATGCCTATGGCCGCAAGGGCGTGCGCGTGAATTGCGTGATGCCGGGCAATATCGGCACGCCGATCGCCATGAACGTGCTCAAGACCTTCCCCGGCTATCGCACCAACATGAAAATGCGCGAGCGCTGCGGCATGCTGGGCATTCCCGGCGACGCCTGGGATATCGCCCACGCAGTTGTCTATCTGGCAAGCGACGAGGCGAAATTCATTACTGGCGTCACTTTGCCGGTCGACGCAGGCATGCTGCGCACCACCGGCATGTCGATGGTCACCGAGATCCGCGCGATCATCGAAGAAGAGCAACAGGAAGAACAACAGGGAGCTAACTGACCGTCATGGCAGGTGGAGAGGTTGAAACCGTAAGCGGCGGCCGTTTGGTCACGCGCGAACTGGCCGAATGGGTCGCATCGCTCCGTTACGAGGATTTGCCTGCAGATGTCGCCGCCGAGGCGGGCAGGGCACTGGTGGATTTCCTGGGCGAGTGTCTGTTCGTGGGCGGCACCAAGCCGCTGGGCCAGCAAATCGCCCAGTTCTGCGCAATCAACGGTGGCGGCCAGCCCGAAGCGACCATCATTGCGCTGGGCAAGAAAACGCTGGTTTCGCGCGCGGCGCTTGCCAATGGCACGATGGCGCTCGGTTTCGAATATGCCGACTATGGCGCGGGCAGCCGCCCTTATCCCTTCTCCGTCAACGGCCCGCTCTGCCTGGCCGAGTTTCGCAAGCTCTCGGGCAAGCAGCTCGCGCTGGCAATCGTCGTGGGCTACGAAGTCATGTGGCGAACCTTCCGGGGCATGCACCCTCACGGACACAGCGGCTTCTACACGCCAGCGGTCTATGGAACGCTCGGTTCTGGCGCGGCCTGCGCCAAGCTGCTCGGTCTTGATGCCGACCGCACGCAGGCGGCAATCAGCTTCGCCGCCGGTCTGACAGGCGGATCGTTCCAGGGGCACGAGGAAGGCAGCTGGCAGCGCTGCCTCAATGGCGGCATTGCCGGCGAGCGCGGTGTCACGGCTGCGATGCTGGCGGAATTCAATTATGAAGCCAGCAAGATGGGTCTGGAGGGCATCCAGGGCTTTGCCGCATCGTTCGGTGCGAAGACCGTTCGCTGCGAGGAAATGTTCGAAGGTCTGGGCGAAAGCTTCATCATCAAGCAGCGGTGGGTGAAGGCCTATCCGATGAACACCACGCTGCATGCGCCGACAGAGGCGCTGCTCAAGGTGATGGAGAACAATAATCTCCACTTCAGCGAAATCGCTGAAATTTCCGCCGCCTGGCAGAAGGTCGAACCGTTCCTCGCCAAGCACAAGGTTTCGACCGTGGTGTCGGCGCAGGCCAGCTTGCCGTTTGCGCTCGCGATGGCCGCGGTGCGCCGCAAAGTGACAGTCGACGAGTTCACTGATGAGACCGTCAATGATCCCGACATTCAGGGCCTGATCCCCAAGGTTACCGTGACGCAGGATCTTGAGCTTTATCAACGGGTCAAGAATTCGATGCCGGGCCGCGTCACCGTGCGCACCAAGGACGGGCGCGAATTCACCGACGAGGTGCTCTATCCGCGCGGCAATCCCGGCAACCCCTTGAGCGAGGCCGAGTTCAAGCATAAGTTCATGGAAATGGCGGAGCGCGTTCTTGGCCACGACCAGGCCGACGAGCTTTACACCCGGGCCATTGCGCTTACGGACATTCAGGACGTTTCGGAGCTGGCGCCGCTCTTCGCCCGCAAATAGATATATTCAGGAGTTTGTCCGATGGGCATGAACGCGATCGAAAAAATTCTGGCCAAGCGATCAGGCCAGGCCGTGGTGAAGCCGGGCGACGTGGTGGTGGTCGATGTCGATACCGCCGTCTCGTTCGACTACGGCAAGAAGAACATCAACAAGATCCACAATCCCGACATGCTGGTGATGCTTCATGACCATGTCGTGCCGTCTCCGACGCTGGATGCCGCCAATGGCGCGGTCGCCATGCGCGAATTCGTCGCCAAGTTCGGCGTGAAGAACTATTTCCCCGTGGGTCGCCACGGCATCAGCCACGTGCTGGTCGCCGAGGAAGGTCTGGCGCTGCCCGGCAACATTCTGGTGAACGGCGATTCCCACACCTGTTCCTCGGGCGCACTGAACTGCCTTGCGCGGGGCATGGGGCCGTCGGAAATGACCTACATCATCTGCAAGGGGAAGACCTGGTATATCGTCGGGCCGACGACCAAGATCGTTCTCGAAGGCGACCTGCCCGAAGGCGTTTTCCCGCGCGATGTGATCCACTATCTCGCCGGCCAGTATGGCGATTTCGCCGGCCGCAATCTTGAATGGTACGGACCGGGCCTTGAAAAGATCGGCATGGATGGCCGCCTGACCATGGCGACCATTTCGGCCGAGCTGTCTGTCGAATTCTCGCTGTTTCCCTATGACAAGGTGCTGGCAGACTATCTCGATGGCCGCGCCAAGCGTCCGTTCGAACCTTCGTTCCCCGATGAAGATGCCGAGTATGACCGGGTCATCACGATCAACCTGTCGGACCTGGAGCCGCAAGTGGTTCTGCCCAACAAGGTTGCGTGGAATGCGAAGCCGATCAGCGAAGTCGTCGGCAAGCACGTCGATCAGGCCTTCATCGGTTCCTGCGCCAATGGCCGTCTCAGCGATTTCAAGATCGCCGCAGAGATCGTCAAGGGCAAGAAAGTGGCCGACGGCACTCGTTTCATCATCACGCCCGGCAGCCAGGAAGTGATGCGCCAGGCGGTGAAGGCCGGTTACGTCGAAACCCTGCTGGAAGCGGGCGCGGTCGTCACCAATTCGACTTGCGGCGCATGCTACGGCGGCCACATGGGCCTGCTGGGCGATGGCGAAGTCTGCATCACGGCTTCGACCCGCAATTTCAAGGGCCGCATGGGCAGCGCCGAAGCGGAAATCTACATGGGCTCGCCGGCAACGGTGGCCGCATCCGCGATCGCCGGGGTCATTACTGATCCGCGCACCGCGCTCAAGGTTAAGGAAGTAGCATGAGCAACAGCAAGGTAACCGGCAAGGTCTGGAAGTTCGGCAGCGATATCAACACCGATCTCGTTATCCCGAACTTCGCGATCTATCTGAAGCGCGAGGAACAGCCGCAGCATTGCTTCGTCGCAAATCGTCCGGGCTGGGTCGATGAAGTGAAGCCGGGCGACATCCTGATCGCGGGCAGCAATTTCGGCGTCGGTTCTGGCCGGCCGATCGGGGACGTATTCGTCGACCTGGGCGTAGCGGCTGTCGTCGCGGAGAGCTTCAACGGGCTTGGCCTGCGCAATTGCGTCAATGCCGGTCTGGCATCGCTTCCCTGCAAGGGCATCCTCGATGCCTTCGACGAAGGCGACATTGCCGAAGTTGACTGGGCCACCGGCGAAGTGCGCAACCTGACAAAGGGCACGACCGTCGTAGGCCAGGCCTTGCCGCAGGAAATTCGCGGAATCGTGGAAGAAGGCGGCGTTATGGCGAAGCTCAAGAAGGAAGGTTTTGTGTCCTGAGGGACATGACCGGGTGAAGGACGCCAGACGATGCCGAAAACTGTAACCGAAGCTCTTGCCGAATGGGTGGTAGGCACTCGTTTCGAGGACGTGCCGGAAATCGGCGTGGCGCGGGTTCGGGAGCGTTTCATCGACACTCTGGGCGTCGCCAGCGCCGGCATGTCGGTCTCCACCGGCAAAATCCTGACTGAATGGGTGCGCCAGCAAGGCGCGCAAGGGCCGTGCACTGTGCTCGGCGCGGATTTCACCACGACTGCGTCTTATGCCACTCTGGCCAATGCGGCTGCGGGCCATGCGCTTGAATACGACGACATTGCCGTCGGCAGCGGCCACTTCGCCAACCCGATGACTGCAGCCACTCTGGCATATGGTGAAAAGATTGGCGCGTCCGGCAAGGATGTGATCCTCGGCTGGATGGTGGGCTACGAAATCATCGCGCAAACCGCGAAAGTCACGGCCGATTCAGCAGGCAATATCCTGCTCAACCGGGGCTGGTTCAACCAGGGCTTCCTGCCCGCCGTTGCTGTCGCCGCCGCTGCTTCGCGCATGACTGGCCTCGACGTCATGCAGACCCGCATGGCAATGGGGCACGCCGCCTCTACAATGGCAGGCATGCTGAAGAACCGGGGCAGCGACACCAAAGGTTTCGTGGCCGGCAATGCCGCGATGCACGGCATCATGGCCGCCGAACTGACCGCGCTTGGCTTCAGCGCGAATGATGAGATCATGGACGGTGACATCGGCGTTGCCCGGCTGCTCAGCTTCGGTACCCGCGAGGCCGAAATGATGCTCGATGGGCTCGGCAACTGGGCCATGGCCACACAGGGCTCATCGCTGCGCCTTCATGCCTGTTGCGGCGCCAGCCACTGGGCGCAAGATGCCTTGCAGAAGATCGTGCGCAGCCATTCGTTCACGCACGACCAGATTGCTTCGATCGAAGTGGAATTTCCGGGCTTTCTACAACAGTTCATGCCTTACAGCCGTCCGCACGTTGGGCTCGAAGGCAAATACAGCATGGAATATGGCCTTGTGGCCATAGCGCTTGATGGACGTGCCGGCCTGCATCAATACAGCGATGCCGCCGTGCAGCGACCCGAAGCGCAGGCATTGATGGACCGTGTGGTCGTCCTTCCGCAAGACGGCGGACCGATGCAGAGCCGTGTCGTCGTCAAGCTGACCAATGGTGAGACTTTCGAGGAAGCAGCCAATCGATCGCACGGAACGCCCGGCGACCCGCTGACGCGCGACGAGGTGATTGGCAAGTTCAACGAATGCGCAGAGGGCATCATGGACGGTGCGCGGCGCCAGAAGGTGATCGAACTTTGCGATCGTCTGGACCAGCTGCCAAATGTTCGCGAGCTTGGCAGCGCATTGCAGATAGCCCGCACGGCAAATTGAGCGGTCAATAGTAGGCACTATGCGAATTTTTTTGTATAGGCTGGCTAAATGACCGAGCGTTACAGGAGTGAAGCATATGACCTATGACCTGCTGATCAAAGGCGGCACCATTGTCGACGGTACCGGCAAGCCTCGTTTCGCAGGAAACGTCGCGATCAAGGACGGCAAGATTGCCGCCATTGGCGATGTTGACGGCGATGCGGCGAACGTGATCGATGCGAAGGGCAAAGTTGTCGCCCCGGGCTTCATCGATTGCCACACGCATTATGATGCGCAGATGTTCTGGGATCCAACTATCGACCCGGCAACCTGGCACGGCATCACCACCATGGTGATCGGCAATTGCGGTTTCACGCTCGCCCCTGTCCGCCCGACGGACACGGATTATGCACTGGGCCTGTTCAGCGCGACCGAGGAAGTTCCGCTCGATGTGCTTGAGGAAAACCTGCCGCTCGAGTGGGAGAGCTTCCCCCAGTATCTTGATAAAGTTGAGAAAGTGCCCTGCGCCGTCAACACACTGACCCTGTTCGGCCATGCCGCTGTCCGCAGGTATGTGATGGGCGAGGAATCGCTCGGTCGGCCCGCGACCCAGGCCGAAATCGACGAAATGGTGAAGCTTGCGGAAGAGGCGATGAAGGCGGGCGCCTGGGGCGTCAGCACCAGCTATTCGCCGCACCACATCGATGGATCGGGCGGCCATGTGCCTTCGTTCTTCGCCACGGATGACGAATCCGAGGCATTGGCCGTTGCCGTCGGCCGTTCCGGCCGGACCAGCTTTGCGCTCAACCCGCGCAGCAAGCGCGAAGGCATTTCCGACGAGGACAAGGCACTGATGACGCGCCTCGCCAAGGCTTCGGGCGTTACAATTTCCTGGAATGACTTCGGTGCCAACGCGCCCAACTGGCTCGGCACGCTCGAATTCATGGAAGAGGAAATCCGCCAGGGCCGTGACGTGCGCGTGGTCGCGCGCTGCCAGCCGGCAGAATCGCGCTTCACTGCGGGCATGATCTCGCCGCTCTATTCCGGCGATGCCGACTGGCGCGAGTTCTGCAACCTGAGCAGCGAGGCGCAGGTTGCCGCCATCGCCGAGCCGGAATGGCGCGAGCGCCTTGGCCGCTACTGGCGCAATGTGCCCTATGTGGTGAACATCATCATCGAGAAAGTCAGCAATCCGGCGCTCAATCCCTTGCTCGGCAGGTACCTGACCGACGTGGCCAGCGAACGCGGCGTCGATCCGATCGAACTGATGTTCGACATCGCTCAGCAGGACGGCATGGGTACGATTTTCCTCCTGCGCGGCCGGCCCAAGAACGACGAAGCGAACTTCGAGCGTCTCCTCAAGAGCCCCTCGACCATTGTTGGCGTTTCCGATGGCGGCGCGCACCTGCAGACATTCGCTGGTGCCGATTTCCCGACCTATTTCCTCAAACACTGGGTGCGCGAGAAGCAGACATTCACGCTTGAGGAAGGCGTTGCCGCGCTGACGTCCGAAGTGGCCGATTTCATGGGGCTGAAGGATCGCGGCGTGCTGGAAGCGGGCAAGGCGGCTGACGTCGTGATTTTCGACGCGGATAAAGTCGAGCCTGAGCTTCTCGAAACGCTGCAGTTCCCGGGCGGCAAGGCCATTCGTCTCGCCAAGAAAGCTCGCGCGGTTCCCTATGTTATCGTCAATGGGACGCCAATCATTGCTGAAGGCGAGCGGACCGGGGCGGTACCAGGAAAGCTGCTCCGCGCCTGACGAGCTGGTTGCGCGGGTTGATAATGCGCCGCGGCCGGTCAGGTCGCGGCCGACAAGAGCGGGCGTGGAGGAGATGCGGGCTATGGCCAGGTACGACGTGCGTCATGTCCTCGACATCAAGGCCACGCTTGGCGAATGCCCGCTCTGGTCCGAAGAGCAGCAGGCGCTGATCTGGCTCAATGCCAGGATTGGCACCCTTAACCGCTTCGACCCCGTCTCTGGCGCCAATCTGGCCTGGGAGCTGCCGGTCAAGCATCCAGGCGCTTTCACGCTATGCACCGGCGGGGCGGGAGTGGCGACGACAACGGGTTTTTACCGCTTCGATTTCGCCACCGAGAGCTTTGACCGTCTGGGCGACGTGCCGATCGATCCTGCCGTCTATCGCTTCAACGATGGCAAGCAAGACCGCCAGGGACGCTTCTGGATCGGATCGATGGTGCCGGGCTTCAAGCCCGATCAGGCGGGGATTGGCACTTATTATCGCTATGAGGCGGGAACATGGACGCCGGCCATCGAAGGGATCAGGATACCCAATGGTACGGCGTTCAGCCCCGACGGCACAGTGATGTACCACGCGGAAACGCTCGACCGCACTATCTTCGCTCATGACCTGGATACGGCGAGCGGCACTCCTTCAAACCAGCGCGTGTTTGCCCGGCTGCCCGACAGCTTTGGCATGCCCGACGGCGCAACCGTCGACAGCGAGGGGGGCTACTGGATTGCCGTGCCGTTTGGCGAAAAAGGGCAGGTCATTCGCTTTACGCCCGATGGCGAAATCGATCTGATCATAGACATGCCCGTGCTCGCACCGACCATGGTGGCATTCGGCGGCAAGGACATGGCGACGCTCTTCGTCACCAGCGGCCGGCTGGAAGATCTGATGGGCCGCGAGCATTCGCCGCTTGGCGGAGACATTTTCGCAGTCGAGACGGGCTTTCGCGGCATTCCCGAAACCCTGTCCCGGCTTTGATCGGCCCGCATTCCTGATTTGACCTGACCTGCGAAGCCCATGCATCGGAAATGAAGCCATGACTCATCACATCACCATTCACCTCCACAATGTCATGCCGGGCCGCGAAGTGGATTTCGCACAGTGGTTTGACGGCGAACATCGGCGGGACCTCGCGCATCTTCGGGGGCTGCGCCGGGCGGACCGGTTTGAAGTGACGCCCGAACAGGTCATGCCCGATATTCCGCAGCCGTGGCGCTATCTGAGCGTTTACGAATTCGATTACTCCGCGCCCGAGATCGATCTGCCCGCGCTGGGTCCGCTGCTGGCCGCACCGCGCGATGCGGGCCTCACTGACGATACGACCGAAAGCGAGCGGATCTACAGCTACCGGATGTATTCGGACTGGAATTTCAGCCCCAATCACAAGCCCGGCAAGCCATTTTCCGGCGTCTCGATCATTCTCGGCAATTTCACGGTTGGGCGCGAGGCGGAATACCACAAGTGGTACGACGAAGTGCATACGCCGGAAGTCACCCGCGTGCCCGGCAAGGTGGGCATGAAGCGCGGCAAATTGACTGACCTGCAAGTGGCGCCAAGGCGCTACTGCCCGGGCGGCGAGCTGGTCTATTGCGCGCAGCAGACCGAGGACCTGGCTTTTACCATCCAGGATTTCATCGACCGCGCACGCGGCGCCAGCCCGTCAGGCATTGTCTTCCAGCCGCGCTCCAAGGCGGGCTCGTTCGCCCGCACGGTGCACTATTTCCGCAAGATCAGCGGCGATGCTTTCTGGCAGGATGGCATTGCCTATGACGGTGACCTGTCTGTCTACAACCGGCAGGGCTGACTGCCGCGATCTGTCGGCGCAGGTGAGACGGCAACCCAGACAATGGCTAAAGGGCAAAATCAGGTATGAATATCGGCTTCATCGGACTGGGAATGATCGGCACTGAAATGGTGAAGCGCCTGCGCGGCGCCGATTTTCCGGTCACGGTCTATCCTCGCGGGGCTGGCCTTGGCGAGGCGCGCGAAGCGGGCGCGGGGGAGTGCGACAACTACGCCCGCCTTGCCGCGCAGAGCGACGTGCTGGTGCTCATCGTGTTCAGCGACGATCAGCTGCGCGATATCCTGTTTGCGCAAGGCGCGCTGGCGGCGATGCGCCCTGGCAGCGTGGTGGCCGTGCACGTCACGGGCTCGCCAGCGCTGCGCCGCGAAATCCAGGAGAAGGCACCGCAAGGAGTCGACGTGCTCGATGCGACGTTCAGTGGCTCGGTCCCGGCGGTGCAGCAAGGTAAGCTCACTTTGATGGTGGGCGGTTCGAGCGAAGCACTCGAGCGCACCCGTCCGGTCTTCGCGTCATATGCCTCGAACATCTTCCACGTCGGCAAGCTGGGCGACGCGCAAGTGCTCAAGCTGCTCAACAATCTCGTGCTCGCGGCGAACATGATGAATGCGGCAGAGCTGCTGAAAGCAGGCGAAAGCTATGGGCTCGATCCGCAGACTGTGGCGAGCGTGCTGCAGACCTGCAGCGGCGCCAGCGTCGCCATGGGGATTTTTGCCCACCGCAAAATTCCAGAGGCGATGGAAGGCGCAGGCAAGTACATGGCCAAGGATGTCGAAGAGGCGGTGATGGCGGCAGACGACGTTGGCCTCGACCTGTCCGCCTTCGGCCAGACGGTTGAATACTGGCGTTCGCTTTAGAGATTTACAGCTTCTGCCTGAATCGCGCGCTCTCCCCCTCCTCTTCGGAGGAGGGGCCGGGGGGTGGTGGGTCCACAAGGAAGCTTGCCCTGTCCGTACCTCCCCCAACCCCTCCTCTGAAGAGGAGGGGGGCTAGAAAGCGGAATAGCCTTGGCTCAGGGCGCTGTCTTCACCCCGTGGCCGATCATGGCCATGGCCTCTCCGCGCGGAAGGCCGCGCAGCTGCCGCCAGCGCTCGGTCCAGCCGCCAATGCAGTGGATTGGCTCGCGGCCCAGCATCTCCAGCCCCTGCCGGGCAACATCGTCAGGCTCGCTCATTACCAGGCCTGAGGCAGGATCGGCCTTGAAGCCAGTGCGGGCGAGGTTGGGGGTATTGGTGAGGCCAAGGATCAGGCCAAGCACATGGACGCCGTGCGGGCGCAATTCGGCCCAAAGGCCTTCGGCGAAGTTGAACTGGTAGGCCTTGGCCGCCGAATAGACCACTTGCCGGGGCGCACCCGAGTGGCAGGAATTCGAGCCGACGATGATGATCCCGCCGCGACCGCGCTGTTGCATGCCCTGCCCGAAAAGATAGGTCAGCTGACTGGGCACAGTCACGTTGAGGGCAATCAGCATCTCGGCGCGGCCGGGCTTGCGATCGAGAAAAGGCGTGAGCGAATTTTCCGCACCCGCATTGCAGATCAGCATGCCCACTTCGATGTCATGCGTGGCCTGACGGACTTGCTCCATCGCATCGGGCGCACACAGGTTGATCGGCAGCTCGCGCACTTCGACACCGAATTCGCCGCGCAGCTCCTCTGCCAGCGCGGCAATCGGCTCTTCCCGGCGCGCGGCGATTACCAAATTGATCCCACCGGCGGACAGCAGTCGGGCGAAAGACGCTCCCACGCCTTCCGATCCGCCCGCGATAAATGCCCACGGGCCGTATTGTGACAAGTCCAAATCAGGCTCTCCCCTGCATTGCAGGGCGCAAGCCTAACCTGCCTTTGCCTTCGATGTAAGTTTCATTCCCGGCATGTCGCCTGCTGCGCGCCAGTTCTGGAGAATCTCCTCGAACTCGAACACGCCGCCGCCAAAGTTGCCATCGCGCAGGTTGGACTGTTCGTTTGTGCCTTCGTTGTTGAAATAGCTGGGGGTGCAATCGCGCCACATGGTCATCCAGTGTGCGCCTTTCGATTCGTGATAGGCGACCCAGTCGGCTTCTGCCTTCTCGGTCACTTCCACTTCATCGATTTCGCGCTTCAGCGCCTCGCTGACGATGTAGGCGACGTGGGTCGCCACCATCTCCTGCGAGAAGGGGAAGTTGTTGTCCCACGATCCCTGCCGGGTTCCCGAAATCATGAAGTTGGGGAAGCCATGGACGTGGATGCCATGCATGGTCAGCGCGCCGTCTTTCCATTTTTCGGCCATTGTCTCGCCGCCGCGGCCAATGACCGGAATCGCGGTGCCTTTTTCATATGGGGAAAGATCGAAGCCGGTTGCGTAGATCAGGCAGTCCAGCTTGTATTCCTGGCCATTGGCGAATGCGGCGTCTTCGGAAATCCGCTCGACCCCCATTCCCTGTGTGTCGACCAGAGTCACATTGGGCCGGTTGAACGAAGACAGATATTCGTCGTGATAGCACGGCCGCTTGCACAGCCAGTCGTACCACGGCTTGAGCGATTCGGCCGTGGCAGGATCTTTCACCACCTCATCGATGCGCTTGCGCACATCTTCCATGATCATGAAGTTGGCGGTCTGGGCGATTTCGCCGAATTCCTCCGGGGTCATGTCCGGCCGTGCCATTTCCTTGACCAGCGTCGTCATCTTGCTCCAGCCATCCTGGATAAGATCCACTTCGGCCATGCCGCGGGTAACCAGCACGAAATTGCGCATGCGTTCCTGATGCCAGCCGGGCTTTTGCGACTTGAACCATTCCGGGTCGGTGGGATGATCATTGCGCTCTTCGACCGAAGAAGGCGTGCGCTGGAAAACGTAGAGGTGCTTGGCCCATTTCGCCAGGTTCGGCACGCACTGGATCGCAGTGGCCCCGGTGCCGATGATGCCGACGACCTTGTCCTTCAGCTTGTCGAGCGGCGTGTCCGGGCTGCCACCGGTGTAATCATAGTCCCAGCGGCTGGTGTGGAAACTGTGCTGCTTGAATGTCTCGATGCCGGGAATGCCGGGCAGTTTCGGTTCGCGGTAGTGACCCGATGCGATGACAACGAATTTCGTCGTCAGCCGGTCGCCCCGGTCGGTGGTGACGATCCAGCGCGAGGAGGCTTCGTCCCAGCGCGCTTCCTCGATCCGGGTCTGGAGATAGCCGCGTTCATAGAGGCCGTATTTCCGGGCGATCATGCGCGAATATTCGAGGATTTCGGGGGCCTTGGCGTATTTCGCCGTCGGCATGTAACCCATTTCCTCCAGCAAGGGCAGATAGCTGTAGGATTCGACATCGCAGGCAGCGCCCGGATAGCGGTTCCAGTACCAGGTGCCGCCGAAATCGCCGCCGCGTTCGCAAATGCGGATGTTGTCGACGCCCTTTTCGATCAGGCGGACGGCGGCAAGCATGCCGGCAAAACCGCCGCCGATGATGACAACGTCGACATCTTCGTTTTTCGGCTCGCGTTCGACGAATTCGACATAGGGATCCTTGCGATAGGCGCCGAATTCGCCCGTGGTGGTGACGAATTGCGCCAGACCTTCAGGGCGCAGCCTCAGCCGCTTGTCCCGCTCTTCGTTGTATTTCTTCCTGAGCGCGACAGGATCGAAATCGGTGCTGGTGGGCAGGGACATGAGCATTCTCTCCATTATTTCGCTTCGGCATGCGCGCCTGTCCGGCAAGGCCGGTTCAGGGGCGCAGCATGCGGTTGATCGTCTCGAATCCTTGGTCGATCAGCACGCCGAAATCCTCTTCGGCATTGCTGGCGACCCATTGTTCGGTGGCGGCGCCGAACACGCCCAACGCGGTGCGCGAAACCATCAGGCAATCCTCGAGCGCCGAAGGGTCGCCGCGGCGCTTGAACAGGGCAGTGCCAACATCATCCATCCAGCGGCGACCGATCATGTAGGCGACACCGCACAAATGGGCGGAGCCGGCCACGGCCCGTTCGGTCCTGATGGTTCGTATCGGATCGATATTGGGCACCCAGGCCTCTTGCAGGGCAATTCGCACGGCCTCGATCTCGCGAATTTGCGGCGGCTGGGCCATGATGACCGCGCACAGCTCGCCAATCTGGATATCGTGATCGCTGAGGATGATATCGGCCTTGGTGCCGAAATAGCGGAAAAAGGTGGAGGGCGAGACATCCGCGCGGTGGGCGATCTGCTCGACCGTGGTCGCCTCGAACCCCTGCTCGGCAAACAGGTCCAGCGCTGCATCCTGAATTTCGAGCCGGGTGCGCGCCTTCTTGCGCGAACGGATATCCGTATAGGCGCTGGGTAAAGGCTGATTGAAGGTGACTTGAAGTGACATATCAGAGCCAAGGGCTACGTCGGGTATAAATGATAGTCAACTGTCAAAATGAGAGTTGACTGTCAATTTTTGCCAGAGCAAGATCGGTTGGTTATTTAACCCCGGGCGGGGCCGCGAGAAGCTGGCGCGAAATTGCCAGGAGCTGGGAGAAATGGAAATGACCGAACTGCGTTTCGACGGTCAGGTCGCGATTGTGACTGGCGCCGGAAGAGGGCTGGGCCGGTTGTATGCCCTGGATCTTGCGCGGCGCGGCGCCTCCGTGCTGGTCAACGATCTTGGCGGGAGCAGCACGGGCGAAGGGGCGGACATGTCGGTCGCCGACACTGTCGCCGCCGAGATCGAGGCTATGGGCGGCGCGGCCGAGGCCAATTATGACAGCGTCGCCACCAGCGCAGGCGGTCAGGCCGTTGTCGATGCCGCGCTTTCGCGCTTCGGGCGAGTCGATATTGTCGTCAACAACGCCGGCATCATTCGCTTTACTCCCTTTGACGAGATTTCTTCCGAGGAATGGCAGAAGACCATTGGCGTCCACGTCGATGGCAGTTTCCATGTCAGCCAGCCGGCCTTCCGCGAGATGAAGAAGCAGGGTTATGGGCGGTTCGTCTTCATCTCGTCCTCGTTCGGCGCTTTTGGCCAGGCCGGAAATGCAAGCTATTCGACCGCTAAATCGGCTCTTCTGGGACTGTCGAACGTGGTCGCGCTGGAAGGTGCGGCGCACGGCATCAAATCCAACGCGGTGCTGCCAATGGGATTCTCGCGCATGGTTACCGACCAGGAGCGTGGTGGCGAAGTGCCCCCCGGCCGTCAGGCATTTTACGATGCGATCCGTCCTGACCTTGTGACGCCGCTGGTAACCTATCTTGCCAGCCGCGAGTGCCAGCTCACTCGCCGGGCTATCGCCGCGGCGGCAGGTCGCTATTCGCGCGTATTCACCGGCTATGCGGGGGGCTGGCTTTCAGAGGCCGGAAGCACACCCCGGGCAGAGGATATTGCCGAACGAATCGCGCAAATCGATTCTACCGATGGATTTTTCATCCCGAACTCGTCAACCGATGAAACGATCGCGGTCTGCGGGCAGCGCGGGGTCGATCTCAGCAAGATGTAACAGAAACAGGGCATGGCCTTCGGGACCATGCCAACTGCGGGAGTGAACGGGAATGAAACTGAAAGGCAAATGCGCGCTCATCATTGGCGGTTCGGCAGGACTTGGCCGCGCATCGGCAGAGGCCTGCGCCGCCGAGGGCGCCAGCGTGATGATCGCTGACATCAACGACGCGGGCGGGGCTGATGCCGTGGCCGCTATCGAGGCAGCGGGGGGCAAGGCAGGCTTTATTCACACCGACGGGACTGACGACGGCGCGGTGAAGGCCGCCGTCGATGCGACAGTGGCGGCATTTGGCGGGCTCGACATCCTGATCAATTCGATCGGGGAAACCGGCGGCGGACGCGGTGATGCCGGCTGGCACCGGGCGATCGACATGTTTCTCAAGAGTTCGTACTATGCTTGCAAGCATGCCATTGCCGAAATGGAGAAGCGCGGCGGAGGATCGGTCATCAATGTCGCCTCGATCGCAGGCGTGACCGGAAGCGTGGCCAGCGATGTCGTGTCCAGTGGCTACGGTGTCGCGAAACACGGCGTCATCGGTCTCACTCGCACCCTGGCATTGGCGTACGCGGCAAAGAACATTCGCGTGAATGCGATCTGCCCCGGCTATTTCAAGACCGATATGACCGCGCGGCTGCAAGGCGGCGAAGATGGCGGCCTGTCACACATCACCGAGAACTTGCGCGTGCCGATGGGGCGCTGGGGCGAGCCGCGCGAGATTGGCACCGTGGCCGCTTTCCTGGCTTCGGACGATGCCTCGTTCATCACCGGCCAGCCAATCATCGTGGATGGCGGATACATGGCGCGCTAAGGCGCAGGTAAGCAGTTTGCAGGGAGAGATCTGGTGTCGTTCGAAATCAAGCATATCCTGGATATCAAGGCAGAACTGGGCGAGGCGCCCAGCTGGTCAGTCGACCAGCAGGCGCTCTATTGGCTCGATATCGAGGGCAAGATGCTGCACCGCTTTGATCCGGCGACAGGCAGGGACGATTGCTGGCCGACCCCCGGAACGCCCGGCTGCTTCAACTTTCGCGAAGGCGGCGGGCTAGTTCTAGCCGCCAACACCGGCTTCTACGACTTCGATTTCGCCACGACGAAGTTCGAGAAAGTGTGCGATGCCCCGTTCGATTCGGAGGCGTTCCGATTCAATGATGGCAAGGCCGATCGTCAGGGGCGGCTGTGGGCTGGCAGCATCAAGCTCGCCTTCCAGATGGATGCACCGGGCGAAGGGACTTTCTACCGCTATGAAGCAGGCAAGGTCGTGGCTGGCATACCCGGAGTGAAAGTACCCAATGGCGTGGCTTTCAGTCCTGACGGCACGACGATGTACCGCTCCGACTGGCGCCCGGAAGGCAAGATCGTGATGCAGTATGACTATGACATCGCGACGGGCACGCCCTCGAATGAGCGGCTGTTCACTGCGATGCCGGAGGGGCTAGGTATCCCTGACGGAGCGACAGTGGACAGCGAAGGCTATTATTGGCACGCGGCCCCTTATTCCGACAAAGGCTACGTCGCGCGGTATGCGCCTGACGGACGGCTCGATCTGCATTTCGAGATGCCCGTGCTGGGGCCGACCATGGTGGCCTTCGGCGGCAAGGACATGTCGACGCTGTTCATCACGTCGGGAAGGCTGGAATCGCACATGGGTCTGCCCATGTCGCCGTTGGCGGGGGATCTTTTCGCCGTCGAAACGCCCTATCGCGGCTTGGCGGAGACGCTGTCCAAACGCGCCTGACGCCGGATTGCAGTTCAGGTTCCGAAAGCGCGTTGGTGCTGGGCTGGCTCGGCGACATGCATGGCTGGGCGACATGTCTGGACGAGTTCTTCAAGCTCGCCGTGATGAAGCACGAAGACGAAATGGAGGCCGACAAATTGGTCCTTGGTCCATGAAACGGTCGCACGCAGACTGCCGTAGCCTGGAATGCGCACGGTCACCGGCTGGTCGTCCCTGAAGTTGCGATTGCCAGGCATTCCCAGCCGGCACCCGCCTTGCGAGAGCTCCACCAGCAGGCCTTTATGCGAGCGCCCGTCTTCGCCGTGCAAAGTAACACCCTGCCGCACGGCAAATCGCGAATGCTTGCGAATTGTCAGAACCGTCATGCCCGTACCCCCAGGCCGCAACTGCGACAAAATGCATCAAAGCATCTCGGCCTTAGCGAATGTCTAACGAACCATGGTTAACAGGCTGTTCAACGGTCTTGACATGCATCGGATAAATCGCGCCGGCCAGCGGGGGGCGCCGCGCTGGATCAGGGCCGACCTATGCTGACATATTCGAAACTGGCGGCGCGGACTTCGGCTGGATCATAAACATTGCGCAAATCAATCAGCAGCGGGCGGCGGGCGATTTTCCTGATCCGCTCCAGATCGAGCGCGCGAAAGGCATCCCATTCCGTCACGATCACTGCGGCATCCGCGCCTTCGATCGCGCTGTAGGCATCACCTTTCATGATAACGCCCGGCATCATCGGCGCGGCAAGGTCCATGCCTTCAGGGTCGTAGGCCGTCACTTCGATGCCGGCATCGGCCAATGTCTGCGCGATTGCCAGCGAAGGCGCGTCACGCATATCGTCGGTATTGGGCTTGAACGTGAGCCCCAGCAAGGCAACCCGCTTGCCGCGAACGTCGTCCGGACCGAGTGCCTCGATTACCTTGCGCCCCATGGCGCGCTTTCGGCTGTCGTTGACCTTGGCGACGGCCTCGACGATCCGCAGTGGGCTGTCATGATCCTCGGCAGTCTTGAGCAGCGCCAGCGTATCTTTGGGAAAACAGCTGCCGCCATAGCCGGGACCGGCATGGAGAAATTTCGGCCCGATACGGCCGTCCAGACCCACGCCGCGCGCCACGTCCTGCACATCGGCGCCGGTCTTTTCGCACAAGTCGGCAATCTCGTTGATGAAAGTGATCTTGGTCGCCAGGAAGGCATTGGCCGCATACTTGATCAGCTCCGCACTGCGGCGGCTGGTGAACTGGATCGGCGCGCGGTTGAGGAACAGCGGGCGATAGACCTCGCGCATGACGTCGCGCGCCCAATCGTCGTCCGTGCCGATGACAATCCGGTCCGGCCGCTTGAAATCGCCGATTGCTGCGCCCTCGCGAAGGAATTCGGGATTGGAAGCAACCGCGAAGCGGGCCTTGGTGTCGGATGCGGTGAGAATACGCTCCACTTCGTCGCCCGTGCCAACGGGAACTGTCGACTTGGTGACAATGACCGCGCCCTGCGCAAGGTTTTCGCCGATTTCAGCTGCCACCGCGTAGACGAAGGAGAGATCGGCATGTCCGTCGCCGCGCCGTGACGGCGTGCCGACGGCAATGAAGATCGCACTGGCGCCGGCAATGCCGCTGGCAAGATCCGTGGTGAACGACAGGCGGCCATCGCGGGCATTGCGGCGCACCAGCTCTTCCAGCCCCGGCTCGTAAATCGGCATTTCGCCCGCCTGGAGGCGGGCGATTTTCGCGGGGTCCTTGTCGATACAGACGACTTCGTGGCCGAAATCCGCGAAGCAGGCGCCCGAAACGAGCCCGACGTAACCCGAGCCCACCATGGCAATCTTCATCGAGGAAACTCCATCAAAGCGAGTGCATGTTGCACTTGATGCCGCCGTCCGCACGTTCGGCCGTCAACAGCCAGCGGCTCTGGCCTTCCAGCGCGAGTGCAGTCAAGCGCCCACTTTGATAAGCGCCGGTATCGACGCCAATGCGGTTGGTGCGCACGTCGACTTCTTCGGTGATCGTATGGCCGTGCACCACGATAAACCCGTGATCGCCGGAGTGACTGAGAAAGGGCTCCCGCATCCAGCGCAAGGCGACCCTGCTCTGTGATTCTATTGGCACATCAGGCGCAATCCCCGCATGCACGAACAGATAGTCGCCCAGAATGATGATGTCCTCGAAAGTGCGCAGATAGTCGAAGTCGGCCTGCGGCACTGCCGCGCACATCAGCTCTTGCGCCTCGCTGATGCTCGCGCTGTGCCAGGCGGCAGTGTCCAGCGGATAGGAAAGCAGGGTTTCCATGCCGCCATAGCGCAGGAACGCGCGCATCACTTCGGTGTTTTCCGTTGCCTGAAGGAACATTTCCTCGTGGTTCCCGAAAAGAATGCGGACCTTGAGCCGATTTGCGAGGTTGCGCGCGAAAGTAATCACACCGGCGCTATCCGGGCCGCGGTCTACAAGGTCGCCCAGCAGAATGATGGTGGTTTGCGCTTCGCCCCGCTCGGCATCGTCACGTTCGATTTCATCCACCAGCGCAGTGAGCAGTCCGAGCTCGCCGTGGATATCGCCGATCGCATAGACGCGCTGCCCATCCGGGAGGGTGGGGGAAGGTCGCGGCGATTGCGCGCCGACAAGCTTGCGGAGTTTGTCTAACATCGGCCTTCTGCTGGACGGCATCCATATACTGCACCGTTCGTGGCGACAAGCACACGCCGAGAGAGTGGGCGTTGCTAGAAAGCCACACCCCTTGTTTGAATTGTTGCAGCTCGGCATTTGCTCTTGTGCAGCGCAGCAATGGTCGGCAGATCAAAGGGGTAATCACGAACTGCATCCATAACGAGATGCGCCGTGTGCACGCAGGTGGGACGAGGCAATTAATAACAGTGAGGGATTCACTATGCTTACGTCCATTCGCGGCCTGACCGCAGCAGTACTTCTCGCCAGCACCGCTTTTGCTGCCGTTCCCGCTTTCGCCGATGAAACCGATCCGCCGAGCGATTTCACTGTCAGCGGCACTGCAGCTGTTGTTTCGCAGTATCGCTTCCGCGGCCTTTCGCAGTCGGACAACAAGCCGGCCGTGCAGGCGTCGATCACGCTCAAGCACAGCTCGGGCTTCTATCTGTCGACCTGGGGTTCCAGCACTGCGGGCGATTTCAGCTTCACCAATTCGCCGATCCAGCCGGGCGGCACTGAAATCGACGTTTACGGCGGCTATTCGAACACCTTCAGCGGTGTCACTGTCGACGTTGGCGGCTATGGCTACATCTATCCCAACGCGCCGATCAACAACTACTACGAGATCTACGGCTCGCTTGCCACGACGCTCGGCCCGGTCACTGCCAAGGCTGGCGTGAACTATGCGCCGGGTCAGGACTACTTCAAGTCGTTCGGCGTCACCAACCACAACGTCTATGTCTATGGCAACCTGACTGGCGCCATTCCGGGCACGCCGATCACCCTGCATGGCCAGCTTGGCTATACGGACGGTGGCCTGCGTTACCTGAAGAACTATCTCGACTTTTCGGCCGGTGCCAGCGTGACCTGGAAGATGCTCACGCTCGACGTTTCGGTCGTGGGTACCGACATTTCGGACAGCGACGTTGTCGCCGCCACTGGATGCGTGCCGACCTGTTCGTACTGGAAGCGTCCGGCCAAGACGGTTGGCGTCGTTTCGCTGACTGCCAGCTTCTAAGCATACTGCAATTTTGCAGGGGAACGGGGCCCGCACCGGCAAGACCGGGCGGGCCCTTTCCTTTGGTGCCTCGTGAGGCAGCCCTGCAATCCCGATCAGCGCAGATAGAAATCGATCGTTGTTACAACGCGCACGCGTTTGTAGGGCGAATCCATCGGTCCGCTGCCGCCGCCTTCGCCATCCGCGCCCGAATCGCCGTCGCGCGCTGCGATCGAGAAATAGCCCTGGCTCGCGCTTTTGATCGAACCCACTGACGTGCCGCTATCCTGGGCAAACTGCTCGGCCGAGGCGCGCGCATCTTTCGTCGCCTGGGCAATCATGGCCGGCTTGATCTTGTTGAGCCCGGTGAACTTGAAGTTCATGCCCGATCCGTCTTCCAGCACCACGCCGCGCTGCACCAGTTCGAACTGGCGCCGGGCAGCCTCTTGCGCCCGCTTGATATCGGTCGAGCGCAGAACCATGGTCTGGCGCACAGTCACTTCCGGAACGCCGTTGTTGGAATACTGCGAAACATTCACTCCCGCCGGCTGCAGCGCCTCTGCGGGAAAACCCAGTTCCCTGAAAAAGCCCCGCACTGCCGCATTATCAGATTCCGCCTCGGTCTGCGCCGCGCCAAGATCTCCGGCCTTGGCTGAATACGTCAGCGTCCAGGTGGCGAGATCGGCCGTCACATCGCGCTCGGCAAGGCCCCGCACCGTGACGGAACGATCCGCCTCGCGGGCCCTCACCAGGCCATTACCGAGAAGATAGCCGCCCACGATGAGACCCAAAGTGATCACTCCCGCACAGGCGAGCCATCGGCGGGTTTCTCGTTCGGCCAAGAATGCGCTGGCGGGCGGAGGGACATCGGGACTAGAGTCAGGCATCGCATTACCTCCCTGTTGATCAGCGAACTATGCGCGAACCAGGCTTTCTCCACGATGAACCGTTTCTGACATACGATGAATGGAGTAAAATTGCAGTGCTGAGATATCTCCACACGATGATCCGCGTCAGCGATCCCGTCGCGACGATCCGGTTTTTCGAGCTGCTGGGTCTGCGCGAAATCAGGCGGCACGATAACGAGCAGGGTCGCTTCACGCTGATCTTCCTCTCGCCGCCAGGCCAGGAAGGCATTGCCGAAGTGGAACTGACGCATAACTGGGATGAGGCGGGCTATGCCGGCGGGCGGAACTTCGGCCATCTCGCCTATGCAGTCGATGACATCTACGAAACCTGTCAGCGGCTGGCCGATGCCGGAGTGACGATCAATCGCCCCCCGCGCGACGGACACATGGCCTTCATCCGCACGCCCGACAACATTTCGATCGAACTGCTCCAGGCAGGCGGCTCATTACCGCCACGCGAGCCCTGGGCGAGCATGGCGAACGTGGGCGAGTGGTGACCTATTAGAGCATCGTGTGAAAAAGTGGGCACCGGTTTTTCGCAAATAACGATGCGACCACAAACAATTAGAGCAAGTTGCCTGCGTCAGATTTCGCGCAATTCGCTCTAGCGCGTCCGGCCTGAAAGTCGCAGCACGGCGAAGCCCCCCAGCGCCGAGAGAAGCGAACCGGCCAGCACGCCAATTTTCGCCTCTTCGACCAGTTCCGGCGAGGACGGGAAGGCGAGCGCGGCGATAAACAGGCTCATGGTGAAGCCAATGCCGCAGAGCAGGGCCAAGCCCCAGATCTGGGCCCAGCTGGCACCGGCGGGCTTGGCAGTCAGTCCCATCCTGCAGCAGGCCCAGACGGCGCCGAATATGCCGATCTGTTTGCCCAGTACCAGCCCTGCAGCCACGGCCAGCGACAGGGGGTGCAGCAGTTCGCCCATGCCGCCGTGCAGCTGCGCACCGGCATTGGCCAGTCCGAACAGGGGCAGCACGAAGTAGGCGATCCACGGCGCGAGCGCATGCTCCATGCGCAGCAGCCGGCTATCGCCGCCCCGGTCAAGCCTGAGCGGGATGAACAGTGCGGCAGCGACGCCGGCAACTGTCGCATGAATTCCCGAATGCAGAGTGCAATACCATGTGGCGATGGCCAGTGCGGTAAATATCCAGCCATTGCCGATGCGCCAGCGCCCCAGCGCTGCCATGGCAGCAAGGCAGGCGACTGCCGCCGCGAGCCAGGCAAGCTTGATCGATGTGGTATAGAACAAGGCGATGATAGCGACCGCGCCGATGTCGTCGACGATGGCAATCGTCAGCAGAAGGAGACGCAACGACGCCGGCACGCGGTTGCCGACCAATGCGAGAACGCCGAGGGCAAAGGCGATGTCGGTTGCCGCAGGCACTGCCCAGCCTGCGCGCAGATGAGGCGCGCTGCCGCCCACGGCGAGGTAGACTATTGCGGGCAAGGCCATGCCAGCCATCGCGGCAATGACCGGAAGCCGCCTGCGCGCCGCGCTTGCCAGATCGCCATCCAGCACCTCGCGCTTGATCTCGAGGCCGACGGCAAAGAAAAACAGGGCCATCGCGCCGTCGTTGATCCACAAGTGCCAGCTATCGAGCTTGGGAATCGGTGTGAAGGCCAGCGGATGGTGAAACAGGTCGTGCCAGCCTACGGCAAACGGTGAGTTGGCCAGGACGAGGGCAAGGCCTGCCGCGGCCATGAGCAACAGTCCCGATGCCGCTTCCCCGCCGGCAAGCCAGACCAGAATATTGGCAATTCGGTTGGCGAGGTGAGGGCGTTGGGGCAATTGTTGGTCCTGTATCTTGCCTCCTCGTTCTAGTTCATTCGTAAGCCATTGCAAATCTGCGCAAAAGCCATAGTCTGACTGCAGGGGACTACAGCGGGGGCGGGGCCTAAGCGTGCCAAGTGGGGCGTTGACATGGGTTGAGCAGCTATTTCAGTGGCTGCTGGTGGCCGAGCGTGAATTGCTGCTGTTTGCGGCATTCTGGTTTATTATCAGCGCTATAGATGAGGCAGCGGTCGACTTGTCGTGGATCTGGTTGCGGTTGGGAGGCCGGGCCAATGCTCAGCGCGTTCCCAATGGGCTGGCAGATTCGCCCTTGCTGGGGCCCGCCGCCATTTTCGTGCCCGCCTGGCATGAGGATGAAGTCATTGGCAGCATGATCGGCCACACGCTGCGCGCCTGGCGCCAGCGCGATTTCGTGCTCTACATCGGCGTTTATCGCAACGATCCGGCAACGCTCGACGCTGCCATTCGCGCGGCGGGAGGCGATCCGCGCATCCGGATAGTCGTCAACGGCGATTCGGGCCCTACCACCAAGGCCGATTGCCTCAACCGGCTCTGTGCTGCCATGCAGGCGGACGAGGCCCGCAGCGGCACGATGTTCCGCAATGTCATCATGCACGATGCCGAAGACATGGTGCACCCTGCCGCGCTTGCCGTGATGGACCGTGCACTGGCGGAAGTGGATTTCGTCCAGTTGCCCGTGCGCCCCGAGCCGCAGCCGAAATCGCCTTGGATTGCCGGGCATTATTCGGATGAATTCACTGAAGCCCACGCCAAGACGCTGGTCGTGCGCGATGCCCTGGGCGCGGCCATTCCCGCCGCGGGCGTGGGCTGCGGCTTTTCGCGGCATGCGCTGTCCAATCTTGCCCGGTTGCGTCAGTCGGAAGGCGGCAAAGGCCCTTTCGCTGCCGAGTGCCTGACCGAGGATTACGAACTCGGCTTGCTGATTTCCCGCGAGGGCGGCCGCAGCCGCTTCCTGCGCATGCGTGATGCCGATGGTCACCTGGTCGCGACGCGCAGCTATTTTCCGGCAACGCTGGAAACTGCGGTCCGTCAAAAAGCACGCTGGATCCATGGCATAGCCCTGCAAAGCTGGGAGCGTCTGGGGTGGCAGGGGCGTCCGGTTGAAGTGTGGATGGCCATGCGGGACCGGCGCGGGCCACTCACCGCCCTGGTTCTGGCAGCGGCCTATGTGTTGTTGGTGATCGAGGGCGTTCTAGGCGCAGCGCGTCTCGCCGGTTGGATCGATGGACTTGCACCTTCGCCGCTGCTGGCATTCATGATTGCCCTCAGCTTTGTCAGTTTCGTTTGGCGCACCGTGTTGCGCTTCGCCTTCACGGCCTGTGAGTATGGACTGGCCGAAGGATTCCTCTCGGTCCTGCGGATTCCCGTCGCCAATCTGATTTCCATCCTTGCTGGCCGCCGTGCGCTGTTTGCCTATGTGCGCACGCTGCGCGGGGCTGAAGTCAGCTGGGACAAGACCAAGCACGGCATCCATCCGGCCGGAGCAGTCGAGCGGGCGGTGACAGCATGACCGGTCGTTTCACCCGCCGTGGACAGCCGCTTATAGCGCTGGTGATGCTTCTGGGCTGCTGGGTTTCGGCGCGGGCGATGATGTGGGAGCCCAAGGCAGCGCCGCATATGCCACAGCTCGCCAGTTCGCTTAACTTCTTCGGGAAGGGTACCAGCGCAGATGCGGAGCTGACTTCACACACGGATGATAGCATCGCGGTGGATGATTGGGCTGAGCCGGCACCGATGTCTATCCCGGCGGCCGGTGGTATCGGCTCCGCGGAAGAGCGTGTTGTCCAAGCCGACGTGCGCGAAGCGGCGCCCGCTCAGCTGCCGCCGCCAGCGCCCCATGCGGCCATGGCACCTTTGCCATCAAACATTTTCGCGGGCATTCCCGCTGAACCCGTATTTGACCTGCCGCCAGGCCCTGTGCTTGTCGCGACACCCGCCGCGCCAAAGCCCGCGCCGGTTCCGGCAAGAGTGGCGATTGGCCATAACCTGCTTTGGATGGCGGCCATGGCGCGCGTTCCCATCCCCGCTTCCATGACCGAATTTGCTGATCTGGCGCGCAACGATCGCGGCGCGGGCGGCGGTGCCCGTCTGGTCCCGGGCGGCGGCGAACTGGCACGCGCGGGAGCCAGCAGGCAGCGGCGCTGGTCGGTCGACAGCTGGATTCTCTGGCGGCAAGGCAGCAATGCTGCCCTGTCCGGCGGCTTGCTTACACCCAGCTACGGCGCGAGCCAGGCAGGCGCTGTGGTGCGCTATCGCCTCGCGCCGTCCAGCAATCTGCGGCCGGCGGTCTATCTGCGCACGACAGCCGCGCTTGGCCGTACCAACGAACGCGAAGCAGCCTTGGGTCTGCAACTGCGGCCTGTCCGCGGCCTGCCGGTCGTTCTGGCCGGTGAGGGGCGGATGACTTCGGCTTCGGGGCGGACGTTCCTGCGGCCTGCATTTCTGGCGTTTACCGAACTTGACCCATTTGACCTGCCAGTGGGCTTTCGCGGCGAGGCCTACGGTCAGGCGGGCTATGTCGGCGGTCGCTTCGCCACGGCCTTTGCCGATGGCCAATTGCGCGTCGATCAACGCCTAGCAGGTCTTGGCAAGGGCGATCTGCGCCTGGGCGCTGGCGTGTGGGGCGGCATCCAGAAGGGCAGCTCGCGGCTTGATGCCGGACCAAGTCTCACTTTCGGCAGGCCGCTCGGCGGTTCAAGCTCAGTGCGGGTGGCGGCGGACTGGCGCTTCCGCGTGGCCGGCAGGGCTTCGCCTGGATCGGGCCCTGCTGTCACGCTGTCCGCAGGTTTCTAGGGTCGCCGCGCTTTCATCCTGAGCGCGGCTGGGTTAGTCGTTGGTCAGGATGGACGTCTATCTTCCCATTGCCAATTTGTCGGTAAATGGCCTCGTCATCGTCTTGTTGGGGGGGCTTACAGGCCTGCTATCGGGCATGTTCGGCGTGGGCGGCGGCTTTCTGACCACGCCGCTGCTGATTTTCTATGGCGTGCCGCCCACGGTAGCCGCAGCATCGTCTGCCAGCCAGGTCACGGGCGCCAGTGTTTCCGGTGTTTTTGCCCATCACCGGCGCGGCGGGGTCGACAAGCAGATCGGCGCGGTCATGGTCGCTGGCGGCATCATCGGCACTGGCATTGGCGCGCTGTTGTTTCGCGTGCTTGCCGCGCTGGGCCAGATCGATACGGTCATCAACATTCTCTACGTGATCATGCTGGGCTCGATCGGGTTGATCATGGCGCGCGAGAGCTTGGCCGCTCTGCGTGCCCAGCGCCGCGGAGAACCGATCAAGGCGAGTAAACGCCGGCATCATCCGCTCGTCGCCAGCCTGCCGCTGCGCTGGCGGTTCTATCGCTCGGGTCTCTACATTTCGCCGCTGGCTCCGCTTTTGCTGGGAGTGGCGACTGGCATCCTGACCATGCTGATGGGCATCGGCGGCGGTTTCGTGCTGGTTCCGGCGATGCTCTACATCCTGGGCATGAGCGCGAACGTTGTTGTGGGTACTTCGCTCTACCAGATACTCTTCGTCACCATGGCGACGACAATGATGCACGCCATGACCACCAAGGCGATCGACATCGTGCTTTCGGTGCTGTTGCTGGTCGGCTCGGTCACTGGGGCGCAGATTGGCGCGCACTTTGCGCAGAAGAGCCGGCCCGAATACCTGCGGCTTGCCCTCGCGATACTTGTTCTGCTGGTGGCCATGCGGCTCGCGCTGGGGCTGACATTCCGGCCGGACGAAATCTTCACGGTAAGCCCGCTATGAAACGCCTGCTGGCCGTGCTTGCACTGCTCTTGCTTACGGGCGCGCGCGATCCCATTCTTGTGCCGGAAGTGTCGCAGCATGAAGTGGTCGTCCGCCAGGGATTTACTGGCGCGGAACTGCTGCTGTTCGGCGCCATTCTCAGCCCCGAGGGCACGCGGGCTGCGCAAGACTATGACATTGTCGTCGTGCTCAAGGGGCCGACCAGTCCGATCATCCTTCGCGAAAAGCGCAAGATTGCCGGCATCTGGATCAATGCAGACAGTACCGAGTTGCATTCGGTGCCCAGCTATTTCGCCATGGCCTCGACCCGGCCAATTTCGCGGATCGTCGACAGCAAGACTGCAGCAATTTACGAGTTGGGACTTCCTTGGCTGCAGCTTTCGCCCACAGGCGCGATCGATCCCAAGGCGCTGACACGCTTCAATGCCGGCCTTGTCGATTTGCGCCAGCGCAACGGGCTTTACCGGCAGGACGAAGCCGGGGTGAACGTCAAGCAGCAAGTGCTCTATCAGGCGCGAATAAGCTTGCCGTCGAACGTGCAGACGGGTCGATATACTGCCGAGACTTTCGCCATATCGCGCGGGCGCGTTGTCGCCACTGCAATCAGCGAAATTGCCGTGCGCAAACTCGGCTTTGAAGGCGCGATCGCGAATTTCGCCCAGTCCTGGTCCTTGCTTTATGGTCTGCTGACTGTCGCCATTTCCGTTGCCATGGGCTGGCTGGCGGGCCGGGTATTTTCGCTTGTTTAGCTCCAAATTAACGCCTTCGGCCTATCGACTGCCTACGAATTCAAAGGGTCGGAACAGGTTACATGGTAGATATGAGCAGCCAAAATTTCGCTACCGCGCAAGCCGCAAAACCGCAGGATCTCGCAGCGTCACCTAGTGCCCCCGCGGTCGATCAGTCCGTCCGACCAATCGGAATCGTGCTGGAAATCAACGGTGCCGGCAGCCAGGTCGCCATCGATCTGCAACGGCTGACCGAATGCGCGAAGAGCAGCGATCCCGCCGTTGCCCTTGCCGGGCAGGTGGGTAACCAGATCAAGATCCAGGTTGGCGATGGCTGGCTGCTCGCCACCATGCGTAGCCAGAAGAAAGATGCCAATACGCCGGGTGGCGTGCTCGCTGTCGTCGATTTCCTTGGCGAAGGCGCAGAAGAGCGCCTGACTGGCAAGCTCCACAGCTTTCAGCGCGGTGTGACTCGCTATCCGATGCCGGGCGCGCTGGTGTTTCCCGCCACCACCGCGGATCTTCGGCAGATTTATGCCAGCGATGGCCGCAATCTCATCCAGATCGGTAAGGTCTTCCCCACCAATGACATCCGCGCCGGGGTCTATGTGGATGCGCTGCTCGGCAAGCACTTTGCGCTGCTTGGTTCGACCGGCACGGGTAAATCTACTGCGGCGGCTCTGATTCTGCACCGTATCGGTGAAGCCGCGCCGCAGGGTCACACCATCATGATCGACCCGCACGGCGAATATTCGGCCGCTTTCCGCGAAACCGGCATGATCCTGGACGTCAGCAATTTGCAGATGCCCTACTGGTTGATGAATTTCGAGGAGCATTGCGAGATGATCCTCACCTCTTCGGGCCCAAATCGGCAGGAAGACACGGAAATCCTAGCCAAGTGCCTGCAGCAGGCACGGATGAAGAGCCGCATGGCAGAAGGCTTCGGCAAAGTTACGGTCGATACGCCGATCCCTTATCTGATGAACGATTTGACCACGATCCTGCAGAACGAAATGGGCAAGCTCGACAAGTCGACGACGACTGCGCCCTACGTGCGGATCCGTTCGAAGCTGGACGAACTCAAGGGCGATCCGCGCTATCAGTTCATGTTCTCGGGCATGTTGGTGGGCGATACCATGGCGGAATTCATTGCCAAGATTTTCCGCCTTCCTTCGCGCGGCCGGCCGATCTCAATCATCGACGTGTCCGGCGTTCCGTCGGAAGTCACATCGACAGTAGTTGCCATGCTCAGCCGGCTTGTGTTCGACTTTGCCATCTGGTCACGCGAGGATCACATGCGGCCGATCCTGCTGGTTTGTGAGGAGGCCCATCGCTATGTGCCCAACGAGAAGAATGCCGATGGATCATCTGTAGGCAAGATCCTGTCGCGCATCGCCAAGGAAGGCCGGAAATACGGCGTATCGCTTGGCCTGATTACCCAGCGTCCGTCCGATCTTGCAGAAGGTGTGCTGTCGCAGTGCGGCACAATCATTTCGATGCGCCTCAATAACGAACGCGACCAGGCTTTCGTCAAGGCCGCGATGCCGGAAGGCGCGCGTGGCTTTCTGGAATCGATCCCGGCCTTGCGCAACCGTGAATGCATCATCTGTGGCGAAGGCGTTTCGGTTCCGATGCGCGTCAGTTTCGACGACCTGGAGGACTTCAAGCGCCCTGCCTCGGCCGACCCTTCATTTGTGGAATTGTGGAACGAAGTTGGCGGTGAAGAAGAATTGATCCACCGCACTGTGCAGCGTTGGCGCGCCAACG